>Ga0102930_1000062_pt1 | contig 31153 bp, 27 predicted proteins | sample SalPon1_B_H2O_MG_FD_84514 | JGI IMG/M metagenome (GOLD analysis project Ga0102930, IMG submission 84514) | Salt pond water microbial communities from South San Francisco under conditions of wetland restoration - Salt Pond MetaG R1_B_H2O_MG | ecosystem: Environmental > Aquatic > Non-marine Saline... | reverse complement strand
CTTCCGGCTGGCGTTCGAAGATATCGACTGGTCGACCTACGACGACGCGGTCGTCATCGACTGCTGCGGCTCGGCGCTCGACGACGTCGACACCGACGTTCGTCGGCTGGGTGCCTCGGATCTGCTTACAAAACAGTAGCCCAACAATCAGTGGCAGCAGCTGCGTTTACGAACCGGTTCGGTATTTCGCGCCGACGGCAACCACGAGCAACGCGACCAGTGCGGCGACTGGGCCGAATCCGGGAATCCGATCGTCGGTGCCGTCTGCTCCCTCGGTATCGTCGGCCTCGTCGGGGTCGTCGAACGGCGATTCGTCGGTGCTCGCGTCAGGATCGCCGACGGTCAGTGTGGTCTGCTCGTTGCCGACACCGATCTCGTAGCGCCCGGCTTCGCCGAACTGCTGGGTGAACTCGACGGTCCGCTCCTCGCCTGCGGGCACGGTCACGGTTTTGGTCCGGAGGTTAGTGTCGTAGACGCGGAGCTGGGCCTCGTAGGTCCACTCTGTGGAACCGGGATTTTCGATGGTCGCCGAGAGTGCCGCGGTGTCGCCGGGATCGATCCGGCTGGCTTCGAGGCTCACCGAGCGCGGCGTGGGTGGCGTCGACGTGCTCCGGATCGCCACCGGCTCCTCGAGACTGTCGAGTTCGATGTGTTCGACGTCGTCGTCGCCACTGGATGGGACGACGACATCCCAGTTGTCGACGATACCGTTGTACCCCGCGTTCGCGCCCGGTCTATCCGGTGGGACGTCGGGTCGGCGGTCGTCGGCGTAGCGGTGGTAGGACTCGTTGTTGAACGCTGGGTTGATGACGATCGAGGCGTCGGTTTCGAGCCCGCGGTAGGCGACGCCGTCGCTCCGCCCGGTCGTCCAGACCCAACTCAGCAGGGCGTCGGTACCGACCGGTGGTGCGCCGTCGTTACCGGGTGCGCCGGCCCGGTGGCCCGCGTCGAGACGGAAGATATCGTCCTTCGACTCGTTGGTCGTGAGCCACCCGTACTCGTCGTCGAGGACGGCCCACTCACCACTCTCGGGAAGCCCGCCTACGGTCCAACTCAGCGAGCCGCCAGCGGTCCCTTGAGACGGTTCCTCGTGGTATTTGTCGTGTACTGCCACGAGACTCACCCCCTGTGGCCCCTCGTACAGCATGAGGATACTCGTATCGTCCCGCTGATAGTCGGTTGTTCCCACTGAGCTAAACGACCGCCCCCACGACGGATCGTCCCGGCTGCCGACGTACGGATGGCGGTAGTCGTAAAACTCCTCGACCGGCTCGTCTCCAGAGAGCGGCTCGACAGAGAGCACTTGCGTTCCCTGGACGATCTGGTAGGAGCGGCCCGACTCCGAGCCGGAGTCGTCAGTATGGCTGTCTGCATAGACGATCGGCGCCGCAAGCGATGTGAGAAGGAGGGCAATGAGGAGCCCGGTGGGAACGGCTCCGTACCGACTCCTACGCATGGTGTCTCAACTCCCAACTGTGTTCTCTCACCGCGTCACGAAACCCGTATGGCCTGTACCAAACGTTCGTATCTCGGCTCACTGGCCGAGAGGTCCACCTCCTATTGGTTTGTTATGCCTAGCAAAACAAGAATTACTGAGGGAGTATCCGTCGCCTACTGGCGGCTATCTACGGGTCCAGAATCCGCCCCATATGGGTCTCACCGACCGTTTAGCCGCGCTGCAACCGCGCTCTGACCGCTCCCGACGCGACCCGAGAGGCGCTATCGAGGTCGCCGAGCCACGCGGACCGCAAGCAGGGCATAACAAAAGCCCGAACCCGCCCTCTCTCCCATAGCGGCCGGGCTCTGACCGTCCGCCAGAGACACCAATGTACAACGACCACACAGTCGCTGTTGTCGTTCCGGCATACAACGAATCCGGCTTCGTTGGCGACGTGATCGACACGCTCCCGGCGTTCGTCGACCGCGCCTACGTCATCGACGACCAGTCGACCGACGACACGTGGGAGGAGATCACCGAGGTCGCCGAGCGTATCAACGACAGCGTCACCGCGACCGACGGCGGGGCGAGCTTCGAACAGCGCGTCGTGCCGATCCGACACGACGAAAACAGGGGCGTCGGCGGCGCGATCAAGACCGGCTACCTGCGGGCCCGCGACGATGAGATCGACGTCACCGCCGTGATGGGCGGCGACGGACAGATGGACCCGGCGATCCTCGAACGCATCATCGAGCCGATCGTCGACGGCGAGGCCGACTACGCGAAGGGAAACCGACTGGTCTATGAGACCGACCACGAGCAGATGCCACGGTTCCGGCTGCTCGGCAACCGACTGTTGACGCTGCTGACGAAGATCGCCAGCGGTTACTGGCGGGTCGGCGACCCCCAGATGGGGTATACGGCGATCTCGATGGAGGCCCTCCACGACGCCAACATCGAAGGGATGTACGAGTTCTACGGCTACTGTAACGACCTGCTGGTCCGGCTGAACGTCACCGGCCACCGGGTCGCCGACGTGCCATCGCCGCTGAACTACGGCGACGAACACAGCGACATCAGCTACCTCACCTACATTCCCCGTGTTTCGCTGATGTTACTCCGGACGTTCCTCTGGCGGCTGTGGTCGGGCCGACGGACTGCGGCGGGCGTCTCGATCCTCGCGTTGTACGTCGCGGGGGCGGTCGGCACTCTCGGCAGTCTGGTGGCCGGACTCCGCGACGACTCGGAGGGGCAACCGTTGTCGAGCGCCCTCGGCGGGCTCTTCGTGCTGGGCCTCGCGATGGTCGTCGACGGACTGTGTAACTGGCCATACAACACCCGTGTCGACCCCGACGAATAGGCGGTCGCTACCGGCTGTTATCCGCTTGCTACCGTACGTGTTTATAAAATAAATAGTCGGAGAGCAGATATCCACAACGGGGTGTAATTACAGATGATTGGTTGGATGTATTAAATTCTCATGAAGACTGTGTAAAAAAAGCGCAGCCGACTATATAGGCCAAATATCAAATAGATAACTCATGCGACAGTATCGAAAACGGTTGTCGATTCACGACCGTATTCGCTTATAAATCTCCGAGACGAGCGTCATCGCTGGCGTCCCCCGTTCCATCGTCTGGTAGGTGTGGAGCTGGGGGCCGAACTTCGCCTTGTATTTCGAAATCCGTTCGTTGTTCGCGCCGACGAGGTCGTACTGACTGCGCCCCCGTTCGCGGGCCGTGGTGATGATCTCCCAGTCCAACAGGTCGTTGACTGGGATGTCAGTCTCCCTTGATCCCCACGACTGCCAGCCGTAGATCGCCTCGCCTTCTTCGAGCGTGATGTGGCCGCCGACCAGCTCGCCGTCGACGCGACAGGTGTGGATCCGGAAACAGTCCTCAGGGAGCTCCTCGAAGAGGTCGACCACGAACTCAGGGGTGATGTGGAACCCGACGTCTTGGTCGTCGTGGTAGGCCTGCAGTTCGTTGATCGTCCGTCTGATCTCGCGTTCGCCGCCCCGGCCGATCTCGTAGTCGGCGTCGTCGGCGTTGGTGATGTTGCTTCGGGCGTCGCTGCTGAACGCCGCCAACAGATCGTCCGCCGACCGGTCGAGGTCGACGACGTAGGTGTAGCGGGTTGTCGGCTCGAAACCACCCCAGATCAGCGGCCGCGTATCGGTGTACTGGACGCTGGTTCGGAGATGGATGTACTTCGGGTCGACCGTTTCGGCCAGCCGTTCCAGACAGCCACTGATAAACCGGCTGTTGGTCTTCTCCTGCCGGCGCTGTTTCTGTTTGGTGTGGTTCAACAACGCGGGGCCGAGATAGCTGATCTTGAGGTCGGGCGGCGGCGAGAAGGCGGTGCTGACGGGGCCCTTCGAGATCTCGAAGATCGGGAAAAGACCGACCGGCTCGTGGCCTTTGAATCCCGCGTAGGGATGTAGCGTTGCGTCGGCGTGGCGTGCCATCACATCGAGGCTTTCGGCCCGATGAAACGGGGTTGCCTGCGAACTTCGGTCGACGAGATCGTTCCACTCGGCTGTGTCGTCAAGGGTTGTAATTTCGATTGCCATCTTACTCCAGATAGCCCAGATCAGTGAGTCGCTGTTCGACTGCCTCGTCGTTGGTTTCGACCGCCGTTGCCGGTTCGAACTCCGGATACTCGGCCCGTCCCGTCGGCTGGACGATCGGCAACGGATCGCCGTCCATCGTCGCGTCGACGGCGAGCCCGAACGTCGCCAACACCGTCGGTGCGATGTCGAAAATGTGGCCTTCGATGTCGGTTCGTGAGTCGATCCCCTCGCCGGCTGCCACCACGACCCCCTCGCGTTTGTGCTCCCACGGTTCCGAGGGGTCGGCGAACCACTCGCCGCGGAGCGAGGCCGACAGATAGTGGTCGAACGCTGCCGGGACGGTAACGATATCGGGGGCGGCCTCGATGTGTGGCCCGTCGAAGACGGCCTCACGGGCGAGCACCTGCTCGAAACAGGGCCGACCGTCAGGTGTGCGAACCGCGGACAACGCCTCGATGAGGTCGGCTCGTACCGACTCGTACGCATCGGGGCTGACAACGCCATCGGGCTCGCGACCCTCGACGTTGAGTCGGACCCCCATCTCGGTCCGCGAGCGCATATACGCGGTCGAGGCGGCGAAGTCGACGCGCTCGGTGCCGGCGCGAATGACGTCCGTCGGAACGAGGTCGGCGACCTGGTTTTTAATGCCGAGCCGTTCGAGAACCGCTGCGATCCGCTGGCTCGTGATCCCGACGCTGGCGGCGAGTTGGCTCCCGTGTTCGGCGACCGACTGCTCGGCGTCCGACTCGGCGTCGGTTCGGAGCTGTGTGTCGGCCAGACTCGCCCACGAGGGCATCCCACCCTCTCCAGCGGCCGTCTCGACGTACTCTCTGTCTCGAAGGAACTCGTTGCAACGGAACTCCCGGCCCGCCATCGGGCCGAGGCCGTGATCGCTCACAAGCAGTGTGATATCCGGCTCGCAGGCCTCACGAATCGCGCCAATCTCCCGGTCGACTGCCCCATACACCGCCCGAACGATCTCCCTGTCGTCGGGGTACTCGTGGAAGACCGTGTCAGTCTGCTGGAACTGTACGAAGCCGAAATCGGGGTCTCGGTCGTCGAGGAGATACCGAAAAGCCTCCCCACGCATCCGAATAAGCTCCCGGTAGCTGTCGACGCGTTCGGCTTTTGTCGAACCGCTGTGGCTACCGTCGGCATACAGTTGGTAGCCGTCCAGTTCTTCGACGAGTTCATCCCACGTTCCCTTCGGGTGGCAGTCGGGGTCTTCGGGGGCCATGTAGCCGGGGACGAGCGTGCCATCGAACGGCTGCGGCGGGTGTGTGACGGGGGCGTTGACGACGAGGCTTTCGTAGCCGCGCAGTGACAGCAGCTCCCAGACTGTTCTTGCTTTGACCGTCGAGCGGTTGACCACGTCCCAGTCGTAGCCGTCGAACGTGAGGAAGTCGTAGACTCCGTGTTTGCCAGGGTTTTTGCCAGTATAGAGGGATGGCCACGCACTCGGCGTCCATGGGGGTAGCTGTGATTCGAGCGGGGCGACCGCGCTCTCGTCGCACAGCGCCGCGATGTTGGGGACCGCCCCCTCGTCGATCAACGGCTCGAGGACCGGGAGACAGACCCCGTCCAACCCGATGAGGAGCGTCCGCAACCCGCCGGGGTCGGTGTCAGACATACGAACTACCGTGGCATGGATACGGCTTTGTTATGCTTGGCCTTGTGTCCACAGCGATAGTCTCCCGGGCGGCATCAACCCGTGTGTGGATTTGTTAGGGCCCGAACCAGTACCCACCAGCTCTCTGTCGGCTGACTGTGACCCTGTCGGCACGAACCGCTCTCACCCCGGCTGACGGCTCATAGCGCGACATACCCGATCGTCTCCTCTGGGTAATACGAACTTACTGCCGCCGCCGACTGACGACAGCGTACCGAGTCCGCGTCGATCTCCCTGCTCGCTGCCGACGATGGGCACGGACCGCGCCCGAATACCACCGGCGACCGCATGGATTTGCCCCAGAGCCAGCCGCAGTCGCCGGCCGGCAGAAAGGGTACCATAACAAAGCGACCGCTGATGGAACGCCGAACCACGACCACGGGCAGTCCTCGTGGCAGACGAGATCATGTACACGGATGCTATACCAACGACGAGTCGGGCCGACGGCTCCCGACTCACGCGGGGAGGAGCGTGTCAATGAGTACCGAGCCACAGCTCGGTGAGGGCTGTGAGATCCAGCCAGGAGTCAGCCTCGGCGAGCCGGGAGACGGCACGCCGCCGGAGATCGGCCGCGAGTCGACTGTCCGCTCGGGTGCGATCATCTACCCCGACGTACGGATCGGCAACTGCTTTGTCACCGGTCACAACGTGTTGATCCGCGAGGCAACGACGATCGGCGACGACGTGGTGGTCGGCACCAACACCGTCATCGATGGGGCGACGACGATCGGCTCCGGCGTCAGCATGCAGACCGGCGTCTACGTGCCACGGGAGACGACTATCGGAGACGATGTCTTTCTGGGTCCTCACGCCGTGCTGACCAACGACCCCTACCCGATCCGGCGGGACGTCGACCTCGCCGGGCCGATCCTCGAAGACGGCGTCTCGATCGGCGCGAACGCGACGCTCCTGCCGGGTGTCGCGGTCGGTGAGGGTTCGTTCGTCGCCGCCGGGGCGGTCGTCACCGAGGACGTGCCACCGAACCGGCTGGCGGTCGGCACACCCGCAGTCCATCGCCCGCTTCCCGAACCCCTACAGGGGGACAACGAGATCCGATGACCGAGCCGATCGGCCTCTACGGCAGCGGTCTCGACGAATCCCGTCAAGAAGCGGCACTGCTCGGCGGCCGGGTGCCGGTCGCCGTCTACGGCCTCGGAAAGATGGGGCTCCCGCTGGCAGGGGTCTACGCCGACCTCACCGGCACCGTCGTCGGAGCCGACGTCGACCCCGCGGTCGCCGACTCTGTCACCCGCGGCGAGTGCCACGTCGACGGCGAGCCCGGACTGGCCGAGTTGGTCGAACGGACGGTCGAGGCGGGCGCGCTTCGGGCCGTCGATGACCCGGCCGCGGCCGCCGCCGAGGCGCGGCTCCACGTCGTGATCGTCCCGACGCTGATCACCGACGAGGGGCGGGCCGACCTCACGGTCGTCGAGTCGGTCGTCGAGGATATCGCCGCCGGACTCCAGGCTGGCGATCTGGTCGTCATTGAGTCGACGGTGCCGCCGCGGACCTGTGAGGACGTGGTGGTGCCGCTGTTGGCGGCCGAAAGCGGCCTCGACTCCACCGAGTTCGGCGTGGCGTTCTGTCCGGAGCGAACCGAAAGCGGCCGCGCGCTGCGGGATATCCGCGGCTCGTGGCCGAAGGTCGTCGGCGGCGTCGATTCGGAAAGTACGCGGGCCGCAGCCCTCGTCTACGATCAGGTCACCGACAACGACGTAATCGCTGCCTCGGATGCGACCACCGCGGAGTCGGTCAAAGTCTTCGAGGGCGTCTACCGCGACGTGAACATCGCGCTCGCAAATGAGCTGGCGACCTACACCGACGATCTCGGAATCGACGTTCGGGAGGCGATCGCGGTCGCCAACACGGTCGACGAATCCGACATCCTCCGGCCGGGTCCGGGCGTCGGCGGCCACTGTATTCCCTACTACCCCTACTTCCTGTTCGGCGAGTTCGACAACGAGAGCCCGCTGATTCGAACCGCCCGCCGAGTCAACGACGAGATGCCCGCGTTCGTCGTCGGCAAACTCGCCTCGCTGCTCGCCGACCGCGGCCAGCCACTCGGCGAGGCCGAAATACTGGTCCTCGGCGGTACCTACCGCGCTGGCGTCGCCGAGACGCGGGCTAGCCCGGCGATCGGCCTCACCGAGACACTGTCGGCCAACGGCGCGAGCGTCGACATCGTCGACCCGATGCTCGACTCCTTCAGGGAGTTCGAGGCCACGCCGGTCGGGATGGCCGACTGCTACCGGACGGAGTACGACGGGATCGTCCTCGTCACGGCTCACGCGGCCTTCGAGGCGTTCGACTGGGCGGCCTTCGAGGACCCGATCGTCGTCGACACGCGAGCGGTCCTCGATCCCGACGAACTCGTCCATGATTTATATACGATCGGCGGTCGTGGCGACGTCGACATCGCCGCCCAGACCCGCAGCCCCCCGGCGGCCGACAGCTCGGCAGACACCGCCGCCACCGATGGGGGCGAGGACTGATGGTTGCGGACTTCAGCGACGAGGCCTACGCCGCGCTGCTGGATGCGGGCCTCGACGCCGGCTACGAGTTTCTCACCGTCAGAGAGTACCTCAGGGCGGACGAGCTACCCGAACGGTTCCTCATCGTGCGCCATGACGTCGACCGCAAGCCCAGAAACGCCCTCCAGATGGCCCGCACCGAGGCGGTTCGGGACGTCTCGACGACCTACTACTACCGCATCATCCCGAAGACGTTCCGGCCGGAGTTGATCCGCCAGACCGAGGCGTTGGGCCACGAGGTCGGCTACCACTACGAGGATCTCGACTCGGCGGATGGAGACATCGAAGCGGCCCACGACTCCTTCGACCGGAACCTCCGCCGGTTCCGGCGGCTCTGCGAGGTCGACACCGTCTGTATGCATGGCAACCCACTGACCCCTCACGACAATCGGGATCTGTGGTCCGGCAGCCGAGTATACGCCGACTACGACCTGCTAGGCGAGGCCTACCTCTCGATGGACTTCGAGGACGTCACCTACTTTTCGGACACCGGCCGGACGTGGGAAGACGGCCCACTCAAGGTCAAGGACCACACGATGGGCGAGGGCGACAAGCAGGTCCAGGTCGACTCCACATGGGAACTGATCGACCTGCTGTCGGCGGGAGAGGTCGATCGGGCCTGCCTGCTCGTCCATCCCAACCGATGGGCGGGCTCGTACGCCGAGCTGGTCGCCGAACGCACCAAGGACGCCGCCACGAACGTGGTGAAATACGGCTTGCAGCTCAGGCCATGATCGACGACTACAACTTCGCACTCTGTCTGACCCATGACGTCGACCGGCCGTTCAAGACGTATCACACCCTCTACTACGCGCTCCGTGATCGTGACCCCGAACACCTCCGGTCGCTGTGGCCCGGCACCAACAGCTTCTGGACGTTCGACCGGATCATGGAACTGGAAGACGACCTCGGCGTCCGGTCGGCGTTCTATTTCCTCTCCGAGCAGCGACTGTTCGGTGATCGCCCGCCCCGCGAGTGGCTGACGAAAGACGGCTGGCGGCTGTTCGGTGGGCGGTACTCGCTTGACGATCGGCGGATCGTCGACCTGATTGCCGAACTCGACGCTAGCGGCTGGGAGGTCGGCTTGCATGGCTCCTACGAGTCGCCGACCGACCGTGAGCGGTTGGCTGCCGAGAAGCGAACCGTCGAACGGGTAGTCGGGAAGCCGATTCGAGGCGGTCGACAGCACTACCTCAATCTCTCGCTCCCCGAGACGTGGCAACACCACGCGGCCATCGGCCTCGACTACGACTGCAGTTTGGGGAGTTCGGAGGGATACGGTTTCGAGCACGGCTACTCGGTTCGTCGACCGTTCGACGACGAGTTCGTCGTCTTTCCGCTTTCGATCATGGAGTTGGCGCTGCCGAACGTCGAGACTGATCTCGAGGGCGCGTGGCGGGAGTGCGAACGGGTGCTTGCGGAGGCCGCCGACAACGGCGCGGTGATGACGGTGTTGTGGCATCCGCGATTTTTCAGCGAGCTCGACTTTCCGAACTACGCGGCACTGTATCGTCGGCTTATCGAACGGGCCCAGGAGTTGGGTGGTTGGGTCGGACCGCCCGGAACCTACTACGACCGACTCGACCACCCCACACCACCGATAACCCCGAGACAACCCGGCTAATCAGTCGCTAACAAAACCGCTCGTCGGAGTCTGTTCGGCCACTTTCAGCATGCGAATCGAGCGACTCCCCCTGACTGACTGGGCCGAGGCCCTCCCCGCCCGAGGGTTCGAACCGTTTCACACCGCCGAGGCACTCTCGGTTCTCGACGACTACGCGAGCGGAACGCTCCAGCTATTTGCGGGGTACAACGGCCAGAACCCGGTTGCACTACTCCCCGTCTTCGTTCGCCGACGGGCCATTGGCTCGATGGTGACCTCGCCGCCGCCGGGGTTCAGCGTACCGCGACTGGGACCGATTCTGATGCCTGCCAGTCCGAAACGCAGCAAACAGGAGCGACTCAACCGGTGGTTCGCCGAGGCAATCGTCGACGAGCTCTCGTTGGACGCCACACGGACGCTGTTCTACATGATCGGCAACACACAGTACTCCGATCCACGCCCCTACCGCTGGGCCGACTTCGACGTCGAGACCGCCTTTACCTACACGCTGGATGTCGAGGGCCAGCCGGCCGACGACCTCCTTGCGAACTGCTCGAAGAGCCTCCGGCGGGAGATCCGCGACGTCCGTGAGCTGGACGTCTCCGTCGAGCAGGCGGGACTGGAGGGAACCGAAGCGATCTACGAACAGACCGCCGAGCGCTACGACCAACAGGGCGAACCGTTCGCGCTCTCGTGGCCCTACGTCCGGGATCTCGTCGCAGCCCTCGGCGAGCGGGCGCGGAGCTACGTGGTCCGCGATCCCGACGGCGAATTCCTCAGTGGGATCACGGTGCTGTACTCCAACGACGCGGCCTACTTCTGGCAGGGCGGCGCGCGCGGCGAGTACAACGGGACGACCGTCAACAGCCTCCTTCACTGGCGGATCATCGAGGATCTCATCGACGATCCACCGATCGATTCGATCACGAAGTACGATCTGATGGGTGCGAACACCGACCGGCTCTGCAAATACAAAAGCAAGTTCGGTGCCTCGCTGGAGCCCTACTATACCATCGAATCGGCTGGCCCACAGATGGAACTGGCAAAACGAACCTACCGCAAAATCACTGGCTGACCATCCACACAGGGACCGATTATATATCCGGTCGATCTGAACAGGCCACGCGGTTCATACTATTGTAATAAGTAACTAACAGTTAATCTATTTGGATAATTTAGTATTAGTAATAGTACACAGTTCGCTGGTTTTGGCTACATCATAACAAAGCAGTTAGTATCCAACCGGACTGACAGTATGGATGTTCCAGACGACACGGAGATCGTGTATACCAGTGTGTCGACACCCGGCCATCACGTCTTGGAGACACTCCTTGATGAGGGGGTGCCGATCACACAGCTCGTCTCGATCACCCCAGAGATGGGCGCGGCCGCAGGCGTCGCAAAGTACACCGATTTTGCGGGGATTGCGGAGGCCTACGACCTCCCGATCTACTACCCCGAGACCTACAGCATGGACGACTCGGACGTCGACTTTTTCGAGGCACTCGACGCCGACTTGATGATCGTCAACGGCTGGAACCGGATCATCCCCGGCGACGTGCTCGAAACCTTCGAGTACGGCGTGCTCGGCAACCACGGCAGCGCCTTCGGCCTCCCCAAAGGCCGCGGACGGTCACCGCTGAACTGGTCGCTGATCGAGGACCTCGACCGGTTTCTGCTCTCGCTCATCCGGCTCGACGCCGACGTCGACGCGGGGGCGGTTGCGGCCACCCGGAAGTTCGATATCACCGAGTTCGACACCATTCAGTCGCTGTACTACAAGGTCAGCCTCTCGATCGAGGAGATGCTGCTGGATGTCATCCCGCCGATCTGCCGGGGAGAACACGCCTTCGAGCCGCAGGACGGCGAGCCGACCTACTATCCGAAGCGGACGCCCGGCGACGGCGAGATCAACTGGGGCGAGCCGATGGCCGACATCTACAATCTCGTCCGGTCGGTGACCCGCCCGTATCCGGGGGCGTTCACGTTCCACGACGGCGACCGCGTCGACATCTGGTCGGCCCGTCCGTTTTCGACCGATTTCGGCTTCGAGGCCGCGCCGGGGGAGATCCTCGCGGCGTTCCACACCGACGAGTTCGTCGTGTCGACGCCCGACGGCTCGGTACTGATCTCCGAGTGGGAAGCCGACGGCTGGCGACCCGAGGCGGGGATGGTCTTCGAGTCGGCGGGCGATCACGACCGCGTCGACGGCATCGACCAGAAACAGCACCTGACGACGAGTGACGATGACTGAGTCGGCCTTCGACCCGGCCGAGCTCTCCTCGCTGGAGTACCGGCTCGACAGCTACGAGCGGTTGCTTCGCTCGTTTGGGGACGCCGGCTACGAGTTCTCCCCGTTCGATCCCGCGGAGCCACCCGCCGAGGGAGAGATCCTGCTCCGCCACGACGTCGACCTCTCGATCGACCGGGCGCTGGCGATGGCCGAACGCGAGCGGGCGTTGGGGATTCGGTCGACGTACTGTTTCCTCCTGCGTGCCCCGGTCTACGATCTCACGGTCCCGCAGAACGTGCGAGCGCTCCAGCGGATCAGCAAACTGGGCCACGAGATCGCCCTCCACTTCGACTCCCACACCTACTGGGCGGCCGACGACGAGCCCAGTACCGGGTCGATTGCGGCCACGGTCACCGACGAACTCGCGGTTCTCGGTCGGCTCGTCGGTGAGGAGCCCTCAACGGCCTCGTTTCACATCCCGCCGTCGTGGGTGCTCGACCGCGAGTTCGAGGCGTTCACCAACACCTACGCCCCACCGTTTTTCAGCGAGATCGACTACCGCTCGGACTCGAGCCAGAAATGGGTCGGGGCCGAACCGTTCCCCGATAGCCTCGACGAAACGTTGCAACTGCTCGTCCATCCTGGACTCTGGCACACCGATCACCGGCCGATGGTCGAGATCGTCGACGGCCTCCGTCAGCAGGCCCACCGACAGGTCGACGGCTACTTCGACCCGCTCGGCTGACCGCTTCGACCCGTCTCCAACCACAGGGCCACACTTGCGTGGCGTATCCGACGACCATAGGCTGTGGCTACTGCTCTATCGCTCGTATATCAGGTGACTACCCTCCGACGACGGCTGGTCGTTACACACCTCTTCGGAGCTGACAGCGTATCCTTCAGGAAGGTACGTTCGAATCTGCGCGTCTGTCACCGGTGCGCTACAGCCGTCTCACATGCGGCGGTATGGCATGACTGTTGATGTCCCGTAGGAACCTCCTATACTGGCGTCGTATCAGTAAACCATACGTGAGATTTATACAATTGGTCTCACAATACAGATTTGCATAGAAACGAACCGATGCACCACCCCGCAGCTGAACAGTCCCCACACGATCCCGACCCGACCGCCTATACCGTCGACATCCGGCCTCCTGTCGTCGATCCGCCGTTACTGGCGGCAGTTGGCGTCGGTAGCAACGTCAGCAGTCCGGAACGACGTCGACAGTCCACTGCGAGCACGCCATGGGCGATCGGTAGCACCTTCATAAACAGGTACGCTCGCTGACTAGCACTCGACATCGGACGTGGTACGGGTTGGATCACTCAGCTGCCGACACCGAACGGTCGACCCAGTCGGGACCGCCGGACCCCGCCGGCTGGCCCGACATCCCCCGTTGCATCCGTGATACATGAGTTCACAAACAGCCCCCACCCAAACAGGTCAGACGCACAGTGACGACCCAACAACCCCTCCAACAACCGACGGCGAGACGGCCGAAACAACGGCCGACCCCCTCTCGCTGGACCTCGTTTTCGAGGTCCTGAAAAACGAGCGCCGACGCCGCGTCCTGCAGTTCCTCCGTGACAGTTCGGGCACCGTCTCTCTCAGTGACGTCGCCGAACACATCGCCGCGATAGAAAACGACAAGCCCGAAAAGGCGCTGTCATCACAGGAGCGAAAACGCGTCTACGTCGGCCTCTACCAGTGCCACCTGCCGAAGATGGACGACACGAACGTCGTCGACTTCGACGGCAACCGTGGGACGATCGATCTCGGCGACAACGCCGAGCAGCTGTATCCGTTTCTCGAAGCCGAAGCCGAAGACCAGCGGCCGTGGCCGAAGTACTACCTCGGTCTTTCCGCACTGAGCCTTGCCGTCTTCGGCCTCGCACAGCTGGCCGCACCGGCGGTACTGACGCCCGTGTTTGCGGTCTCGCTGCTTGGCTTCGTCCTTCTCGGCGGCGTCCACCTCTCGACGGTGTAGCGCCGCCACGACCGGCCAACGAATCGATACCGACGAATAACTCCATTTTTTGATAATCGTATTACTCGTGTCGTTGTACTGTTGAATTCAGTAACCGACGGTTCAGTATCTGGTTGATCGTTCACCGCTTGTCGGATCCTCTTGGATGTTTGGATGGTATTCAACGCCTACTCGGGTCGGCGAGGCCACAGAAACCTGACAACCCATCTATAACAAAGCCGGTTGGGGTTCCTGAGAGGACGTTGACAGTCCCGCTCCGAACAGCTCGGACCGTTTCCGATACTAAAACGATGACTACTCCCTACACCCCGCCGCAACGACAGCGAACCGACTCCAAATCAGCCGACCCACAGCCGACCACTGGGAGGGCCGACTGATGTGTGGGATCACTGGACGCATCCGCTCCGGCAACGCGGTTGAGGATCTGATGGCAGGCCTCGAAAACCTCGAATACCGCGGCTACGATTCGGCCGGGCTCGCGGTCAAAAACGGCCACGGGATCGACGTGCTCAAACGCGAAGGCGAAGCCGAGGTCCTTCGAGCGCTCGTCGACCAGCGACAGCCGACTGGCCCCATCGGCATCGGCCACACCCGCTGGAGTACCCACGGCCCGCCGACCGATGCGAACGCCCACCCCCACACCGGCTCGACCGACCGTGTCGCGGTCGTCCACAACGGCATCATCGAGAACTACGACACCCTTCGCGAGGAGCTCCGCGAGCGCGGCCACGAGTTCACCAGCGAAACCGACTCCGAGGTCGTTCCCCACCTCGTCGAGGAGTTCCTCGACGACGGTGCCGAACCGTTCGACGCCTTCATGCGGGCGGTCGACCGCCTCGACGGCAGCTACGCGCTGGCAGCGATCATTGAGGGGACCGACGCCATCTTCGCCACCCGGAACGGCTCGCCGCTAGTGGTCGGGCTGGCCGACGACGGCTTCTTCCTCGCCAGCGACGTCCCGGCGTTCATCGAGTTTACCGATCGGGTGATCTACCTCGAAAACGAGGACGTCGCCGTACTGCGGCCCGACTCCTACGGGGTCTTCGACCGGTCGTCGACCGCCGTCGAACGGCCGGTCGATACCATCGAGTGGTCCTCCGAAGACGCCGAAAAATCGGGGTTCGACCACTACATGCTCAAGGAGATCCACGAACAGCCCGCCTCGCTCAATCAGACCATCCACGGTCGGTTCGATCCCGAAGACGAGTCGATCACGTTCGACGACTTCGAGCCGGGGACGTTCAGCGACATTTCTCGGGTGGAGTTCGTCGCCTGCGGCACCTCCTACCACGCTGCCTTGTATGGCTGTCACCTGCTCGGCCAGCGTGGGATTCCGGCCTACGCCCACCGTGCCGGTGAGTACGCCTCGAACCCGATGCCGGTCGACGACGAGACGCTAGTGATCGGGGTCACCCAGTCGGGCGAGACCGCCGACACGCTCGAATCGCTCCGCCGACTGGAGGACACCCCGGCCCGGACGCTGGCGTTGACGAACGTCATCGGCTCGACGGCGGCCCGCGAGACGGACGACGTCTTATATATCCGTGCCGGGCCGGAGATCGGCGTCGCGGCGACCAAGACGTTCTCCTCGCAGGTTACCGCCTTGGCGTTGCTCTCCGAGCGGCTCCACCGCGATACCACCGGTGAGCCGAGTGCGAAGTCGGCGTCCCTGCTGGGTTCGCTCGGTGCGCTGCCCGACCAGATCGAATCGATCCTGGATCAGGACCCGACGGCGGAGCTCACGAACAAATATCAGGGGATGGATGCGCACTTCTTCATCGGCCGGGGAATCGCCCATCCGGTCGCCTTAGAGGGGGCGCTGAAGTTCAAGGAGATCACCTACGAACACGCCGAAGGGTTCGCGGCAGGGCAGCTCAAACACGGCCCGTTGGCGCTCGTGACGCCGAACACGGTCGTGATTGCGGTGTTTACCGGTGACCACGACGACAAGACCCTTAACAACGTCCGGGAGGTCCAAGCCCGCGGCGCATCGGTGATCGCGATCGCGCCGGTCGACGCCGACGAGGTCGCCGCCACCGCCGACGAGTTCGTCCCGATTCCGTCCTCGACGCCCGAGCTCAACGGCCTGCTGGCGAACGTTCAGCTCCAGCTGCTGTCGTACCATGTCGCCAACCGGCTCGAACGCTCGATCGACAAGCCGCGGAACCTCGCCAAGAGCGTTACCGTCGAGTAACGTCTCCCTCCGAGTCGGTTCTCACGCATCTTTCGGCTCGATCCAAACCGGCTCCGCCAACACAGAACAGTTGTCAACACGTATTGTAGTTATACCAACCTATTTTACAATCTGACGTGTAGCCCAAACAGAGTATCGTGGCAATCGTCGTTTCTACCCAACAATGAATTACAGCTCGAATTCTACATCCGGCCTCCCATCGGATCGACAATCGACCGACCGACCGTATCTCTCCGACTGGCGGATGGCCGACTCGATCGGGACGGCCGTTGTCCTCTCGGTCGCCGACTATACGGACCGCCATCCGACCGACCTCCCGCTGTTGTCGACGGCCGTCGACCCGGATGCCCTCGATGCCCTCCTCGACGCCCGCGGCGAGTCGGTTGCAATCTCTTTCAGCTATGCCGACTGCGAGGTGTCGCTCAGGGGAGACGGCAAGCTGACGGTTCGGTAGCCGGTCGGTACCTCCCCGACGGTTGCAGCTACCGCCGCGAGTAGTGACTCCCGTACGGCTGGTATGAGCCGCCTACCTAAACCGCGGGGTCGACAGTACCAGCCTATGTTTGGAACGGGCGGCATTCGTGGTGCGGTCGGTGAGACGATCGGAACGAAGCTAGCATTGCGATTAGGTCGGGCGCTCGGAACCCACGCCGAGTCGGTCGTCGTCGGCCGTGATGTCAGAGACAGCGGCCCCATGCTGGAGCACGCACTCGTCTCGGGCATTACCGAGTGTGGTGGGTCGGTGATCCGCGTCGGTGTCGAGTCGACGCCGACGATCGCCCGGAGCGTGTCGTGGCTGGATGCGGATTTCGGTGTCGTGATCACCGGCTCACACAACCCCGCGGGCGACAACGGGTTCAAGATTCGGACCAACACCGGTCGCGTTCTCGACCGGGACCGCTACCGGTCGCTCGTCCGGCGGGCCAACGCTGGAACCGCGAGGCCAGTGCCAGCAACCGGGATCGGTCGGCCGACAAGTCGGTCGGAGCTGCGCGAGCGTCACCACCAGCACCTCGTCTCGTCGTTCGACGACGTCGAGGAACGCTCGGTCGTTGTCGACCTCGGCAACGGGGCGGGGCGGCTGACCGCCGACGTGCTGTCCGATCTGGGCTGTGACGTGACGACACTCAACGGCCACCGCGACGGGAGCTTTCCCGGCCGGGGTAGCGAGCCGACAGCCGTCGCCTGCACGCAGCTGGGCCACACCGTTCGGGCGACCGGGGCCGATCTCGGGATCGCCCACGACGCGGACGCCGACCGGCTGGCTGCGGTCGACGAGACCGGCCGGTTCGTCCCCGGCGACGAGCTGTTCGCCCTGTTCGCCACACGCGTGGCTCGCCGGGGCCGAGGAGTCGCCCTTACCGTCGACACCAGTTCGCTCGTCGCGGAAGCAGTCAGTGAGGCTGGCGGCGAGACGGTTCGAACCGGCGTCGGCGAGATGGCGGTCGCCACCGGTGTGGATAGCGAAGGGGTCGGCTTCGGCGGCGAACCCAGCGGGCTGTGGATCTGGGACGACGAGATCCGGTGTCCGGACGCCCATTTCGCCGCCTGCAAACTGGTCGACCTAATCCGGCGCGAGGGGTCACTGTCGGCGCAGCTGACCCCGTTCACCGACCGGTACACTACTCATCGAGCCTGTCTGGATGCGACGGCGAAACACGACGCCATCGACCGCGTGCGGCGGCGGCTCGACGGCGAGTACGACCGGGTCGACACCACCGACGGCATCCGGATCGACACCGATGACGGTTGGTTCCTGATCCGGGCCAGCGGCACCGAGCCCGTCGTTCGGATCACGGCCGACGCTGCCGACCGGGACACCGCCGACCGACTGTTCGGTCGGGCCGAGCGACTCGTTGAGGCGGTGGCACTGTCGGTCTGAAGACGCTCGGTCGGTTCAGAGACGGATAAAAATCAGCTGTCGGTTGTTACTCGGCGGGCACCGAGATGTACTCGTCTTCCCACTCCTTGCGCTGTTCGATCAGCTCTCGGCCCTCGGGGGCGAGCTCGTAGTAGTTGGTGCGCTGGTCGTGGCGTCCCTTCTCGACCAGTCCATAGTCGACCAGCGTATCGAGGTTGGGATACAGCCGACCGTGGTTGACGTTGTCGACGTGCTTTTCGATCTCTCTGCGGACCATTTGACCGGAAGGGCGGCCGAGGCCTGCGATGACGTACAGCAGGTCCCGCTGGAAGCCGGTCAGTTCAAACATTCGGGTCATCCATATGGACGGTCACCCTGCACCGTCATTGTTAGTTACTGCTGAATGCGATATGTAGTAATTTACCGGTGCTCCGACCGGATACATACCGTTTCTGACCCTCATGGCGTCCGAGGTAAGCCGCGCTGAACAGTCGACCCCGCTTCCAGCCGGCGATTGCAACGGTTGCAACAGTGCACAATCACGGATTCAAGTGGGTCAGTAATCTCTGAATGATCGCCTTACCAGACAATATGTTGACGCGTTCTCGACTCCTATTCGATGTTCTCCCAGCCCGATGCGACCATGTGAATTCTGCAAATAAATGACTATTCATGCACATTTAATTTGTTATGAATAAAACACTTATGCGGCGACTGAGTAGCAATCAGATATGGCTGCGCCGATTCGGCTGTTGGGTTCGTTGGATGACAAACGGCCGTCGATGGACTGTTGGGGCGGGGATCGATGACGGGGGCCGACGTCCCCTCCCGCTTCCTGCTGGTCGTCGTCTGCTGTCTGGCCCTGACTGCGAGCACAGCCGGTGGGTATTCGGCCAGCCAACCCACCGAGCAGACTGCTGGCATCCCGCCTGCGACGGCCACGGTCCCGACCGACGGAGCCGCCCAGCTGGGCGAGCTTTTCGAACGGCCGGGCGACACCGTCGGCGAGCCCGAGTTGGCGGTTGCGCTGGCCGATCCGGTCGTCGAACCCGGCACGGAGACGATCGTCGACCTGACGATCGTCAACACCGGGCGGATCGAACGCGGGGCGGAACTCGACGAGGCGACCGCCACCGCCCGCGGGGTCACCGTCGAGATCGACGACGACGAGGCCCCGGTCGAAGTCGAGACGGTCGAAGCCGCGGTCGGCTCGGTTCCGCCGGGCGAGTCGGTGACTGTGCCGGTGTCTGTCACCGCTCCGGCGTCGGCCGACGGCGAGGAGGGCGAACTCGACGTCGACGTCGAGTACACCTTTACCGAGATCGACGAAGACGGCGAGGCCGACGACGAGACCGACACCGACGAGTTCGACGTCGACATCGAAGTCGGCGAGCGTTCGCGGTTCGAGATCGACAACGCCGAGACCGACGCGCAGGTCGGCACCGACGGGACAGTCGACATCGAACTCGAAAACGTCGGTGAGGCCGATGCCGAGAACGTCCGCGTCACCGCCCGCTCGCCCACCGGCGGCGTGACGATCGGTGCGGGCTCCGGCGGTGGCACAGCGACAGGGGTCGACACGCCACAGCAGCCCGACGGCAATGGGGGTGGCAACGCGTCGCTGAGCGAGCGAGCCGATATGTCGACGGAATCGGCGGCCTTCGTCGGCGAGCTCGACGAAGACGAGGACGAAACCGTGAGCTTCGATTCCCGGATCGACCCCGACCTCAGCGTCGAAAGCTACCTGCTCGAACTCACGGTCGTCTACGAGGACGAAGACGGTATTCTCCGTGAGTCCGCGACGCTGGCGACGGCTGTCGAACCGACTGGTGCCCAGACGTTCGAACTCGACGGGGTCGACAGCACCCTCGAAGTCGGCGAGAGCGGGACGATCACCGCAACGCTCGAAAACACGGGTCCGGAAGCTGTCGACACGCCAGTCGTCCGTGCAGAGCCCGCCTCCGACCGGATCGACATCGGCGAGGATCAGGTCGCCGTCGCCGATCTCGACGAAAACGAATCGGCCAACGTGAGTTTCGAGGCCGACGTGAGCGGACAGGCCGATTCGGGCCCCCGGCCGGTAACGTTCACCGTCGAGTACGGGGTCGACGACGAGCGGCTCGACAGCGATCCGTTCGTCCGACGGGTACCGGTCAGGGCCGAAGAGCCGGCGTTTAGCGTCACGGCCCCCGACGCTGAGATCCCGGCCGGGACGACCGAGACGGTACGGTTGAACGTGACGAACAACCGGGGCGAGCGGCTCTCGAACATCAACGTCTTCGTCTTTCCCGACGGGCCGCTTGCGGTCGACTCCGACGAGGCGTTTATAGCTGAGCTCGAACCGGGCGAAAGCGAGACGGTCGCGGTCGAGGTCACCGTCGACGAGACGGCCAGCCAGCGGGAGTATCCGCTGGAGGTCGACTTCCGTTATGATACCGAGACGGACGACGATCTGATCTCGCAGGTGTATCAGGTGCCGATCACCGCCGCCGAACCGCCCGAAGACAACGGGTTGCTTCCCTCGCTGGCCTCTCTCGGGATCGTGGCGCTTCTCGTCGGTGGGGCCGTCGTCATCCGGCGGAGACGCTGAGATGTGGGACCCGAACCGTGGCGTCGAACGGCTCGCCGAGGGGACCGTCGACCACGCACGGCTGGTGCTCGTCGCTGTCGCCCTGCTGACAGTCGTCTTCACGGGCGGGCTGGGACTGGTCGATCAAGAGGCCGGGACCGACCAGTTCACCGAGGAGGTCCCGGCGATGGAGGCGATGGAGGAGATCGACGAGGAGTTCGCCGGCGATGTCGGCGACAGCGATACCACCGCCCAGCTGTTCGTCGAAGCCGACAACGTGGTCGCCCGGCCGACGCTGATCCGACTGCTCGAAACCCAAGCACGCCTCGAAGACGACGGGACGCTCCGAATCGGAGAGACAACCAGCCACGCCGGTCGAATCGCGACCGAACTCGATCCCGACGCAGAGACACCGACCGATCGTCGCCGGGCGATCGAGGACGCCAGCAACCGCGAGCTGTCGACGGCGATCGAGGCGGTCGACGACGACCGGTTCGCCGAGCAGGTCTCGACCGACTACAATCCGACGACACAGCGGGCTTCGACCGCGCTCGTCACTGTCGAGTACGACGTGCCCGAAAGCGTCACGACGAGTCAGCTCCAGACGCTGCAGGCCGACAGCGCCGCGGCCGTCGACAGGGTTCAGGGCAACGAGATCGGCGAGAACGCCTACCTGTTCGGCGAGGGGATTCTCCAGACTGAGATCACCACACTGCTCACCGATACTGCGGTCGTCGTCTTCCCGGCCGCACTCGGCCTGATCCTGCTGTTCCTCCTGATCGCCTACCGCGATCCGATCGATCTGCTGCTTGGGCTGTCGGCGCTGCTGTTGACACTCGTCTGGACGTTCGGCTTCATGGGGTATGCGGGAATCCCCTTCTCGGATGCCATCGTCTCGGTGTTTCCGCTGCTGTTGGCGGTCGGCATCGACTTCGGTATTCACGCGATCAACCGCTACCGGGAGGCTCGGCTCGGCGACTTCTCGGTCGACAAGGCGATGGCGGGATCGATGGGGCAGTTGGGCACTGCCTTTTTAATCGTCACCGTCACAACGGTCTGTAGTTTTGCCGCAAACCTCACTAGTCCGCTGGGTGCACTCCGGGAGTTCGGCATCGTCGCGGCGGTCGGGATGACGTTCACCTTCGTGCTGTTTGTCATCTATCTGCCCGCTGCGAAAGTGACCGTCGACCGGCTCCGCGAGCGGCTCCCGGTTCCGGCGTTTGGCACGACGCCGATCATCAGCGAGGGGTCGCGGCTGGCCCGCTGGCTTGCTGGTGGTGTCTCGATCTCCCGGCGGGCCCCGGTCGTGTTCCTGCTCTTGGTCGTGGTGACAGCAGGAGTAGCCGGTGCCTACGGGTCGGGCGTCGACACCGAGTTCTCCGAGGAGGCGTTTTTTCCGAGCGAGACGTGGCTCGACCGCTACGACCGCCTGCCGGAGCCGTTTGCACCCTCGCAGTACACCTTCATCGAGACGATCGACATCCTCGAAGACGAGTTCGACGAGCCGATCGGCGGCGGGGTGACGATCTATATCGATCAGCCGGTCCGCCGGGACGACTCCCTCGAACGGATCGACCGTCTCGGGCGCAATCCCCCGGATAGCTTCGCGGAGACGACCGCCGGGCGGGCCGACACCGAAAGCATCCTGACGGTCATCGAGCGCGAACGGGCAGCCGATCCCGAGTTCGACCGGCTCGTCGAGCGTCACGACCGGCTCGGGACCGGGGTGCCGGATCGGGACCTCGAGGAGATCTACGACGCACTGGCCGAGTCCCCGCGAGAGACCGGGGCCGACCGCTATCTCTCCGAGAACCGCGAGAGTGCGCGGGTCGACATTGCAGTCGAGCCGGATGCCGACACCGCGACCGTCGTTGAGGACGCCCAGTACGTCGCCGACCGGACGCCGCTGTCGGCGGTGGCGACCGGCGACCGCGTCGTCCAACAGGAGGTGATCAACGCGACGCTGGACTCGGCAGTCCGCGGACTCGTCGTCGCCTTCGTCCTGACGACAGTCGTGTTGGTCGGTAGTTATCGCTTACTGGAGGGCCGGGCCGTGTATGGACTGCTTAATCTGGTGCCCGTTCTCGTAACAGTCGGACTGCTGTTGGCCTCGATGCGACTGCTCGGTATTCCGTTGACGCCGATCAACGCGCCGATCCTCTCGATCTCGATCGGGTTAGGCGTCGACTATACAGTACATTTCGTCCACCGATTCGTCGACGAATACGAAACGCGGGAGACGCTTGCGGCGCTGTCGGCTACGGTCGCTGGGACGGGTGGGGCCCTGACTGGCAGTATGATCACGACAGTCGCCGGGATCGGCGTGCTGGGAATTGCGTTGATCCCACTGATCCAAGAGTTCGGCATCCTGATCGCTCTCGGCATCGGCTATGCGTATCTCTCGTCGCTGCTGGTGACCCCCTCGGTGATCGTCGTCTGGGAGCGGTTTGGCGACCGGCTGTCGGTGCCGGGGGCTGAGCGTTAGTCGAGCATCTCGCTCGTTAGCGGTCGGCTATCCCTACGGTACCGACCGTAGACGTCGCGGGCCCAGTCGCGGACGTCGGCCGAGTCGGTGTCGACGGCGGCCTGCAGACGGCCGTTGTCGTCGCGGAGGAGCAGACTCACGACGCTATCGGTGAGGGTGACCGCCAGTGGGACCGGGCCATCGTAAATCTGGAGGCTTGCTCTGTCGGCGTCAACGAGCCGCCCGAGAAGGTCGGCGAGGGCGGCATCGTCCCTGACGGGTTTGATTGCGTTGGCCGAAAAGACCGCCTCGAAGTCGCCGCCAGCGTCGACCCACTCGGTGACCGCTTCGAGCATCCGGTCGTTGAACGCATGCGAGAGCACCGTCACCTGCTCGGCGTCGCCCACGAGGTCGACAATGCGACCGACCGGTGCACCCGGACGCGTCTGGCTGGGGACGGTGATCGTCGCCGAGCGGAGCGCCCGCAAGTCGAATGTCAGCTCCTCGGTCGGCAGCCACTCGATGAGCTCGCGGAGTTTCAGCTCGGTTTCGACGAGCTCGTAGAACTCACCCATCCCGTCGGCCACGAGCCGACCGGTCGCGGTCGCCTCGTAGCCCGCTTCCGTCCGGCTGATCCAGTTGCGCTCCTCGAAATCCCGGAGGATTCGTCCCAGCGTGGGTTGGGAGGCGCTGGTCTCCGAACCGAGCTCCCGGCGAGTGTGGGGCTCGGCAGCTAACAGCCGCAGCACGTCGACCCGGTTGGACGATAAGGCGAGAAATTCGAGCTCCTCGAGCACCGGGTCCATACTGTGAGTTGTGGGCCGCAATAAAAGTCAGTTTCGCCCTGTTTTCACACCGTGAAACCGAGCCCCGGTCTGCGGCGGTTTCAGCGGTTGGTCTACTTTCTTGCTCTGAAATTCTTTCTGAATTAATTTATACGGCTTCGGGCCCTTTGTCGTAGTAATGAGGGACACACAATCATCGGCGGCCCGCTCGGTTGGTCGAGTGCGTGCTGCTGGAGGGCAATTGTGGGAGTAAGCTTGAATCGGACGCTGCTTCGGTTCCTGCTCGTGAGTGTCTTCTTCGGCGGGACGTTCGTCGCGGCGAAAGCCGGACAGGCGTACGTCCCGCCGCTGCTGTTGGTTGCCGTGCGGTTCGATATCGCCGCCGTCCTACTGGCGGGCTACGTCGCTCTGACCCGAAGCCGGGCGGAACTCCTCCCGAAGACGCCGGGCGACATCGCCGCGATTCTCGCCGCAGGGGTTCTCGCTATTGGGCTGGCAAACGGCCTGCTGTTCGTCGGCCAGGGGAGCCTCACCAGCGGCGTCGGTGCCATCTTGTTCGCGCTCGTCCCGATCTTCGCGCCGCTGTTCGCGGGCGCGTTGCTCGCCGACGAACGCCTGACTGCGGCGGGTGCGGTCGGCACACTCGTCGGTCTCGTTGGCGTCGGCATGGTCGTCGACATCACGCCCGCGACGGTGGTCGAAACCGTCAGCGGCGGCGCACTGATCGTCCTCGCGGGCGCGGTGAGCCTCGCGCTCGGGACCGTGTTGATCCGCCGGGTCGACTCCTCGCTGTCGAGTACGGTCCGGACTGCGTGGGCCCTACCGGTGAGTGCCGTCATGCTCCACGCGCTCAGCATCGGCGTCGGGGAGTCGGCCGCGGCCGCCGAGTGGACACTCGGCGCGGCTGTCGCGGTCGGCTATCTCGGCGTCTTCGCTGGAGCGGTCGCCTACATCCTCTACTTCGGCCTGATTGAGGAGGTCGGTGCGACCCGGTCGAGTTTGGTCTTCTACGCCAGCCCGATCGTCGCCACGCTCGGCGGCTGGCTCCTGTTAGGCGAGGCGCTGTCGGCGACGACGGTCGCCGGCTTCGGCGTCGTCCTCGTCGGCTTCGGGATCATCGGCCACGCGTCGCTCGCGCCGGTGGTGCGCCGGGCTATCGGGCGGGCCGGTCTACAACAGTGGCCCGACACACCGGGGAACTGAGGAGATACACCGATAGGCGATGGCCGGTTCAGGCACGGTCGACGAGCTTGACGGCGTAGGCTATAGGTTGTCGACTGGAGGCTGAGAAATTACTGGAGACATGAGGCGTCTTCGTCGTGCAGAAGCACGTCTCCGGTAACCGGCTGATGAGCCGAAAACTATGCGGCCGCCCTCGACGATTCGTAACCGAATGTGGATACCGTCTCTTTAGGTGGTGACCGGCCGATGTCGGTGACACGAATGGCTGGTGACCTCTCGCCTACGACCCACCACGACGTACGGAACGTGATCGTCGACATCGTCAACTACACCCGCGGTGGCCGCGAGTTCAAGCAACGGGAGTACGAGCGGGCAGAGTTTCTGGACAACGGCTGGGTTCGGTGTGTCAAACCACGGAAACGCGAGGACGGCAACCGGGCGGTCGACCACTGCCTGCCGCAGAACGTCAGCGAGATCAGCAGCGTCGAGCCGCCCGCCGACGCCGGTGACTGAGAGGTTATTCGACCGGACAGCGGTCGATGCCGAGCAGTCGGTAGAGCAGACACCGGCGCAGTGCGCCCTCGATGACGAGGACCGCGCCGAAGAGGCCGAGACCGAATTCCGAGAGGATCGGGACCGTGGTGTAACCACCGACTGCGAGCAGGGCAGCGAGCAGACAGCCGCTCCCGACTGCGATTCTGACCCTCGCATCGAACGGGCCGACGTTCCGGTTCATGGGGTCTTTTGGGGTCGACGCTGTCTATATGTTGCTCTCAGTGTGTCGACTGGCTGATGGTTCTCTGCATCTGAGAAATCACATGTTTCGGGGAATAAAATCGATTGGGGCGGATTTGAACCACGGTCGCTCACTGCGTTCGCTCCCTGATTCAAATCCGCCAGTAACCACTTCGATTTCACAGACTCCTCGCTTGCTCACGGCTTCGCCGTTCGCATTCGAGATCGCTGCGCGATCTCGCGTGGCTCGTCGTTGCGAGAAATCAGAAGTGGGTTAGGGCGGATTTGAACCGCCGGCCTGCTCCGTGTGAAGGAGCCGTCATAACCTGGCTAGACCACCAACCCGCTACCGACTGCTACCTGTCGACCGGACTTAAAGGCTTCTTTCTCCACCAACCGATTAAAAAAGCGGACCTGCCCGATCAGGCCGTCTGCTCGTCGGGCTGTCGCGCCCGTCGCACACGCTGGAACCGCTGCTTGGCAGCAACGCGAACACGCTCGGCGCGGGTTTCCGGCTCCGGTTCCGCTTCGACCTCGTCGCCGAACCGGGCCCGAACACGCTGGACCACCGGAGCCAACTCCTCGCTCAGGCCAATTTTGAGGTGCGATGCGGCGCGACCGAGGTAGTACCGTGCGTCACTGAAATGCTTGTTCATATCTGACCAAATGGTGGCAACAGATATAGCCTTTGTGTCGGATGATTTTAGGCCAGCCTAAACCGAAGCCTTGATTAGTGTTTAGGCGAACCTAAAAACACGGTCGGCGGGAGTGGCTTTCCGCCGCCGCGTATCGCCTCCGTCGCCGGGTCGACGGCACCGTGGGTTCGATCTGATGACATCAGACCCGGACTGGCCGCCCCGACGCTCATCCGTCTGTTCCATGACATTGGCGGCCCCCATCCGTTTTCCGCGCCCCTGCTGCTCGCGAGCCACGGCTCTCCTCAGTAGGTCGGCGACTCCTCGGGAATCCCATCGCGGGCGTTGACCAACCGCGCGAAGGTGAACAGCCCGTCCGACAGGCGATTGAGATACGTCACCGCCTCGGCGTTGACCGGCTCGTTTTCGGCGAGGTCGACCGCCCGCCGCTCGGCCCGCCGGGTGACCGCCCGCGCGTGATGGAGCGCTGCCCCCGAGTCGCCGCCACCCGGCAAAATGAACGACGTGAGGGGTTCAAGCTCCTCGTCGGCGGTGTCGATCCACTCTTCGAGCTGGTCCACGTGCTCGTTTTTGATCTGTGGATCGTCGTCATCGGGCTCGGGGGTGGCGAACTCCGACTGGATGATATGCAGGTGGTTCTGGACCGACTGGAGCCAGTCGTCGATATCGTCGTAGCCGCTCGGCCGGGCCGTACCGATCAGGGAGTTGGCCTCGTCGACGACACCGTAGGCCTCGATCCGGGGATTGGTTTTCGAGACCCGCGAGAGATCCCGCAGGTCGGTCTCGCCCTCGTCGCCACGACCGGTATAAATCGTCATCGTCGACCGCCCCCGCTCTCGGTTACAGACATACGACCTGCTTTGGTCGCAATCAGCAAGTAGTTTGGTACCGTCCGGTGCCGTGTCACTCGGTCGCGTGGCCCTCGAAGTCGACGACCGTCGACCGCCACGCCTCGGGAATCGGCACTGGCTCGTCGGCCTCGTAGTCGTAGTGTACCAGCACCACAGTCGCGGTCGCGGCGACCGCGCCGCCGACCCGAAGCTCGTGGTCGAGCCTCAGGCTTGTCGTGCCGATCTCCGCCACCGTGGTCTCGACCACCAGCTCATCGGCGAGTTCGATGGGCTGGCAGTAATCGACCGACAGCGAGGCCACCGCGGTGCCGACCGACCCGAGGTCGACACCCAGTACCTGCTGGAAGTAGGCCACGCGGGCCTCCTCGATGTAGCTCACGTGAACCGCGTTGTTGACGTGGCCGAAGGCGTCGATATCACGGAAGCGAACCGAAACCGGCGTCCTAAACGGGTGGTCGACGTCCATATAGGCTCCTTGGGTGCGGGCCATATGTACGCTGGGAGCGACCGTCACCGACACTGGCCAACGGCTTTAGTCAGGAGTTGACCGAACCGACGACCATGGTCTCCGCAGCTAGCAAAGCCACCTCACCACGCCAGCCCCCCGCTAACCCACGAGTAAGCCGTCCTGCGGTCGACCGGAGGGCCAAGCGATGATGGACCTCTCGGGACTGTTCGACCCCGATCGGGTCGCCGTCATCGGCGCAACCGACCGCGAGGGCTCTGTCGGCCGCGCCCTCCTCGAAAACCTCAGGACCTTCGATGGCGAGGTCGTCCCGGTCAACCCAAACCGTGAAACAGTGCTGGACGCCGACTGTTACCCGACCATCGGTTCGGTCCCGAGCCCCACAGGGGTCGACCTCGCAGTCGTTGCGGTTCCCGCCGCTGTCGCCGTCGACGTGGTCGGTCAGGTCGGCGAACAGGGAATCGAAACCGTCGTCGTCATCACCGCAGGGTTCAGCGAAACCGACGATGAAGGCCAACGCCGTGAGCGTGCACTGGCCGCGGTCGCCGCGGAGTACGACCTCGACCTCGTCGGCCCGAACTCCGTGGGCGTGATCAGCACTGCAACCGGCCTCAACGGGACCTTTTTGCAGGGCCGACCACCCGAGGGGTCGCTGTCGCTGATGAGTCAGTCGGGGGCCTTTATCGCCGCGGTCATCGGCTGGGCGACCCAACACAACATCGGCTTCAATAACGTGGTCTCACTGGGTAACGAGACGGTTCTCGACGAGGTCGACTTCCTCCGACAGTGGGACGACGACCCCGAGACCGACGTAATTTTGGCCTACGTCGAGGATATCGACGACGGACGGGCGTTCATCGAGACGGCCCAGAACGTCACCGCGTCGACGCCGGTTGTCGTCATCAAATCGGGCCGCACCGAGGCGGGGGCGGCAGCCGCGAAATCCCACACTGGCTCGATGGCTGGCAGCGACGAGGCCTACAGGGCAGCCCTCGAGCAGGCCGGAGTGCTTCGCGCCGGGAACATCCAGCGCGTCTTCGATTTCGGTCAGGTGCTCGCAGGCCAGCCACGGCTCGATGGCGACCGCGTGGCGGTCATCACCAACGGCGGCGGGCCGGGCGTGCTGACGACCGACGCGGTCGGCGACTCTACCCTCGACATCGCCGAGTTCGGAGCCAACACCCGTGTCGACCTCGACGAACTGCTCCCCGCCGCGGCCGAGATCACCAACCCCCTCGATATTATCGGTGATGCCGACCTCGACCGGTTCGGAGCCGCACTCGATACCGTGTTGGCCGACAAAGAGGTCGACGGCGCGGTCGTCCTCTCGGTGCCGACCGCCCTCTACGAGTTCGACGCGCTGGCCGAAACAGTCGGCGACCTCCAAGCCGACCATGGAACGCCGGTCGTCGCCTGTCTCATGGGCGGCGAACCCGCGGATCGCGCCGCCGACACGCTGGCCGAGTACGGTATCCCCAACTACTTCGACCCCTCGCGAGCCGTCGACAGCCTCGAAGCCCTCGCCGACTACGGCGGGGTTCTCGACCGGGAGTACGAGCCGCCAGCCGAGTTCGATGTCGACCGCGAGCGCGCCCGCGAGATACTGGCCCAGACCGACGACCGCGACGTCGACTACCTCGGCGTCGAGGCAATGGAACTGTTGGATGCCTATTGGATTCCGACGCCGCCGGGCGAGGTCGTCGAGAGCCCCGAAGCCGCCACAGCGGCCGCCGAGCGAATCGGCGGGCCGGTCGTCATGAAGATCGCCAGCCCGGAGATCGTCCACAAATCGGATATCGGTGGTGTCGAGGTTGGCGTCCCGACCGCGGCCGCCGCCGACACCTACCGGGCGATCGTCGACCGGGCGCGGAGCCACGACTCGTCGGCCTCGGTACTCGGGGTGCGCGTCGAAGGGTTGGTCGACCTCGAGGAGAGCACGGAGACGATCATCGGCGCGAAGCGCGACCCGCAGTTCGGCCATCTCCTCATGTTCGGGCTCGGCGGCATCTTCGTCCAACTCTACGAGGATACCGCGTTCCGTGTCGCCCCGGTCAGCCAGCGGGAGGCCCGCGGGATGACCGATGAAATCCGCGCTGCGCCGATGCTCCGGGGGGCTCGGGGGCGGACGCCCGCGGACGTCGACCAACTCGTCGAGACCATCCAGCGGGTCTCCCAACTCGTGTCCGACTTCCCCGCGATCATCGAACTCGACGTGAACCCGCTTGTCGTCTCGCCCGAGGGTGTGTTAGCGATCGATGTGGGACTCCGGGTCGACAAGGCCGACCTCTCGTTGCCCGACTGACCGCTCACTCGGTACAGTATGCGGACAGTCAATCCAACCTAGCTTGTGGCTATTTGACGCTGAATCGCGTTGGTGTCTTGTGAATGTCCTATGTCACAGCGCTTAGCAGACACCACCGCACTCATCACCGGCGCGTCGTCGGGAATCGGGCGTTCGATCGCGCTCCGCTTTGCCGAGGAGGGCGCGAACGTCGTCGTGGCCGACGTTCGAAGCGAGCCGCGCGAGGGTGGGACGCCGACCCACGAGCGGCTGTCCGACGGGGTGTTCATCGAAACGGATGTCTCGGACATCGAGCAGCTACGGTCGACAGTCAACGAAACCGTCGAAACGTTCGGCAGCCTCGACGTGATGGTAAACAACGCCGGGGTGTTCCCCGGCTCTCAGCCGATCGAAACGGTCAGTGAGGACGAGTACGACCGGCTGCTGGCGATCAATCTCAAGGGCGTCTACTTCGGGTGTACCCTCGCCGCCGAGATCATGCGCGAGCAGGGCGACGGCGGGTCGATCATCAACCTCTCGTCGATTGCAGGGGTGGTTGCCTTCGACGATTCGGCGGCCTACTGTGCCTCGAAAGGTGGGGTGACGAACCTGACGCGGGAACTCGCCGTCGAACTCGGCAACGACGGCATCCGGGTCAACGCGATCAACCCCGGCGTCATCGAAACGGCGATGTCGACCGAGGACGCAGCCGTTGCGGGAACGCTCGGCGACCGGATCCCATTGGGACGAGACGGCCAGCCCGAGGAGATCGCCGGGGCAGCACTGTTCCTCGCGAGCGAGGACGCGTCCTACGTGACCGGCCACAACCTCGTTGTGGATGGTGGATACACGGCTCGATGACTTTCCGGACTGCCGCACAACATCGTTTCCGTTGCAAACTGGTGGTCGACTGGTAGTCGTCTGTGTGGTAGACGGCTGGGATACCGAGCCGGAAGGAAACAATACAGATGCGCCTGCCGACCGACTGGCTCGTCATGCAAGCTCCGATCGTTGAGGGGATCGTCGAATCCCTGCGGATCGGTGTCGGCTTCCTCTGGACCGCGGCGTGGGCGAT
>Ga0102930_1000061_pt1 | contig 31519 bp, 30 predicted proteins | sample SalPon1_B_H2O_MG_FD_84514 | JGI IMG/M metagenome (GOLD analysis project Ga0102930, IMG submission 84514) | Salt pond water microbial communities from South San Francisco under conditions of wetland restoration - Salt Pond MetaG R1_B_H2O_MG | ecosystem: Environmental > Aquatic > Non-marine Saline... | reverse complement strand
TCGACGCCCGAGAACAATCCCGAAGGCTCCCACGCCACGGTGACCGAAAGGTCACCATAGAGAATCCGCTGTCAGAAGATAATGAGACTCTGGGAGGGTGTTTCATTTTCTATTTGACACAGTGTAGTACACACCGTAGAAGGGGACCTCCTGGACGCTCGAGAAAGGCTTCATCGTTCAACAATGCAACTGTGTGACGGAACATCCACACGGCCTGTCCGTGAGAGTCGACGCGATGGACCTCTCGAGGGTGTCGACTGTTCGAAAAAAGAACCACTCTCTTAGTCGATGTCTGGTGTTTCGAAATCAGTTAGCGACAGTGTATCGATCGTCAGGAAAAAATGGGTCCGGAAACGGCGACGGCATAAAATATAAAACGAAGGGCGGGTACAGATGTAAACATGCGCGTGCTGTCCTTCGACGTTGGAGTACGCAACCTGTCCTACGCCCTCCTTAGAGTAGCACCGTCACAATCGTCACCGTCCTTCCCTTCGGATGTGGAGTACGCGGAGACAGAGAAGACGACGACGTTGGAACGGTGGGGCGTGGTGGACCTCACGGAGGGCCGCGGAGGCATCACGCCCAAGCAGGCCATGCGGGACGTCGAGGGCCTCGTGCGGTCTCTGCTGCACGCGCTGCATCACGACTGCCGCTTTTTGACCGAACGACACGCGGTGGAGGACGAAGCGGACATTGACCACGTCATCATCGAGAACCAGCCGTGCATCAAGAACCCCACCATGAAGACGCTGCAGGTGGCGCTCGCGACGTACTTCCAGACCATGCAGATGCTGCACCCCGCCTTTGCACCCGCGGTGGGCTCCGTGCGTGCCGTGTCCGCCTCGTCGAAGCTGGGGGCGGAGTGGAAAGGCTTGTCGTACGCGGAGCGAAAGAAGCGTTCCGTGGAGCTCGCCAAGGCCCTGCTGGACAGCGTGGACTGCGCGGACGACATGCGCCAGCGTTTCGCTTGTAGCCCCAAAAAGGACGACCTCGCGGACGCCTTCCTCTTGGCCGTGGCGTTCTCGGACGCGGAAGAAAAACGTATAGCACGACGTCCGGCGGCGACGACGCAAAAACCCACTCCCGTTACCCCCACGTCCACCAATGGATAGAAAAATGGAATCCACTCTCGGACTGCGTGGTGTCGTGATAGATTTTCAATACATAGCATCATCATGGCGCTCAACCCGGAAGCTCAATTGTTCATTCCCGCGGCGGCAGCCGCCGCTGAGGACGCCGCCGTATGCTGGGGAGCGTACTGCATGTGGTCCTTGTTCGGCTGCGAGATGTTCCACCTGGACGTCCGCTGCCGTGCGTTCTACGTTATGTACCTGCTGTGGCTGGACGACGAAATGCGTCGCATGCTGGCGGAAGAGGCCGAGATCCAAACGGATATCGAGGAAGCCGAGACCCGAGCCGACATGGAAAAAGCGGAGATTCTCGTCCAAATGGAAGAAGCAGCGGAAGCGGAGTTGGCAGAAGCTCGTCCTGTACGGCCGCCCTGCCGGTACGGCGCCGGTTGCCGCAACGCGTCCTGCAAGTTCGATCACGGTCCTTGGCGGAGAAATGCAGTAGTACGGCCGCCCTGCCGGTACGGCGCCGGTTGCCGCAACGCGTCCTGCAAGTTCGATCACGGTCGGTGATCCGAGTACATCCTCCGCGTCATCCTTCCATTTCCCGGCTTTTCTTGTTCACGTAAGAGGAGCGGAGGAGTAATACCGCAAGAAGGCGGCCTCCACGATCACATTGTCTTCCGTTCTTTTTTTGCCGTAGGGAGGCGCCAGACCGCACCGCGCAGACCTCACGACCATCAACGGGAGTCGCATGAGGCCCGAGACGTACACCGCGTCCTCGACGGGCATCTCCAACGTCGTCAGGTCTTCTTTTTCGGTCGAAGGAAAATCTTCTTCTTGCAACCACCGCGCCTGCGCCGTGGCTTGCTCCTGGCACTCGAACGTCAGGACGACCACGCGACCGCCTCCTTGCGACTGTCGATCCGCCGTAGTCTCGTCGTCGAAGTCGGGGCTCCCTTGCCGTCGCTGGGGGGCGGGCAACAGAGACGGCCCCCATTTGCGGTTCACGCGCTTCGACCGTTCCGTGCGGCGGATGGAGTCGAGGCGCTCCGCTTCCTTCTCCCTGTTCCACCTCGCGTCCTCTGGGAAGAGGCCGGTGAACTCCGCCGACAAGAAACGGCTTGTGAATAGGGCGCCCCCCGACCTTGTCGTCGTCCTGTCGCGGTGCGGTCCGTCCACCAATGCCACGCCGTGGACGGTTTTCACGTGACGCGGATCCAAAAAGCTGAAACATATATGGGAGTCCAACGGCACCGGTGCGGGTGGACGACGGACGCGACGATCGGTGGCAGAAGCGGCCGGAAGCGGACGTTGACGACGCGGGTGCGAATGCCTCTTGTCCACGGAAGAGAAGACGCGAACCGGAGCACGGACCGCAACGGAAGGATGCAATCCCGCGGTATTCGGGATCATCTCCGTTTTTTCGGTATATTCATCGTACGACCGATTTATTTTCAGTCGGATATGCCGCGACGTCGATGGAGGTCCTCTGCGACGCTTCGCTGCCTGCGGTTGAAGTCGCCCACGAACGCGAAATCCGGCTCCGGCTCTTGATTGGCGCAGCACGAGAGATCCCACGGTTCCTCCTCGCATCCGTGGCAGGCCGGCGCCGGAGAGGGCACGGGCACGCGGAAGCCTCTGACGTCGACGCCCACCGGCATCTCGCAGTAACCGTCCACGCAACCGCCGCGGTAGTTCCTGTACCGTTTGTTCGCCTGGAAGTACGGGCACTCCTCGTCCTTGCGACACGGCCGGTCCCAGGTGTTGCCCGCCGCCTCGCACTGAGGCCGGGACTTCATCCGCGGGTCTTCCACGCAGATGAAGTGCCCCCCGCCTCCCATGCGTTCGTCTCCACCGCCTTCGTCGTCTTCCTTTTCTTCCTCGGAGGATGAATCCGCGACCTCCAGCATCACCGTGGTCGAATCCCTCCTCACCTCCTTCACTACACCGATCAGGCCTTTCTTCTCTCTTCCGTTTCCGAACCCGAAGACGTACACCGCATCTTCCGACCGCACCGCGGCGGCGTGTCTTCCACGTGGACGCAGCACCCCACGTCCTTCACCAGCGACCGTCAGGACCACGCGGAGCGTGTCGCCGTCGTCTTCCAACATCCCCTGGTCGCCTCGCGACGGATCGAAGGCGAAGCGCCACTTGTCCGACAACGTCAATATGCCGCGCGGGGCGTCTATCGTCTCCACGAAGTACGTGCCCCCCTTCTCGCCGTCCAGGATCACGCGGTCTCCGTACCTCACCGGAATCCTGCGCAGAGTCATGAAACGGTCGTGACACACGCGAAGAGCCGGTTCCTCGCGGGTGTTCAGCGTGACGCGGGCCACCTTGCGTCCCGTGTCGTGCAGCGTCTCCCAGTAGGCGCGCACCTTACGACCGACCATCGATATCTCCGCGGTGGATTGGAACGCGTGGTCGTTCGTTCCCCGATCATCCTCGTCCCTCTCCGGCTTCTCCGTGAACTGCTCGAGGATGTGAAACTTCGGCCTTCCTATCTGCGCGATTGCACCCGACATCACACTCGACCTCTTGCGATATATCTCGGCATTCTTGGCGGCACATACGGTATGCGTTGCGGCGTAGAACGAAAAGTGTTGCATGAGGTAGTTGTTAGAAGCCACGATGTCTAGCTCGCGATCTACATCATCTCGGACGACGACCTCCGCCACGAGAGGCAGCAGAGGGTGAGAGCGGTCGAGGGAGGTACGGCCCACGAGCACTGCGTCGACCGCCACCGTGGTGTATATGTTTCGCTGGCCTTTCAAGGAAGGAAGGAGAGCGTGACGGACGTCCATCGCGACGGGTTTGTAAAAGGGCAGCGACACACGTAATCGGGCGCCGTCCATGTCCTCCCAATAGTCGTACCAGACGGCGTCGCGTTCCTTCCAACGATCCCAGACCGCTTTGCGGTGCCGTTTCGTCAGCAGACACGCCACGACGTTCCCTCGTTTTATAGATCTCTCCCCCAACTCCTTCAGCGGGACGCGTTCAACATCCGCCACGGCGTCCAGGTCGACCACGCCGGCCGCCATGGCTGCGACGGTTTTCAACATCCAGACGTCCAGCTCGGACACGCACAGAAAGCGCGGACGACGGTGACTCTTTTTTCGCCCCTTCTCCGACAGAAGCTTTCGCAGTGTCGTATCCTCGAAGGTTTCTTTTTCTCCCTCATCTTCATCTCGCTCGTCCGACGCGTCGGTTTCTTTTTTTCTCACCCCTCCGAACACGCAGAAAAACTTTTCGCTGTCGCGCAGGTACGAAAGTATGCGATATTTTGCGGGATTGTGTGCACGGTTCAAAGAGCCGGTGTCGGTGACGACCAGGTCGTCCTTTTTTTTCCCCGACAAGAGAGCGTCAAGAGCCGTCTGTCGTGCGAGGACGTCTGCGACAGGAGATATGTCCCTCTCCACGGACACGCCCGCGTCTCGATACCGTTCCAGACCTTTCAGAGCGGCGGGGTGCGGTTTTTCTGTGAATGGCACGATCACCCGGACACCCCGCTTGGGTTTCGCGTGGAACACGCGGAACGGACGGTCCTGGCGTAACTCCGCCGCGAAGCCTTCTCGGAGGCCGCCATCTCCGTCTCTTCCTCCTCCTCCTCTCATGCGACGGCTGGCTAGGACGGCGATCACGACGATCCACCAGGCCAGTGCGAGAGAGGACGACAGCACCGCGGATAGGCAGAGGAGGAAGGAATACATCGCCACTTAGTCTGTAATCACCTCACCTTTTTTCCTCGGACGGAACTCGAGCGGGGAGCACGTGAGATGCGTACACCATGGAAAGATAGAATGGAACATGGCGTAATTCACTACTCGTAAGAGCAGGAAAGCGCGGGGATCCGATCGACGCCATCTTCATCTCATACGGCAGAGGCCCTCCGGGTGCACAGGTACGTCGGTCGCTCTTCGCCCCTCAGAGTCGCCTGCAGGAGAGTCGTTGAAGTCCCGGATACGCAACTTCCAGGGTTGGTCGGAGGAGCTGCAGTGCTCACGAATCCGGAGGTCACGAATCCGGGACTTTAACGCCGCGATCAACATCTCGACGCTCTTGGAGGCGACTCTGAAGGGCGAAGAGCGACCGTCATACCTTTGCACTCAGAGAGCCGCAGGCCCGGCGAGAAGGCAGATAAGGACGAATGTCGCAGTTCGAGATGATGCTTGCATCGCGATGGATCCCGACGCTCTCCTACGGTTGAATTACGCCCATGTTCCATTTTCATTTTCTCTGGTGTAACTCGATCTCGAAAAAATATACGGTTTCGGCCAATCCCAATCACACGAGAGATGCGCGTCCCCGCTCGCAAAAATAATATTTTCATTATTTTCTCCGGATATTTCAGCTCGGTACACTCGTCCGCATCGTCGTCGAATTGAACCGTCATTTCCTTCATGAACCACGAGCACGATCGACGTGAGGGGTCATCGAAGTCCGAAGAAACGGACGAGAAAACATCGGCTCATCGACTACTGAACACCTACGGATTGCTCGGATTCGACGACACGCGACGCTTCTGCAAGGACGACCTCCGCAAACTGGACACCGTTGGCCGGCTGGCGGACCCCAACGTCTGCACGGAGACGCAAGCGGTGTCGCTCCTCAAGCATTTCGTCCGCGATAACGGCTACAAGCTCATGTCGCGCGAACGCAACATCGGCGGAAAAAAGACGGTGTTCTACCAGATCATGTCGAAGGAGTGTGCGGACCGCCAGAACCACGTCGTGAAGGAGCGCGACACCGATCGCGGCTTCGTGAAGTTCGAGACGTGAGGATCGATCAGCAGCAGCTTCTTGGCCACGCAGTTCAAGACGTTTGTTGCCGGCATGATGTCCTTCCAGTCTTTGGGTCCGGACGTTTGTGATACGGTCTGTGACACCATCTCGACAATGAAGAGATACTGACGTTCAATATGTCTGAAGCTCTTCGAAGAAAATGTAATTGAGAGTAAGCCCTTAGCGCGGCCCCTCTGAACCCGAGAGGAAATATAACTCTTATGTGAAGCTTTTCGAAAAAAACACTCTCGTGGTCGACGCCTGTGGTTTCAAAATCAGTCAGCAAGACTGTATCTTTTTTTCTTATTCGTGCTCTATCTTTTGTGTTGACCCCATTTTTTTAGATTTTTATATCGAGGGTTCGTTTTTTTGTGAGAGGTAAAAGGAAAGAAAGACGGAAGATATGACGACGACCGGGAAGAGGCCGCCGCCGAATCCGTGCGTGCTGCCTCAGAAGGTCGCGGATAGAGCGACGACGATCCGGCACTACACGATCCTGGTGACCGGCATGGACTCGAAGGGAACGGACAAGTACGCCAACATCGTCCGCGATTATAATCGCGATCTCGTGAACAAAGAAGCCGGTCTGGTCATGCTGCGCTGCGACAATCCCAAAGAGAGCTCCATCATCACAGACATCATGAAATCAGTGTGCCGTGTGAACCTGGATCCGTCCACGTCTTACATCCGGAAGGTGCGAGCCACCGTCCGACGGAAGATGAAGACCGGCGTTCCCATCACGCTCATCGGGTACTCTTACGGAGGGAGCGCCGTCGATCGCGCGCTCGACAGTTTCCGCGAGAGGATCGACACCGACGACATCGTCGCACCCTACTTCACCGAAAAGAAGCTCAAGGCCTACGCCTTCGGAAGCATCCACGTGGCCGACACACCGGCGAGGGTGTTCCCCGTCAAGCACTACCTTTTCGAGGACGACTGGCCCTCCACGTCGTGCAATCACATGTCTCCTCCCCGAAAGAATGACAAGCGCCGAGACGGGGTCAGGTGGTTACCCACACCTCCCGATATAGCGGCTATTGCGAACAAATTCGAGCGAGGCATCAAGTTGCACAAGTCGTACCCCATCCACAAGGCGTACCCTCGGAACGACGCGCACTTCAAAGAGATGCTGGCGACCCCGTCGTGAGTCCAGTGTCACGAGGCTTGCCGCAGGGCGCTCTTGTTTTGGAGATCGACGTGGTCCTCGATCACGCCGACCACGAACCTCCTCAAGTTGCCTCTCGTGTTATTCGCCACTAGACTTTTCTTGACGGTCGTGAGGTAGTCCTTCACCTGCGCCCTTCGGGTGGTCAACGACTTGACGGCTTTCGGGACGCACGAGTTGACGGTCACGTAATCGACGCCCGTGAAGTGCCGGTAGTTCTTCGCCCAAAAGTGTTGTTCTGTGGTGAGGGGCACCATGAGCATTGGGATCGCATTCTTCAGGCAGGTCATCTGCAGACACAAGGAGCCGGCGAAGGTCACCAGGTCCACGTTGGGGACGATGGCTTCGTAAGACACGTAACCCCGGTGCACGTAGAACATCGGGCGCTTGGCCTCGTCCTCCATCACCACCTCCAGGTTCTCGGGGTCGGGGGAGGCGTCGTGAAAGATGACGGCGTATTTCCTGGAGATCAGCTCACTCCCGATCGACGCGGCTATGTTACGCAGCCGATTCAGGTGGCTCACACTCCCGAACGCCACGAACGCGACGCTCCTGCCTCTTTCGCGTCTGTTTTGCTCGATGAAGGCCCTCAAGTCTTCCGGTAGGCTGCGGAAGTGCGCGGACTTCGACACATTGGAGCGATCCACGAAACCTCCCACGTAGTCTGCGGTCATCCCGGGGATCAGGGCCTTCAGGGGCGGCGTCATCGCGGAATCCCAACAGATGGCGTGACGGACGCTGCGCAGGGCACACACGGTGCGGCGCAGGCCGTCGTCGCTTGACGTCACGCCGTTGTTCAGCGACATCCGACTCAACGTCTCGTTCCACGAGTCCAACACCACGTCAGACGTTTTCCTCTCATTGTATAGCTGGAACCCTTTGTTCTTCAAACGACCGTCGAATAACCACGGGATAGTCGCGTTTGGTATGCCCGGGTCATAGTACATGAGCACGTGGGGAACGGAGGCCAGCATGCCCGGCGCGCGATTGCGTTCGATCCACATCAGGGACGCCATCAGGCTGAAATGGAGCAGCACGCACTGTGGACTGTGGCGCCCCTCCAAGTCCGATATGGACTCGCCCACGGTCTGTACCCATTCGTACACCTTCTGGGCGCGCACGGGGTGCGTGAGCGCCCAACGGATGGGGCTGCGCGTGGGGTCAGACGCGGGCAGCTCCGGATCCATCAGGATGAACGAAGGCGTGCGGTACGTGTACACCTTGATCTTGAGTTTCCGACCCTTGGGTCGCAGGTTCTCGTCCGTGAGGTACACGACTTCGAACCCGTGGAGCGCCGCCAGGACCTCCTCGGCCAGGGTGCCGTCGCAGTAGGTCCCGGCGTTCACGACCAGCACCGTCTTTTTCTTCGGCGGAGTTTGCTTCGACGTCGACATCGCCTGTTTACCAATGCGCGGCATAAATAAAATGGATCTCAGCGTCCGTTTTCCGACGTCACGGCCGCCTCGCAGAGCGCCTTCATGAACCGGGAACAGTCGCAGAAGTCCAGGAACCCCATGTGGATGTAGTGACACTTGAGCAGGCGGAAGAGTTCGTTGAGGCCGCCGTGGTGCAGGAGGTCGGGCGTCACGTTCGGCGTCCGGGTTTTGTTATGCTGCTGCTGCTGCAGTGACAGTCTCTTCGAGACGGATCGTCGCTGGTCGTCCTCCTCTATCTCTTCCGGTCTCGTGGTGGCGGGAACAGCAGCGGAGGCGGTCACGGGCGTCAGCGGCGTCAAAACCATATTCCGAGTGGCCCGACGATGACTGACGTGGGCGACGATGTCTGATTACGCACACATCTCGCTTCCGGCTTATCTGACGGCCGCCAGCAGAGGGACCATGGTGGCCACCGCGAGTTTCTGGAAACTCTCGAGGTCGCGAAAATCGTTGTATACCACGCCGTCCGCGACCACGCCGTCCATCTCCGTTTCGGAAGAGTGGGTCGAAGTCGTCGTGCAGTCGTCGCCGGAAGGAGCGGAAGAAGGCGACACGCGGATGATCTTGACGCATGCCGCCGACTCACCGAACGCGATTTTCAACGCTTCCCACTCGTGCACGAAGCGTAAGTCGGTGACGACCGCGACGGTCCCGGAGGGAAGAGCGCGGATCTTCTCGATCAGACACCGCGTCCAAAAATGACGTCCGAGTCCGGGCAGCAGCTCCTGCAGCTTGAATTGCATCATCTCGGTGCCGAAAAACTGCAAGACGCGACGAGGCGTCACGCCGTCCCAGCGCGCGTCGGACGCCTCTTTGAGCTCCCCGTTCAGCTGCTCTTCCGAGAAGCCGAACAGCTCGCCCACGCACGTTTTGATGGGATCCGCGAATGCCAGCTCATGTACTCGTCCCCCGCGCCCCTCTACGGCCTGGTGTAACGCCGACGCCGCGGTGTTCTTCCCGGAGCGCCGCTTGCCGCATATCGCGATCACGGTGGCCATGTCGGTCAGATGCTCTTGTAGAACTCCCAGTTCAGGTCGTCGCAGATCTTCTTCCAGGTGATGTCCTGGTTGTGCAGCTTTATGCGCGACTTCAGCAACGGGAAGGACGGCAGGTACTGGTCCTGCTCCAGCAGCTGCATGAACTTGTGGAGGACGTAGGAGTAGGACAGGAAGTTTTTGCGCTTGGGCGGCGCGTGGCGCATGAAGGGCACCTGGATCTGGTAGAACATGTGGCACAGCCGCTCCTCTAGCTCCGGCGACATGTGGGGCACCGGGATGCCGTTCAGGCGGTAGATGATGTGCGGCACGTGGTCGTAGCAGCGGTGGATCTTCAGCTTCTTCAGGATGGCTTTGACCTTCGCGATCTTCAGATTCGCCAGGTTGGGGATCTTCTCTTTCCGGATCTCCAGCATGATGCTGTCGTACACGCTGTCCGGCACGTCGGTGGTCTCCTTGCCCTGGATCTGGTTCAGCCACTCCTTGAAGTGGTTGATGCGTTTGTAGGCGTAGGAGATGATCTCCTTGGGCGGGTCCTTGTACGACGGCTTCTCGTGGTCCACCAGGATGATCTCCTGCGTGAAGCACTCCGAGCAGAACACGCAGCCGTCGTGCATGAGGATGACGCGCTTCTCGCTGCCGCAGTGGCCGCACCGCCCCGCACCCGCCCTGTCCCCCCAGGAGGAAGAAGAAAGAGAGGCGGCGGACGGACGGATGTAATTGCGGTCCACGTGCTCCATGAACGTCTCCAACAGCGTCGCGCGATCCTCGCTGACGCTCCCGTTCTCTCCTCCCGCTCCGGCGTCCCCTCCTCCGCCGTATCTTCCGCGATGATGACGGCGTCCTCCCCTCACGCGCATGGAGGGATTCTTGTTTCGATGGCGCACGGACCGGAAATGACGAAGGATCGCGTCCGCCTCGGCTTCCTCCGTGGCTTTCGCTTTCGCCTGCGCCTCCGCCTCCGCTTCGGCGTCGTCGGTCTGGGCACAATTCGCCGTCGTGACCGCGTCCTTCTCGTCCTCCGGACGACGTTCCGCGGAGGATCGTGCATCGTCCTCCGCGTTGTCCACGTGGTCCACGTTCTCCAACAGATTGTAATACTTGAACAGGATGTCTCCCGTGGTCACCAGGTAACGCACCTCGTCGTTCTCCGTACGCAGCGTGTGAAGCCGCTGCTCGTCGCAGCCCATCTGGTCGCGCAGAAACACCACGCGATCCCAGTCCGCGTCGGTGAGATGGGGACGCCGGGCGTCGGACAACGCGTCGTCGACCTCTTTCCGATTGTCCCACAGAGAGGCCTCCAGGTTCGCCATGTCCACCCGCAGGCGCTCGAAGCGCCGCATGAGTTCGTTGTGTTCCACGTCCAGGGTACGACACCCTCCCGCGCCGCTGTTGATCGTCGAAGGAGGCCCACCACCTCCGCCACACGTCGTCGTGCCCGCGTTAAACCCGCAAGAAGACGACGGCTCCGATGTGCTGCGTGAAACCGCCGCGATCCTCTTGGGTGTATGTCGATCCGACGTACTTCCGCGGTGAATTTTCTTGACGGGAAGGATGAGGGCTGCCGCTCCTCCTCTGTCGTCTTCTTCCTCATCTCCTTTTTCCAACTCCACTCCTTTTTCGTCCTCTTCCTCCTTTGTTTTCGTCCCCTTCCTCGGCGTCGTGACTCCGCCGCTGTTTCGTGCCTTCGGCATCGTCGCGCGTGTATGTGTGCGCCGGAGACGATCGTATCGTGACGTTACCAACTCGTTTTCTCGTTATCACACCTCTTTCGGCACGGGATAATCGAACGCATGGATGCATCATGAACGTGTGCCGGAAGTGCACGAAATCATAAAAATCGATCGATCCTGCGCCGCACCGTTGGGTGACAGTCTGTCTATTCACTGCTCATCCTCTGACAGCAAACAGACGGATGGGATTGTTCAGCGCTTGCTTTTCCGCGAAATCGCGCCCAATCAGGAACGGCGGCGGAGACCACGTCGTCCCGCCCCGACCTGTCGGCGAGTCGGTCGGTCCTCCGCCGCCTCGGGCCGGTCTGCCCGACACGGTCAGGAAGTGCGCCATAGCCAGCTCGTACAGTAGTGTCGCGGTCTCCGGCAGAACGCCAAGACGGTCGCCACAACCCTTCAAGACCTTCGCGAGTCTCGGTGCGGCGAGAACGGCCAAACTCGTGGTCGAAAGGCTGGCGTCCAACGACCATGCTCTTGCGCTTCGATCTCACGGACCGGGGTCGCCCGAAAGCGTCGAGACCAAACGTCAACTGGAATTCGTATCCCGCTCGACGCGTCTCTCCGACATCGCCATGCTGTACCGCTGGTACCACGAGTACGTCTGAGCCGTCAGTTCTTCTTCTTGTTCTTCCGCGAGTTTGATGAGAGACGCGCGAAATTGTGAAAATCGAAATGAAACCGGGGGTCTCGTCCCGATAAGGTTTCATACATATCTCATCTACCGCACACAGAAATCATGGGCGGCTGCTTGTCTGCTCCCGAGACACCCAAGCAGGGAGATCGTGGATCTCCGGTCGCGGAGGGCTCGGTGCCGCTGACGACCTCTCAGTTGCTTCGTAATGCGAGCGATTGTCTGGAAGCGGCGAACGAGGAGTTCGATGAGGTCAACGCCAGACATGGACTGGGATATGGGCCCGTGTTCCCCTCCTCCTCCTCCTCGTTCTCTTCCTCTTTGGAGCAAGAATTGTCTCGTCTGTCTGTCTGATGCGATGATCCGCAGCGTCGCTGTTCGCTTTTGTTCTGGCACATCATCACAGGAAAGAAGGGTGCGGTGGAGATGGAGGCGAGCGGGAGCACGCGAATGACATGTCTGCCACCGCGAAGAAAAAAGTGACGAGCAGGGCCAGAGCCCCCAGCGCCAAGCCGAGCGGGAACACCGTTTCCCCGCGACCGAATCCGAAGGGCTTGGGTCGTGCGTTTTCGTCGAAGAACGCACGGGGACGACTGATCACCAGGAGGGTCGTGAGGAGCGCGAAAGCACCCAGACTGCACGCGGTACGGAAACTGTGGAACGCCGGCATAGACACGGGGTATCGCACGTCTCTTTCCTTTTCCCGAGAAAATGAATCGATGCTTTTTTTTATGCGTCATTGGTAATACACGTAACAACCGGCGTCCCCCCCGCCACCTCCGTACACAGATGTCGAAGGCGCACGTCACGGACGTCCAGGATTTCTTGAACGACGATAACAATCCCGCCGTGCTGTCCTACATGTACCATTTGATGATGTTCAAGCCGATCACGTCGGAGGAGGCGAGGTCCGAAGACTCGACGGAGATGGTGTTGGATAGAGTGCGGAGCGCTTTCCCCGACAATCCCACACAAACGCGTCTGGATGACATGGGCTCCAGCAGCGTTTACACCATGGCGCGGTCTTTCAAAGAGACATACGAGCAAGAAGGTAAGGAATCCGCCGGGACGATCATCAGGAGGGGGAGCGGGAGCACACAGATGATCGTGAACGCCGTGGAAAAGCTGTGCAAAAGCTTGTTCGAGAAACAAGTGAACGAGTTGTTCGACGACCAGACGGAAAAGGGCTGGGTAGAGCCCGAAAATTCGAGCTGGAACCAGTGGGGTGCAACAGTGGAAGGCGACGACATCATGGGCAAGTTCTGGAGGGAGCATTGGGATCGCATCGTGCAAAGGCTGAAGGAGAGCATCCCCACGGTTCCGGGAGCGAACGGCGAACCTCCTTCGAAGGATGCGTTCATGGCCGAGTGCGAGAAGATCGTCACGGAGCACCAGTTCGGAAACGACATCGTCTCGAGGAGTGTCACGCAGAAAGACAACGTGCTGACGGTCATCTATCATATGTTGAAGCCGTGGTTGGTCCTGAAATACCTCAAGTCGTTCGAGCCGGTGAGAGAGCCGTCGGAATCCACGTCTTCCGTCGTGTGGAACTGCAGTCTCACGGTGCAGCGAAATGCGATCATGGCCATCTACCGCGTGATGCAAGAGACGCTGGCGCTGCTGCGCAGGTACATCCTGGAGGACGACAACGTGGAAGGCCGCATCGACAGCGAAACCGACGGCGATCCCGCCGTGATTCAGGTTCGATCCGAAGACGAAAACAGCGTCATCACGCGTGCCTCGAACGGGGTCCGCATCCACATCGTGAAATCGAATGCGAGGTTCGACGTGATGAAAGGTGGCGACGTAGATATGCTGGTGGTCGGCGGCGGTGGAGCGGGTGCCGCAGGTACCACGTCCAACGGAGGAGGCGGCGGAGGTGGAGGAGGGGTCGAATACACTCCGAGTTACACCCTGACTGCAGGTAATGATCTGGTCGTGACGGTCGGGAGCGGGGGGAGCGGCTCCGGCGCCGACGGCTCCGACACGACTGTCGCTCACGCCGGCGGCAACACGGTGACCGCCTCGAAAGGAGAAGGCGGCAACAGCGACGGGAGCGGCGGCAATTCCGGCTCCGGCTCAAACGGAGGCCCGGGTGACGAGAGCATGTACGGGGGCGGAGGGGGCGGGTTAGATTCAGGAGGCACAGGTGCCACGCTGGGTGTCGGAGGCTCCAGCAGGAGGTACATGATCACGGGGAAGGACGGTTCTTACGGAGGCGGAGGAGGAGGCGGTCAATCGCCCGAAAACGGCGACAGCACCGACGTGAGCCCGGGTGGTTCTCGTAGCGGAGGTGCGGGCGGACTGGTGGGCGACGACGGCCTGTCCGGCGGGAGGTACACGGGAGGCGGAGGGGGCGGGGGCGGAGGATCTCCCATCGGCGGCAACGGATCCGCGGGAGATGGAGGAGACGGCGGATCCGGCGTGGTCGTCATCCGATACAAGTTCTCCGACGCGGACGTGATGCTCCTCAGCGTTCTCGAACGCATCTCGTTCTCTCTCAGCGACTCATTGGACACCAAGTACGTGACCCCCGTGATCGACAACAAGTCCACGATGCACAAAGCGGTGAGCGAGCTGTCGGAAAGGACCAAAACCAGGTCCGAGGAGGTGCGACACCTCGACAATCAGTTGCAGCAGCACAAGTCCAAGCTGGTGGTCGTGTATCACAACCTGGAGACCAAACGCATGCGAACGAGGACCGCAAAAGTGGTGTACTGGACGCTGCTCGCCTTTGCCATCGGGTACACGCTGCTCCTCATGATCCCAGGCGTCTCCATCATCCTGCACATCTTCATCAGTCTGGGCTTGCTGCTGTTCGTCCTCTTCAAAGGGCTGAGGCGGACCTTGGACAACGAGGTGTGAGCCCGCTCATACACCGTGTCAAACAGAAAACGAAACAGCTGGTCTGACGGTAGAGGTCTCGTGATCGCGACGAGTCCATTTTATCTTTCTTCACTGTAGCGCAGCCTCTCTGAACCCGAGAGGAAAGATAGCTCTTCCGTGAAGCTTTTCGAAAAAAAATCACTCTCGTGGTCGACGCCCGGTGTTACGAAATCAGTTAGCAAGACTGTATCATTTTTTCTTTCGTCGGCCACAATTGAACGATCTCGTCGTGTTCTTCGGCCTTATCGACCAGCCCCTCCTCGATCAGCCACTCGATCAGTTCGGGTGGACTGAAGGCATACGCCCCGAGTACCCTCTTGTAGCGGCTGATGCGACCGAGGACGGCGCTCATCATGAACGACGGCGGGTGCACGTCACCGACCTCGTAGTCGTCTCCGTCGAGGGGGGTCTCGAGCCAAGTTTCCGGGACGGTCGTCGACACGCGATGCTCGTCGTTGGTGCTTTCGATGAGGTCCCAGTCGTCGTAGTCGGCGTTTTCGAGGTAGAAATTGTACACGGAATCTTCTTCGTCCGTGACCTCCTTCATCCAATCGCTTCGAAATGATTTTCTATTTTGCCTTTTCCATCTCACCAAGTCGAAGGTGCTGCCCACATGCAAGAGAACAAACGTGGCGAGCGATCCGTCCTTTCGCTGCGACACGACCAATATGGCGAGGTACACGCAGTGATGCATGGCGCCGTGTAAACGGAGTGCGAGGTCTGCCTTGTGTAGCAGGCCGCACTCCAATCCCCGACTTTCACGGGATGACGTGAGGTTCTGGACGGCGTCGAAGATCGTCCTTTTTTCGTCGTCGACAATACATGAGAGTTCTCCTTCCGCCAGATGAGCCGCTTTGCTCCATATCTTTCTCGGGATGTACATCCACATCTCCTCGGCGACGCCGTTCAACAGCTCCACGAGCCTGCACTTCCGCTCGTCCGACAGAACGGCACAAGCGTCGATGACGTGCTGTAAGCGGCGCTGACCCCCGTCCTCGGTGACGCTCACCCGGATCTTCGATTTGAGTTCTTCGAGCGCAGACCCATCCGGGTCACGCTTCTCCTCGTCGAGCATCAGACTCACCTGCTTCATGTCGGCGAAAGGAGCACCCATATTTTCTCACTCGTTCTTTAGACTTTCCTTAGAGTGTCCCCGCGTACCGTTCGATTTTTTTCATATACACCATGGAAAGATACACCCTGGAAAGATATAATGGAACAGGGCGTCATTCACTACTCGTTAGAGCAGGAAAGCGTTGGAACGCTCATTCGAAAACTGCTGTAAACTTCGGTGCCCGGAGATCGAGACCTACATGCCCAGCGCAGGCCTGGACAACGACTCCGGCCTCGCGGTGTTCAAGCTACTGGGCGGCAATCGACAGTCCAACCTGCGACTGGACTTCAACAATGTCAACGAGACTGTATCGTTCGTCTCGAGGAGAGCTTTTATTTTTCGAACTACACATGAACGACGGGAGGATACACATCACATGAACGCTACTGTCGTGGAGCCGCGCTCCGGCGACGTCAGGCGTCCGGCCGTGAAATTCGTCCTCGGGACGGTCCTCATGTTCTTTTTGGCCACCGCAGCCAAAAAGTGTGTAGCGAAAGGTGACTGGGTGGGATTCGCAGCTGCTGTGGTGTTGTGCACCGCGATCGCCGCGGACGTCCTGTGGTTCATGGCGGCCGTCACGTACCGAATCATGGCCGCTACGCGCTACGCGGATGCGGTGGATCGCTTGATCGACCGCCGTACGCCCGCCCACGAAACCGAGGCGGTCGACGCGGAGGCCGAGAGACACGTGCTCGCCACTATCAAGCCTTTGCTGACCGCCTCGGCGGTCCTGGTGCCGGCCGTCATTTTATTCACGGCGTTCGGCGGAGGAAGCGACGATCGGATCCGACACGATGATCGTAAACGTGGAAAACCCGCCAGCGATCCTCCACGACATGTCACACATGAGAAGAAAGACGACCTTCGACCTCCGAAGCGACGTACGGAACGAGGAGGGGCAGGTGGTGGTGGTGGTGTGGCCGAGGATGCTGCTCCGAGGACGACGTGGATAAGGCGTGAAAAAAGAGCGACGGAAGGGCGGCCGAACGAAACGTGGGGAGCAGGAGGAGGAGCAAGCCACAGCGGATATAACGACGGTCGTCGAATAATCACTCATCGTGATCCGTTGGTCGAGGTCGACGGGTACAACGCCGACATCGTCATCGGAGGGTTGCGTTCGGAATACCCATCCGTAGTGTCCACGAAAGAAATGGTGATCACCCTCGCAGACATCGTTAGAACACGAAAGTATCAGGATACACGCGTTCCGTCGCTGCTGGCTCGTTTGGACAGGAGGACGTACACGGTGTTCAATAGTGGTGGTGCCGGCTCTCCGTCGAACGTCGTGGAGGACGAAATGTACAAATATGCTGACGGAGTGTTTAGAAAAGTCCTCTTAGACGTCTTCGAGAAGATCTGGTTCATGGCTTCTTCCCCATCTTATCGAGACCCTCCGTCCGTGACAGGAGGAGACGGAGGAAGAGACGAAGTAGAGATCGTAACGGTCATCCCTTCTGACCCAACCCAGCCTCTTTTGCATCATACGCGTACCCAGTACGGATCCAAGAATCCTGAGACGAACACGCATCCGAATTTAGACAAAAACGACGATCCCTATACCCGCCTGTTCTCAAAACAATACGGCTATATTTTAACCAAATACGGTTCAAAGTACGATGACATTGTCGACTCTGTTAACGCTGTCAACTTTGACGATCCCAAACAAATCAAACAAAATCTCGAACAAATCAAAACAGATGTCAAAAAGATATCAGACGAAATCCTGAAAAACGTTCCATCAAACACATTCACCGTCGACAAACGCGGCGGAGGAACGAACGAGACAGCGGGGCAGGACAGTACATTTTTGGTTGCCTTGGCCAGTCTCCTGATCTTCGCGCTGGAGAAGGATCCGCCACCTCCCGACCATTCCCGTCCAGCTCCCATCCGGGTCCCCAGTGCAGCAGTCCCCGCACCCTCGGAGGCCGCTCCCGTGACCATTCCTAAGACCCTTCCGTCCGCGGTGATCCTCGTACCCGGCAAACTTTTGGAACCCGAGCCCGATCCCGATCCCGAGCCCGAGTCCGAGTCCGAGTCCGAGTTCGAGCCCGAGCCCGAGCCCGAAGACAAAACAGACGATTCAGAATTAGAAGAATACAGGAGACGGAAAGCCTTAATACGGGAGAAGCAAGCCAAAGAAGCCTTCCGAGAAGCCGCGGAGGCTTCGGTACGGAGGAACACCTGGGTGTGGATGTCGTGTATGGGCCTGGTCTCGGGATCGGCCATCGCATTTTCTGCCGTCAGTCAACCCCAGAACGTCGTCGCTTCTTCGTCTTCTCGCTTCGAAGGCTTCCGCGAACGCGAGCAAGACGAGTCACCGCACGCAGATGAAGATTCTTCCACGGTACGTACGGCGACCAAAAACTTCCGATACAAATGTGCGGCTTCGCTGGTGTTCTTGAGTGTGCAGGCGTACGCATGTTGAAGGGAAAAACGGACACGTCCGTCCTCATCTCGTCAGGATGTGTTCGTCCGCTCCTACGGTTACGTCGCGAAACGTCGACCCCATGATCTGCGCCAGGACCAGGCGGTCCGTCCTGTGGGGCTGCGCGATCAGAGAGAACACGAGTCGAGGATCGTCGTCCATGTAGCCCATGGCGAAAGCTATGGCCAGAGCCAGGTCGCGCTTGACGCCATCCGTGTCGTCGTCCCTCCGGAAGAAGCCCACGTATCGGTCGACGAATGCGTGCAGTCCCTTGGGCGCCGGAACGCCGTTGCTCCACGCGGAGGACATCGTCGCCACTTTTTCGTGGATGGAGGCGTTCGACGCCGAGACCACACCGCCGTGCTGCGATGCCGAAAACGGGCGACGGCCTTCTTTTTTCAACAGTCGCGTGATCACGACGATCTTTCCGTGGGACGAGCACTCCAGGAGCTCCACGACCGGAGCATCACGTCCGAGGGGGGCCAAGCGACGCTTCAGACGTCTCTCGCGCATCAGGTCCATCCACGCACTCGCCAGGCCTCCTATCCACCGCCCCAGCACGTTGGACAACAGGTACGTCTCGCTCGTTGCCCCCGCGACGCCGTCTTGATCGCGAGAAAAGTCTAGCACCGTCCTCCGGAGCGCGACGGGTCGAGACGTGTCGTCCCCGACCAAGAGAGACCAGACGTTTTGGCGCACTCTGAAAAAACAAAGCAGGGATCTGACCAGCGTGGTGTAAATCGATCTCATCATGTTTGTAGGTATTCCGGTTGTGTGCACCGCGACCTTTATGTGACCACACGTCACGGCTTTTACTTGCGCGCTGGTTGGCGGGACTGTTTCCTGGCCGACCCGGGAGGCGAGTTCTGCTTCTGCTTCTGCTTCCTCTCTACTTTACGGCCAGAATCCCCCCCCTTACGCTCCTTCTGCACCTTCTTCTTTTCCATTTCTTTGGTCATGGTGGACCCCCCCTTATTCTGCTGCTTCCTCTTATCGTCTCTGGAACTCTTTCGAGACTGCTGACGAGTCGCCTCGCTGCCATTCCGGTCGGAAGCCTTGCTCCTCTTGCCTTCCATGCTCCTGCTGCGCTGTTGGCCTGCTCCGCCGGCGAATGCCTTCTTGAGTTTTCCCAAGTTGGAGTTGCCACCACCACTCGTTCTGCCGTTGTTCAGGGCGACCTGAGCGCCTTCGATCACACGCTGACCATGCTCCTTGAAGATCTTCCCGATCATTTTTGTCATCTCGGCGATCTTGGGGTCGGAGATGATCACCGAGTAGGTGGTGAACATGAGATCCATCAGCGACATCACCAACTCCATGTGTTTCTTGTCATCCAGGGATTGTTCCACGGTTTCGACGATCTTGCCGATCAAGCAGGTCAGATAGTCCGTGAATGCCCTAAAGGTGCTTTCGTCCGCTTGATCCTTCAACAGCCTGTTCACGTTCGTCGCCATCTGGTTGATGGCGACCTGAGTATCGGGATCATCCATGATGTCGGTGGCCTGTCGGACGTATGAAGTCGCGTCCTCCACGGTTTTGATGTTGCTCGCGATAGCGAACATGACTGCCACGTACAGCTTCATGCGCCTCACCGCATCGGGGATGGATTTCATGGCTTCCTTGATGAGCGCCCTGGACTCCGGGGAGACGTCGTTCAAGGTATCCGTACATACGGCGTTGATCGCGTTGTTGTTGGACCGTTGTGTGATACTATGGAGCTTGTTCAGCCCTTCATCGATGTTCTTGTGAATCATGGACAACGTGACTCCACGCTGCTTCGCGACGTTTGCGTTGTTGTTGTATACGGACATGGTGATCCTCGCGACGGGGACGGCTTCTCGAGCGTGGGAGAGGTATATTTAACGGTTATATATTTTTTTTCGGTCCCTGCAAGATGTGCCAAAGAATGTGCGCATGGGTCCGGATGCGTTTCCGAAACCGACGCGTCGCGGAAGGGTCGGCGGCTTGGCCGTCATCGGTCGACGGCCAATCCACGGCGAAACGGATCACCAGATCTCCCGCAGGAGGAAGACCTCCTCCGGGAACACGCACGACAGAACCCGGAGGATTGTACCTTCCCACGGGGACGTCGACGTCGTGGAGCCTTCCTCCCAAGTCTTCTACGCCGGTCAGACGGAAGCCTCCGCACAGAGCATCCGCGACGCTTATTGAATGTATGATCTCCGCGTCGCCGCTCTCTTTGTGAATCGCGACCACGTCATCCGTCGTCGAATAGCGCACCACCACCACCACCGATGACCCCTCGCTTCCTTCGGACGTCGCGATCAGCTCGGTCCCTTCTCGGACTCCTACGGGAACGCACACCCGGAAAGACTCTTCAGGTCCGCTCGCGCTCACGACCCTCCGCCCTTCGCAAGTGTCGCACATCTCACGGAAGCTCAGCCCCGCGGCCGCCACGCCCCTGTATTTCTGGCCCTCGCCCCCGCAGTCGGGGCACTCCACCGAAGAAGGCCTCGCGATCGGAAGAGTCGCAACGCCTCCCTCGCACGCCATTCGGGGATGTACGAAGACCTCCGGTCTATGCAGCTGCTGTTGCTGTCGCGAGGAAGGCCGAGGAGGACGGAAGAAACGCACGCGATCCAACATGTCATCCGCATCGTAATCCTCTCTGCTGTGGGCATCTGATAGTACTGCGAACGCTTTTTGGAGCTCGTGGAAAGCCGCGATCGAAGTCGGCGAGTTCCCGTTCTTGTCGGGATGCAGCTCCAGGGCTTTTCGTCGGTACGATTTCGCGATGTCTTCTTGAGACGCCGCGGCACACACACCCAAAACGACGTAAGGACATTCGCCGTCGCGCTCGCCGTAGTCGTCGCACCCGAATTCACGGTTGCCTTCGAATGCGACCATATGATCCAGACACAGAAAGAAAAAAAGGCAGAGGACACGTGCGACGGACGGCTCGTCGTCGTTCATCTGTGCTTCAGCTCGACACGCAGCACTCTCACCGTGGCCCGGAGCCCGTCCACGTGTTCACGCAACTCGACGTTTTCCTTCTTCAGGGCTTCTTCTCGGGCCTGCTGTGTGTCGATGTCCGCCTCCTCCCTCTCGGCTCCGGCGACGGCTACCTTCTCGAAGGCGGCGAGACGGTACCCACGTTTCACCGCGAAGGCCGTCATGAGGAACAGCAGGAGCGCCAGGGTCCACTCGAGGACCGTGACGTCCTCGAGGCGGGGGAAAAGGAGCGTCGTCGTCATTTTTTATTCACTTACTTCTTGCTGTTCAATATCTCGGCTATGACGTGACCTGTGTCGGAGGGCAGTTCCTCGGACTCCGTCGATTTTTTCGAATCCTTATCGCGGCGATACGTCTGGGCGAAGACCATCAGTATGACAACCATGCCGATGAGGATGACCATGTCCGTCGTGACGTCGGTGTCCGATCGATAGGCCCAGTCGAAGCGCAGGACGTTGGTGTACAGGAAGAACGTGATGACGGACACCAGGCCGGTGACGAACAGGTCACGCCACTTGAAGTCCGTCAGCACCTCGTGATCGTCCAAGAAGTCGATGGACGCGCGAATGAGCGCGATGCCCACCAGCGTGTCCACGACGACGGTCACCACGAAGCGGTAGAAGTACTTGTCCGTGAACGAGTGGAGGAGCCACATGAACCGCTGCATGTACGCGCTGTAGGGGATGTGCGTTTCTTTCCCGCCCCCGTCCTTCGGTCCGAAGCGCTCTTTGGCGAACATGATGTCCCCCACGTACGCCACGGAGTTACCCAGGAGGTACACGAACAGAAGAGAACTCAGCGTGGGATCCATGCCGAGATTGGTCCCGATGACTTTGAACCCTCCCGCGACGCTGGCACTCACGATGCTCGTCACGAAGCCTCGGAGTTTTTCGCCTCGTAACGCGCTGCCCACCATTTTTACATCCCCCGAGGTAAAAAAATGCCGTATAAGGAAACCACGCCGCCCTCACGAGAACGAGCGACGCGTCATGGAACACCTGTTCTGTACTAGCATTTTCACGGATCGCGTGAAGCTCGGGCCCTCGCAGCTGACCGCCGGCTACGGAGACCTCATCGCGAAGCAGCTCCGTCGCAGGAACGAAGGCAGATGCACGCCTCACGGCTTCGTGCGGACGGGATCCGTCAAGGTGCTGCGCATCTCGGCCGGGCGCGTGGAAACCCGGATGTTGAACGGGGACGTCACGTTCGCGGTGCAGTTCCGCTGTTCGGTGTGTAACCTCACCAAGGGCAGCGTCGTCGTGGGGAAGATCCAAAACATGAACCGCTTCGCGGCTCTGGCGGCTTGCTCGGTGGACGGGGCGGTCGTGGTGGACGCCATCATCCCGAAACAGAGCTCCAGCGTGGCGTCGGTCACGGACGTCAACGAGCTCCGCGTGGGAGACACGGTGCACATTGAGATCATGGGGTCCAAGTACGAACTCAACGACCGTAAGATCAAAGCGGTGGCGCGCGTGCTGGACAAAGGCGATGAAGGCGCGACCACTTCTCCGCTGCTGCGGTCGCTGCCGCCCTCGTCGTCGTCGCCGACGACTTCGCGGCAACACAGGCCGTCGACGTCCTTGGTGTCCGCGGAGGACGACAACGTCGAGGTCGACGATCCGGGGGCAAACATCATAGACGAGGAGGAAGAAGACGACGAGGACTACGAAGACTTGGACATCGAAGCGGACGACGAGGAGGAAGATGAGGAAGAAGAAGAGGAGGACGCGAATTCGTCCGCCGATCCCTCTCGCAGGAAGGATACCACGGCGAAGAAAGGACGAAAGAAGAGGACCGCGGCTTCCTCCTCGAAAGCGGCCGTCGGGAGGGACGACGGCGGAGATGACGCGGAGGAATACGAAGGCCGGGAGGAGGAAGACGAAGGCCGGGAGGAGGAAGACGAAGACGAGGACGTCCCCAGAAGACGTCTGAACAGCGGGAGGAAATCCGTCAAGAGTTCGGCCGCCGCGGTGTCGTCTGCTGGCAGGCGGAAACAAATCGCCGCTGCCGCCGGCGGTGCCGGAGACGGGATGATGTCGGAATCGGACGACGGCGAGGATGAGTTCAGCGACGACGGGGATTCGGCCGGTGGCGACAGCAGTTCTCTGGACGCTTCGTCGATGGGAGGAGATGCCTGATTTCCCGAGACGGAGTTACATAAGGCGGAAATCTCCGATGCGTCGCCTTCAGAAGGGGCTGTGTTTGAGTTTTCGCACCACGTACGTGTACTTGGAGCCGATGTCCTCACCGCTTCCGAAGGACAACCGACGAGGCTCCGCAAGCTTCACTCGCGAGATGCGATAATACATGTCGTTTTGTCGATCGGGATCGCGATCTCTGGATTGTTCGACCAATTTCACGTCCACCACGTCTCCCGCGTCGGGAAAGCGTCTGAACAACACGCGAGCCGCTTTTTTGGCGGCCACCGACGGATCGGAATGAATGATGCGTCCTTTTTTCTCGTGCTGCTCGGGATCGAACGACGATCGGGGGACGGTGAAGGATCTCTCTCCATATTTCATCGCTCGCGGCATCGTCTCTCGTTCGTCTTGGTTGCTTTTGTCTTGTAAAAAAAATAATATCGAACCCTTGGGGCTGCTGCTTCGAGGAAAAACCGTCGGATCGCGGTGCGTTCGTCGGGGGGATGTTTTTTTTTTGCGAATGCACACACAGCAGCAGACGGCGCGACATGCAACGGCCACTCTCGGCGTCGTCTTCTTCTCCTTCTTCTTCTTCGGGTCTCCGCACCTTTTACGAGCTGGACGGAGAGTCCCCACGAGATACGCAGCCGCCAGGGGTGTTCTCCGAGGGGGTTCACCTGATGCCGCATCAGCTCACGTTGTTGAGAAAATGCAGAGACATGGAAGAGCGGTCTCGAACGCAAGAAGAGGCTTCTCGAGACGTGTCGGCGTCGAGCCGCTTGGGCCTCATCGGAGACAAATCCGGAGCCGGGAAGTCCCTGGTGATCATGGCGTTGTGCTCTGCATCGGCCCGCCGAAACGACACGGAGGCGACCGACGTCCTCGTCCGACGAGCCGCACCGTCATCCGCGACGGAACATGTTCTTCCGTCCTTCAAATCGGTGAAGACCAACGTGATGGTCGTGCCGCACGGTCTGGTCCGACAGTGGGAAGACGGCTTACGTCGTTTCACGAATCGCGACGCTCTACGATGGAGGGTGTTCAGCAAGGCCCACCATTTCAAGAGTTTTATGGAAGAAGTCGCGAAACGCGTCGATCACATTTTAGCGTCGGAGACGATCGACGGAGGCATCATCCGACGTGCAGAAATCGAGACGTTTGCAGTCGCGCAGCTCCTGGACGAAGTAGACATCCTGGTCATCACCGCGTCCCACTGGGAAAAGTACATGGTGTGGCTGCTGCACGACTGTGGCATCGCCATTTCGCGTATGATCGTGGAAGAAGCCGATACGTCCGCGATCACGGCTTTTTCTGTGAGCATGGTGTGCTACGAGTTTTGCTGGTTCGTCACGGCGTCCGTGCACCACATCATATCCGACGCCGTGACGAGCCTGGGGAACGGCGTCTTGAACCTGAACACCGACGCCGTTCCCACTTCGGTGGGGTTCGTACGTAAGGTGTGGCGCACCCTGGTGGCGGAAGCTTCGGCGTCGGGCGCATACGCCCTTCGCGTCATCCGGACGATTGTCGCAAAAAACTCCGACGCGTACGTCGATACGTGTCTAGACGTCTCCCCTCCGACGTTCGCGGTTCTCGAATGCGGTTCCTTGGGACCACCACCACCCAAGAAAAAAGACTCCGTCCTCCCCGCGCGTCGAATCTCCGTGGATTCCGCCATCGAATTGTTCGAGGGAGACGGCACGACCAGGGACAGTCGCAGCGTCCGAGACCGCATCACCGACGGTCTCGTGAGTTGTTGCGTCTGCCTCGACCCGCCACCTCCTTCCGAGAAGGTGGTGATGCGATGCTGCGCCCAGGTGTTTTGTGCGTCCTGCATATCACGGTGGGTGGCCCGACTGCGGGAACGCCATCGCGACTCCCCCTCCTCCGCCGCGCCGTGTCCGGTGTGCAAGACGCCGGTCAGGAAACCGCTGGACACCCTGCTGCTCGTCGACCCGTCGCAGCAGCAACACGAAACGGAACAATTCGACGGCAACGCGCTGGAAACGCTCCTGAAGGATGAACTCCGCGGGAGTCGTGGCGACGGAAGGATTCTGGTTTTCGTGAAAGACGCGGCTACGGAACTTGCTGTCGCGAAGACCGTGAATCGCTGCGGAAAGCGGTCGGATTCGTTGCGAGGTACCGGAGATCGCATCGCGGGCGTCGTGGGACGCTACAAGAGTCACGACCTCGACGTCCTGTTGCTCACGCCCGGATCCCACGGCGCGGGGTTAAATTTGGAGGAGACGACCGACGTCATGTTGCCGCTGCACATGGACGACAGCATCCGCCGCAGAGTTTTGGGCTCCGTGCTCCGTCGAGGCATCAAAGGGTCGCGGTCGTCATCGGCGTCGGACTCCCTCCGTGTGTGGTATATAACGGCGCCCGGGGAAACGACGCCGGAGCGTTGAGAAGAGTAGAGTAGAGTAGAGTAGCGTCATCATGACGCTTTCGGTGGAGGACGTGTTCTACCTGATACGTCGTGGCGTCGCGGACGAAATCGTCCGCAAAGACATGTACACCACGACCGCGGTCATCCTCCAAGTCTGTCAAGGGACGTTGCCCGCGGTGGTGTCGGACGTACGGCGGCTGCTGGACGTCGCGACGGAGGCAGGACACGGTGGCGGTCTCGTGGACGTGCTGGTCATCGCCGGTTGTCCGAGGTCCCAGGTCGTGGACTACTTCTCTCGTCTCGAGGAGCTCCTGGCGTGGGAGGAGGAGGAGGAACGACGGAAGAAAAAAGGAGGAGCCGAGATGACGATGCGTCCTCGCGACGACGACAGAGGAAGAAGGAGAAGGGCGTACACGAACGCCCTGCTCGCGTTCGTGTGTTGTTCGATCCTGCTCGCTCTCTTTTTTTCTGCGTAAGAAAGACGAGACCTGGATAATGGCGGACGCGATCGAAGAAAAGGTGCTGTCGGCGGACGTATACGACGCCCCGAAAGCCCGTGAGTACGCGGAGTTAGTGAAGATCATCCGCGGGGACGGCGACCTCGACACGTACAGCGGCCTCATGAACAAGGAACGCCGGGTGCTGGACACGGTGGACCGCGTGGTCAACGATGCTCGACTCCGGCGCTCCGCTGCCTCTTCCCTGCCCGACATGCGGGTGTCGCAGTTGGTGACCCGGACCCTGGCGGTCGTCGTAGAGGTGTATCACGACCTCCTGAGAGTCCGACGCGTCTCGGACGTTCCTGACGTGTTCACGCGGCGAGGGCGTCTATTGTACGTGGGCATCCTCATCATCTTCGCGTCGCTGGTGATCATGGTGGTACGGGCCTCCACCTGAGATACACCATGGAAAGATAGAATGGAACATGGCGTAATTCACTGCTCGTCAGAGCAGGAAAGCGCGGGGATGCACACGTGTGTGAGCGATCCCGAATACACGGCTTCTGGGGTTGATCAATGTGAGCGAGAGCTCTCAAATCTAGAAGGTCGCAATCACAACCTGAACCATTGAAGGTACAGCCGCACTGAAGCGATCGCAGGTTGGAAGTAGGTGCGCATGACATCGTGGAGGTAGCACGTTTTCCCTTGCGGGTACACAAGCGTCTTCTCTTTACCCGATTCTCCGAGAAATCCAGACGCACTGGTGCGTTTCAGGATCGCTCGTTCCGACGAGAGGAAAAAGGCGTCGCGACGAGGTGTGTTCCATTTTATCTTTCTTCATTGTAGTGAGAATGGAACACGGCGTAATTCACTGCCGAGGCAGGAAAGCGTGGGGTTGTTCGCTCACGTGAACGGTCCCGGGAGGACCTGACGACATCTGGGGTTTGTAACGTGAGCGCGGTGCTCCAAACACCAGAAGGGCGTCGCAGTTTCACAGCCTGTACCGTTCAAGGTGAAAGGCATAAGCCGCACTCGAGCGATCGCAGGTCGGAGTAGGTGCGCAACCTCCTCGAGGAGGTCGCACGTTATCTCTTACGCTTTTACGAGCACCGTCGCCTCAATCCGATTCCGTAGTGATTGCGACAGACGCACCGTTCTGAACGCACGAGTGCGTTTCAGGGTGTTCCATTCTTATTCTCGTGGGTGTAGCTGACACCATCAATCTTTTTTCGTTCGCTTCTCCTGTTCCTGTTCCGCCTCGCTGTCCGTGTCGGAGTCGTCGCGGTCTGGGTCTTCTCGTCGTGAGCCGGAGGAAAGAGACGTCTCGTCCTTTTTTTCCTGGCGTTTCCTCGATCCCGCTTTCTTCTTGGCCTCGATTCCCAAGCGTTTTCGGATGATCTGGACGTCGCGTTGTAATTCCAGGATGATGCCGCCCACGAACACGTTGAAGCCGATGATCATGGCCACGAAGGCGAACCAGCACAGCGTCCCGAACGTCATGCGTGCGTGTTCCTTTTCATTCTTGCTGGGATTTATAATCCTCCTGCACGTCCGACGGACACATAAGCCGGAAACGCGTGGGGCGTCGTATGCCGCTGCGTCTCCTCCGACGATGACCGGATCCTCATCGTCCTCTGGCGCCGTCGCGCCCAACGATGACTCCTACACCATGTGCCTGCGCACCGTGCAGTCCAGCACCTTCAAGAACCTCATCGACATCCTGAAGGAGGAGCTCATGGACACACCCATCGAGTTCGACGAGACCGGGATGAAGATCGTGGCCATGGACACCACGCGCAGCGTGCTGGCGCACGTTTTCCTGCCCGCGGACAAGTTCGAGCACTACACGTGCAAGCGCAAGGTCATGATCGGCGTCAACATGCTGAACTTCCAGAAGATCATCCGGACCATCACCAACGACGAGATCCTGACGCTCGCCCTGAACGCCAACGACCCCAACAACCTGGAGGTGGAGAGGAACGACGGCAAAGGCCGCCACACCACGCAGCACTTCAAGCTCATCGACCTCGGCTCGGAAAAGATGAACCTGAACGCCATGAAGTTCAAGACCGTGACGTCTATGCCGGCCGCGGACTTTCAGAAGATCTGTCGCGACATGCAGAGTCTCGCGGAGTTCATGGAGATCAAGGATGTGGACAACCAGCTCATCTTCAGCTGCTCCGGCGACTTCTGTTCCCAAGAGACGGTCATCTGCGAGGACCGACGTGCGAGTTCCTCCGCTCAACAGGCAGCGGTGGACGAGGCGGGTGGAGGAGGAGACGGTGACGCGGACCGCGAGCGCAGACGGAACGCGCACGACATCGTTCAGGGCATCTTCGAGATCAAGCACCTCGTGACCTTCGCCAAGTGCAGCAACATGTGCAACACCGTGACCCTGATGCTGAAAAACGAAGTGCCCATGCTGGTGAAGTACGACGTGGGGAGCCTGGGGGAAGTCAAATTCCTGCTGGCCGCACACGTGGAAGACGAGGACGATGATGACGAGGACGATCGCGGGCACGGTAGCGGTCCGGAAGGGGACGAGGGGGTGAGCGCGACGGTGTAGCGTCAGCCGTCGAAGACGAAACTCCGTAGACGCAGCCCGTCGGCCTTCGCCCTGGGACACATCCGAGCTTTCGCGGTCTCTCTGAACTCGCCGTCCGCGCGTGTCGTGTTGTTTCCGAACAACGCTACCATTCGCGACGCCCCCAACATCTGAGAAGTCAGCGCGTTCACTTCTTTTTTGTCGATCGTGTCGATGACGTCCATGACACGCCGCACGAACTCGTCCTCCACGATCCGAGCTACCGCCGAGCCGTCTTTCTTCTTGTTCTTGTTCTTGTTTTTTCCTGTGGACACGTGACACCCGGAAGTCCTCTGACAGTTCATGGCCTCCGCGAGCACCATGTCCGGGATGCTGGTCTGCTTCGACACGAGAGCCGTCTTCGTGGAATTCTTGAACGCCTCCTTGTATGTTGAAAACTCGGATTCCTTTTTCACGAGTCCGTCGCGACGAATTTCGGACAACCGTTCCTGAATCACCTCGTTGACGTACAGGATGTCGGATTCGGAGTGAAGGTTTATGGAAAACACGTTGGCGCCGGTGTACGCGTTGCCCCCCCCGGTGATCCTGTAGGTCAACTGATGCTTTTTGCGTACGTGGTCATACAACACCGAGCCGATCCCGGCCTCGAACATGATGAACGCCACGAACCGATCCGCGAGAGCGTCACGCATGTCTTTCTGGATGCGCGACACGAACATCAGGTTGCATCTCGACAACGTTCGCTCCTCAGGTGGCTTGTCCATGCGTGTCAGCTTTTTTTTGGTCGAGGACAACGAAGACGACGGCTCGTTCGCACCGTCGTGGACCAGGGTGTCGAAGAACACGATCGTGAGGGTGTTCCGGTTCTCGAGCTGGTCCAAAAAAGGATCGGGAGAGGGCGCGTCGAAATCCCCGAATTCACGGACGAGGGACTCGCTCACGTCTTTAGCCGCGTCGGATGTACACGACGCCGCGACGTAACATCCACCGTTCAGGTACCTCTGGCGGTGGTACCGCCGCAGGTCGGTGAGAGTGATGGCGTCGATGGTCTCGCGCGAACCTATGACGCTCTTCCCGTAGGGTGTGTCTTCGAACATGAGTTGGAACAGTTCTTCCGTGAGGTTGTACGTGAAAGCCTTCTCCTGGAGGACGATGCGCTTCTCCTCGCACAACGTCCGTTCGTCGAAACAGGTGTCCGCCACGATGCGCTTCACCACACGGATCACCCGATCGTACTCCGAGGCGGGGGCCTCCACGTGGTAAGCCGTCCTTTCCAGACTGGTGTACGCGTTGCTCGACCCGCCGAGCTTCAACAGTTCCCGCTGCAGTTCTCCGTTTTTCGACTTGAACAACAGATGTTCCAACAGGTGACTGATGCCGGACCTGGAAGGCGCCTCGTGTGCGGCCCCCGCACGGAACACGACCTCGAGATAGAACGTTTTCGCCCTGGGACGCTCGACGACGAACATCATGCTTCTCTTTTCTACGCCGTCACATTAAATATTGTCCTCTACAGTACTTCGACTTCCTCCTCCTCCAGGATCATGCCGAGGCCCTTGGCCTCCGCCGCCCGGACGTCCAAAGACGCGAGGTCGACCTCCCGATCCCCTCGCGATGCCGACGAAGACGAGGGACGCTGCTGCTCCGGCTGCTTCTGCTCTTCATCCGTTTCTTCTTCCGCGGAAGCAGCCGCACCGATCTCGCGGACGATGGCCTCCGTGTCCACGATGATCTCGCCGTCCCCGGTGCCGCAGGGTGCGACCTGACCCAACATAATGTTCGCGGCCACGCCGTTCACCTTGTCCACCTCACAGAACACGCCGGCCTTGATGAGCATCTCGTCCGTCTCTTCGAAGGACGACTTGGCCAGCGGTCCCACGTCGCTCTTTTTGATGCCGTGGCGGTCGATGGGGATGATGTTGCCGCGGTTGGTCATGGTGTCCACCAGCATGCTGAGGTGCCGGTAATTGACCTCGTTGGGCTCCTGCATGTGGATGATGCGGTCGATCTGGTCGAACAGCGCGGCGCGCGCCGCCTCGATGCCCAGCACCTCCAACACCTCGAACACGTTGTTGGTGTAAGTGCGGGGGCCGTCCACGTAGGGGTCGGCCATGACGTCCACCAGGTTGGAGCCCGCCGTGATGATGCGCCACTCGTCGCGTTTCACGAACATGCCGCGGTCCGGGTCGAACACGCGGTCTTCCTTCATGGGCGGCTCCATGATGGCCTTCTCGATGCCCTTGACGCCGCGGATGATGACGTTGTCCAAGATGCTCTGCTCCAGCGCCATGATCTCCGTCAGGATGTCGTTGCGGTCGAAGTCGGGGTCCAGCTTCAGGCGCACGCGGCCCACGAGGGAGTCGGAGCCGTCGTCGCTCAGCAGGCAGCTCAGGTCGCCCTTGAAGTGGTCCAGCAGGGCGTAGTGCACGTCCGACATGGTGACCTGCAGGTCCAGCATCGCGGAGCGGTCGAACTCGAACCTCAGCAGCCAGGGACTCTGCTTGCGGTCACAGGAGGCCGCGGTGTCCGCCATGAAGTCCGCGTACTTCCGGTGGAGCTGCAGCAGCTCAGAATCCTCGCGCACCACGGAGGTCTCCGGGTCGTCGTGGGGGTCGAAGAACACCGCGGATGTCAGGACCACGTCGCGGAACCGCGCGATCTGCAGACTGTTCATGACCTCCTCGCACCTCTCCTTGTCCGTGGCGTACCGCGGCTTCAGGAAGATCTCCATCTGGGGCGTCTTCATCTTGCGGCTCCCGTTGAACAGCTCGTTCAGGCGCGGGACGCCC
>Ga0102930_1000060_pt1 | contig 31693 bp, 29 predicted proteins | sample SalPon1_B_H2O_MG_FD_84514 | JGI IMG/M metagenome (GOLD analysis project Ga0102930, IMG submission 84514) | Salt pond water microbial communities from South San Francisco under conditions of wetland restoration - Salt Pond MetaG R1_B_H2O_MG | ecosystem: Environmental > Aquatic > Non-marine Saline... | reverse complement strand
GCGTTTCTTCCTCGGCGTGCTTCTTGCGCATGTCCGTCCGCAGGGCGTCGATCTTGTCCACGAATTCCCCGCGACATCCCACGGCCTCCAGGAACTCCCCCTCGAACGCCTCCCGCAGCTTCTCCAGGTCGGCGCGGTCCTCCTTTTCCTGATCGAAGATTTGCTCCCGGGAGTTCTTGATGCGCTCCAGCTCGTCCAAGACTCTCGGCGCGTTGCTCACGTCCATCCACCGCATCATCGCTACTTTATCCGACACGAAAAAGTCTGGGGGGCGCGAACGCACCGCGAACGCACACGAGTAAAACATTTTACTCGACGCTCCCGGAGACGACTACGAGGGGCGAAGAGGATCGAGATGTTCTTCCGAGCTACAGTGAAGAAAGATAGAATGGAACACGGCTCGTCGCGACGCCTTTTTTCTCTCGTCGGAACGAGTGATCCTGAAACGCACCAGTGCGTCTGGATTTTTCGGAGAATCGGGTTGAGGAGAGGACGCCTGTGTAACCGCGAGGGAAAACGTGCTGCCTCCACGATGTCATGCGGCACCTACTTCCAACCTGCGATCGCTTCAGTGCGGCTGTTCCTTCCATGGTTCGGGTTCTAGATTTGAGAGCTCTCGCTCGCATTGATCAACCCTAGAAGCCGTGTATTCGGGATCGCTCACACACGTGAGCGTCCCCACGCTTTCCTGCTCCGACGAGCAGTGAATTACGCCATGTTCCATTCTATCTTTCCATGGTGCATGACGATGCTCGAGAATCCGGAAGTACGCTTTCGGTGCGGCTGTCTCCACGCGACCGTGTGTGTCCTCCCTGAGCTGTTCCCGGCGAGAGAGAAATGCGCTTCGCGCAAAGGAAAAGAAAGACTTTACTCGACACGTAAGGGATCGAACCCACACTTCCCGACGACCGCGGCGTCCCACAGGGTCAGACAAGGGACGTCGAAGCCGGACAGAAGTGTGACGCCGGACAGCAGCCCCACTCCCACTCCTGCGTAGGACCGGGCGACCGCGTCCCAGTCGATAAGCCAGTCGATATTTCCGCGGGTGTACAGGACGCGGAAGGCCAGGGCCTGCGCCGGGGAGTCGACGCACAAGACGACCTTCTCGTCCCCCGCTGCACGGCTGGATACGGCAAAGACGTGAGAGTACGCGCGCCGCAGTTCTTCCTCCGCGAAGTCTTTCCACGCGAGACCGACCGACAACGAGCTGCCGAAGCACGGCTTGATTCCTACGCCGAGACGGCGGACGGTCTCCTCTCCTCCTGCTTCGCTTCCCGTCAGCACGGAGGATGAGGGTCCGTCGGTGCACACGGTCAGAGGCGCGCCGTCGTTGTGTTCCTCCACCAGGTCGCTCAGGGCGGAGCAAGGCTTCTCCATGGAGCGGACGACGTCCGCCAACCACTCCGTCGCGTACGTTTCCGGCGTCGTCTCCCCGGTCTTCCTGGCTTCCAATGCGGCCCTCTGCCAGCAGGACCCGCAGAGAGGAGTCCACCGTTCTCCTTTGAATCTCGCGACCACATCTGCACTCCCATGATCACAGGCGTCGCATTCGCGGTAGTGGACTTTATTCGACATTCTTTTTTTGTGAAGATGTCGAAGGCTCCGAGGTCTTCGAATTTTTTCGTGAAAACGACGTTTGTTTCGAATCGTATCCGATCGCCAAAAAAATGATCGGTCGGATGGATCACAGGTCGAAGAGCCGACACGCCTCCTCCACGCACGCCTCGTTCCCCGTAGTTTCGGCCGCGGTCCGGCAACACAGGAAGGCGTCACGCACATCTTCCAGCTTTTGCGTCCGGTACTTCCCACGTCTCGACGGCGCCAAAGACAGGATTTCCTCCCTGACCGTGCTCTTGATCCTCGAAATCTGAGCCACGTATGCGTCCCAGAGCTCGACGACGGACTCTCTCGCTCCGAAGCGGGGACTGTCTTTCAGCAGGAACATCATGATGAACAGTCGGGCGGAGGTCGTGATCCTTCGTGGGCGAACCAAAACGCGCTCGATCCACGCACACCATCCGTCCAGCAGCTCGGGGATCCAGTCGCCCTCCTGGGTACACGACACGAGAACACGGGTCGCGTTCACGAACATGTCCCCTTCTCGACCGCGTGTGAAGTCTCGATCCAGGTACTCCACGTACTCCGGTCTCGAACGCAAGTACTCCGTGAACCTTCGGGAGAGATCGCACCGGGAGGTGATCACGCGTTCGGAAAGGAGGTGAGCGGCTCGCGTCTCCGATCTTGGCATCGACAATTCGTCCATGGCTTTCTCGGCCACTTCGTCGGTCCACCTGGTCGCGACGCTCGACGCCGATGCGGCTTCGAGGAGGTTTCCGTCCTGCGTCAGAACGGCCGCCACCTCGGCGGGCGTCCCGAAGTCCACAGCCAGGCGCTGCGCCCGGTTGACGCCCTCCACAAAAGCTCTGCGGAATCTCGCGGTTATCTCGATTTCTTCCGAACGCGTGAGCCCGCCGCGCTCCTCTTCCTCCGCCCCTGACTTTTGCCTTTTTCCGGCGGGCTCGTCTGCGTCTGCACCGGCACCGGCGCCGGGGTCGAACGCGGAGACACCACCGCTCACCAGCTTGGGGATCCAGAGGTCCCGGCGCATCGGGATCAGGGTCTTCAAGATGAAATCCGCCCTGGCGGCCGTCTCCGCCTTCGCATTCGCGACCAAGTGTGCCAGGGTACTAGGTGTAGTTCCCGACATGAACAGCATGCTCTCCAGGAAGGCATTGTCCTCTGCGCGAGCGTCGTCTTCCTTGAGGCGGTTCCGTGTGTCGTCCGCGACCGACAACATGTAAGCGGCCAGAGCGGGATCGTGCACCCACCCCGAACGCATGAACGAATCGAAAGCGCACGAACACGAAGCCGAGCCGTAATGGACGTTGCCGTTGACGAACGTGTACGGTCCGCGCCGTAACTCGCGGTGTGTGTACTGAGCGATTATCACGCTTTTCATGCTCGCCTCGATCCCGTTCCTGAACTCGTCGCGAATCCTGGAAGGTACGAAGCCTTTCCGGAGATTTCCTCCGAGAAGATCGTCTTCGCCGCTCAGCAGGTAATAACAAGCTTTCTCGAGTTTGGTCGAGCCAAGGTTACGCAGGTCGAGCTCGCGCGCGTCCAATTTTCCTCGCGTGCATCCGTCCAAAACATACGGAGGGTCCTGATTCATGTTTGCCTTTGTTCCTCCTTCCGTCCGAAGAAAGAACGCTTTCGATTTTTTTCGAACAAGCCGCGTCGTCCGGAATTCCCTGCCGGGGGATGAAACCGACGAGCCGGAGAGTTCGAAGGAGGTCGTGACCCGAGAAAGACGAGGCCGGCGACACGTGGGCGTGGGTCTGCTCGATCGATCGAAGGGCATCGGATTTTTTTTCCTGCTCATTCGTGTATATACACACATACGAAGTGACCCGACCCCATGCCTAGCTCTGCGCAGAATAACCATGCGATGAAGCAGGCCTGTACGGTGGTGGTGCGGCGCATCCTGGGCGCCTCCCAGGTCCTCTTGGACTTCTCCAAGATCAAGACGCTGAAGCCCGAGCACCTCAAACTGCTCGCGAAGATGAACCCCCAACCCGCCTCTTCTTCTTCCGCCGCCAGGTCGCCCGCCTCCGCCTCTCCTTCCAAGAAGAACAAGAAGGGAGGCTCCTCGGATCACCACCTGCCCTCGGAGTACTACGGCGTTCCCTCCGGACAGTACACCAGCGCCCCGAGCTCCCCGCTGGACCACACGGTGTACACCTCCTCCCCTCACTTGGCGCGTCACCGCCTGGACGCCACCCTGGTGGGCGGAGGAGCGGCGGCGACGGCGGCCGCGGGTCCCGTGAGCCAGGAGAGCGTGTCCGCTTGCGTGGACGAATACGCGAATAAGAAGGGGGGGATCAAGGTGGACGAGGGCGCCAAGAGGGTCATCCGCACCATCGTGGCCGACACGCTGTCCCCCAGCACCACCCCGAAGGAAGCGGAGACCGTCGCCATCAAGTGGGCCAAGGCCAATAAGTAAAAAATCGAAGCGAACGATCCTCGTCGCGTCGGTCGAAAAAAGGAGAACAAGGATGAACGACTTCACCTACACGTCTTCGTGCTCTCTGGACACTCCCGAGCCCCCGGGAGCGTTCACGAAGATCAACCGCGCAATCGCCACCCACAACACCTTGGCCCGGGTCACGGACGGCGTGCGGAAAGTCATCCGGGCGTACGCGATTCCGGACGTGGACGGAGGCCGAATGACGTACGTGTTCCTGACGGACTACGGCTTGCAGAACGCGGTGTCGGGGCTCTTGGGGCTTCACCGTAGTTCCGTGGACGGTCGGCGGCGCCGCAGCCCTCTGTGCACAAGGGCGCTCCGCGTCTTGGAAGCGGTGTGGCACGTCCTCCACGTCCACATCCACTCCCGCGGCATCGTGCACGGCGACGTGAGGAGCGCCAACGTGTCCCTGCCTCACCCCGACCACGAAGGTCTTCACGGTTACCCCGACGCGATGCTCGGAGGTTTCTTGAAGATGAAGACGATCGACGACCGCTCGACGGGGGGCGTCGCGGAGGACGTACGCGGTATGGGTCGCCTCATGCGGGAGCTCGTCACCCTGACCCCCGAAGGGGTCGTGGACGAGAGGCTGTGGAGGATCGTCCGCGACGCGCCCAAGCTCAGCCCTCTGGTGGACGGAAGCGACGAGGACGAGGCGCACGTCGTGACGACCCTGATCTGTCTCGCGGACCGTTGCGTCCACCCGGAAGCGACGGAGCGCCCCGACATGCAGTGCATCCGCGACGTTCTGGGTATGTGCACATCCTTCCTGAGCCCGGGAACGAGGAGGGTCAGCGACTGCGGCAGCGACAACCGGGCATCGCGACCGCGTTCTCCTCCTGCTCAGCAGTCCCACAGCACCATACGCGACCAGTAGTTGGGACTCGTCTCGTCGCACGATTTCCCGTCGCACGTGATGCCTGCGCTTCTTTTGCAGTAATTTTTCTGACGTTCGCGATCGCGATGGATGGTGAAATCCTCGTAGCCGTTGTGTCCGAAGCGCACTTCCAAAGGGGGCTTTTTCGTGTCCTCCTCCTTCCCCGGGTTCGGCACGAAGACGCGCAGCTTGTGACGCCCCGCGCCTTGCACGCCCTTCAGGCTCTGCGGACGGTACAGCGTGACCTTCTCTCCGCCGTCCGTCTCCGCTTCTCTCTGATCCTTCTTCCTCGTGTTGTATTCGTGCACCCACGCCATGTCCGGCCAGTACAGGACCTCCTTTTTCTTCTCGGTTTTTCGTCCTCCCCCCTTCTTCTTCTGCTGCCGCTTCCCGTCGACCACCTGCTTACGGGACACGCGGGTCGGACGGTCGTCCGCGGCGGCAGCGGCGGCGACTTCCAACCTGCGCTTCTCGGCGCACATGCTGCGTTTCTCGGTCGCAGTCATCTCCGCGGCGGTCTTGGACTTCCCGGATCCCGAGGTGCGTCGCGAGGGACGGCAATACGGAAACGCGGACGGTTTCCTCCGTGTGTCGCTGCCGCAAGGGGGATGTTCGCCGTCCGCGTCGGTCTCGCACACGTTCACCCACTTCTCCGCGAACCAGGTACCCAAGCCACCGTCCTTTTTTCGAGTGTCGCCGTCGCGGGAGGGAGCGCGTGTCCCCTTGCAGACCTGGACGGCGTGGCCGTTGGCGTAGGCCGAGGGGAACCTGTCGTACCTGACTTTCGCGGAGCAGTAGCCTTCCGCACACAGCCTCGTTCCCTCGCCCTTCTCGGAGAAGCCGCGCAGGGGGCGGGGGTCGTCCTTCTTCTTCGTCTCCTCGCGGATGCACCTCCTGTACTTCGTCTCTTCCGTCTTCGTCATGTCATACACTCCGTATCAAAAAGAAGATCGCGGAGGAGGCACGAAGGACACGTGGAAGTACGTGTGCTCGTGCCGTCCCACGAAGTACCTCCCCGGCTTTCCTCTCTCCCCCACGAATTTCATGCGGGGGTCGTTCCGGTACGTCTCTTCGTGGTCCGGCACCGACGCCGCGGCGTCCGAAGAAGAAGACGGGGTCGTCACGATGTCGTTGACCGAAAACGCCCGCATGGTCTCGCACAACTTCCGGAGGTCGGGCGACGGAGTCATGGCGGGTACGGTACGGTACACGTGCGTCGCATCCAAAGCTTATGGCTTCGCCGAAGGAGGAAGACGTCTCCCGAAGGGGTACGTACAGAGCGGACAGCAGGTCCTGCCGCCGATCAGGACCATCTCGGTCACGCACCTGGTGTGCATGATGCATCTGCAACGCGGGCATCTGAAGCAGGGATCGCTTCGGACGTCCAAGCGGACTCTCTGTTCTCCTTCCACCGGGCGGATGTCGACGCACAGGTCCGCCCGCGGATCCTCGAAGCATATCAGGCACTGATTATCGTCTTCTCCTCTCGGTAGGACCGTGTTGCGAATGACGGTGCCCATCGCCGCGACGGCCATCTTTTGGGGGTCGACGGGGTCCGGCTGGTCCACGACGATCGGCGGCGGTCCTCCGCCGTCGCCCATCCCGACCACCATGTCCATGCCGATGGTGTAATTGTCGCAGACGTACCAGACGACGGCGCTGAGGGCGCAGGTGGTCGTCCAGATGCACATCAGCGAAGTGTGAGCGATCACCCGTGTCACGTGGCTGTCGGTGAACATGTGATGCACCGTGCACCCCCCCAGCATCGCCGTCGCCAACGTCGAGGCCCTCGCCGTGTTACGCAAGCACCTTTTCAGGTCCGCCATACGAGGCATGATGACTGCGCGGTTCCTTCGCCCGTCGAACGCGTGAGAGCTTTATGGCGATACAGTCCTGCCAATAAAAAACGAAACGGTCCGGGTGCGTTCGATCCGTTCGGTGCAGACCGAGGGGCGTCCCACGGACGACTGATGCACGCGGTGTAAAAAAGAAACCAGATGACTCATCGGAGGCTCTCCAGCTCCGCAGTCGCGACCTTCTTCAGCTCTTCCTTGACGACGACGGGATCTTCGGTGAACCGCACGTCCAGCATGTTCGAGAAGCGCTCCAAGAGCGCGACGGCTCGCGCGACGTTGGCCGTCGCCTTCAAACAGTGCACCATAATCGCGAACATCATGGTGTAGGACACCAACGTCGTCCTCGAACCCGCCCACGACGAAAACTGACCGTGGCGATCCTCCAGGTACGCCAGCGCGAAAAAGTACATGTCCTTCATCCTTCCGTCCGGCGTCGGAAGACCCTCCTTCTCGCACGACCGGACGATGTCGCGTACGTGTGGCCTCAGCGCGTTTTCTCCTCCGCCCGTGACCGCGGCATACGGACAGACCCCGTCGTCGAACACGTACTCCTCGCCCTTCCTCAAGCACTCGTCCAAATTCATTTTTCGGAGCCGATCGACGACTGTTTCGTTTCAATTTTTTTTTTCGACGAGAGAGAGAAACGCGATTCTGATGCAATCTCATCGGAGTCGGCTTCTTCTCTCGACGCCATCGCCTCGCGGCAGGGTCCTTCTCCGACGCGTAGAGAGACCACCGCGTCCGTCGTTACCGTCTTATTCTTCTCCGCTCCGCCCCTCGGACGCACCGCCGTACGATTTCTCCGCGGATGAGACATACCACGTCGTCACGCTCGTTCACGAAGACACGAAAGAGATCGGCGCGGTCTTTCTGTTCGATCCGAGGTCCGGGCAACCGCGAAGTTTCGTGATGGTCTTCATGGACGCGAAGAACGCCGAGCGTGTCGCGGAGGCCATGAAGAACACGGAGCACTCCCCGTCTTCTTCTCCGAAAACGGGCACCATCCAGACGGAGCGCATGAAGGCGGAGCGCCTCGCGGCCCTGGGCGTCGTCCCGGTGTTCGATCGCGACGAACAGGGGCCGACGGGTCTCGTATGAGGAGTCATCAAAGACGCCGCGACACGTCTTGCTGCTGTCGCCTCATGCGCCGCGCCCGCCTCACGCTCGCGATGATGCAGATGACCAGTCCCGGAATGATCAGGGGAGGACAGAGCGCGAAGGGAAGGGCGCAGCACAGGTCGATCATGTCGTCGCGTGTTCCTTCTCCGACGTCGAAATCCGTAGGATGACGTGGTCATTGGTTTTCTTCCCGGTCGTTCGCCCATAATTCGTGGCGGCACGTAGGGCAGGTCGACGCACCTCTGGCCCAGGTCTTCAAGCAGCTCGTGTGGTACATCTGTCGACAACAGGGCGTGCGTTCCACCGCGGGGGGATTCGTCTTTTCACCCGACTCCTCTTCCTCTTCCACGTCAGACAAACAGATGGGACAGCACGGCCGCCCGTTATATTCTGCGGCCATGGGAACCACCGAGGAAGACTGCGTCATCTTTCGTTCCATCGCGAACCGTAAGATCAGGAAGGCGTGAGAATCGATCGATAGCATTTTCGCGACCGCATGTTCGTAAGCGACGCTTCCGTCTCCGAAGTGACGAGGCTCTTTATGTCCACAAAGGACGTCGTGCTCCACGAAAGCGCAAAAAAGCTTCACTGCTGTTTCTTCGACCGTAGAATCTCGTGGAACGTCGTCCGCATCGCTTGTACGTCGACTTCCGCGGCATCTGCGAAGGGCATCACCCAGCTCTGCACGGTCTCCCACTCGGGAAACCGGACGCCGGTACCGTCGTCTCCCGCTCCGTCTGATTCGGTGGACAGGCACTCCAGGACGGAGTCGCAGGTGTCTCGCAGGATGCCGTCCACCAGTTCCTTGTCCGTCGACGGAGCGACGTCCAGCTTCTTCCACAGCACCGACAGGCGGTTGCGCAGCTGCTCGTTGCCGGAGATCCCCACCGTGACGCCGTCCACGAAGCCACACAGCACGTTCACCAAGCGCGTGAACCTGCCGGTGAAGCAGAACCTCTTCCCCGCGCGCATTTCGTCGACGAGGACGCGCATGAGCTCATCGCGCGAAGGATGTACCGTGATGATGGTCCACACGCGCTTCAGCATCTCGCGCATCGTCAGGGCGTGCGTCGAGTGCGCGAAGCTGTCGTCCATGTAAGCGTCGAACAGGAACCGCCATTCCCCGTCGCTGATGCATCCGCCTCCGACCTTGGGCGTGAGCCTTTTCTTGAAGAAGGACGTCATCTTGTTCCACGTCGAGTCGTCGACGTATCCTTGTTCTCTTCCCGGAATCTTCGTGTAGGCGGCACGACAGTCCTGCAGCCATTCGTCGTGCTTCGTCCACGAATCCACGTCCGTTCCGCGCTGCTCCCGAAGCAGGGCGAGAGCGTCGCCGTACGCGGAAGTCAGCGCGGTCATGGAGGTGCTGGTGCTGTCCTGGATTCCCCTGACGTGCACGTTGTGCGAGTTCTCCCATATTCCTCGAAACACGTGTGGGGAGACCGGTACGGACGGAGTAGTCGCCCCGAGCTCTGTGACGGTGGCGAGCGCAAACGAGGCGTAAACGATCGTCAGTTCCGGTCGGAGACGGGTGCGATCGAAGGGCAGCACCACGGGAGTCCGCTCGTCGTCCCGGACGTTTCCTTCCACCGCCAGCGTCGTGATGGACGCCGGGAGACGCAGGACGTCCACGTCGTGCACCGGGCAATAAGATACGTCCAACAAGCGCAGCTCGGTGCCCGTCGCGCCTGCCGCGACGGTTGGATGCAGCGACCTCACCGCACAGCCGTACAGCACGATGTCCTCCACGAGAGGACATGCGGCGCACACGGCGGGGACGTCGAACGTCCTGATGGCCGCGCACTTCATGAAGGTGATCGAGCGCAGCGACGGAGGGAAAGGGGGCACGAGGTGGTCGGGGCACAGCGAGAAGCGGACGTCGAGGGTCTGCATGCTGCGCGGCCAGCGTTCGGGAAGCCGTTTGGAGCGCTCGTACACGTAGACGTACACCGCGTCGTCGAACTCCCGCTGAGGCAGACGGCCGTCGGCGAGTCGTTCGTTGAGGTCGGTGACGTCACGGAACACGTAAGGGACGGTGGAGTTCGTGTGGCGCAAAATGACGCACTTGTGGTCCGCGAAAAACCCGCGTGTCTTCTGGTGTTCGGAGGTCACGACGGAAGGCATACCGTCGGCGGCGGCGGAGCGAAGAAAACGACCAGCCGCCGCCGAAGAACGAGAAGACGAGCACGATGCTTCGTTTCGCAGAAGGTTTTCCTCTTCCTCGGGGTCTTCGGGGTCCTCGGAGTCCTCGGAGTCCTCGGAGTCCTCGGGGTCCTCGGAGTCCTCGGGGTCCTCGGAGTGTCGATCGTCGTTCGACGGACGCATCCCACGCACGTCCTCTGCTCGAGTCGTCGGCGTATCATGATTGCTCATCGGAATCGATGCATGGCGTTCGACGCTCCTCTTTTTATGCCAGCCACCCAGGGGGCGGTGCGGAAGAATTCTTTCACAGGACCTCGTACAGGTAGCCGTAGGAGGTCAACTGCGACCGGTGCTCCAGCGGGGTCGGGCGACGCTTGCCGTACACCTCCTGCGGCGTGACCGACGCGGCCTCCGCTCTCCGCAGCGCCGTAGGGTCTACGCACATGACGTCGGACTGGCGCGGGCCCTGGGGGCGCACGCCGGGCTTGGCGCTGTAGTTGTTCCCGACGCGCGTGTCGCCGGGGTACTGGAAGTAGGCTTCGGCGGGCAGATAAGGGTGTGAGGCGCGCAGGTTCTCGTGGACGAGGTAGCCGGAGTCGGGCGCGACGGGGACGGGCGCCCAGGGCGCGCCGGCTTTGAAGGGCTCCCCGCTGTACAGGCCGGCGTTGTGAGGAGGGGAATAGATCCTACCTTTCTCGGCGTCGTCGCGGTATTGAGACATAGTCCCCTTCTTGTACATCTACATTCCACGCAGAAAATTGTCAGGTCTCGACGAAGAACACCGACTTGTCCGCGACGCCCGCCTCGGCGAACGTGGTGGCACGGACGGCGGTCTCCGTCGCGGATATCTTGATCGCCGGGTCGCGTGACACCAGGGAGGAACACAGAGGGACGGAGTGCTCCAGAGCGACGTCGGCGTACAGGCGCACCAGGTGGGCGTCCACCCAGCGGAACAGGTGGTCCAGCGGCTCCGCGAGGAGGAAACGGCGTACCAGGCGGTCTCCCAGGGGCATGCGGACCATGACGGTCATCATCGCGGCCGGATCGGACGCCTCCGTCTCCCCGGGCTCCTGCGCCACCACGGTCTCGCGTCTGTGCCTCTCGAACTCCGCGGCACGCTTGCGCTCCTCCGCGACCTCCTGTTTCCGGGCGTCGGCCCGCGACGACTCCTGGAACTCGACGTCCTGTCTTGCGCGGATGCTCGCGGCATCTTCTTCTTCTTCTTCGTTTGGACGTCTCGTGACGGAAGGAGGGCCGGCGTCGCGGAGGTCCTGCGTGATCAGACGTTCCGCTTCGTCTCGGGAAGCGGAGGGGTGCGCCATGAGGTAGGACTCCACGAGAGCGAAGAACAGCGAGGTGTCGGAGGACGTGGGACCGGCCGAAGCATCTCCGCTGCCGCTCGGTTCCGCCACCGCGGTCGCTCGGGCGCGCTTCCCTCCTCGACCTCCGCCGCGAGCTGCCCTCGTCGTCCGTCCCGCCCCCGCTTCCGTGGTGGATGTCGTCGTCCCTCCTCTCGGTCTTCTCGGCCTCGGTTGTCTCTCCCGCGTGGCGGAGGAGGGATCATCCATCGTTCAGCTGACGCGTGTATCCCGTCTTCGGTCACGCTTTATGTACGTCTGCGCTGTACGAGCACGCGGTCAGAGGGACGACGCCCTGCGCTTTCCGGGGTTGCGCCCGAAGACGCGGTGTGCCTGCGGAGGCCTCAGGAACGCCTCGGGCCGCACGAGGCGCAGGGTCACTTCGTACATGTGACACAGGCTGCGTTTGTCGGAGGATCGCAGGACGGCGGGGTCCAAACGCAGGTCTCTTTCGTCGGACAACTTGATCACTTCCGCCGCGATGTCATCGGACTTCACCATGGACGTCTGGAAACACACGAAGCCCGAAGACTCACGCGAGTCGCCCAGGACTTTGAACACGCCCTTTTCTCCCGGCTCCAACGAGTTCCTGGCCTTGCTCAGCATCCTCCGCGTGAATTGCTGGGACGCGTGTTGTTGCTGGGGAGGCAGCAGGTAGCCCTGGACGCGTGCCGCCGGCGGCGGCGACGGTCGCGGTTGCCGTTGTTCTCCGCGGACGCATTCCTCCGGCCTTTCATCCGTCCGCGCAGACTTGACGGACACGCACGCCTCCGCGTCGGTCACCGGGTCCTTCAAGACCGCTTTCTTTTTCGCGGGGTCCATCGCGGTGATGAATCCGCCGTCCGCCAGGCTCGTCAGCAGGAGGTGCGCCGCGTCCTCTCCTCCTTCCCCTGCGCCGACTCCTTTGCGACGGGACGCCCGTTGCTGCACGATGAACGCCTCCTGCACGAGCTTGGCCTGGATGGCGTGCGGGATGCGGTCCACGACGAAATCGACCACGACGCGACCGAAGGTCTTCGAGACGAAGCCTCTTTTCGTCTCTTCTTTTTCTTTGTCGCGAACGATGACGTGACGGACGATGATGTCGTGGAGGACCTTCGCCTGATCCTCCAGGAAGCGAAATACCGCCGCGGAAGACACCTCCGACCGGGAGGACGTCGTGCGGACGTGCTGCTCACGATTCAGAGGGACGACATCGGAGGCGTCTTCCGTCGCGACGGAGGCGGATCCCGGGTGGTGTTTCTTGTTTTCGTCCGTGGAAAACACCGCGGCGTCGCACCTTCGATCCTCGGATTCCTCCGCGCTCCGTTCCTCCAGGCTCTCACGCGTGTCGAAAGAATCCCGCGACTGAAAGACGTACTTGTCGGAGACGTAGATCACGCCTCCCGCACGGCCCCGCGCGTCCTGGACCGCCGTGTGGTCGTCCAGGACTTCCTGGATGGCGACGACGACGGAATCCACCTTGATCTCGCGGCCCGTCTCCGCCCGGCAGGCGCGCAGCACCTCTTCGAAGGTGAAGGCCACGTGTTTCGGAGATTTCGCGAACATCTTCACGAAGACGGACTTGCAGCGTCGGACGTCCGGGACGTGCAGCGCGGGCACGTACGTGCTGGCGTCCCACCGCTGCTTTCTGTGTTTTTCGGTGGCGCACACGACGGGACTCGCGGGCGGCCGATCGCCCAGGGCGTAGTTTTTGACGACGACGCCCTGGCTGCTGACCAGGTCCAGACGCAGCCCCAGGTCCGCGGGGTCGTAGAACTGGACTTCGCGGTTGGCTTGACAGTCGATGGCGTTCGCGGAGATGATGCGTCGTGCCTCGACGATGCGCTGCTGCTTCATCTCGGCTATGCGGTACGCGCGGACGTCGGCCGTCTCTTGGTCTCCTGCTCTTTCGGGTTTTACGCTGGCGTGCAGGTACACGGTGACGTTGCGCTTCGCGGGCGGGAGAGCGATGTGGGAGCACATGCGCGCCGACCGCCCCACGATCTGTTCGATCTTCTGTTGGTGGTACCACGGGTGCATGACGTGCACCTCCCGGACGTTTTTGAGGTCCATGCCCTCCGACGCCTTGTCCGTCGCGATCACCACCTTGACGACGTCGCCGTGCAGGTTCTCTTGGGAGCGCGCGGCGCGTACTTCCGCGGCGTAAGATGTGGACAGCTCGTTGGTGTCTCCCGAGAGCACGACGTACGTCCAGCGCCGCTCCGTGACCGCCTGCCGCATCCGCTTCCACTCCGCCGGCATGCGTTCCAGCCAGACCCGTTGCAACCCGGGGTCCGCCTCGAGCAACGACGTCCCGCCGTACCTCATGAACCCCATGTGCTCCAGCGCGACGGCCAACGGCAGGGCGCCCATGTCGATGAACCGCGAGTAGACGAACACGACGCCTTCCGCCCGGCAGGCGCGCTTCATCACCGCGGACACTTTGGGGGCGAAGGTGTCCAGGTGGGGAGGTGCCAAGAAGCCGGGAATGGAGCAGCTCGGCGAGTAGGACAGCTTCATGCCGCCCGCGCCGCTGCCGCGCTTGACGAAGCAATTGGAGAAGCCGGCGGAGCCGACGGCGAGCGCCGTGTGCGCCGCGGGGAAAACGACGGTGCCGATCATGAAGCCTGTGTTGATGGAATTCTCGTTCGCTTCTTCTTCTTCTTCTTCGTCCTCTTCGTCGACGGCGTCGTTGTTCTTCTTCTGCTTCGACGAAGCGGCGGGGGGAGGCTTCAATACCTCCGCGTACAGGCGAGCCTGATACGCGCTCATGGGAGTGCGTAGCAGCGTGGTGATCCGGAAGCGTTCTTCGCGAGGGATCGGAGTACCCGCCGCGGTTTTGGTGGGCTGTCGCGGGTCCGAGGGCGGCATGGCGTCCGGGTCGCGCACGTCCTCCGCGGTCAGACGGACGGGGAAGGTGAAAGGGTCGCCGCCTCGCATGTAGGACACGTAGGCACGCGAGAGGCGCGTCAGCAGGCGGACTCCGGACCCGGGAAGCACGCCGCCGTTGGCGTCGAATATCTGGGCCCGGCGGACGGGCGCCATCTTGTCGTTCACCAGCAGGAGGTTGAACATCTCCAGGATGTCGGGCGCCTCGTTGTACATGGGCGTCGCGGTGAGGAGCAGGAGCCGCACGTTGGCGGTCACGGACAGCGTGTCACGAAGGGCCTGTGAGACGTGGCGGTAGTCCTCCTTTTTGGCGTCCACGCGCAGCTTGTGCGCCTCGTCCACCACGAACACGTGGTCGGAGAACTGGTCGCGCAGTTTCTGCGGCCACGTGTCCGGGAAGAGCTCCTGCTTGGCGCGGACACGCTTCGCGAAGTTGTAAGTGGTGAACATCTTGTAGCGTCGGTTGACCTTGGAGGAGATGCGCGCCCGCACGGCCTCTTTGTCCGACAGCTCCGCGTCGGGGACGACGTCCAGGTACTTGGTGCCGGTGCACTGGTTCGCGGCGTAGACGAGGTCCACCAGACCGGTGTGGGGGTTCACCCGCAGGCGCGAGGTGTCGAAGACGGTGTCCTTGAAGTTGGACGCCAACGCCTGCTGCGTGATGACCACCACCTTGGTGTCCTTGGGGAATTGCTCCACGATGTTGACGGCGGTGCACGTCTTGCCCATGCCCACGCCGTGATACAGGAGCAGGCCGTTGTACGGGGTGTGCGGGGAGATCAGGTTGGCCAGGAACTGCTGATGCCGCGCCAGGTCGAACTCGTCGCTCTTGCAGCGCTCGTCGGCGAGAGCGTCGACGGTTTCCTCCGCGGAAGAAGAGGAAGACGCCGCTACGGTGCTTTTGTGCTGCCGCATCTGCGCGAACTCTTTTTTCGAGGCCAGCGTCCCCGGCACGTCCACGGTGTCGGCCGCGTGCCCTTCGATCTGGTCGTGGGCCGTGGGATAGCGCGGGGGAGGCGCGTCGTCGGTCTTCTTGGGAGCCTTCTTCTCCGCGAGAACCGCGTCGACGCGTTGTTTCATGGAGCGCAGTCGCCGCAGGTGTTCGGCGGTCAGGGGCTTCTTTCGTAACAGCGCGCTGGCCTCGGCGTAGAGCCGTCCTTCCTCGTCGTCTTCTTCTGCCTGGACCGAGGTCGTGGAGGAGGAGACGGGCCGAGGAGGGGGGTCCTGCTTCTTCCTCATCGAGATTACAGTGAGTCACGGAAAAATATGTGTGTGTGCAGGCGGGAGAAAGACGAGCTCACGAGAAGGTCACGAGCTTGCGTTGCAGATCGTGGAAGTTGGGGATGCCCATGACGTCGTTGGGGAAGCAGGAGACGGGGAAGGCGGCCCGTTTCTGCCTGACGGTCGTCGTCAGAGAGGACTTGTCGCTGCCATTGATGTTGCAGGCGGCGGAGGGCGTCTTCCTCACGAACTTGACGCCCTTCCTGCTGAGGTAGTACACCAACAGCATGTCCGTCGAGTACACCACGATCACGTAGCCGTCCGTCATGTCCACCTCTTCCAGCTTGAAGGATTCACTCGCGATGTCCACCTTGACGTCCACGATCCCTTCGTCGTATTCGGAGTTGTACTGCAGGGCGACCTTCATGTCGGCCGTCGAGCCGAGGTCGATGAGCTCCGTGGTGGTGGACGCGTCGTCGGGGACGGTCAAGGACTTGTTCATGTCGAAGCACAGGGACACCACCTTGAGTTCGTCGAAATTCACGTCGCTCACGCCGATCCTCACGGGTCCGTTGTAGCGCATGTAATACACGGTGCAGTTCATGATGGCGCTGCCGTCGGCGGGGTCCAGCTCGTACACGCTGCCCAGGTCGGAGTCGAAACCCGATTTGGAGGGCCAGACTTCGCTGTCGGTGTTATCGTCCAGGGTGATGGTGACGGTGTTGTCGACGGTGCTGTCGTAGGAGTCGGGAAGCGTGACCTTGTACAGCTTGGTGCCGTTCGCGCACAACATCAGCGTGCGGTTCGTCATCATGAACTTCGTGCTCTCCGCCTTGGACGGGACCTTGAGCTTGTAGCTCCCGTCGTGGTCGCCGTTCGAGTCCGACTTCTCTTCCAACTTCGAGTAGCGGATGCGCAGGCACGTCTTCACCAGCGTGTACCTGCCCTGCAGCACGCGCAGCGTGGCGTCCCGGGGGTCCATGGGTTCCCGCGACATGGCCATGCTGTTGCAGATGTGCCGGGAGTCCAGGGACAGCATGCCCTCCCTGTCCTGTACGGACACGGTGTCCAGGAACGCTTCGTCGCAGCTGAGACCGCTTTTCACGGCGGACTTCATGGTCGTGCAGGCCACGTCCACGATGGAGGGGTAGAACATGATGCTGTAGTCGTCGTGGTCGCCGCTCGAGGCGAAGAAGTTGCGTAACAGCGGGATGTAGCTCCCGTTCTTTTCGTGCACGATGGAGTTCGCGGGACTCGTGAACTTTTCCTTGACGCTCTGCGTGATGCTGCGCGACTGGTCCGCGATGTTCCTGGGGTCTTCGGGGTCGTAGCGGCGGAAGACGAAGTACAAGACGACGGCCGTCGCCAACAGGATCGCCGCTACGATCCAGGGTGTGACCCGGGCGATGATGGTCGCGCTCGTGCCGGCGTTGGTCGGCATTCGGATCGCTATCGAACGAGTATACTGAACGATGAGAAATAAAAAAAAAAGCGATGGGAAAGAAGAGGCCGCAGCAGCGCCGCCGCTCGACGAAACGAAAGATATGACGATCCCCCCGTCCGTCATCGTGCTCGTCTTCGCCGCGCTCCTGGCGTTCTTTTCGGCGCTCGCTCACGCCGCGAACAGACACGCCCTCGAGGACCGCGAGGAGCGCACCCGGACGCTCTTGGCGTCCATGTACGACGAGCTCGGACTGGGGCAGGTCCAGCTGGACATGGCGGCCGAGACCGGGCACGCCGTGCGGGTCCTCGCGGTGAACGGCCAGCTGATGAAGGCAGACGAGAGCCGCCAGACCGACCGCAGTTTCCTGCTGCGCGTTCGACCGGACGGGCACCCGGCGTCCGCCGTCTTCGTCTCGTGGCTGAAGGACAGGCTCCGCCGAGCGCGAGGATCCGGTCGGAAGAGTGCCGAGGTCGTGATCCTCTTTTCGCGTGAGGGTCAAATCCACGCCGCGATGGTGGACTCACTCTCGGCGAGCGCTAAGAAGTCCGAACAGACGACGAAGCACGTGGACGTCCGCCTGTATTCCGCCACTTCCGCGATCGACGAACTGCCGGTCCGCGTGTCCTCTACCTTCGAGCCTTCCGACCTGGGGGAGGCGGAATTCGTCCGGAGCGTATGCACGTACACCATAATTTATAAGGGGTAACTGGTAAAGAGGTGTTGTTGCGTTCCCGACATATACATGTTGGTGAGCTCGTTCGTCCCGATCGTCGTTCTCAATGTCGCCGCGGTGGTGACGATGGGCGTGTACTACGCGACGGGCAAAAACCCGCGCAACGACACGAGGCATAAGGTCGATCTGAAGGGCGGCATAACAGAGCAACCGGAGGACGAGTTCCAGGACGGAAACACGCAGAACTGGTCCCAGGACGGAAACAAGCAGAACAGGTCCCAGGACAGAAACAAGCAGAACAGGTCCCAGGACAGAAACAAGCAGAACAGGTCCCAGGACGGAAACACGCAGAACGGGTCCCAGAACGGCGACACGGAGAACAGGTCCCAGGACGGAAACACGCAGAACGGGTCCCAGGACGGAAACACGCAGAACGGGTCCCAGAACAGCGACACAGCGACAGCAGCACCGGTCGTCGTACCCGGCAGCACATCCAATGGCGGCGGCGTCACCGCAGGAGGAAGAGGTCACCACGGCAGCCGTGACGCACAGGGTCTCGACCATCACCGCCGTGGGAAGCTTAGGAGCGGGAGTAAACCTCCGACTCGTCGCGGACTCCATGTGCCTCCTCGTTGACGAAGGAGGAGACGAGCGTAGACGATACGAGGAGGCCGTCGAGAAGGTTCTAGGCGAGGGAGAGCGGCCCGACTTGTTGCCGGTCTCTTTGGCGTACGACGGCCGCAAGCCGCGGAGGAAGACACCGGCGACGACGAACGACGAGGAGGAGGACGCCGAGGAGGAAGGCCCCTCCTCCGTCCTCGTGATGCGAGGTCGTACGGGGAAGGAGAAGACCTCGGAGGAAGACGACGTCGGAGGCTCGAGGAGGAAGAGGAAGAAGAAAAAGAAGGCGACGGCGGCTGCGGACGGGAGGCGCCGCATGTTCGACAACCAAATGACGCTGCTGCTGGAGAATCGGGGCGGAGAATCGCTGAACATGAAGGTGTTCGGGAACGGCCGCGTGCAGATCACGGGCGCCAAGACCGTCGACATGGCCCGCGACGCCATCACGGACGTGCGCCGCATCCTCTTCGCGATGCCGGTCGACCGTCCTTCCGTCGTGGTGAGCGGGAACGAGGAAGACGAAGTCCCCAGCTACGCTTCCGCCGTCGCGCGGGACTCGTTTCGGGTGTGTCTCATCAACAGCGACGCGCGCCTGCCTCACGGCGTCCGGCGATCGGCGCTGTACAAGGCGATGGTGACGGAGGAGCACATGTTCTGTTCCTACGAGCCCTGCACGTACCCGGGAGTCAAGATGGTGTTCTTGTGCGACGGGGAGGGAAAGTGTCGTCGCGGGGATACGCCGTCTTCCGAAAAAGAAGAGGTGCGCATCCGGTGCGTCGTGTTTCGCAGCGGCTGCGTTTTGCTGACGGGCGCGCTGACGTACGCGCACCTGAACGGCAGCTACGGCTTCATCACCCGGCTGCTGCGGAGGCACGAAGCACAGATCCGGAGCGAGCGGCCGACGTGAGTGCGAAGAAAAAGCAAGTTCCTTTTTTCTGATCATCCTGTACGTAAGAGTGAGCGATGTCCGGTCCGTCGTCCAAACTCGTGACGGCGCCCCTGTCCATCCTGAAGTCCGTGAAGACCATCCGGGACGCCCAGTTCCGGGACCTGGACTTTCCGGCCATCGAGAAGTTCGCGTTCGCCGGGGTGCGGGGCCTATTGGAGAAGCGGGGCGCTTACGGCAAGGACCTCGGCACGGCCAGCGCCACCCAGGAAGGCGTGGATGAGCAGGCGGAGCGGGAGGTGTCCAAAGAGGTCTCGCAGTACCTGGACAACGTGGTCCCCAAGCTGACGGCCTACATGGAGGCGGTGAGCCCCTTGCTGGTCAAGTACACCACCGTGCTGGAGGAGACCAAGGAGTACGTGAAGAAACAGTTGAAGAACTGCAACTTCCTGATCGTGCAGGGGTCGCTGTTCTACGGCGGCATGGTGGTGTTTTTCACGATCAAGATCGCACAGCTCATCCGCCGCCTGAGCGGCGTCGAGATCACGTCCGCGGTGTCTAAATGGTACATCGGCTTCGTCGCCTTCCACTTCGTCTTCCACACCCTCCTGATCCTGTTGAAGCGACGGAAGAGCCGCTTCGAGGGGGTGGACTTCGGGATACTGGACCGCGTGAACAGCGAACTGGCGAAGAACGTGTTCGTGCGCTTCGCGAACGCCTACGTCCGGGGCGTGGCCAAGGAGTTCACGCGGGAAGAGATCACGCGACGTTCCGACGAGGAGTTGAGGAACGTCGAGGACGCGGAGATGTCCGTGGTCAATCGAGCGTGCGACGGGCCCGGCGGGGACGACGGAGGAGAGCTGAACACGGTTGGCTTCGAGTGCGTGCTGAACGCGTGTGACCAAGACGCGAGTCTGGAAGACACGTTGCGGAGGGAGTTCCGTGGACTGCTGGAGTCGGTGAGAGATAAGTTCGTGGACGACGTCGAGATGGTCAGGGACCCCAAATGCATCGCGCACCTGGCCACGGCGTTCAAGAACTTTGCGGAGCTGCAGCGGGGACACATGTTCGACTCCGCCGACGTCCGTGACAACTGGCAGTCTCTGGTACGCGGCGTGGAAGACGTACGCATGCTGATCATGCGGGAGTTGGACATCCCGCCCGAGAACGACGAGAAGGCCGCCCTGGAGGTCGTGAAAGAGGACGTCGTTCCCGCCCTGCAGCTGTCCTGTGTGGAGACCGCGAAGCTGAAGCCCGTGGACCGGGCGACGGACAGCTTCCAGGATAAATTCATGAGACACCTGGACAAGGACAAGTGCTGGGAATATGCGCGGTCCATATCAGACTGCCGCTGGGCGTACTTCGTGCCGGGCAAAGGATGCGTGTACGCGACGGAGTCGACCGGCTACGACACGTCCGACGCGGAAAAGCTGGCTCTGGAGTGGTGTCCGGACTGCGATCCGCCTCGCCCCCGTAGCGAGGCCAACTTCCAGAAGTACATCTCGGACGCGAAATTCGACAAGGGTATCCTGTTGCTGACGCTGAGGCCCGAGGCGTCGCCCTCCGCGTCGACGCTGTCTGCCGACGACGTGCTGTTCGTGACGACCGAGGGGGCGAGGGGCGTTCGCGACGCGGTGTTCAAGAACATGACCCGCATGACGACACAGACGTCGACCGACACCACCACGAACAAAGCGCTGAACAAGTGCGCGACGCAGACGAAAAACGCGGGCGACGGGGAAGGGAGAGGCAGTTGCGCGGCGGTGTCCATCAACCCCAGCGACAACGCTTCCGTACCGGAGCGTTGGGCGCACAATTTCCTGGACCTGGACTACACGAAGTTCTTCGAGGATAAGGAGACCGCAGAAGACACCCCGAACTCCGACCGGTTTTACGTGAAGCAGAGCCGTCGGGCGTTGTTCGAGGCGCACAAGGCCTCGGGCATGGGGAGTACGATGGCGACTCTGCGCCCCGTCATCACCGCGGGCCTCACGGAACTCATGAAGCGCCACAAGAACCGCGTGAATCTGTCGCGTTACACGGATTACATCGACACGAAGCTCAAGGAGTACTACGGGGCGCAGACGTACGTGGAATACGGAGTGGGTCGCGAGGCGAAGCGAGTGCTGCGAGACGTCGTCAAGAACATGGAGTCCCTGGGGGAGGACCTGATGGCGAACGTGAAATACGTGAGCTCCATGCGGTTTTCGGAGAAGATGCGGGACATGGACGACCGCGAAGTCCAGGAGAAGGCGGTGGACTTCGGGAGGACGGCGTACGCCGCCAACCAGCTGTTCCGGAACGCGCAGCAGGCCGCCACGGACAGCGACGCCCAGAAGAACGTGGGGGGGCGCATCCTGGACCTGCTGTCCAAGTGCGGCCTCACGATCGCGGTGCTGATCCTCGTCATCTACAACTCCAACCGGGTGGCGGACCTGTTGAACAAGCGCATCTCGGGGGTGCACGCGTCCTCCGTGATCATGCTGGCCACGATGGCCGTGCTGCTGCTGTTCGCCCTGGTGTCTTCCATGTCGGTGCGCAAGAACAGCAACGACAAGTTCAACAAGCGCGTCTCGGAGGAGAACTCGCGGGTGATGGTGACGGCCATGGTGGACGCGCGCGACCATCTGGTCCGGGAGGTGGAGATCCGCGTGCGGAAGCGTCTGGAATCCTCGAACGAGTCGGACCAGCGTCTGACGGAGGAGCTGTCGACGCTGTACGTGAATGCCCGCGACGGGGAGCGTGCGGACAAGCTGAAGGAGCACGTCGAGGGCCCCGAAGCCGAGGAAAGGAAGCCGTTGGTGGACTTCCTGACGGAGAAGGAGTCGGACCACGAGATGCTGTACGGGAAGCTGCGGAGGACGGTGGACGCGTTCGATCGCTGCAACACTCTGATCACGGGGCCGATGCAGGCGCCCTTCCCGGTGTACGAGATCACCATGTACACGATCATCGCCTGCCTGATCCTGGCGATCTTGGTGTACTCGTTGCTGCAGCTGCGCTTCATCCAGCGCATGCGCGACGTGGGGGTGCTGGGCGAGGCCAAGAGCAACCTGAAACGCAACCTCCCCATCGACGTCAAGTACATCCAGAAGGTCATCGGCGACAGCAAGATGCATCAGACCCGGAAGGACATCATCCTCTGGGTGGTGGCGATCATCCTGTGCGTGGCCATGATCATGATGATGCACCTCATCGTCACGTCGTCGCAGAGCTACGAGAGCGGTCTGTACGCGTCCTCGATGTACGTGAACAACCGCTGCACCCGCAGCCGCAGGACGGCCGGCGAGTGATCATTCCGTCACGTCGTCGTCCGAGCGGCCGAAGCCGCTCGCATCGCGGCGAGGGTGAGCGCCTCGTTGTTGGAACGGATGTAGTCGCGGTTGGCCTTGTACTGCACCTGCCCGCAGGCGTGTCTCGCGACCTCCGGCGGGAGACGCAGGTCCTTGGGGTCCGCCTCCGACGCGACCCAGATTTTGAGGACGGCGTAGACGGCTTTCGGACTCACGGAGATGCCGTGAATCTCCGCCGCTTCGCCGTCCGGACGATGATGCCACATGTTCTCGCACACCGCGTCGACCATCGCGCCGTTCCACGCCGACTCCGCGAAGGACTTGGGGATGCGCACCGTCAGGCAGCCGCCTTCGATGTTGTTGGGATCGTCCCAGCACGGGAAGACGTGTTCGCGCATGAGGAAGAACATCCCGCCCGACACCTTCTCTCGTAGGGCGAGCTTCACGGCGGCCACGTCCTCCAGGCTGCTCACGTCGCCCAGACGCACGTAGCTGGAGTGCATCCAATCGCCGTCGGAGGGGTCGTGGAAGTACAGGGTCCACGTGTCGTCCACGTAGCCGGCGTCGTCGCCGTCTTCTTCTTCTTCCGCGGGGAGCGGAGGAGGCGGCTGTACAGAGGTCATGTCGGTGTGTGTGTGTGGTGCTCCGACGCGCTCACTCTTATGCTCTCAAAAAAAATGTCATGTGAAGACAACACCTCATGACGTTCGACGCTTCCGCGTGCGATATCTTCCCCCGGCGCGTGCCCGACGTGCCCACGGAGACCTTCGAGTTCCGTCCCGACGCCGGCACCCGCACCCTCGGCGACTTCCATTACTGCCTGGACGTGTCCACCCGAGGCGTCCCGGCGGCGTACGAGTACGTGAAGACCGTGGACGTGTTCGACGCGGACGGCGAGACGGTCGAGAGCTACGACGGCCGCGCCCTCCACGTGTTGAGCCTCATGGACCGCCTCCGACCCAGAGAGAGGAATCACGCGGAGACGGAGTCACGACGGCGACTGCTGGTGTGTCCTCTCCGCGTGAGTTCCGCGAAGGGCGAGTACGTCCGGGTGACCCTCGACGCCGCTTTCGTCCGCGAGAATCTCTCGGGGCACTGGATGAAGATGATGACGAGGAGGGAGGACGGCCGGCGGTGTCCCGCGATTCCGCTCTCTGACGCGGCGGCGGCCGTGACCAGGAAATTTTCCTACTCCCTCGGCGTTTCGGAGGCCGCGAAGAAGTCGTCCACGTCCTTCCGGACCCACGATCAGAAGACACACGGCTGCGTGCCGCCCACGGTGGTCGACGTGCCGCTCTCCCACTTCGACGCGGACGACGACGACCTCTCCATCCGCGACATCATCGTGACGGTGTCCCGTTCGGGAGCCGCCGCCGCCGCCCCTCGTCTGTTGTCCATGCGTCTCCACGGTGGTGTCGACGGAGGGAAGGGCATCCGCATGGACGGCGTGTTCGCCAGTCGCATCGCGCCCCCGGAATTGTACGGCGTGCCTCCGACCACGGAGGACGACCGCGACGACGACGTGCTGTACTTCTACCCCGCTGCCGCCGCCGCACGGCGTGGTCTGAGTCTCCGTCGACCCTTCCTGCGCGTCAAATTGGCTCCCGTGGAGGACCTGCCGGAGGACGACGAAGTCACCGTGCACGTGCTCGCGACGGCCACGGGGGGCACGAAGAAGGAGAAAAAGACGATCGACGTATCCGCCGCGGTAGCGGACGCACAGCGCCTCATCGCGATGGAGAACCAAATCGCGATCGCACGGCGACGACCCGAGAAGGAACCGTCCATCATCTTCTCCGATACCGCGGGGGGAGAGGACGACGCCATCTACGACGCCCTCCTGCGTGTGCTGTGCACGGTGGGTTGCATCGTCTTCGTGTTCTGGGTGTTGCCGACGTTGTTCGAGCACGCGGAGAGACTCATGGAGCGTCATTTCACCGCTCTGATCCTGGCGGTGTGAACGCATAAAAACGAACGCCTGTTTTTTTTCGGACGCTTCGAAATATGTTCGGACCATAAATAACCAAGAAAAAACAACAGATGTCCGGAGTAGGTCAACGACGCCGCTCGCCCGTGATCCCGACCTCCGCCGCGATCGTGCGCGGGAAAAAACCTGCGACGTCTCCCGTCGCAGGTAGACGTAGTCCTCCTCCTCCTCCGCGGCAGCAACAGGAGCAGTCGGGGAAGCGGGTGATCGCGTCCACCCCCGTGGAGGCACGAGGGATGAAGAAGACCGACACGAGCTCCCCGGCGATGATGCTCATCCACGCGCCTTGGTGCCACTTTTGCGAGAGCCTGCGTCCGGCGTGGAACTCCGCGGCGAACTCCGCGCTGTCCAGCGGCATGAACGTCATCGAGATCGAGATGGGCGTGATGAACGCGCTGCCCTCCGATCTGCAGTCCCGCATCTCTTCGGCGAATCGCGGAGAGCGTGTGTCGTCCGTGCCCAGCATATTCTACGTGGAGCGCGACGGGAACATCGTGCCCTACAACCACACCACGATCCCCGAACAGGACTACGCGTCCCCCCGAGAGACCGACCGTCCGCGTTCGACGTCGCACATGCTGCGTTTCGCCCGGGACCACGATCTAATGAACTCGAGGAAGGCACCTCCTTGCCGCGGCCGCGGTCCCGCCGGCGGCTCCTCCGGAAAGAGAAGTGGCCAGGTTTCGCGCGATGGTCCAGTTGTCCCCTCCCGAGGCCGAGGCCGTGGCCGTGGCTCCTCCCGTCGATGATGAAGGCGAAGGCTCCTCCCGGAAATCGGTGCCGCCGCCGCTCACCAGGCCGTTGCACGTGCCGTACAGGACGCACAAGCAGCCGGCGACGCCGGTCTTGATCAGGTAGCCGCACGTGGCCTCGATGAACGCCATGGATCCGTCGATGATCACGCAGGTCTCGGAGTGGGCGAACAGCACGGCGTTGATGAAGTTCCGGCTGCAGAGCTGCCTGTGCGACTGCTGGAGGGCGCAGTGCATGCCCGACATGAGGAGCACCACGGCCGCCAGCGCCAGCGTGGCACGCGTGGCCGTGGAAAGCTGGTACACGGCGGACGCGGCGGTCTTCTTTTTTCTCCCCCTCCTGCCGTCTTCCTTGGTCGCAGCGGCGGTGAGCAAGGCCGCTGCGGCGGTCCCGGTCGTCCCTCCGTCGATCATCGGCGTCGTCCGTCCCACTTACCTGGCGTTCTCCTCTCTGTCTGCTGTCGATCGGTCGACATTTCGTCGCTTTATGTGAGCGTCGACCGACCGAACCACATATAAGTGCGTTCGACGTCCCTGACACGAAGAGAGGCGGCGCGCTGTCTGCTGTCATGAATACGTCCAGCGAGTCCAGGGGCGGGACCGGAGCCGGTTCCGCGGCCGCCGCCCGCGTCAACCACAAGGCCTTCTGGCTGTTCCCGGACGTGGACCGCACGCTGGTCAGTCGGATGCGCATGGACGACGTCGCCATGTACAGCACCACGGACCAGAGGAGCGCCGACCAGATATGCGACTGTCTGGCGGGACTCCTGCCGGACCTGCGCTCCTGTTCCGTCCTGGACGCCACGGCCTGCTCCGGGGGCTCCACGTTCGCCTTCTCCCGCCGCTTCGGCCGCGTGGAGGCCGTCGAGCTGGACCGGCAACGCTTCCTCGACATGGTCCACAACCTGCGCACGCTGGGCGTGCGCGTCTCGTGGGTCACGCCGGAGCTGTGCAGGGCGCCGTCGATCCAAGTGATCCGGGGGGACGCCGTGGAGCGCCTGGCGGCCGCCCTCCCCGGTGCGTACGACGTGGTGTTCGTGGACCCGCCGTGGGGTGGGCCTCACGTGTACCGCGCGACCCCGCTGTTGCAGCTGTCGCTGTCCGGGATCCCGCTGTCCCGGGTGGTCCGCGACGCCCTGAAGCGGCGGACGGCCCGGTTCGTGGCCTTGAAGGTGCCGGCCAACTTCGACGTGAGCGAGATGGAGGAGGGCTCGGGAGGGTGCGTGTGGGCGGACCGGAGCATCGGCGGAGGGAGGATGCGCCTGCTGGTGTTGTCCGCCGCGGCGGAGGAAGTCGGACGGCGATTTAAACATAAACATATGACATCTCTGTATGACACAGCGGTAGAAGAAGATGGATGAGGTGCGGCGCTACCATCAGTTGCGCAAGATGCTCGAGGACGAAGCGGAAGCCGAGAGGTTGCAGGAGGCCGGCGTCCTGAGGAACGGCGAAGCCGGAGGCGAAGAATATGACGACGTGGGAGCGGGAGAAGAAGAAGCGGCGTCCACGTCCCATCCCGCGACCCGATCGCAGATCGACGAGTTCAAAAAAGAAGTCCGCGCCTGGATGGACTTGGACATCGTGATCAAGAACCTGAGCGGGATGCTGCGAGAACGCCGCGCCCACAAGAAAGCGTTGACGGACCGCATCGTCGGCTTCATGAACGCGCACAACATCGACGACCTGGACACTCGAGAGGGCAACATCCGGTCGCGCGTGTCCTTCGTCAAGCCCCCGCTGTCGCAGCGCATGATCCGAGAGAGCCTGCACTCCTACTTCGCGCACAACGAAGCGGTGGCGACCCAGGTGCTGAACTCCGTGTTCAACAGGGACCGAGAACGCGTGGAGCGGGCGTCGCTGCGGCTGCGGCCTCCCTCGAAGCAGAGCAGCAAGCTGCTCATCGCGGGACCTTCTCCTACTTCTTCTCCTGCATGAGCTGGTCGTAGTCGGGGGCCCGCACCTTGCAGCCCCCGCGGTCCACGAAGAACTTCAGGAGCGAGAAGTCGTCCTTGTATTCCAGCTTCTGCAGGTACATGTAATGCCCCACGCCCGCGACGACCACCAGGACGATCGCGATCAACACCGCCATGTTCGTGTAGCGCCGCACGTCGCGGGCCAACATGTCTCTTTTTTCCGACGTCTTCCGCCGCGGCAGGTAGTAGTCCAGGAACAGAAACGCGACCTGCTGTGCCAGCAGGAGTCCCAGCACCGTGAACACGAAGGGGGCCTTGGTCTTGCTCGCCAGCACCCACATCAGGTACACGACGCACGTCTGACCGAGCATGACCCACGGGCTGCGTGGGGCGTCCGAAGAGGTCGTCGTGAACAGGAAGAAGAACGTGAAAAAGCCGAAGGCGTGCAGGACGTACGGATTGGCGCGAAGGATGCGCTGGAGGTCGCAGTTGATGTAAGCGGACAGGTAGCCGAAAAACAGCCACAGGTAGACGCCGGACAGGGATCCGACGACGATGTCCTGGAATTCGGCGTCGTCCGACATTCGTTCATATATTACGTCCGGCGACAAATTTCAACTCCTCGCGCAGGTCCCGGACCTGCGCCTCCAGGGCCTTGACGGCTTCGATCAACACCGCGACGATGCCGCTGTACTCCACGGACAGCAGCGGCGACGAAGACAGTTCGTCCGCCTCGTGGTCGCACACGGCCTCCAGGGCCGTGGCTTCCGGGAGGACGTGCGCGACCTCTTGGGCCAGCACCCCCAACCGCGCGACGTCACGGGTGTCTCGGAAGGTGTAGCCGTTGAGGTCGCGGAGGGTGTCCAAGGGGTTTCGGATGCGCATCACGTCCGTCTTGTGCCGGGCGTCGCTGAGCTGCAGGATGCGGCCGGAGGCGTAGATGCCGCCGTCCACGTGCAGGCGGTACGACGGATCCGTCACGCCCACGCCCACGTTCCCGGAGCCCGTGTAGGTCACGTGGCCCGTGGACGGCTGGGAGACCCAGGGGTGCGTGACCTCGACGCCGTCTTTGTACGTCGCCCCCGAGACCTCCAAGTCTCCCGCGACGTGCAGGGTCCGCGAGGGATCGGTCGTACCGAGGCCCACGCGGATATCCGCGGCGCCTCCTTCCAGGTACACGCGGCTGCCGGACCTCTGCCACAGCGAGCTCGGGAACGCCACCTCCACGCCGTTTCGGAGAAGACGCCCCGTGAAGTTGACGTCGCCGTTGGCGTCGATCGCGTACGACGGAGCCGCGCCGTGGGACAACGCGACGCCGATCCTCCCTCCTCGCACGTTCAGGTCGCTCCCCGGAGACAGCACCAAGTCGCCGCTCATGGCTTCCGATCCGTCGCGCGGCAGGCACCTCTGCGCCCGTAGAGACACTTGATTCACCGCGGAGGGAGTCGTCGCCACGTCGGTCGCGGTAGACGTGATGTCGTCGCTGAGCTTCACGACGCCGGGAGTCTCCGAGGTGCCCAGAGGGACGTCCGCGACGTCCGTGAAAGGTAAGCTTCCGCGGAGAGCGTCGACGTGCATCGTGACCCCGGGGAGACGGATACGAGGAGTCACTCCGTCCGAAAGCGTCACGACGGACCGACCGTCCACCACGGCCGTGGTCCACAAGTGCTCCCCGTCACGCGGATTCGCAACGATCTTGTTTCCGTCCACCGAGGAGTACACGTCACCCGAAATGTACACGTCCCCCGTGGGCGTGATGCGCGCCACGAGGGCTTCGTCTCCCTCCTCCACGGCGTAGAACAGGAAGCCCGACGACGTCTTCCCGGCGAGTAAGCCGGTCGCCGAAGCCCCCCGCACCTCTATGCCGTTGCGTCGATCCGGCGTCAGGTAGTACGACATGCTATACACTTGCAGGAAACAAAAGAACGCCGGTCAGATGTCTACCGTCACGACGCCGCTGTGCATGCGTCGCTTTCTCTGGTGCTGCTCCGCTTTCGCTTCTTCTCGTAAAAAACGGTCCATGTGATCCGCGTGCACCTGTCCGACCACCACCAAGACGACCGTGCCTTCCTCTAGCTGTTCGCGGAAGACGTAGCGCATGACACGGCACATGGCGTACGCGTCCATCAACAGGACCGGCATCCACATGCGTACGACGATCTCGAGGGAGGATATCATGGCGGTGTACTTCACCCTGCGTATGTCGTCTTTCAAGGAGGCTTCGTAGGCGGCGTCCGATGACGTTCTGATCAGAGAATGCCTCTCGGTTCCCTCGCCGAACGCGAGGGCCAGCGTGTCGTAATCGACGTCTTCACGTAGCGTTTTCTCGATCTCGGAGATGCGACGCTCGACGTGGCTCGCGACGATCGTCCGCATTTCCTGCGACAGTTTCAGGTATTGATGAGCGATGGGGTGGCACACTCCGTCGACCAGGGCTCCCGGGACGACGAGATTTCGCGCTCGTTCCTCGCCCAAGATTTCCGCCAGGTCGCTCGGAAAAGACTCGGATTTAAGAAAACAGCGAATCAGGGAGGTGAAGGACTTCACGGTCGGCACGCGGTGCATGAAAGACACCAACCACAAGAACGACAGGCGTTCGTTGGAGTAGGTGGACGTCGGCATCATGAGAATGCGCAGGACGTGCGGGTCCCAGCGAACGTCCACCGCATGGAAACGATGCTGCACCGTGGGAGAGTCTCGTCGTTTGACGTCATTCGTGGCGTAAAAGTCGTGTCCGAACCTCTCGAACAGTTCCCGATGTTCCTCGATACTGCTCCTTCCTTCGCCGCCGCCGTCGTCTCCTTCGCTTCCGCTTTCGGTCTCCGCCGGTCCCCCGCGTCCCTTTTTGCTTCGCCACGTCACGCATCTGATCCAACTCACGATGTGCCGCAAGACGCTTTTGAAGAAAGAAGGGATCGCTCCGTCACTCGTCTTCCTTTTTTTACCGCGTTTCCGTTCGCCGTCGTCACACCAACGGCGACACGTGACGACATTTTTTTTGGCGTCCGCGAAGTTCGAAAGCCCGTCCAGATATCTGCCTGGCACGCAAGGGACTTCCGTGAAGACGTCGACGACTTGCTGCGTATCCAGCACCTCGTTCACCAACTGGGACACCGTGCACGTCGAGCGCTTCGTCGCAGCGGAAAATCCACCGCTGCACGAAAGCAGGCGAGGGCAATCGCGAGAGGCGTCGGACGCCACGTGGTCTTCTCCGATGAGAATGATGCGGTTCTTGCTGCGACCGGGGAAATGATACACGGCCGCCGATTCGGCGCACCTGACGTGCAGACGACGTGGTTTTCTGGCGTGAATCTCCGGTACGGTAGCCATGCATTCGTACTACGGTCTGTGTCCAAAAGTTTGAGTGGTGTCCGTGAAAAATCCGAGACGCTGCGTGGGAACCGCGTCGCCCATGATGTTCTCTGCGGCCTCCAATTTCCGGCGTTGTCGGTCCAAGCACTGCTCCTCCACGGTCCCGGCGATCACGACGCGATCGCATGTCACGACGGGGTGCGCTTGCCCCCTGCGGAACGCCCGCCCGATGGCCTGTACCTCCTGGAAGGGGTTCCACGAGGGCGACGTGATGATGACGTGCCGCGCGCACTGCAGATTCACCCCGGAGCCGCCCGCTTGGATCTGGACCAACATCACGCGCGCTCCCGCTTCCGTCTGGAACCGTCGCAGCGCCTCCGCCTTGTTCAGGACGTCCAGGCCGCCGTGGAAGGCCACCGTCCCGCGCATCCCTCTCCTCCGGAACAACTCCTCCAGCAAATTGATCTCGCGGACCCACTCGCAGAACACCAGGACCTTGGCGGACGGCTCCGCGGCGCACACCTCCAGCGCCCTGTCGCACACGAACTCGGACTTGGTGCTCGGGGAGTCCGCGTGGCGGGATGCCCATTCCAGCGCCCGCGTCTCCACGTCGTTGAGGCGCGCCGTCGCTGCTCCGTTTTCCCTGGATTTGCGCTCCATGCTCTCCGCGAAGAGCCACGTGTGGGAGCACACCTGCCTCTGGCGCAGCAGCATCTCCATGTGTTTCCCGCGGTTGACTTCTTCCTTTCCGGTAGAAACGGCGGTTAAGGTCGTGACGCGCCCTTCTTCGTCTTCTTTTTTTTCGCACCGGTGCCGATGTCGGTGCCTGCGTTTCTTGTGTCCGTGCTCTCCACGATGACGATGCTTCGTTCGGGCGTGAGATCGGGAATCCCCCTCTCGCTCCTGGTCTCCTTCTCCTTCTCCTTCGCGACGGAGACGTCGTCGTCCCCCTTGCTCTTCTCGCTCCTGGTCTCCTGCTTCTCCTTCGCGACGGAGACGGTCTCCTCCTCCTCGCTCTTCTCGCTCCTGGTCTCTTGCTTCTCCTTCGCGACGGAGACGGTCTCCTCCTCCTCGCTCTTCTCGCTCCTGGTCTCCTCCTTCTTCTCCTTCGCGGAGGAGATGGTCTCCTCCTCGCTCCTCTCGCTCCTGGTCTCCTGCTTCTCCTTCGCGGCGTAGGCGTCCTCGTCCTCCTTGCTCCTCTCGCTCCCGGTCTCCTGCTTCTCCTTCGCGGCAGAGATGGTGTCCCCCTTGCTCATCTCTCTCCTGGTCTCCTCCTCCTTCGCGGCGGAGTCGTCCTCGTCCTCCTTGCTCTTCTCGCTCCTGGTCTCCTTCTCCTTCGCG
>Ga0102930_1000059_pt1 | contig 31779 bp, 18 predicted proteins | sample SalPon1_B_H2O_MG_FD_84514 | JGI IMG/M metagenome (GOLD analysis project Ga0102930, IMG submission 84514) | Salt pond water microbial communities from South San Francisco under conditions of wetland restoration - Salt Pond MetaG R1_B_H2O_MG | ecosystem: Environmental > Aquatic > Non-marine Saline... | reverse complement strand
TTCTTCTGTTTCTTTCGAAGTGATTTTAGTTCAAGTTCACTCTCTTTTATAGGAAATTCACGTGCTTTTGCCATGCGTAAAGATACATATAAATAACGACATTACCTATTTAAAATGGTATAAGATCACTTCACTTACAATTATTCAATACATAAAAAATTAATTTTTGATAGAAACATCAACAACATTAAAATCAGTATTATTTAAAATATACTACTGGGATAGGTAATATCCATCTTACTGTAAACAATATAACAAAAGTTAAATAATGTTAAATTATTTAAATTAATAGATTATTGATTTTTATTTCAAAAAAAAACTTATATGTTAGCTTAATATTAAATATTAAATTTTAATTATCATAATAATAAATGTAGTTATTAATAAATATTTTTAATCAACTAAAAATTAGATATATAAAAAATATTTTCAAGAATATTTTTAGAAACTGATAGCATTATTTTAAAATATAGATAGATATTAAACAATTTTTATAATTTAAATTTTAAGACTTTTAAGGAGATTTTAATTTATTTAGTATATAACTCTTTATCATGTGAATTTATAATAAGATATTGGAATTATGTATATAATCTGGCGAGTGACTTTAATTTTTTTATAAAAATTCTTAGGAATAGATGTTTAATTATTAAAACTAACATTATGTATTAATGAAAAGAAAATAAAACGGGAACTGATAATTTTTTGTAACCTACGCAAACACTTACTAAATAAACTGAAATAAAATTAAAAATTATGAACAATAACAAAAACTCTAGGTTGTGTCATTATTTATACAATCTTAAATTTAATTTGTCAAAAGCCTTACATGTCTTAATAATTCTATTAGCAATCGGTATTAGTAATTCCTATTCTAATCCTCTTAATAGTCAAACCAAAATTGATTTAGTCATTAAGGATGCAAGCTTGATTGAATTTTTTGAAGAGGTTCAGTCAATTACTAAAATTAATTTTTTGTACAAGAATGATGTTCTTAAAGATGAAATTAAAATTTCTGTCAACCTTGAGAAAGCTTCAATAGAGAAAGTTTTGAATGAAGCATTTTCAAACACTAATCTTGATTATAAGATAGCAGATAAAGAGATAATTGTTTATTCGTTAAATAATAGATTTAATGATTCAACTGTGTTAAACAGTAAAGTTGATCAAGAATTTATCACAGTTACTGGGACAGTTACCGAAGATGAAACTGGAATGCCTATACCTTCTGCTAACATTTTAGAAAAAGGCACTTCTAACGGGGTTATGACAGACTTTGACGGTAATTATTCTATCAACTTACCAAAAGATGCTATTTTGTCAGTAAGCTATTTAGGCTATGCCACAAAAGAAATTAAAGTTGATGGTCGCAACGAAATCGATGTAGTTTTACAGCAGGATGCTGCAGCTTTAGATGAAGTTGTGGTTGTTGGTTTTGGATCTCAAAAAAAAGCAAATGTATCAGGAGCTGTCTCATCTGTAGACCTTGAAGATGCGTTAGGTGATAGACCAATTACAAATTCGCTATCAGCTTTACAAGGAACTATACCTGGTTTGCAAGTAACTTTAGGTTCGGGAGAACCTGGTTCACAGAGAGAGGGCTTTAATATTAGAGGTGTTACATCAATTAATGGTGGGAGTCCTCTCGTTTTGGTAAATAATGTTCCAGTTTCTATTGAAGATGTTAATCCAAGAGACATTAAAACAGTCACAGTATTAAAAGACGCATCTGCAACTTCCATTTATGGAGCTAGAGCTGCATTTGGAGTTATCTTAATTACAACTAAAAAGCCAGAAATTGGGAAACCAAAATTTTCATATTCTCTCACATCCTCTGTTTCAAGACCAACAGGATTACCAGAAATGGCATCTCCCTTAGAGTTTGTTACAGCTTTAAATGACTGGGGTCGTGTTGATTATTGGTCTTTAGGACAGGATCCTTCAGTATGGAAAGGTTTATTAGAAGAGTATAACTCAAATCCTTCCACTTATCCATTGGGATATACTGAAGTAGACAACATAAGGTATCAATTAGAAAACAATAATCCTATTGATGACCTTTTTGGAGACTTAGGTTTTACTCAAATTCACAATGCTAGTATGAGCGGAGGGTCTGAGATTGCTAATTATCGTGTTTCTTTAGGATATACTGATGAGGATGGAATTCTTGTTACTAATAAAGATGGTTTTAAGAGATATCATCTTAATTCCTTGACCTCTGTTAAAATTACACCAAAATTAACTTCGGATTTAAATGTGTTTTATTCCAACGCAAATAGATCCATAGCTAATCAAGATTATTCAAGGGCTGTCCGAGTGCCATCTTTTGCGCCTGTTGGGGATCACGATAATGGAGATGGTAATCTCATACCATATAGCACACCAGAAAATCTAGTTAAATTAAATCCAGCTAATTCAAATATTAACAGTAATCTAAGGTTATTCAGTAAAATAGAGTATAATCCTTTCAAAGATTTAACGTTGACAGGAGAGTATACATTTGAAACCAAGGCAAGGGAACTTACACGAGTAAATACAGATCCAGAAACTTTTTCTCCCACTGTTTTGACGATAGACTCGAACAATAATGATGAAACTTTTTATAGAAATGATAGAGGAAAAAGCAAGTATAAAGGATTAAATCTTTATGCTACATATTCTAAATCATTAGGAAAACATAATATTAAATTATTAACTGGGTATAATTCTGAAACTTATAGTAGTTCTGAATTGTTTGCTAGTAGGCGAAATTTAATTAGTTATGGACTACCATCTTTAGACGGAGCTACTGGAGAAATAAGAGCTGGTGATGGTTTTGGAGAATGGGCTGTTAATGGTGTTTTTGGCAGAATTAATTATAATTATGAGGAAAAGTATTTTTTAGAAGCTAACGGCAGATATGATGGCTCTTCTAGATTTGCAGAAGGAAATCGCTATGGATTTTTTCCATCCTTTTCAGCAGCTTGGAATATTGCTAAGGAATCTTTTATGCAAAAACAGGATTTGTTTTCAGTTTTAAAATTAAGAGGTTCTTGGGGTGAAATTGGTAATCAGGAAACTCCAGGTCTATATCCAGCAGTTCCTGGATTACCTTTAAATAATGCTTTTTGGCTAACACCAGGAGATATTCAACATGTTACTTTAGGCGATCCTGGACTTATTAGTTCTGCTTTTACTTGGGAAACAGTTCAAACTACAAATTTTGGATTAGATATTGCAATGCTTAATAATAGATTAAATGTATCAGCTGAAATCTATTCACGAAAGACCTTAAATATGATAACCCAGGGAGAAGAGTTACCCGCAATTCTTGGGGCTCCAGCACCAGTTGCTAATGCAGCTGATTTAGAAACAAAAGGTTGGGAATTAGATTTTAATTGGCAAGATAATGTTGGAAAGGATTTTTATTATCAAATAGGTGTCAATATATTTGATAGTCAAAGTGAAATCACAAATTTTGGTAATGAAGAGGGTTTGATAGACCAATTTTATGTTGGAAGGAAATTTGGTGAAATTTGGGGTTATGTAACGGATGGATTTTACACTGTTGATGACTTTGAAACAGGAACCTTAAATGATGACCTAACAGGAGGAACCTTAAAAGAAGGTATACCAAATGTTAGAGGACGTAATCCTAATCCTGGAGATATAAAGTACAAAGACCTTGATGGAGATGGTGAAATTTTTACTGGGAATAATACATTGGAAGATTCAGGAGATCGAAAAATCATAGGAAATAATACTAGACGCTATAATTATGGTGCTAATATAACAATGGGTTATAAAAATTTTGACTTTTCAATGTTTTTAAATGGAGTAGGAAAGCGGGATATTGTATTAAATAACGATTTATTTTGGCCTTTTAGAGAGAAGTTTGATAATATTTTCAAACATCATTTGGATTATTGGACACCTGAAAATACATCGGCTTATTATCCTAGAATTTATGAAACAGATGGTTCTAATTATTCAGCAAGTAGATCTACTCAAACTAAATATTTGCTAGATGGTAGTTACTTGGCTATCAAGAATATCACAATAGGTTATACGTTTTCTGATCAAATACTAGATAAATTGAATATTGGTAATTTAAGAGTTTTCTTATCAGCTGAAAATTTATTGTTTGCAGATCAATTACCTCAAGGATTAAACCCTGAACTTCAAGATAGAGCGCGTGGTGCAGCATATCCTTTTCAAAGGAATTTCGCAATTGGATTGAACCTTAACTTTTAAAGAGATGAATATTAAAAATATAATTAAGATGAAAAATAAGTATAAGATTATAATGCTTTTAGCATTAGTTGTTTGTGTTAGTTGTGAAAACGAACTAGAAAGACTACCAAAAGATGAACTAACCGTAGCTACTACATTTACAAATAATAGGAATTTTCAAACTTATTCATGGGAGTTTTATGAAACTTTTGGCACATGGCATACAGGAAGAAATGATTTTAACGAACATAGTGCCGATTTAATGGTAGATGGACGGAATGATAACGGAGATGATTGGATTTGGCAGCGAATTACAGTTCCTACTTCTAGTGGATTATATAACAGTTGTTTTAGTAGAATAAGAAAAGTAAACTTAATGCTTGATAATATTGACGGCTCAGAAATGAATGATGTTGATAGAAATCATTGGAGAAGTGTTGGGTATTTTTTCAGAGCATGGGAATATTTTAAATTAGTGAAAGCTTATGGAGATATTACATGGGTAGAGACAGCTTTAAGTGATTCTGATAAGGAGGTATTTAACGGTGGAAGAACACCTAGAAAAGAAGTTGCGCAAAACATGTTAGACAATTTAATGTTTGCAGAGGAGAATATTAAGGAAAATGGAGAAGGAGATGTTAATCCAAATACTATTGGTGTAGATGAAGTACGTGCACTAATATCTCGTTTTGGTTTGTTTGAAGGGACTTGGAGAAAATACCATGGTTTAGGAGATGAAACACCTTTTCTAGAAGCGAGTGCTGATGCTTCTGAAAAACTAATTTCTTCCTACCCAGAATTACACCCCAATTATGAGCAATTATTTAGTTCTTCAGACTTAGAAGGTAAAGCAGGAATTATATTTTATAAGGAATATGGTAGAAATTCAGTTAGCCATTCTTTAAATCAATGGTCTAGGAGTTCAGAGTCCCCAGTTTGGGATTTTACAAAGAAAGCGGCTGATATGTTCTTAATGTCTGACGGTACGCCAGTAAGCGCAGATTCAGATTTTGTAAATAGAGAAAAAGATCCTTATAGTGAATTTAGAAATAGAGATCATAGGATGTATTTTACTATCACACCCCCATTTAAAATTGAAGTTTTACCTAATACAGGATCTTTGGAATGGGATTATTTACCTGATGCTCGTTATCGAGAATATATAGATTTATTAGGAACAATTTCTAATTTTATAGACAAACCACTGCCAGATAACAATTGGGCTGGAATGATGGTTCCGACAAGCCCTCATTGGAAAGGAGGTGTTGAACCGGGTTTGCCTTTCGATCCTGGTTATAATACAACTTCATGGGGTTATAAACAATTTAAGTACGTCAATAATAATCACATAGCTATTGGTTGGGTAGACGAACACGATCAGCCTATATTCAGAATGGGAGAAGTTTTAGTAAATTATGCAGAAGCTACATTTGAATTGGGAGAGTTCAATCAATCTATTGCAGATCAAACGATTAACAAACTCAGAGAGAGAGCTGATGTGGCTGATATGACGGTAGGTGCTATTAACGCTGGATTTGATCCAAATAGAGATGCAAATGTAGATCCTGTTTTGTGGGAAATACGCAGAGAGCGTTCCGTAGAGTTAATGGCTGAAGGTTTTAGATTTGATGATTTACGTCGATGGAAAAAAATGAATTATGCTACACAGGAAAAACTAGGGATGTATATCGTTGCATCAGATTTTGATAATAAAATTCCTATTCAAAATGGTGCATCAGAAGGATATGTTTCTCGAATAGGAAAACCTTCTCCTTGGCCTGATCATTATTATTTGTATCCAATTCCCTCAAATGAAATTGTTTTAACAAACGGTTCGATAGAACAAAATCCTGGTTGGTAATGATTAATTTTAGAGTAAGAGTTAGTTAATTTGGATTGTTAGGGTGTAATAATTTTATATGAATTATTACACCTTTTTTTAAATTAATAAAAATTACTAAAACATATAATTATAAGTTTTATATAGTCTGGAATACCAACTACTTTTGATCATTTGAAGGAGGAATTTATGGTAAAAGTAAAAAGAGAATTATTGATAAAAATTTTGTGAAAGAAATACTGATGTTAAAGACGTTATAACGATTAACTAGTTATAGTAAGCTTTAAGCGATTGTGTGCGTCAACTAAGTTTATCTATTTTTAATAAAAATTATAATTTAGTTAATAATGACATTTAATAAAATTAATTTGATACTAATCGGTGCGATTTTCTATTGCTCACTATTACAGTCGCAGGACAAGCCCAACATACTTTTAATTAACATCGACGATATGGGATGGCGAGATGTTGGTTTTATGGGATCTAAATACTATGAGACTCCTAATATTGATAAATTGGCTGCCAAAGGGATGGTTTTTCCTAATGGATATGCATCTGCAGCGAATTGTGCGCCAAGTAGAGCTAACCTTTTTAGTGGAAAATACCCTCAATTTCATGGTGTTTATACTGTTGGATCATCAGAGCGTGGTAAATCAAAACATCGCAAACTTGTTCCTGTAGAAAACAAGTCCACTATTTCTAATGATTTTAAACTTTTGCCTCAAATTTTAAAAAATAATGGTTACAGCACTTGTCATGCTGGAAAGTGGCATATTTCACAGGATCCTTTGCAAAAAGGATTTGAAGTAAATATTGGAGGAAGTCACTTTGGTCATCCTGCTAGTTACTATCCGCCTTATAGCAATATAGATATTGATGGGGATGGATATTTGACAGATGTTATCATGAAGAAGAGCATTGATTTTATAAAAAAAGCTGAAGAACCATTTTTTCTTAATTATTCCCCTTATGCCGTTCATACTCCTATACAGCCAATTGATTCATTATCATGGAAATATAAAAATAAGACTAATTGGAAAGGGCAAAATAACCCTGGATATGCAACAATGATAGAAAATTTGGATAGGAATATTGGGAAATTATTCCATACATTAAAAGAAATGAGCATATTTGAAAATACCTTCATTGTTTTCACCTCAGACAATGGTGGTTTATATGGAATCACCCAACAAAAACCATTGCGTGCAGGTAAGGGGAGTTACTATGAGGGTGGGATTAAGGTGCCATTCTTTTTTATTTGGGATGATAAAATAGCCTCAGAATCAAAAAATGAATTTCCAATATCAAATATAGATTTATATCCAACAATTCTTTCGGTAGCCGGTATTAATCAATGCAAAAAACTTCAGCTTGATGGCTTGGACTTAAGTGGTCTCCTTACAAATCAAAGCACAATAAGCGAGCGGGATTTGTTCTGGCATTTTCCAGTTTATTTAGAAAGGTTTTCTTCAAATAATGAGAACAGGGATTCTCTTTTTAGGACCCGTCCTGGCACAATTATACAATCTGGTTTTTGGAAATTACATTATTACTATGAAGATAAAGATGTGGAATTATATAATCTGAAAGAGGATATTTCTGAAAGCACAAATTTGGTAACGATTTACCCAAAAAGATCGGAAAAGTTATTAGCTAAAATGAAAAAATGGCTTTTAGAGACAAATGCTGAAATTCCTTATAAATTAAATCCTGAATTTGAAACGAATTAAATATAGGATATTGAAATGCTTATTGTTCTAATATTAAATCTTAATCTTAGAACAATTAATAATAAACATACTATATAAGTTTAAATAATTTATAACGAATGTTATTAAAATTCTCAGTCATGAATAAAACACTATTGTTATTTCTTTTTTATGCTACTTTAAATTTATCAGCTCAAGATCTTGAGGGTAATATTGTTGAATATTTTGGAAAAGAAAAAGTGGAAGATGTCAATGAGGGAAGAGTACTTCATGTCTTTACCGAGGCTTTAATCTTTAAACAAAAAGCGCTTCCAAAAGAAACCGAAGCTATAGAATATGATCCTCACTTTGCGACATATATAAGTAAGGCGAAAAGTGGGATTAAAAAAGGGCAGGTAGCCGGTAAAAATTATTTGGGAGAATCGGTACGCTGGGAAGAAATTCAAGTAAATGAAAATAGTGAATTTCAAACCTCAGGATTGAGTGATGGATACTTATATCTTGATTATTATTCAGATTCTGAGAGAACGGTCTTATTAGATGCGTCGGGGCATACTACTGTGTTAATTAATGGTTTTCCCCATGAAGGTGATTACTATGATTTTGGATGGAGCTTGATTCCTGTGAAATTGAAAAAAGGAAAGAATGAGTTTTTACTTTCCTCAGGACGTTTTACAAGGATGCGGGCTAGACTTATTAGTTCTGAAAAAGAACTTCAATTTACGAAACGGGATATGACTTTACCGGAAATTTTAAAAGAGCAAAAACAAAACTTTCCTGCGGCAATTAGAATTGCAAATACAAGCTCTAAGAATTTCGAAAATTTAAAAATTGTAGCTCATGTAGCTAATGAAGTAGCTGAAACATCTATAACAGAAATACCAGCTTTATATGTTAGAAAAGTTCCTTTTGAAATTCCTTTTACAGAAAAGTATAAAGATAAAAAGGAAATAAAGGTTTTTCTAGAGTTGATGGATTCTAATGGGAAAAAGTTAGATACTGATACTTTATTACTTCCTGTTAAATCAAAATACGAGCACCACAAAAAAACATTTGTAAGTGATATTGATGGTAGCGTACAGTACTATAGTATGGCACCTTCTTTAGATACGCTTAGTGAAAATCAAGCCATGTTCTTTTCTTTACATGGAGCTTCTGTTGAAGCGGTTAATCAAGCCAATGCCTACGAGCAAAAGGATTGGGGGCATATTGTTGCCCCAACAAATAGACGCCCATTTGGTTTTGCCTGGGAAGATTGGGGACGTTTGGATGCCTTGGAAGTTATTGCCCACTCAAAAGAGGAATGGAAAACCGACAATACACATACTTACTTAACCGGCCATTCCATGGGTGGGCACGGTACCTGGTATTTAGGCGCAACTTATCCAGATAAGTTTGCCGCGATTGCTCCTGCTGCAGGTTATCCAGATCTATTGTTATACCGTGAAAGTTTTAAGCAACGAATCGCTGATAATCCTAAGCTGATTAAAGATCGATTTAAAATGAGTGCAGAGGAATTCAAAAATAGAACGGCTATTCAATTAGATTCAAAAAAGGAGAAAGCGCTTAGCACAATAATTAAAAGAGCTGGAAATACTAGTCGTACCCTAAAGCTAATCGAGAATTACTTGAATTTTGGGATTTATGTGCTTCATGGAGAGGTAGATTCAGTAGTTCCAACATTTATAGCGCGAGACATGCGCGAGCGTTTGGGTAAATTTCATAATGACTTTGCATATTATGAATATCCCAACGGCACACATTGGTATGGTAACCATAGTATGGATTGGCGATTAATATTTGATTTCTTTAAAGAGCATGATAAGAAAACCGACAAGAACCAGAATGAGTTTTCATTTAAAACGGCTTCTCCTGGGGTTTCAGAAAAGGCACACTACATAAAAATCCTACAACAAGAGCATCCCTTTGAAATTAGTGATATTTCAGTAGAAAAGGATAGTACGCAAATTAAAATTCTTACTGAAAATGTAAGAACTATCGAAGTAGATTTCTCAAAATTTTCAGTTAAACTAGATTCTATAGTTATTGATGAAAAGCAAATCGGTGTAGATCGTCAGTTTAAATCTTTGGTGATGAAAAAAATGAAAGGTAACTGGAAAGTGACTAAAAAGCCGGGTTACCAGGAAAAAGGTCCGCATAGGTATGGAGGCTTTAAAGATGCCTTTAAGAATAAACCTGTTTTAGTCTATGCTACTCAAGGGAGTCACAAAGAAAACAAATGGTATTACCATCGGGCAAAATTTGATGCAGAGAAATTTTACTATAGGGCCAACGGAGACCTGAGCCTTATTGCTGATACAGAATTTAACCCGAATGATTATCCGGACCAGAATATTATCTTATATGGAAATAGTGATAATCACGCTAGCTGGGAAATTATGTTGGGAGATTCGCCAATTCAGGTTTCTAAAGGAAAGATGCGCGTTAATAAGAAAACTTTAAAAGGAAATAATCTGGGCGCATATTTTATTTATCCAAGGGAAGACAGTGATTTTGCTAGTATAGGTGTGATTACTGCTACCGGGGAGAAAGGAATGAAAGCTGCCTGGGGAAATGATTATTTGCTAAACGGTACTTTTTATCCAGATTTCTTGATTTTTGAAGATACTATGATGAGTGAAGGTCTTCCTGGCGTGAAAACTGCCGGCTTTTTTAATAATTCCTGGAGTATTAAAAAGGATGATTTGATATGGAACAAGTAGTCAATCTGATATAATTAAGGACTGATTAAATAAAACAAAAATTAAAAATTTGAATAAGATTTTAAAAATAAGCGAACAGGATAATGTAGGTGTAGCTTTAAGCTACTTAAAGCCGGGGGAAATTTTAATGGTTTCAGGGAAGCAAATTGAAGTTTCCAGGTCTATCAGCATTAAACATAAAATTGCTCTACAGGATTTTAGTCCCAGCGATACCATTATAATGTATGGTGTCCCAGTTGGGGAGGTGGTGTTGCCTATTGGTTGTGGTGATGCTTTAACAACTGAAAATATAAAACATCGTGCTGCCGATTATAAATATGAGGGGACAACTTACAATTATAATTCGCCAGATATTACCTCTCTTCAGAACAAAGCTTTTATGGGCTATTATAGAGAGGATGGTCAGGTTGGCACCGCTAACTACTGGTTGTTTATTCCTTTGGTTTTTTGTCAAAATAGGAATTTAAAAGTCCTAAAAGAAGCTTTTGAAACCGAATTGGGTTATAAGCAGGAGAACCCATATAAATTACAACTTAGACAGATGCTCTCGGGAAACTCTCAGGCAGTAGATAGTGCTGAAGTTATTAATGAACAGGTCTTTAAGAATATTGACGGAATTAAATTTCTTGCTCATGAAGGTGGTTGTGGGGGTACACGGGATGATGCTCAGGCATTGGTGAATTTACTTGCGGGATATGTTAAAAACCCCAATGTAGCGGGCGCAACGGTGTTAAGTTTAGGTTGCCAGCACGCACAAATGAGTTTGCTGGAAGAAGCGCTTTTTGAATTGAATCCGCAGAAACCGGTTCTTTATTTTGAACAACAGCAATTTTCTTCAGAAAATGAAATGTTACAGGAAATAGTTTCTAAAACTTACCCTGAACTGGAAAAAGCTAACAGCATAGAAAGAAAACCGGCAGGTTTGGATAAACTCAATATAGGTTTGGAATGCGGAGGATCTGATGGATTTTCAGGAATCACTGCAAATCCATTAATAGGATATGTTGCCGATAAGATTACAGCATTAGGGGGCAGGTCAATACTTTCAGAATTTCCGGAATTGTGCGGGGTAGAGCAAGATTTAATAGATCGTTGTAAAACCAAGGAAATGGCATATGAATTTATAAGCTTAATGGAGACTTATAATACACAGGCACAAATGGTGGGATCAGGTTTTGATATGAATCCTTCACCAGGAAATATTAAAGATGGTTTAATAACCGATGCAATTAAATCGGCTGGTGCAGCTACCAAAGCTGGTAGATCGCCAATAAGCGGGATTCTGGATTATGCAGAATATCCTGTAAAAAGGGGCTTACATTTATTATGTACTCCTGGAAATGATGTAGAGTCTACAACTGGTTTAGCAGGTTCAGGAGCAAACATAATACTATTTTCAACTGGATTAGGCACACCAACAGGTAACCCAGTTTGTCCTGTAATTAAAATTTCTTCAAATTCTAAGTTACCAAATAAAATGCTTGATATTATCGATTTTGATGCTGGTAAATTAATCTCGGAAGAAGCAACTTTAGAAAATTTATCGGAAGAACTAATTGATTTAATTTTAGAAATAGCAAGCGGAAAAGCAACTACCTGTGCCCAAAAGCTTGGACAGGATGATTTTATCCCTTGGAAAAGGGGAGTTTCATTATAAAAAATAGTTTTAACCTATGAAAATAGCAACTATAGTAGTTTTAATTCTGGCCCATTTTGCGATGTTTTCACAGGGGGATCAGGACTATATTCCATCAGAAGAAAATTTAAAAGCACGAGAATGGTTTCAGGATGCCAAATTAGGAATGTTTATTCACTGGGGTGTTTATAGTGTTTTGGGAGATGGAGAATGGGTGATGAATAATCAGAATATTTCGAAAGAAAACTATGAGAAATTGCCAGGATTTTTCAATCCTATCAAATTTGATGCCCAGAAATGGGTGAAATTGGCTAAGAATTCAGGTATAAAATATATTACTGTAACCACACGTCACCACGATGGCTTTTCTATGTTTGATACCAAGGCTTCATCTTATAATATTTTAGAGGCTACGCCATTTGGTCGTGATGTGATAAAAGAGCTTGCAGAAGCTTGTAGAGCCAACGATATAAAACTGTTTTTCTACTATTCTCTGTTAGACTGGCATCATAAAGATTATTACCCATTGGGAAGAACAGGCAATGGAATTGCTGATAAAAATACCAATGGTAACTGGGAAGATTACATAGCATTTATGAAACAGCAATTAACTGAGTTACTTACAAATTATGGTGAAATTGGAGGTGTTTGGTTTGATGGGCATTGGGATAAGAAAAATGCCAATTGGCATTATGATGAAATCTATGGATTGATCCATGAGCTTCAACCACAAGCTTTAATAGGAAACAATCATCATATAGCACCAATAATGGGAGAAGATTTCCAAATGTTTGAAAGAGATTTACCCGGTCATAACACAACTGGCTTCGGAACAGGAAAAGAAAATATTGGAGATTTACCTAAAGAAATTTGTGAAACTATTAATGGTTCCTGGGGGTTTAATTTGCATGATTCAAATCATAAGTCTCAAAAAGAACTGGTTCGTTATTTAATTAAATCTGCAGGATTTGGTAGTAACCTGCTGCTTAATGTTGGTCCTATGCCCAATGGTGAAATTCAAAAAGAACATCAGGAATCGTTTTTGGAAATTGGAGATTGGCTTGAAACCTATGGTGATGCTATATATGGAACAAGACAGGGACCTTTAGCACCTGGAAAAGATATTGTGTCTACCGAAAAAGATAATGAAGTGTATTTATGGCTTTTAGGAGACAAAGGCACTTATTTTATCGAAGATTTTTTTCCAGAAACTAAAACAATGATTCATTGGAAGGATGGAACTATCATAAATTTTGAAAAGACAAAATTCGGGACTTTTATAGAAACTCCCGAAGATAAAAAACATGAAGTAGCAACATTAGTTAGTTATAAATTACAAAACGAATTAGCAAAATAATATGGGCTTTAATTTAAAAGGGAAATCAAGTATAATAACAGGTGGTGGTAGTGGTATAGGTAAAGCAATTTCAATGGAGTTTGCAAGCGCCGGTGCTAGTGTCTTTATCTTAGATTCTGATGAAGCTAAAACTAAAAACACGGTAGAAGAGATTGTTTCAGCTGGTGGTACCGTTAAGTTTTATACTTGCGATGTGTCTCATAAAGAACAAATTAATAAAATTATTGAGGAAATTGCTAAAAAATCTTCTATTGATATTCTTGTAAATAACGCTGGTATTGCTCATGTTGGAAATGTAGAAAATACTAAAGAAGATGACCTGAATCGTATTTATGAAGTTAATATAAAAGGTGTCTTTAACTGTTTGAAAGCTGTTGTACCCTATATGAAATCAGCAAGGAAAGGCTGTATCATTAATATGGCGAGTATCGCTTCTGTAGTAGGTATTCAAGATCGCTTTGCTTATTCCATGTCTAAAGGAGCTGTACTTACCATGACCTATTCTGTCGCCAAAGATTATATAGATTATGGGATACGTTGTAATAGTATTGCACCCGCCAGGGTATACACTCCTTTTGTTGAAGGGTTTATTGCTAAAAACTATCTTGGAAAAGAACGAGAAATGTTTGAAAAACTTTCCAATTCACAACCCATAGGGCGAATGGGTAGCACCAATGAAGTAGCGAAGCTAGCTCTTTACTTGGCTTCAGATGCTGCTGCATTTACCACAGGGACTAATTTCCCAATTGACGGAGGATTTATAAAACTTAATGGATAATAAATATTTCAAATGAAAAAAACAATTACAATTCTTTGTATTTTAATTGGTCTTCTGGGATATGCACAATCACCTGAAGAAAAAGCAATAAAGGAGCACGGCTATCCGCAGTGGTTTAAGGAAGCAAAACTTGGTATTTTTATACATTGGGGTTTGTATTCTGTCCCAGCCTATGGAGGTAAGGAGTCTTATGCCGAATGGTTTTTGAGAGGACTCCAAACTAATGATAGTATTCGTGTAGCTTTTGTAGAAGAAAATTATGGAACTAATTTTACCTATAAAGATTTTGCAAGAGAGTTTAAAGCAGAACTTTTTGATCCTGAAAAATGGGCCACAATTTTTAAAGAGGCGGGAGCTAAATATGTGGTTTTGGTTTCTAAACATCATGATGGGTATGCATTATGGCCAAGTAAATTTAATAGAAACTGGAACAGTGTAGATACCGGACCAAAACGTGATATAGTTGGCGAATTAACAGAAGCCGTTAGGGACGAAAACCTTAAAATGGGACTTTATTATTCTTTAGCTGAATGGAACCATCCTTTACACCGTTGGTACACAGATCCTCACGATAGTATTGGGAGATATGTTGAAGAATATATGGTGCCACAGTTTAAAGAATTAGTGAATACATATAAACCTTCATTGATTTTTTCGGATGGAGAATGGTATAATACAGCTAAACAATGGAAGGCACCACAACTTATAAACTGGTATTATGAAACAGTAGGAGAAGAGGCTATTGTAAATAATCGTTGGGGACATGGTCTAGATGTTGGTTTTTTAACTCCAGAATACAGTTCTGGAATTAATGAAACAGAAAGACCCTGGGCAGAAGTTAGAGGTATTGGACGTAGTTTTGGTTTAAATAGAAATGAAGACTTAGAGGCCTATGGAAGTGGCAAAGAACTTATTCAGCGGTTTGTAAAAACTGTAGCTAATGGCGGTGGTATGATTCTTAATGTTGGACCAAAAGCTGACGGACAAATCCCAATGATTCAGCAAGAGCGCTTAAACGAACTTGGAACTTGGCTTAAAATAAATGGCGAGGCAATTTATGGTTCTCAGCCATATTCTAAAACAGGGGAAGAACAGCTCGCCAGCAAAGTAAGAATTGACAGTGAGATTAATTTTAACTGGATAAGGAATTCACCTATAAAAGGAATTCGAGAAGATGATTTTAGTGTAAGCTGGAAAGGTTTTATTGTAGCTCCAAAAAGCGGTAAATATACTTTTGAGATTGAGGTAGATGACGAAGCTATGGTGCAAATTGATGATGAAATTATCATTAACAGCAATTATACAGCACCCGATAATGAAGCTGAAGTTATGGGTAGCAATACTGGAATTTCAGAAAAAGGAGAGATTCGTCTAAAAGCCAACGAGCCTACTTCAATTAAAATAAATTACCGTGAAAAAAAACAAAATGCTAAAATTAAATTGTTTTGGCAATTAGGTAACTTTGAAAAGGAAATTGTTCCTTCAAATGCTTTTTTTACTGACCAAACTAAGGTAAATAGAGGGTTGAAAGGTGTCTATACTTCTCAAGAAACTTATTTAAGTTATACTAAAAACAATAATGCGGTGTACGCTATAAGTTTTCAATGGCCCGATGAGCGATTAGAACTTGAAATAGAAAAACCTTCAGATAATATCAAAATTAGTTTACTCGGCTTAGATAGGGAATTACCCTGGACTTACCAAAACAATATACTTACTATTGATACTTCAGGAATTAAATATATTGAATTGCCCGGGCACGAGGCCTGGACCTTTAAAATTGAAACAGTAAAATAAAGAACATATGAAATTAATACGATTTGGAGCGCATGGAAAAGAAAAACCGGGTATTGAATTAGATAACGGAAAACGTATAGATGTTTCGGCCTTTGGAGGGGATTACACGGAAAGTTTTTTTGAAAAAAATGGAATTCCAAAACTAGAAGAATGGTTAGCAGATAATAAAAAATCCTGTCCTGAAATAAATAAAGAGGAGCGGCTTGGCCCACCAGTAGTAAGACCATCAAAAATGGTTTGTATAGGTTTAAATTATGCAAAACATGCCGAAGAAAGTGGGATGGAAGTACCTAGTGAACCGGTTTTGTTTTTCAAGGCAACCAGCGCTATTGTTGGCCCCAACGACGATTTGATAATTCCTAAGAATAGTCAAAAGACAGATTGGGAAGTAGAACTTGGAGTGGTAATAGGTAAAAAGGCTAGTTATGTTAATGAAGAAGAAGCTATGGATTATGTAGCTGGCTATCTTTTGCATAATGATTATAGCGAGCGTGAATTTCAATTAGAGCGGTTAGGACAATGGGTTAAAGGGAAGAGCTGTGATACTTTTGCTCCCATTGGACCATTTTTAGTTACTAAAGATGAAATTCCAAACCCTCATAATCTAGACTTATGGCTTAGGTTGAACAATGAAGTTAAACAACAAAGCAATACTTCAGATTTTGTCTTTAATATACCACAAGTTGTTAGTTATGTTAGTCAATTTATGAGTTTACTGCCAGGTGATATTATTTCTACTGGAACTCCATTTGGGGTAGGAATGGGCTTAAAACCACAGACCTATCTTAAACCAGGAGATGTTATAGAACTGGGTATTGAAGGTCTTGGAAGCTCAAGACAGGTAGCAAAAGCTTTTAAACAATAAGAAGCTATGCGAATAGATAGTCATCAGCATTTTTGGAAGTTTGAGAAGGAGAAAGATGCCTGGATTCCCAGTGAGATGTCGGTGATTCGGAGAGACTTTCTGCCGGAAGATCTAAAACCTATTCTTAAAGAAAATATGGTTGAAGGTTGTGTGGCGGTACAAACTGCACCTACAGAAGAAGAAACCAAATTTTTGCTGAATCTGGCTAATAAGCATGATTTTATTAAAGGTGTTGTAGGTTGGGTTGATTTTACCAGCGATAATCTTGATGAGCGCCTGGTGTATTTTTCAAAAGACCCAAAATTTAAAGGGGTTCGTCATTTATTACAGGCACAACCGGCAAATTATATACTTCAACCCGAATTTTTAAAAGGAATGGAAGCTTTTGGGAACTTTAACCTAACCTACGACCTTTTGGTTTTGGAAGATCAGTTGGCCAATTCTATTGAATTGGTTTCTAATTTTCCAAACCAAAAGTTTGTACTAAACCACCTGGCTAAACCCAAAGTTTCAGCCGGAGTTTCTAAAAATTGGAAAGATCTGATTCTAAAGCTGGGAGAAAAAAAGAATGTGTCATGCAAGCTTTCCGGTCTTTTAACCGAGACTGAAAATTTCATCTGGAAACCCGAAGACTTTTACCCTTTTCTGGACCTTGCTATCGAGGCTTTTGGTACTGATAGATTGATGTTTGGTTCTGATTGGCCAGTTTCTTTAGCAGCTGGACAGTACTCTGATACTTTAGAGATAATAGAGGGTTTTTTGTTGACTAAAAAAGAAAGGCTTCTCGAAAATGTGTTAGGGAATAATGCAATTAGTATATACAAATTATGATTAAAAAGTCATTGTTCTTAGTTCTTCTATTCGGTTTAGGATACTCGTCTTTTTCTAAATAAAATAATGAATTAAAAGAAGACTTTAATAAAAATGAACTATGTCATGTAATTCCTGTTTCAAAGTTGTACATTTCTTTACTTGTTAAAAAAGATGATTTGAGCTTTTTGACATTGAAAAGTTCGTTAGTAAAACCAAAAATTTTACTGAATTTAGCATTAAAAAAATAGAAGTACCTGATATGATTCTGAATTTGTATATAGAAGTGACTAGTGCATAAATGCCTGTAGATAAAAGAACCAATAAAAAAGTAGAACTACCTATTAAAATATTTAAATAATGAAAAAACCAAATTTTGTACTACTGTTATTAGTATTGATTAGCTTGATTTCTTGTAAAGAAAAAGCAACTGAACCGGAAGCTGTAGGACCTATTCCATCACAACGGCAATTAGCCTGGCATGAGTTGGAATACTATGGTTTTGTTCATTTTAATATGAATACGTTTACCGATATGGAGTGGGGTGAAGGAGGCGAATCTCCAAAGAATTTTAATCCCACGAATCTCAATACAAGGCAGTGGGCAAAAACCGCTAAAGATGCCGGGATGAAAGGAATAATCTTAACCGCAAAACATCACGACGGATTTTGTCTTTGGCCTACAGAAACTACTGATCACTCCGTTAAAAACTCTCCCTGGAAGAATGGCGAAGGAGATGTGGTGAAAGAACTGGCAGAAGCCTGTGAAGAATTCGGGCTAAAATTTGGAGTTTACTTATCCCCTTGGGATCGTAATCATCCTGAATACGCTAGAAAAGAATATGTTGAAGTTTTCCATAAACAATTGGAGGAGCTTTTAACTAACTATGGATCTGTTTTCGAAGTATGGTTTGATGGTGCCAATGGTGGGACCGGTTATTACGGTGGTGCGAATGAAAATCGAAAAATTGACGACGCTACTTATTATGAATGGGATAAAGTGACTGAAATAGTTAGGAAACTCCAACCTGAAGCAGTTATTTTTAGTGGTGGGAATCCGGATGTACGTTGGGTAGGCAACGAACATGGTTTTGCAGCTGAAACAAATTGGAGCCCACTTAATACGGGAAGTGGAAATTTACAAAATGGAGATGAAGATGGTACAGATTGGGTCCCAGCTGAAGCTGATGTTTCCATTAGACCGGGTTGGTATTATCATGCCAGGGAGGATCACCAGGTAAAGACATTGCCACATTTGCTAGATATATATTATAAATCTGTTGGTCGAAATGCCTCGCTTTTATTGAATTTGCCAGTGGATATCCGTGGATTGGTTCACGAAAAGGACGTTGAACAGTTGATGAAATTGCGGAAAAAGTTAGATAAAGATTTTGCCTATAATTTGGTTTCAGGTGCAAATGCTACAGCCTCATCAGTAGCAGGTTCTAATTATAGGGCAAACAATTCCATTAATGGTGATACCCAAGATTATTGGATGCCTGAAAAAGGAATTATACAGGCAAGTATAGATTTGGAGTTTGATAGCTTGCAGGAAGTCAATCGTTTTGTTGTTCAGGAATATATCCTTTTGGGGCAGCGTGTAAAATCTTTTATTTTTGAAGGAAAAATGGATGGAGAATGGAAGGAAATAACTTCGGGAACTACCATTGGTTATAAGCGAATTTTAAGATTTGATCCTGTAGAAGTTTCTTCTTTACGTTTAAACATTAAGGATGCTAAGGCTAGACCTCTAATTTCAAATATTGAGGTCTATAGGGCTCCTTTAGTTATGGAAGCGCCCAAAATAGTTCAAAATAGAGAAGGTTCGGTTAGCATTGAAAGCTATGATAAAAACTTGGAGCTTTATTATACTTTAAATGGAGAAGAACCTACTAAGAACTCTCAACGATATTCCGAAGGATTTTTATTGCATGATCCTACCCATGTAATGGCTGTAGCATATAATCCAGGAACTGATTCCTATAGTGAAGTTTCAACTAGAAGACTGGATATACCCAAGAAGAATTGGAAAGTATTGAATGAAAATGACGATGCTGGGAAAATTATTGATGCCGATAAAAGTTCGATATGGACCAAAGAAGGTCAACTACCACAAGAAATAATAGTGGATTTAGGTAAAACCTATAATTTAAAAGCATTTACTTATTTACCACAACAAACTCGTTGGCCACAAGGAGTGATTGCTGATTATGAATTTATGGTTAGTAAGGGTGGAAAACAATGGAAGAAGGTAAGTGAAGGTGAATTTTCAAATATTAAAAATAACCCTATAGAACAGCTTATTGAATTTGAAGTTATAAAGGCACAGTATTTTAAATTCGTAGGAAAACGAAGTGCTGATGACACGGAAGTTCTTGGAATTGCTGAAATAGGAGTGATTACGGAATGATAAGTTTTTCAAGTATTAGTTTTTATAAATATGGGTTTTAATAAAAATTTCTTATATGGATTTAGGATTAAAGGATAAAGTAATTTTAGTAACCGGTGGCACTAAGGGAATAGGTGGTGCTATTAGCAAGGCTCTGGTCCGAGAAAATGGGATTCCCATATTTGTAGGTCGTGGAGAAGCAAGCGGTAAAAGTATGCTTAAAGATTTTCAAGCTAACGGTAAAACTGCTCATTTCATACAAGCCGATTTGAATGAGAAAGGCCGTTGTAAAAATATTGTAGACGAAGTTTTGCAGATTTTCGGAAAAATTGATGCGCTGGTAAATAATGCTGGAGTCAATGATAGTGTTGGTCTGGAAGCTGGAAATCCTATGAGGTTTGCCAATTCAGTATATAATAATTTGAATCATTATTATGAGATGGCGCACTATTGCCTTCCCGCGCTTAAAGAATCAAAAGGAACTATTCTAAATATCAGCTCTAAGGTTGCCTTAGTAGGGCAGGGGGGTACCTCTGGTTATGCAGCATCAAAAGGTGCGCAGTTAGCGCTCACTCGTGAATGGGCCGCAGAATTACTACCCTATAATATTAGGGTAAATGCTATTTTGCCTGGGGATGTGATGACCCCGCTTTACCGAAGTTGGCTTGATACTTTTGATAATCCCGAAGAAAAACTCTCCAATATCACCCGCAATATTCCGTTAGAAAGCCGGATGACTCTTGATACTGAAATAGCCTCTTTGGTAGTATTTATCTTATCAGAAAAATCTGGACACACCACCGCTCAATGGTTCTCACCCGATGGAGGTTATATAAACTTAGATCGATCCTTAACTTAATTTCTATGTCACAAGATGTTTTGATTTCTCGGAAAGTTCTCTTACCGTTTATTTTAATAACGGCCTTATTTGCTTTATGGGGTTTCGCCAATGATATTACTAACCCTATGGTCTCGGCTTTCAAAAAAGTTTTAGAACTCAATAATTTTCAGGCCTCATTAGTTCAACTTGCATTTTATGGGGGGTATTTTACGATGGCCTTACCAGCTGCGCTCTTTGTCAATAAATTTTCCTATAAAAGAGGAGTGCTTATGGGGCTGACTTTATATGCTTTGGGAGCCCTACTGTTTTATCCAGCTGCAATTTATCAGGAATATATTTTCTTTTTGTTGGCCTTATATATTTTAACATTTGGACTTGCTTTTTTAGAGACTACTGCCAACCCCTATATACTAGCTATGGGAAGCGAAGCAACTGCTACTAGACGTTTAAATCTAGCCCAGGCATTTAATCCCATGGGAGCTATAGGCGGCTTAATTGTAGCTCAACATTTTATTCTGGGAGCTTTGGAATCGGATGATTTAGACTCAGATGGGAATCCTATATATAGTAAACTTTCTAGAAATGCTAAGGCTATTATAAGAGATTCTGATTTAGAAGTTATAAGTACTCCTTATGTGTTATTAGGGTTAGTAGTGATTGTATTTTTCCTGGTTATACTTTTAGTTAGAATGCCTGAAAACAAAAATAAAGAAACTCAAGTAGCAGTTATACCAGCTATAAAAAGACTCTTTAGCAATAATAAATTTGTAGGTGGGGTGATTACCCAGGCCTTTTATGTGGGGGCACAGATTATGTGTTGGACCTATCTTTACCAATATGCCGAATCTATTAGTATTGATAATAAAAGTGCAGTAAATTATGGAATTGTCGCTTTGTTAGTATTTCTTTTAGGACGTTGGTTAGGTACCTTCCTTCTTCGCTATATAAGTTCAGGTAAATTGTTGATGTTCTTTGCGTTCGGTGCGATCTTAACCTGTCTGCTTTGTATTTTTAGTAAGGGATTGATTGGTTTATACGCATTGGTAAGTGTTTCATTTTTTATGTCAATAATGTTTCCAACCATATATGGAATTGCCTTGGAAGGCCAAGGTAACGATGCGAAATTTGGGTCTTCATTTTTAGTAATGGCAATTGTAGGCGGGGCACTAATGCCAATTTTGCAAGGTATGGTATTAGATATTGGAGGTTCAGGTTATAGAGATACTACAATCTTAGGTGTGCCAGAAATAAATTTCTCGTTCTTTTTACCTGTTTTATGTTTTATAGTTGTTGGAATTTATGGGTATTATATTTTAAAAAAAACAAAGCATGAAAACTAAGAATTATGTATTGGCTTGTGATTTAAAGGATGAGATAGAATTAATTAAAAAATATGAAGAGTATCATCGTGAAGTCTGGCCAGAGATTATTAAAAGTATACTGGAAGTAGGGGTTTTAAATATGGAAATTTACCGAACGGGTAACCGGTTGATTATGCTTATGGAAACTCAACATGATTTTTCTTTTGAGATGAAAACTAAAGCGGATAGACAAAATCTTAAGGTTCAGGAGTGGGAAAGTTTAATGCAGAAATATCAGCAAGCTGTCCCATCAGCAAAAAAAGGTGAGAAATGGACGCTCATGAATAAAATATTTGATCTTAAAAACTTATAAAAACCCATAAAAAATGACTAATAATTTCAATTCTCATTTTCCTTCTATAGAGAATCTGCGCGCAAGAGCTAAAAAAAGAATGCCTAATTTTGCATTTGAATATTTAGACGGTGGATGTAATGAAGATATAAATTTAGATATAAATACCTCTGATATACGGAAAATTCAGTTAGAACCTAGATATCTTCAAAATTACAAAGAGGCAGATACAACTACCAAATTATTTGGAAAAGAATATAGTGTGCCTTTTGGAATCTCTCCAGTAGGTTTACAAGGCTTGATGTGGCCTAATTCAGCTGAAATACTTGCTAAAGCAGCTTTTGAGCACAATATCCCCTTTATTTTAAGCACAGTTACTACTATGAGTATTGAGCGTGCAAGTGAGCTTACAGAGGGTAATGCTTGGTTTCAGTTATATAACCCAATAGAGGATGAAGTTAGAAATGATATTATAAAAAGGGCAGGAGTAGCAGAGTGTCCTGTTTTAGTGCTTTTATGTGATGTTCCAACTTTTGGTTATAGACCCAGAGATATTAGAAACGGCCTGGCATTACCTCCAAAAATGTCAGCAAAAAATATTTTTCAAATTTTGGGAAAACCAAGCTGGGCTATAAATACTTTAAAATATGGAGTACCTACCTTTGAAACCTTAAAACCTTATACACCAGGAGGCTTAAACCTTAAACAGCTAGGAAAGTTTATGGATAAAACCTTTTCTGGAAAATTAAATGCTGAAAAAATTAAACCAATTAGAGACGCTTGGAATGGTAAATTGGTTCTTAAAGGAGTTTCTTCAGCAATTGATGTAGAAGATGCCATTAAAATGGGATTCGATGGTGTTATTTTATCTAATCATGGAGGTAGACAATTGGACGCTGCACAATCCACCATTTCAACTTTACCAGATATAGCCAAAAAATATGAGGATAAAATTGAAATTATGCTTGATAGTGGTCTTAGGTCTGGACCCGATATAGCTAGAACTATTGCTTCCGGTGCAAAATTCACTTTTATGGGAAGGTCTTTTATGTATGGTGCAGCTGCTTTAGGAAATAGCGGTGGACATCATACCATATCTATTTTAAAAATTCAATTTCAACAGATTATGGATCAGTTGTGTTGTAAAAAGGTGGAGAATTTGAAAGATCATTTAATCTCTAAATAGGCACATTAATAAAACCTAGAAGCCCTTGTAAATATTGATATTTTGTTGTAGGTTAATATATAGACAAACCCCGAATACGAGCATAATTGCTGAAATACGGGATCTTTTATAAAATATTTATCAAGAATATATATTGAATCTCTGGCCTACAAGGTCGTTTTTCACTTTTCCCCCCTCAGTGAGGATTACGACAATATCTAGTCTCGATTTTTATAAAGGAACCTTGGAAAAATCTATCAAGCTACACCCTGGGATGAATTGGTTGCTAACTTCAATTTAAATAAACAACCTAAATGTAGGCAAATGCTATTTAGCCTCAAAGGTCGGATAGTCTTATAAGCAAAACACTTAAAAAATGGAAAATGTAATTGTAGAGCGCGTTGCAGATTTTTTGAAGCAATATCCCCCGTTTGAGTATTTATCTAGCCAAGATTTGTACGCTCTAGCTACCAAAGTACAAGTGCATTATACCCCTAGTCGCAACATTATTTTCAAAGTAGGAGAAGCCACGCACAAGGTCTTCTATATTGTGCAGCAAGGAGCTGTGGGCCTTAGATCCGAAGCGCTTAATCCTTCCTGGATTGATATTTGTGACGAGGGAGACATCCTAGGCTTACGCCCATTATTTGCAGATCAAACCTATGCCATGGAGGCTGTAGCAAAAGAAGAAAGTGTGCTTTATGCTATCCCTGTCCAGATGTTTAAGACGTTACTTGCAACAAATACGAAGGTGATGAGCTTTTTGTTAGAAAGTTTTGCCTCCAATACTAGAAATCCTAAAGCTGAAGATGCCAAGGGAAAATTGATTTCTTCTAATTATAGTATATCCTATCCACAAGAAGTTGCTACGCTTGATTTTTTTCAGCAAGCCTTTTATACCAAGATGCCAGTATGTTTACCTCCAGGTGCTACTATCATGAGTGGCGCTCAACTGATGCATGAGTACAAAATAAGTTCACTGCTCATAACAGAAAATCATCGACCTGTGGGGATTGTGACGGATAAAGACATACGCCGTTGGGTGGCGCATGGAGAGCTCAGTAATCAAGCTGCATTAGCGTCTATAATGTCATCACCAGTACGATGTGTGCCGCCTGAAATTCATGTCTTTGATGTGCAAACCCTTCTGCTACAGCATAAAATTGGTCATTTATGTGTCACAAAAGATGGTACCAACCAGTCTGAAGTTGTAGGGATACTCTCTGAGCATGATGTCGTTTCTGCTCAAGCCAACAACCCTATTGCATTACTAAAGCAAATAGAGAGAAACAAAACACCTACAACATTAGTGAGGACTAGAGGCTCATTGAGCAAACTTTTGGAAGCTTACCTAAAAGCAAACCTGCCCATGTCTCACCTTATGAAAGTGAGTGAGCTTGTTACCAAAACCTTGATGTATAGAGTGGTGGAGCTTTGCGAAGACCAACTAGGTAAAGCGCCTGTGAACTATGCTTGGCTGGGTATTGGGAGTCAGGGCAGGGGAGAACAGATTCTGTTGACAGACCAAGACCATGCCTTAGTTTTTGAAGACGTGCCAGAAGACTTATTACAGAGTACCCAGCATTATTTTTTGAAGCTTGCCAATAAAGTGAGTAAGCTTTTTAATACACTAGGCTATGTATATTGTCCTGCTGATATGATGGCGAGTAATCCAGATTATTGCATGAGTTTGAGCCAGTGGAAACTACAGTTTCAAAAATGGATAGAACAACCTTCATCTGAGCATATGATGATGTGTAGTATTTTCTTTGATTATACAAAAATCTATGGTGATGAAAGCTTATCTACACAACTGAATACATACATACTTCATAAGGTAGAAAATAATCAACGTTTTTTTGCATATTTAGGAGAAGATGCTGTAAAGACTCCACCTCCTTTAAGTTTTTTTCGTCAATTTATCATAGAGGAGGATGGAGAGCACAAAGATGAATTCGACTTGAAAGCAAGAGCAATTCAACCCCTAGTAGATGCTGCTCGTGTTCTGATATTATCTAAAGGGCTAATGCACATTAGCAATACTATACAGCGATTTGAAAAAATGATAGAACTTGAGCCTCAAAATGAGGATGTTTTTTCAGGATGCATAAAGAGCTTTCATGTATTGTCAAAATTCAGGTCTGTTGAAGGATTTAGAGCACAATCTTCAGGGCGGTATTTAGAGCTTTCTAAGTTAAGTAAGAGTGATAAGATAAAACTTAAACAAGCTTTTAAACCGATTAGGGATGTACAGGCATTACTCAAAAATAGATTTCAATTAACTTATTTTCTATGAGGGCTATACTCAAAAATTTGTTTAAAACAAAAGTTAACTATCCACCCTACTGGGAAAATTATGTCAACAAATTCAAACATAAAAACAACCAAAGACTTGTGGTATTGGATTGTGAAACTACGGGTTTAATGCCTGATAAAGACAAAATACTATCCATAGGGGCAGTGGCGATACATCAAAATATTATCTATGTAGAAGACCATTTTTCTATTTTTTTGGAGCAAGACGTATGCGAGCCTAAAAGTGTGCCTATTCATGGTATTATAAAAAACACCTCTGAGGTTGTAGTGACAGAAGCACAAGCTATTCAAGACCTGTTAGTGTTTTTAGGTAATTCAAAGATAGTAGGCCACCACATACAGTTTGACATTCAAATACTCAACCAAAGCCTGAAACGTTTGAATCTTCCTAAATTAAAAAATAAAACTTTGGACACCAACAACTTGTATTCTAAATACAAAGGTATTTCTCAGCCTATGCATAAAACGCTGGATGACTTGTGTGATGAATTTGGCATTGTAAAAAAAGACCGGCACACAGCCCTGGGAGATGCCTTCTTGACTGCTCAAGTGTATCAGCGTTTAAGAGCCTAATGAGGTCATATTTTGAAGAGTTTGATTAAGATAATGAACGGATTAATAAGCTTAACATCTTATTCAGAACTCAATTATGATTACTTTCTAAAACATCAGTATAAATATTATAAGTTTTGAGGTAGCTATCAATACTTTGATGAGCTAAAACATCAGATTTGAATTTTTTTGGGGTTTTATTAAAAAAAGTTTTAAAACAATTTGAAAAGTATTTTGGATTATTGAATCCTACTAAATAGGCAACCTCTGAAATGCTATACCCGTATTTTACCAGAAGGATAGCGGCTTTTTTTAGACGTATTTGTTTGATATAATCTACGACACTCATCCCCGTTAAAGAAGAACATTTTCTATAGAGACTAGAATGGCTCATGTTTATTTGCTCTGCTAGTTCTTCAATTCTAAAATTAGTATTGTTGAGGTTGTCATTTACAATTTTGTTCAATTTTTCTAGAAATATCTGGTCTTGAGAGCGTTCATTTTTTAAGTGAGGATTGTGGGTTAGATTGTTTTGATACCTTGATATAATTTGGTCTCTACGCGTCAAATTGTTTTTAATTTTTAGCTGTAATTCTTTTATATTAAATGGTTTTTGCAAGAATTCAATAGCACCAGACTCTAAGGCCTCTAGTTTAGCATGCGTAGAGTTTTTAGCTGTTAAAACTATAATAGGAATATGTTTAGTCTGCTTATCTTCTACTAATTTTTTGCACAACTCGACACCATTTAGATTAGGCATCATGATATCACTTAGGATAATATCTGGAAACTGTCGTTTAGCCACTTCAAATCCTTCAGCGCCATCTTCAGCAGCTAAGATATTGTATTCGTCGCTAAGCAGTTGCTTTAGGAAATTTTGCAGTTCAAAGTTGTCTTCTACAATCAGAATAGTTTTTTTCAAATCGTCATGCACTAAGTTTTTTTCAGTTGAGGTTGGGAGTGGTTTTAAACCCCTATTGAAATCTTTTTCAGGTGTTATTTTCTCATGAGCCTTATAGCTATCCTCTGTTATAGGAATTTTTATAATGAAAGTTGTTCCTTTTGAAGAGGAGCTTCTTACTTTTATCTTGCCTTTTTGAATATCAACCAATTCCTTAGTAAGTGCAAGTCCTACCCCCATCCCTTTCACTTCTTGGCTTGCTCTATAAAAAAGCTTGAATATATTTTCCATTTGCTGTTTCGATATACCCACACCTGTATCTGATACTAAAATTTTAGCTTGTTTTTTGTTTTTACTTGCTTTCACTAAGATATCGATACGCCCTTCTTTTGGGGTAAATTTAAAAGCGTTATCTATTATATTATATAAAATATGCTCTAGCTTTTCTTTATCATACCAAGCTGTATTTAGGTCTTTAGGACAGGTCACATCAAAGTCTATTTTTTTAATTCTAGCTAATTCTTTAAAAGAAAGAGAGATTGTGGAGATGTTTTCATATAGGTTATTTAAGCTTGCCTGGAGTTTTAAATTATCCATACTTTTATCCCTAGCCAGTGTCAATTCTTTACCTATTCTTGATAATCGTCTTGCATTATTAGCGATTAGGTTTAGACGTTCTTTTAATAAATAGTCTCCGTTGTACTCTGCTCTTTCAATCATGTTCTCTATTGGGCTCAAAATAAGTGTTATCGGTGTTTGAATTTCATGAGACATTTTAGTGAAGAAATTCATTTTTGTTTTATGGAGTTCCTTTTCTTTTTTTCTACTTATCTTATTGATGAGTAATTTTTTTCTTACAGTGTACCACCTTGTGGTGGAGAAAGAAAGCATGGCAAAAATTATAAAATAGGCTAGATATGCGCCATTACTTTGCCATAGAGGTGGTGCTACTGTTATGGCTATATTTTTGACGAGCTCTTTCGTTGGTTTATTGATTTCATTAGCCTTTAAAACAAGAGTATATTTCCCAGGGGGTAAGTTGGTATAGGTGGCAACACCTTCTGATTGTGATATTTTCCAATCTTCGTCAAAACCTTTTAGTTTATAAGAATAGAAATAATTAGAACTTAAGATATTGTTGATTGCAGAGAATTTAACCGAAAATGAGGATTGATTGGACTCTAAATCCAGCTGTGTAGTGTTGAATATATCAGAAGAAATTTGTTCAGGGATAATATCATTTGCAGGCTGATTTAAAATTTCTATGAGGTTGATGAATAAATGGCCTTTGGTAGTATTCTTTTTTAAAATTTTAGGATCAAAATAATGAATGCCTTTCTCGCTGCCAAAATAGATATTACCCTCTTCATCTTTATACTTACTCTTTAGCATGTGTCGATTTTCTTGCAATCCGTCTGAAGTATAAAAGGATTGAATCAGGTTGGTTTCAAAATTTAGATTATGAATCCCATTGTTTGAGCTTATCCAAAGGTTATTTTCATCCTGTGTGATTACCGCATTAAAATTATACTTCCTGTTGGGGAGTAAGTCTTTAAAGCTTTGATATTGTTCGGTTTTAGTATTAAATTTCAAAAGGTTATTCTTTTCATCGATAATCCACAATTCATTTGTTTTACCTAAGGACATATCCCTTACTCTTATGGAAGTTGATTCTAAGTGTGGATAATTTTTGAATGTTGAGTTGCTTACATTTAAGCTATCTTCAATAAATTTAAATAGACCACTATTCACCTGTCCTACCCATATGGATTTGTTTTGGTCTTCTATAATACTTTCAAAATTAGACCCATTTAATCCATGAGATTTGTTGTTAAAACTGGCCAATAATTTTCCCTCATCATTATAAATATTTAAAGAGATATTGCTTCCTACCCAAAGGCGTCCTTTTGAGTCTTTGTAAACAGATCTAATATCTGTAGCTAATTGGTTTTGTTTATTTTTTACAGGTATTTTTGTAAAACCCTGAGTTTTATTTTCATATTTCCATAGCCCATTTCTGTAGGTGCCAAACCACATATTGGCGTTGTTATCTTCTGTGATGGACTGGATATAGAAATTATTATTGATATCATTAAAAAACTCTTCTTCCTTCTGGTTTTTTTGAATTTTTACCAAGCCATTACCGTCTGTTCCAATCCATAAATCGTTTTGGCTACTTCTATATATACTCAAAACTCTTAGTGGTATATTTTGAACTGAGCCACTGTGATAATTAATATTATTAGATGCTTTAGGAATCACATTGACGTCCCCATAATTCGTTACTAACCATATATTATCACTTGCATCTTTATTGATGTTCACTATAGTGTTACTACTCAATGTAAACTCTCTCGGATACTTGTACTTATAGACATTTACTTTTCCTGTACCAGAATTTATTATATAAAGCCCACCTCCATCTGTACCAGCATAAATATTACGTTCTCCATCAAAGTACATTGTAAAGAACAGCTCATTAGTTATGTTATCTATATCTCCAAAAAAAAATGAGTCTTGAACAAATTTCTTCTTATACACGTCATATACAAATAATCCATGAGCTTCAGTACCTATCCATAATCTGTTTTCACTATCAGCTTGTAGTATTATATTTTCTGGATAATCTGTAAAAAGGCCTACAAGTTCTTCTGTTTCTTTAGTCTCAAAGGAATAAATATAAATTTTACCATGAGATGTGCTGACATAAAGTGAAGTCTCAATAATTTCCAGGTCAACTACGGCATTCCCTTTAAAATCTATATTTTGAACGGTGAATAAATGTTCGATTTCACCTTCGTCATAAGTGAGTATATCACCATTTTCTGTTGCTACTATGATGTCTTTCCCTCTTGTTTTTAGTGTAGATACTGGTGCATCAAAAGCTTTGTCTAATCGTAGAAACTCTCCCTTTACAGCATCATACATTGTCAATAAGCCTTCTTTACTTTTTACCCAAATCTCATTCTGAGATGAGGAATAAAATTTATCAACCTTGTCTCCTGGTAGAATAGACGGAAAAACGTCTTTATTTTTGGTCAATATGTAAGAATGCCCATTGTATTTTAATATACCATCTTTGTTTGACATCCATATATTGCCTAAAGAATCTTGGGCAATAGAGCTAACTTCTATTTGCGTGTTATTGTAATTTGGATTGATATGTTTTACCATAAAGTTAGCTTGTCCAAATACCTGTAGAGATCCATACAAAACACTAAATATTAAAATAAGAGCCTTATTCTGTTTCATGCCTTGATATTAACACTTTATTCTATCCTATAAATATATTGATTTTATAATAATTTTCAGTTAAATCGGTTTTGGATTCTTGCCATACTTTAAATTATTAATGTCTTTTCGAGACTATTTTTTTTGCTTTTAGTCCTATGATAAAATGCATTCAAAACCCTTGACGACGACTTGTTTACTAATAGAATAAATCTAGAATATCCAAAAATTAAACTTTAGTCAAAAAAGTACATTTTTTAGTCAAAACTTATCAAATGAATAAAAATTATACTTTTTTGACTATTCAAGAACCTTCTACAAGCTCAAAATGATGTTAAATTTGAGTTATTGATATATATTAATATGAATAATAAGTCACGTAGAGTTTTCGTAAAAAATATGGCTTTAGCCACAGCAGGTTTATCGCTTGCGCCTAGCCTATCTTTTGGATATGATCTTAATAACACTAAAGACAAGTTAAGAATTGGTTTTATTGGTGTTGGCTTGAGAGGTACCAATCATCTTAATAACGCACTATTAAGAGAGGATATTGAGATTACAGCAATCTGCGATATAGATAAGGTGCGCACAGATATGGCATTGGCAAGCATCAAAGAGGCTGGACAAAAGCCACCTAAAGTTTACGGTTCTAATGCTTATGATTATAGAAATCTACTAGAGCTGGACAATGTGGATGCAGTTATCATCTCTACGCCATGGCTATGGCATACCAAAATGGCTGTTGACGCTATGAAGGCTGGAAAATATACAGGTCTGGAGGTGTCTGCCGCCAACACTCTTGAAGAGTGTTGGGACTTAGTCAATACGCATGAATCCACTGGAAGTCATTTGATGATTTTAGAAAACGTCAACTATCGCAGAGATGTTTTAGCAGTACTTAATATGGTAAAGCAAAATGTTTTTGGTGAAATGCTTCACTTTAGATGTGGTTATAAACATGACTTGAGAGGGGTGAAGTTTAATGATGGCAAGACAGCTTATGGT
>Ga0102930_1000058_pt1 | contig 31790 bp, 32 predicted proteins | sample SalPon1_B_H2O_MG_FD_84514 | JGI IMG/M metagenome (GOLD analysis project Ga0102930, IMG submission 84514) | Salt pond water microbial communities from South San Francisco under conditions of wetland restoration - Salt Pond MetaG R1_B_H2O_MG | ecosystem: Environmental > Aquatic > Non-marine Saline... | reverse complement strand
TTCGACGGCGGATAATTGCTTAGGCCAAGAATGCCCGTTGTATGCCGAGTGTTTTCTAATGGAAGCTCGGCGACAGGCGCAGGAAGCCGATGTGGTGGTGATCAATCATCACTTGTTAATGGCCGATTGGGCATTGCGTGAAGGCGGTCATGGAGAGGTTTTACCGCCAGCTGATGTGTATATTTTAGATGAAGCGCATCAGTTGCCAGAAACGGCGGCACGGTTTTTTGGTCTTACCGTCTCCAGTCGCCAACTGCAAGATTTAGCGCGTGATACCCGAGTCGAACAATTACGCGAAGCGGGTGATTCGGCGTGGTTGAGTGAGCGTGCAGGCAGTCTTGAGCGCGCCGTCGCCGAGCTGCGAATGGTGTTAGGAGATGCGCCCCGCGGGGCTTGGGTACATGCAGCGTCAAGCGCTGCTCAGGCCGCTCATGAGTTATTAGAAACACTAGCAATGCTAGTGACTGAGCTTGCGCCACAAACGCCGCGAGGTCGAGGCTTAGAGGCCTGTCATCGACGCGCGAATCACTTGCACACGGAGCTTGCGCAGTTTCTTGCCGATACGGGAGATACCGGACAAGTTAGCTGGGTAGAAACGCGTGGGCAGAGTTTTACGCTACGCCTGACGCCGCTTGATGTTGCACAGTGTTTTGTGGATAACCGAGACCGCCACGGTCGTAGTTGGATACTGACATCGGCAACGCTCGCGGTTGATGGTGGATTTGAGCATTTTCTGCGCCAGTTAGGCCTAAATGATGCACAAACACTTCAGTTAGATAGCCCGTTTGATTATGCAAAGAATACCCTTTTATACGTGCCTGAGTCATTACCAGATCCGGGCAGCCATGGGTTTAATGATGCCTATTTGAATGCAACAGAACCCGTGTTGGAAGCAAGCGGTGGGCGGGCGTTTATGCTCTTTACCAGCCACCGTGCGCTGATCTATGCGGCTGAGTGGCTACGCCTTCGGGGTTGGGATGATTTGCTCGTGCAAGGTGAGGCATCGCAGCAACAACTTCTTGAGCGCTTTCGGGCATCGGGTCAGGCGGTGTTACTCGGTACGCAGTCGTTTTGGGAAGGCGTTGATGTGCGTGGGCAGGCACTATCCTGCGTACTCATTGATCGACTGCCCTTTGCCTCACCGGCTGATCCGGTATTACAGGCGCGGGTAGAGTGGTTGCGTGAGCAAGGCTATAACCCTTTTGCGGAATATCAGCTGCCCGAGGCGATCATTGGATTACGCCAAGGGGTAGGTCGTTTGATTCGTGATGCCGATGACCATGGAGTTCTCGTTTTAGGTGATAATCGCATGGTTACACGAAGCTATGGGAAGCGCTTTCGTCAGAGCCTCCCGCCCATGCCAATGACTAGACAGTTCAATGCGGTCAAAGCATTTTTTGCTGATTAATCCGTAACAAGTGCATAGGCGCCATCAGCATCATGTGTCTCACGTCCGGTAACCGGCGGATTGAAAGCGCAAATTAAACGCATAGCCTCCGTTCCACCGCGCAAGGTATGTCGATCATGTTTGTCGAGGGCATAGAGAACGCCATCGCTAAGCGCATGGACTTCGCCTGTGGCTAAATCCTCGACACTGCCGTTACCTGCCACACAGTAGACAGCTTCGAGGTGGTTTTTATACCAAAGGGTCATTTCCGCGCCAGCCGGAATAATGGTTTCGTGAAAAGAAAACCCCATGCCATCACTTTTTAGCAACAGCCGCCGACTTGTCCAACCGGGGCCTTCTACTTCACGTTCTGATCCGATGATGTTTTTACGATCGACGATTTTCATTTCTGGTCTTCCTGATAGTGAAAAACAATCCTAGCCACTCACGGGGCTAGGCGGTTTAGGGCTGCGGGGCGATAAGGCCCGATAGTAAATAAATCCTCACTGTCATGCTCGCCGTCTGGGAAGTCCTGTGCAGTAAAGCATGGTGTGATGCGACAGTCCGTATCAAGCTCGCGGGCAATGGATTCGAATAATGCGCGTGACGCTTCATTACTCGGCGTAATCGTTGTCTCAAGCAAACTAGCGCGATCTGCCCCAGGCTGACGCAGAAATGCGCCCACCAAGCGCTTGCCTAGGCCTTGGCCCTGCTGATCAGGGCGTATGCCCACCTGCCAAAGGAACACAACCTCCGGGTGGCGCGGGCGTCGATAGCCGGTAGCAAACCCAACAAGTCGGCCATCGTGCTCAGCAACAACGCAGGTATCGGCAAAATCTCTTGCGAGTAATAAATAAAGATAGCTTGAGTTCAGATCAAGCGTACCGGTATCGCACGCGACCTCCCACATGGCGGCCCCATCCTGCGCGGTTGGGGGGCGCAGTCGTATGCCCTGGTCAGGGATTTCTTCGTCGATCAAGCGAGGCTCCTATCACGGTACAAGATGCACACCTAGATACTAGCAACTCGTGCATCGGTGGACTATCCTCGCGGCAGTGCGCAACCGCGTTTTTTCGTCCATTCCGGAAGCATTCATGCGACATACACTCTCGCCTTTTATTGCGCTTTTTGCCTCAGTCGCGCTGCTGCTAACGGGTGGCGGTCTGCTCACAACGCTGGTTGGCGTGCGGATGTCCGAAGAGGCATTTGCGCTTGAAGTTATTGGTATCGTGACGGCGTGCTATTCCGTTGGTTTTGTGCTCGCAACCCGCGTTTGCGCGGGCATTATTTCGCGCGTTGGGCATATTCGTAGTTTTGCCGCTTTTGCCGCGCTCGCTGCAATCAGCACCTTGGTGTATCCCATGCTTATTAGTCCTTGGCTATGGGCTGGGCTGAGGCTGGCCTACGGATTCAGCCTCGCTGGCTTGTACATGGTGACTGAAAGTTGGTTAAACGACCGCACCCCCACAGACCGACGGGGTCAGGTCTTAGGCGGCTACAGCACAGTAACCTATGTGGCGTTGGGTGGCGGGCAGTTTTTATTGCTAACCGGTCGCCCGGGCGGATTTGAGTTATTTAGTCTAGCAGCGATGCTAATCGCCGCCGCTGTGGTGCCGGTTACCCTGACTCGGATTGCCTCCCCTGAGCTCCCTGTCGTTGAGCGTGTGGGTATTCGCGCGTTGTTTGATGCCTCGCCATTGGGCGTAGTGGGCTCAGCCTTGGCGGGTATGATTGCTGGTGCTTTTTTAGGTTTGGCTCCGGTGTTTGCCCGGGATTCAGGATTTAGCGATACCGGCATCGCCATGTTGATGGGTTTGAGCATATTAGGCGGTTTTTTATTGCAATGGCCGATTGGGCATTTATCAGACCGTTTCAATCGCCGTGATGTTTTGATGGGCGTGAGTTTTGCCATGATGGCTTGCAGTCTGGCTATTGTATCTGCCACGGGCCGAAGTGAGGTGGCTGTGGTGGCGTTAGCGATTCTTTGGGGCGGGCTTGCCTTTACGCTCTATCCCATCGCTTTATCACTAGCGAATGACTTTTTGGAGCCTCGAGAAATGTTAGGGGCAAGCGCTGGGCTGTTATTGGTGCATGGCGTGGGTATGATCGCAGGCCCGCTTTTGGCCTCGCAGCTCATGGCTTGGTTGGGGCCGGCTGGTTTATTTTGGGCGCTTGCTGGTGTGGGTTTCGTTTTGGGGAGTTTTGCTTGGTTACGGCAACGCGTGGGACCGCCTATTCCGGTGGGAGAGCCCGCGACGTATCGGGTGGTGCCGCGTGAGGGTGTGCTAACAGGCGGAATAGATCCGCGCTACGAAGAGGTTCAGCTTGAGTTGGACTTTGGGCTTGAGCATCAGCAGGCACCCGCTCCGGAGGCTGAGCCATGAGTGCTGCGCCGATTATTCTCGGACTGGATGCGAGTGCTGGTGCCTGCTCTGTTGCTTTAACCCTGGCCGATGGTGTTTATGGTTACCACGAAGATCAGAGCCGTGGTCATGCGGGCAGGCTTTTAACACTCATTGATCGGCTCTTGGCTGAGGCCGGAATTGGTCGTTCGTCGATTGATGCTATTGCAGTGGGTTGCGGTCCGGGAGGCTTTACTGGCATTCGCATAAGCACGGGTGTTGCACAAGGACTCGCGCTCGGGCTGGATCGTCCTGGGATTCCTTTATCGACACTAAAAATTTTGGCCTGCATGGGAGCTGATGCAGGCAAATCATTCCCTGTTCTAAGCGTCCTTGATGCTCGTATGGGAGAAGTCTATGTTGGCGCCTTTGAAGTCAGTCTTCTGTCCAGCCTTGTTGTTACGCCGCTTACTGTTGAAGCGCTGCTGACGCCGGATCAGTTGGTTGCACCCGCGGGCTCTTGGGTAGGGCTCGGTAGTGGTTTTGCCGCTTATCCCGCACTTAATGCCCTAGCCCCTCGCGCTAAGCGAATTTTGCCTGATATCCATCCAGACATTCGGCTCGCAATGCCGCTCGCTGTCGAGCAATTTAGATTGGCTCAAAGCGTTATGCCTGCGGCGATTCAGCCTGTGTATTTGCGCAACCAAGTGGCCCATCAGGCCAAACTTTGAAATTTGATTAGGGCTTTCCCAAAAGCGCCCATCGCCTTAGTCTGTCCAAAGCGATAGTGAGCAGGTTTCTATGCATAAAACGTCTAAACTCGGTGCCAAGGCCAATGAGCATGTTGTGAGCCCTTTCCCCGGCCATGGACATGACCATGCGGCGTGTGTTCGTGCCGCCATTACCCAAGCTGAGCATTTGTGTGCGCATCGTTCGCGACGGCTTACTCCGCTGCGACGGCGGGTGTTAGAACTCGTCTGGGAAAGCCATCAACCGGTCAAAGCCTATGATTTATTAGCCCGGCTACAACAAAGCAGCACCTCCGCAGCCCCACCAACGGTTTATCGTGCGCTTGATTTTTTGCTGGGTGAACGACTTATTCACCGGCTCGCATCACTCAATGCTTATGTTGGCTGCGCGCAGCCAACGCATCAGCATACTGGTGAGTTTTTAATTTGTGCCCAGTGCCAAGCCGTTGCAGAGCTTGATGATGCGGCAACCAGTACGTTGCTTGCGCAACGGGCGGAGGCACTCGGGTTCGCGTTAACAACGCAAACGATAGAGCTTGAGGGTTTGTGCCCACGCTGTCGATCAGATCAAGCCGATGCATCATCGAGTGTGTCCTCGTGAAGTCATTATGGATTAAAGGGCTAATCGGTTTAGCGCTACTGCCAGGGCTGGCGGGCGCACTCGAGCTTAGTGGCCCGCGTCAACAGGGCGGATTATTGGAGGGGCAGGTTGCGCCGGGCAGCGAAGTCGAAGCGCTCGGGCGATCTATCCCTGTGGATGCGGCAGGTCGTTTTATTATCGGACTTGGTCGTGATGCGCCGGCGCAAATTGAACTGCGGGTGCGTTCGGCTGAGGCCGGTGAGGTTCGCCACCAAATTCAAATTGCCCAACGTGACTATGCGATCCAACACATTGATGGATTACCGAGTAATCAAGTGAGTCCCGATGCAGAAACGCTGGCGCGGATCCGGCGTGATGGGGCAGCGGTTCGTGCCGCTCGGCAGACACGACACGCAGAGCGTTATTTCGATAGTGGCTGGATATGGCCAGCGACGGGGCCAATTTCTGGTGTTTATGGCAGTCAGCGCATTCTCAACGGGAAGCCACGGCAGCCGCATTATGGAATTGATATTGCCCGACCAACAGGAACCCCTGTGCGTGCACCGGCTGACGGTGTGGTAACGCTGGCCGCGGATGATCTGTTTTTCTCAGGCGGAACACTCATCGTTGATCATGGCCAAGGTCTGTCTTCGAGCTTTTTGCATTTATCGGCGATGCGCGTTGAGGTTGGTGATCGTGTCACTCAAGGCCAAGTCATTGCCGAAATCGGGGCGACCGGCCGCGTAACAGGCGCTCATCTTGATTGGCGTATCAACTGGTTTGATCAACGCATAGACCCGGCGTTACTGGTCCCTCCCATGCAAAAGGCTATTTCTGAATGACCCAAGATCAGCGTCTAATCGTGGTACTCCCTGATCAGCTCGATGCCAATGGGCCGCTCTTCGCTGATTTAGATACACATCAAGATATTGTGTGGATGTGTGAGTGGCCTGTGCGCGCTTCGCCACGCTGGGATCATCAACAACGCCTTGTCTTATTTCTCTCTGCTATGCGTCATTTACGTGATGGACTGCAAGCGCGTGGTGTTAACGTCCATTACCACGCCCAATCCACGACGCCGCCAAGCACGGATTTGACAACACTCACCGAGCAGCTCGCGCACGATCTCACCACGTTTAATCCGGGTGGTGTGGTTTTGCTGGAGCCTAGTGAATGGCAAGTGGAACAAGATTTACTGGAGGTGTTCGCCAATGCTCAAACGCCGGTGGAGTGGCGTGAGGATACGCATTTTATGGCAAGCCGGGAGGATTTTGCGCGCTGGGCAGAGGGGCGACGGACGCTAACGATGGAGTATTTCTATCGCGAGATGCGTAAGCGTCATGATGTTCTGATGGAAGCAGGTAAACCGGTCGGCGGCGAATGGAATTTTGATAAAGATAATCGCGCGGCATTTGGGACGTCAGGGCCTAGTGACCTGCCAGCACACCCACAATTTCCGCCCGATGCGCTCAGCGCTGAGGTAATCGCGCTGGTTCAGGCTCGATATGCTGATCACCCGGGTGATGCTGCTGACTTTGCGCAACCGGTCACATCTGAACAAGCGCTGCAGGCGCTGGATGATTTTATTCGCTATCGATTGCCCAATTTTGGCACCTTTCAAGATGCGATTTGGGTCGGAGAGCCGTTGCTGTTTCACGCCCGGCTCTCAGCGGCCTTAAACCTACGGCTCCTCGATCCGCGAGTTTGTGTGGCAAAAGCGGTAGAGGCCTGGCAAAACGGTGCGGCACCGCTCAACGCGGTTGAAGGGTTTGTCCGTCAGATTATGGGATGGCGAGAGTTTATTCGCGGTGTGTATTGGCGGGAAATGCCCGAATATGCCGATTATAATGCCCTGGATCATCAGGCCGATATGCCCGCGCTCTTTTGGGATGGCAAAACGGATATGGCATGCCTATCTGATGCGATGAGTGCTTTGCATCGGCATGCCTATGCCCATCACATACAGCGGCTCATGGTGCTTGGATTGTTTGCCCAGCTCTACGGTGTGCATCCGTATGTCTTTCATGAATGGCATATGGCGATGTATCTCGATGCCCATGATTGGGTCAGCCTTCCCAACGCTTTGGGGATGAGCCAATTCGGTGACGGGGGCGTGGTAGGCACCAAGCCGTATTGTGCGAGTGGTGCCTATATCGATCGTATGAGCAATGCCTGTGCGCAGTGTCGGTATAAACCGAAAGAGGCAACGGGCGAGCATGCTTGTCCGTTTACAACGCTTTATTGGGATTTCCTTGATCGGCACGAGGCGAGCTTAAGTCATAATCGCCGTATGCAATTTCAGCTCCGTAATCTCACCCGAAAAACGCAGGCGCAGCGCCAAGCTATTCGTGTGCAAGCGACGGCCTTGCGAGAACGGCTAGCGGCGCCCGTCACTATGCCGGAGTAATGTGTTTTAACTGGGGGAATTATGCATGTGGGGAATAAGTGTTAGTTGATCTAGGACTATTTTCGCGAAAGATTTGGTGTGCTATAGTGCAACGCAACATGAGATTTACCATCTCTCCTCCTCTTGGCCGACAGCATTGTCGGCTTTTTTTTGTCCAAGTTTGCTTTAATCGATGGCAAAAACGCGCTCGCCGCTGCTGGGATAACGTTTTTGTCCCGCTGATCGCGAAATAGGCATGCCCCCTGTGAGGCTGCCGAAAGCCGGTAGGACGATTCCGTGGTTGGATGTCTGTATAAAAGCCGGCAATCGGAGCTGGTCACCGCCTGCACGAAGGGAGGTCACTGGATGCCAATGACCGGCCACCCAAGGCTGCGTTTGTGGGCCTTCCGGGGGGTGATGACAGAGCCTTAGCCCGGCGTATTCGCCACCCTGTTGATAACACTCGAAAATATCGTTTAACGAGACAAGGTCGCGATCGTGGTTGCCGATGATTGCAATGACGCTGAGTGCCGATTGGCTATCGCGCCAGTCACGTATTTGTGCCTCCAGCATAGGATCGCCAGCAAGGCGTGAATGCAAAATATCACCCAGTAAAATAAGCCGCTCTGGCTGATAAGCGGCTAATAAGTTATCAAGTCGAGTGAGGGTGTTTGCCGTATCGCCCTCTGGAATCGCGATTCCCTCGCGGCGAAATGCGGCCGCTTTACCGAGATGGAGATCAGCAATGAGTAACGCGTTTTGCTCCGGCCAATAAATAGCGCATTCCGGCAGTAGCGTTAAAGTGATCGCCGCTAAATCAACGGATAACCTTGTCATTGTTGATTGGCCGCTTTTTCAAGTTGATCAACCATACGCGCCACGCGCTCCTGCCAGCTTTGCGTGGTTAATCGATTACGCAGGCGCTCAGCCCATAGCGGGAAAGCCAGTGGGGTGAGACGTTTGGTGGTGTGGAGCACAATTTGGGCGTGACTGATGGCTTCCAAAGTGGCGCGGATGCGTTGAATTTCAAGCGCATCATCGAGTACCTCGCGCCGCGCTTGATCGAGTAATTGATTGTCTGGATCATAGCGTTCAATCGTATCGAAAATCAGTCCGCTTGAGGCTTGTAGCTGGCGCGCCGTTTTGGCCTGGCCTGGATAGCCCTGAAAAATGAGCCCGGCGATTCGGGCAATATCGCGAAATTGCCTACGCGTTAATTCGCTTGCATTCATTGCCGCGAGCAAATCATCGAGAAGATGCTCAGGGCTAAAGACCTCACGCAGCGTGGCCTCAGTAATCTCAGGCAAAGTCTGGGTTAAAAGCTCAAAGCCGTAGTCGTTAACTGACAGGCTAAACGTTGCCGGATTCACCTGGCCAAGGCGCCAAGCCACTAGTGTCGCTAGGCCCTCATGCGCAAGCCGGCCGGCAAATGGGAAGATCAATAAATGCTCACCCTCACGCGATAGCGTTCGCTCAATGAGCAACCGTCCTGGCTCAGGTAGCGAAGACCAGCGTTGTTGTACTTGCAGCAAAGGTTGCAGTGCCTTGAGCTCGGGTGTGTGGTATCGACCAGCACTTGCTTCGGCCAATAATGTGAGAACGTGTCCGGCAAGCTCACTCGATAAAGCAAGTCGGCCACCCTGCCAGCGCGGGATGGCGGAGCGGCGAGCACTAGCACGACGGACATAGGCGGTTAAATCACGCACCCGAATAAGCTCAAGAGTTTTGCCGGCAAAAAGAAAAACATCGCCAGGGCGAAGCCGGGCGATAAAACTCTCCTCAATGCTCCCGATTTCTCCGCCCCCTTGATAGCGCACGGTGATCGCCGCATCGCTTGTAATCGTGCCAATGCTCATGCGGTGTCGATTCGCAAGCTGGCGCCCGCCAATGCGATAGCGCTGATCAATACCCTTCACAACCCGTTGGAATTCTGGATAAGCCTGAAACACAGGACCGCCCTGGGTGATAAACATCACCACCCATTGCCATTGTTTATCGGTAAGCGTGGCATAGGCATAGGTGCTTCTGACCTCAGCTAAGGTCTCGGTCGCGCTGAATCCATCGCCTGTTGCGAGGGTAACAAGATGTTGTGCCAATACATCGAGGCTATTGCGTAGCGGCCGTCGGGATTCAACATCACCATGTTCCCATGCGCGCCGCGCCGCGGCGATTTCTAAAAGCTCCAAGGCATGGGTTGGAACACACAGGATACGGCTTTTAGCGTTAGGTTGATGACCGCTACGTCCGGCACGTTGAGCGAGGCGCGCGACCCCTTTCGGACTACCGATTTGGATCACTCGATCAACGGGTGAGAAATCGACGCCGAGATCGAGGCTGGATGTCGCCACGACACAGCGAAATTCGCCTGCTGCGAGGCCGGTTTCAATGCGCTCTCGAAGGGCGCGATCGATGGATCCATGATGCAGGCCGAGGCCCTCCAGCCAATCGCTGCGGGCATGTAAAATAGACGCAAACCAACGCTCCGCCTGAGATCGTGTATTGGTAAATAATAGACAGCTACCAGGCGCATCGATATGTTTGAGCACGCCGCTTAGCATGTCTGTGCCCAAGTGTCCCGCCCAAGGAAAGCGAACGCCGTTAGCTGGAAGTAGTGACTGGATATCAAGTGCTCGCGCCCCGGGGCCTTGAATGAGACGCCCTGGTGTTTGAGTGATGCCGAGTAAGCAATCTTTTGCCTCGTCGAGATTACCGAGGGTTGCTGATAAGCCCCAAGTTCTAAGCCCCGGACTCAGTTGCCGTAAGCGTGCCAAGCAAAGCTCGAGTTGCACGCCGCGTTTACTGCCAATGAGCTCATGCCACTCATCCACAATGACTGCCTCAAGGCCGGCGAACTGGGTTTGGGTATTCGCGTAAGACAGTAGTAAAGAGAGGCTCTCGGGCGTGGTAACAAGGGTTTCTGGCGGCGTGCGTCGTTGTCGATTACGCACACTTGCGTTGCTATCTCCCGTGCGCTTTTCGACTCGCCAATTAAGTCCCACGCCAGCAACCGCGGCGCTGAGATTTTCTACCGTATCGCCTGCCAATGCCCGCAGGGGAGTGATCCAAACGACCTTGAGTCCCGACTGGGTGGTTTGATCTCCGGCAAGCTTTTCATTAAGCCCAGCAATGAGCGGCCCACCCCAAGCGGCAAGCGACTTGCCGGATCCGGTTGCTGAGTGAATAAGTCCACTTTGAGCATTTTGATAAGCACGCCATGCATCACGCTGGAATGCCGCAGGCGTCCATCCCTGAGTGCTAAACCATTGCTCTAAAATGCCAGTTGCCGTTGTGCTCATGACAACAGCGCCTTGGCTTGCTCGAGTGTATCGACATCATTGGAGCCTAAATCTTTACGCCAGCGAGCAATGCGCGGAAAGCGCAGCGCAAGCCCTGATTTATGTCGCGGTGAGGATGTAATTCCCTCAAACGCGAGCTCAAAGATTTGTTCGGGTTCGACAGAGCGCACGGGTCCAAATCGCTCGCGTGTATGCCGTCTAATCCAATGATCAAGTTTGCGAATTTCAACATCGGTTAGGCCAGAGTAGGCCTTGGCGATGGGGACCAGATTATCGCCATCGCGAACCGCAAAACTGTAGTCGGTATATAAATTGGCCCGTCGGCCATGACCGGGTTGGGCGTAGAGTAAAACAACGTCCAATGTCAGTGGATCGATCTTCCATTTCCACCAAGCACCACGCGGTCTTCCTGTCGCGTAAGTGCTTCGATTGGCTTTGAGCATGATTCCTTCTACCCCCCGTTCGCGGGATTGTTCGCGCCACTCGCTAAGCGCTTGCCATGTGGGTGCCGCAATCAAAGCCGACGGCATTAGCCGCGGATCCGCGTTTACTAAACACGCCTCAAGGTAGCGCCGTCGGGTAGACATTGGCTGCTCACGGACGTCTTGGCCATTTCGCTCCAAAACATCGTAGACCATCAGCCGAGCCGGCACTTCGTCCATCAGTTTTTGACTGACGCGTTTACGCCCGAGCCGGCGTTGCAAAGCAGAAAACGGCATTACTTGATCGGACCAAGCAAGGATTTCGCCATCAAGTACCGTATCCACCGGCAGTGACTGAGCAGCGGCAAGGATGTCTGGGAATTGCTCGCCTATAAGCGCCTCACCGCGACTCCAAAGATAAACGGCCCTCTCGCGGCGTACCACCTGGGCACGAATGCCATCCCATTTCCACTCAAGTTGCCAGTCATCGATAGCCCCGAGCGTTTGTTCGGGTGGATTTTCTAGTGGGTTGGCAAGAAAAAATGGGTAAGGGCGTGAGGCATCTTCTTGACCTGAGCGTTCGTCGAACAAGCCCTGGTAAAAAGCGGTATCGGCTTGCCATTGACCCATTAAGCGATGCGCAATCACCGCTTGAGGCTGACCGCTGGCGCGAGCCAGCGCCCGCTCAACCAAGGTTTGTGAGACACCCACTCTGAGTGCGCCGGTGAGTAGCTTGGTGTAGAGAAACCGGCTCGGTGCATCCAGTCGTTGCCATGCGCTGACCACACGCTCGCGTCGTTGTTCTTCGTCCATTTCACGTAACGTCAGTATGTCTTCTTCAACCCATGTTGCGAGACCACGTTGGTCGATTGTTGCCTGTCCACCCTTCCTATCGAGTACCAATGCAATGGTTTCGGCTAAATCTCCGACATGCTCGTGGCTCTCTTCGATTAGCCAGATAGGCAAATCACTGATGTCAGCCAGCCATTGACGCAATTGCACCGGACCAATCAGTCGTTTGAGGCGACGGCCACTTAAGAAATAAACCGCCCAAGCGCCATCCTTAGGCTGAATGGATTGAAAATATTCAGCCATTGCGATGACTTTGGCATTAGTGCCACGTTGTTCATCGAGGATTTGAAAAAGCTGAGCGAAGCGCTGCATTAATGCACCTCGCCGTCATCATCGTCCTGATCGCCGTACAGTGTGGCGAGCGGTCGGGCGCTCAGGCCTTGTTCAATCAGGTAGCGCACCAACTCATCAGCGCGACCATGGGTGGTGAGTACTTGCTTAGCGCCGGTTTCAGTGATGGTCTTGAGTAGATCTGGCCAGTCAACATGATCAGAGATGACAAAGCCACGATCATAGCCGCGTCGCCGGCGGTTGCCCCGAATGCGCATCCAACCGGAAGCAAAGCCAGTCGCGGGTTTGCGAAACCGGCGCATCCAAGTCGAACCCGCCGCACTCGGCGGTGCAATGACTAGACTGCTGGAAAAATCTTCATCCGCAGGCGCCTGACTGACAGGTTGCGTTGGGGGTAATTCAATACCCGCTGCTCGATAATCATCGGTCAGCGGGGCAATGGCGCCATGCAAATAGATTGGCCCAGGACGGCCTAAGGGTAATTCGGCAAGCAAGCGCTGAGCCTTGCCGAGTGCATAGCAAAAGAGCACGGTTGTTCGATTAGTACTGGCGTTTTTTTGCCACCATTGATGAATGTCGCGGGCGACATCGCGCACTACCGGCCAACGATAGACCGGCAGGGCAAATGTCGCTTCAGTGATAAAGGTATCGCAAAGAATGGGTTCAAATGGCGCACAAGTCGGATCAATATCGCGTTTATAATCGCCTGAGGCGACCCAGACCTCGTCCTCATGCTCTAGGCGTACTTGCGCTGAACCAAGCACATGGCCTGCCGGATGTAAGCTGACAGTCACCGGTCCAAATCTCAGCGTCTCGCCATACTCAAGGCCATGAATCACCGCCTTTTTGCCTAGTCGGCGGCGGAGTAATCCAAGGCCGGATCGAGCAGCCCAGTACTGATCATGACCGCTGCGGGCATGGTCAGCGTGGGCATGGGTAATGAGCGCTCTCGGCACCGGTTGCCACGGATCAATATGAAAATCGCCAGCGGCGCAATAAAGACCCTTGCGAGTCGGTTGTATCAGCGGCACGGTCATAGGTTGTTATTGTAGCGCGAGAGATAGGAGCGAATGTAATGAAGACACTCAATGCGCAATCAGTTGCAGTGGTTATTGGCGCAAGCGGTGGCATTGGTGCGGCGCTGACCGAGCGATTGCTAGCGCATACGAGTGTTACCCGCGTATGGGCAGCATGCCGTCAGCCCGAATGTCCGGTACTCGAGGACTTGGTGAGACGTTTTGGCGATCGAATCCGCCCGCTCATGGTCGATGTCACTGATGCGAGCAGCATAGAGGCAACGGTCGCACAGATCCGGGCGCAAACTCCAGCGGTCCATCTACTCATTAATGCGTTTGGTTTTCTTCATGATGCGGAGGCTAGAATTTGGCCTGAAAAGCGGATTGAAGAGATTACGCCTGAGGGATTGCTGCGAAATTTTCAAATTAACGCAATGGCCCCTGCTTTAATCGCCCGGCATACCTTTGCACTGCTTAATCATCGCGAACGTGCGGTATTTGCCAGTCTATCGGCACGCGTTGGCAGCATAAGTGATAATGGCCTCGGCGGCTGGTACGCCTATCGCTCAAGTAAGGCAGCGCAAAATATGCTCACACGCGGTTTTGCCGTTGAGGGCGCCCGGCGAGCTAAGCGGCTTATTTACTTAGCGCTGCATCCGGGTACAACTGACTCAGGGCTTTCCGAGCCATTTCAATCCGGTGTCCCTGAGGGCAAGTTATTTAGCCCGGATTTTGCCGCGACGAAATTGCTCGAGCAGATTGATACGGCGAGCATCGAAGACTCGGGGCAGTTTTTTGCCTGGGATGGCCAGTCGATTCCTTGGTGACGGGACTGGATTATTTAGGCTGCTTCGCCGCGCTTTGCGCGGCAAGTGATTCAGCCACAACACCAGTGAGTCTCCGGGCCATCGGTAAGTGCAAGAATTCATTTGGTCCGTGTGCATTAGAGCCGGGCCCAAGCACACCGGTGACTAAAAACTTAGCGCTTGGAAAACGATCACTGAGCAGGTTCATTAAAGGGATGCTGCCGCCTTCACCAATAAATACGGCATCGGCATTAAACCAGTGCCGCGCGCTTTCGGCGAGGCTATCGCCAAGCCAGCCTGAGAATGCTGGTGCGTTCCAGCCGTTAGCAGCGCCCCCTGCCTGAAAGCTTACCTCGGCGCTTTGCGGTGGTGTTTGTTCGAGCGCTGCCTTTACCAAGCTCGTCGCGGTATTGCCATCAATGGTCGGTGGTAGCCGCAGTGATAGCCGCAGGGTGGTCTCAGGACGTAGAACATTGCCTGACGCTTGTATGGGAGGCAGTCCATCAGCACCAATGACCTCAAGGGCGGCGCGCCAGGTGCGATCAAGAATCTGCTCGGTGGTCTGTGCATGATTAGGTTGGGTGCCTCCCGCCCATGGAAATTTGCCCGCTAGCCCATCAGCAATCACGGTGGCCGCCTGTTCGGCCTGGGCACGACGCTCCGCTGGAATATCGGCATGTAAATCGGTCAGTTTCAGCACACCAGTAGCGCTTTCCTCGATACGCTCGAGAAGCTGGCGAGCAATGCGAAAGCTTGATGGCACAATACCACCAGCATCACCAGAGTGGACCCCTTGTTCCAAGACACGGACACGTAAATCTCCCGCGGCCATGCCGCGAAGTGAGGTGGTAACCCAGAGTTGATCATAGTTTGCACAACCGGAGTCAAGACAAACAATGAGCTCAGGCTGGCCTAAGCGGGGTGCGAGGTGATCGAGATAGGCCGGTAAGTCTGGACTCCCGCTTTCTTCAGCACACTCAATCACCAACATACAACGTGGATGCGGCACCCCTTGATCATGCAGTAGGCGAATCGCTTGCAGCGAGGCAAAAAGGGCATAACCATCATCAGCGGCACCGCGACCATATAACCGATCATTTTCAATCACCGGGGTCCATGGGCCTTTGTTAGCATCCCATCCACTAGCCTCAGGCTGTTTATCGAGATGGCCATACAGCAGCGTCTCACCATCGCCTGTTGCCGCGACATCTACCCACAACAAGGGGGTTCGTCCCGGCAATCGAATAACTTCAACATGAGATCCTGGTGGTGCGACGCGTTCACACCACTCACTCGCGAGGGCAACGGCGGCGTCAATGTGGCCGTTGGCTGACCAATTGCTATCAAAGGCGGGTGATTTTGCAGGGATACGAATGAAATCCTGCAACACCGGTAAAATACTGTTTTGCCAAGCAATATCAACGGCTTGACGAGCCTGGGTGAGGTTAAGTGTTGGTGCCATCGATTGGCTCCCGGTCGCGAGTAAAAATCGAAGTAATAGGGTAACGGTGCGGGTCTATAGCGGCCAGACCCAGGGGATGATTAGCAAGGCAATGGCCATAACAATTAAATTAAGCGGTAGACCAAAACGGACATAGTCCATAAACCGATAACCGCCAGGGCCGTAGACCATAAGGTTAGTTTGGTAACCAATGGGCGTGGCAAAGGCGGCTGAAGCAGCCACCATAATCGCAATGACAAAGGGTATCGGAGATAAACCGAGTGACTCTGCAGCGGCCATGGCAACGGGAAAAATAAGCACAGCGGCGGCATTGTTGGTGATGAGCTCTGTTGCAACCGATGTCAGCAAATAGATGGCGGCTAACGTTAGAAAGGGCCGATCAGCGGTGAGGGTAATCACCTGTATACCGATGGCTTGAGCGGCTCCACTGTTATCCATGGCACGACCAATGCCAATGGCTGCACCAATGACCAAAAGCACATTCCAGTCGACATTACTGATCGCTTCACGCAAATCCATGCAACGGGTCACGATTAGCGCAATGGCAGCAATTAGAGCTGCATTAAGCATGCTTACCCAAGGACTACTCGCAAGAACCACCATGAGCCCTAGAATGGGTAAAGCGAACCAAGCTTTGTCATGCTGCAGTGGCGCAGAGTCTGCAACACCACTGACTAAATAAAAATCGCGGGCATCTTGCTGGCGTTCAATAAAGCGAGGGTGGGTCTCCAACAGCAAGGTATCTCCCGGGCGCAGAGCAATGTCGCCAATCTTCCCGGATAGCGCTCGGCCACCGCGGGCGATTGCAATGATTGCGGCCTGATAACGCGCCCTAAATCCTCCGGCTCGAATGCTTTTACCAATCAGCGGGCAGGCCTCAGAGACGACCGCTTCAACTAGGCAGCGCTCCCGTCGGGGCGCATCAAGATCTGCAATCGCATCCGTTGCCGGTTGTAAACCGCGCATTTGATGTAAATCGACTACCGACTCGAGCACGCCAACAAAGACGAGTCGATCTCCGCCGCGGAGGATTTCCATCGGTCCAACCGCTGGAATGATGTGGCCATTGCGCTCGATTTCAACCAAAAATAATCCCGGCAAGTGGCGCAGCCCCGCTGCCTCAATATTACGATCGACAAGTGGGCCATCAGCAATTACCTCGACCTCAACCGTATAGCGTCGGGGATCAAGTCGTTCCGCCAATACCTTGCTACGATCAGGCAACAGCCAAGCGGATGTGCCGATTAAATACAGCAGGCCAATGAGGGTCGCTGGCACGCCCACCCAGGCCAAATCGAATAAGGCTAAGCTCGAGCCCTCCGGTCGTTGTGCGAGTAGATCATTAACGATCAGATTGGTGCTTGTACCAATGAGGGTGCAGGTGCCGCCTAAAATGGCGGCATAACTGAGCGGGAGGTATAGCCGTGAGGCAGGTATCTGTAACCGGCGTGCTAAATCATCGACCACGGGGAGGAATAAAGCGACGATCGGGGTATTGTTCAAAAAAGCACTGAGCCCTGCTACCGGGGTGAGCATGCGCCACTGAGCAGAACGAAGTCCTTTGGCATTCCCGAGCAGCGGTTGGGTCATCAAGCGAACCGCACCCGTTCGGGTTAAGCCTGCCGCGACCACAAATAGCAAGCCAACGGTAATCATGCCGGTGCTACCAAATCCGGCCGCCGCTTCGCTTGTTGTTAGCAGTTGATGGCTACCGGTGAATGCCGCTGTGGTCATTAACACAGCAAGTCCGGTAAAAAGCACGCCCACAGGCGATACTTTGCCACTGGCTAGGCCCGCTAGGACCATAAGTACGACGGCAATCGTTAACCCGCCTTCCCAGCCCATAGTGGCTCCCAATTCCGATTAATTACTGGTTGAAACGTTCGGCGAGTTGCTCAAGCTTTGCTCGACGCTTCTCCTCAGCGGCTGCTTCGGCGTGTGCTCGGCGTCGCTCAGCGGTTCTTGCCTTTTGCTCAGCGCGCTGTTCTTTTGCTCGCTCAATAGCCGCTTCTGTTACGGGTTCAACGGACTGGCCTTGTAGATCAATACGCTCAGCGCCGGCGATGATGGCTTCGAGATAGGCAGGTGAGCGCGTGTACCGCGCAAGCGCCTGACGAATCAGCCAGCTTGGGGTATCTTTTGTCTCTGGCTTTTGCTCGAGCGATTGTCGGATCGCTTTTTCGATACCGATTGCCAGTGGACGGACTTGGTCGCGCTTGGCGCTAAAACACGCTGGGTAATCATTGATGAGTTGATCAATAAAAGCGCTGGTTCGCTCAGCCCGACGACGTTTTTGGTTAAGCGTATTAGCCATAGCAAGAGCATACCTCAACATCACATGGGTCAACAGACCGACATATGCCTTGTATGATAGGACAACGCGTTCACATCACCCGGAGGGTGAATAGCATGAGCACAGAGGCTTTGATTCCAAAAAATCAATTATTAAAAATCCTGCAAGACAGTCCTTTCGAGCATCTCACTAGCAGTGTGCATGTCATGGATAATCAGCGTGGTAGTGGCCATGAGCTGGCGGGTGTTTCGTTGTATAGCAACGCAAAGGGCTGGACGGCTCAAGTGAATTGGCGTGCGCATATTGAATCCGACGAAATTACGCTTCGCGTGGGGGATGGTGATAGTGGTGAGCGCGCCTATGAATTGCGTGATCAGCATCGCTCGCGCTTAGTGGTGGGTGATGAAGGTGGCGCACCGGTGAGTGCGGATGAGGTTTCAGCACTCGTGGCGCAGTCACCATTAGCGAAAAGTTGGGAAGAGGACGTGGTTGGCGTGCTCAAGGAGACCCGCGAGCGTCAGGCGACTTTGCACTAACATGGGCGGGCTCGGCTCGGATCTACTCGAGCGTTTTCAGCAAGCTGCGTCTGAACTTGATGGCCTTGATCGGGCGGCCTATACCGAGGCTAAGCGTGATCAGAATGAACCGATATTCGGATTAGGCCCGGCCAATGCCTCTATTGCGTTTTTTGGCCGTGATCCGGGGCGCGAAGAAATCAAACATGGCGTGCCGTTTATTGGCGCCGGTGGCCAGCAAATTCGCCGTGTCCTCCATCAGCGCGCTAGGCATTCGGCTTTAGCGACAACTGAGCAGGCAATTGCCGCGGGTATCGGTTTTTTTTGGGCGAACACAGTGCCGTATAAACCCCTTGGCAATAAAGCGTGGTCAATGGCAGTGAAGCGGCGATTTCAACCGCTCGTTGCCACCGTGTTGTTGGATTATTGGCATGGTCACAATGTCATTACTTTAGGCCGGGAGGCATTTTTTTGGTTCGCCATTGGTCAATCGGCCGCGGTGGCTAAACAGCTCGCTGAGCATTGGCAACAGGCAGAACGCTTTGAGCGGGTGTTACCTATTCGTTATCAGGGGCCTAAATCGGCCTCGCGTGCTTTTGTATTACATCCGCTACCGCATCCATCACCGCTCAATGCGACTTGGTTTAAACATTTCCCAAGGTTGTTAGAGCAACGCTTAAATCAGCTCGAGGCCGGATAAATGCAAATCAGTGACTGGGGTCGGCAAACTCGTGACCAATTAACCGCGCAAATGCATGACGCACAGGTGGCGTTATTACCACTAGGCGCAATAGAACAGCATGGCCCCCACCTCCCACTAGCAACCGATCAGATTATTGCTGATGGATTGGTCAACGAGGCGATCTCTCAGCTCGATGATCAAATCGCTGTCTGGCGATTGCCAACCTTACCCATAGGTCAAGGTGTTGAGCATGCACGGCATGCGGGGACGCTTTCCTTATCAGCCGCGACTTTTGAATCCGTGATCTATGAGTTGGGCGTGAGCGTTGCCCGCACGGGGGTGAAACGGTTGGTATTGTTCTCAGCCCATGGTGGCAACAGTGCAGCGATTGAGAATGCCGCGCTTGAGCTTCGGCAGGATTATGATTTGTTGGTTGTGAAGGCATGTTATTTCAATTTCCCGGCGCCCCCGACGTCTGAGTGGCCCGCAAAAGAATGCCGTGAAGGCTTGCATGGCGGCGCGTTAGAAACCACATTAATGCTGCATTTTGCGCCAAATATGGTTAACCCATCGGCTTGCCAGCATTGGCCATCCATTGATGAAACAGCGCTTGCGGGATTTCAATATTTGGGTGCGGAGCATCGCCCGGCGCGTTTTGCTTGGCTTGCCAGTGATATCAATCCAGCTGGAGTTTGTGGTGACGCGCGTTTGGCCAATGCCGCCGATGGCGAGGCATTTGCACGCCATTATGCCGAAGTGCTGGCGGGCATATTAGCGGAGACAGCGGCTTTTCCGTTGGCGCATTTAAGCCACTTTGATTGAAAGGTGAATTAACTGTGGGTTTCGCTATGCTGCGATCTGAGTACTTCGTCTAGCCAGTGCCCGGCCCGTTCTGACTTTGCCGTGAGATACCGTGCATTGTGTGTATTGAGAGCCCCATGCAATGCCTCGCGACCGGCAATCTCGATTCCTGCCGCTTCTAGCGCTGCAATTTTACCGGGATTATTGGTCATCAAACGCACTCGAGATATACCTAAATCATTGAGCATGGCGGCGGCGACTTCATATCGGCGTTCGTCTTCGCCAAACCCTAAAAGTTGATCGGCATCAACCGTATCAAGCCCTGTGTCTTGTAGGCCGTAAGCGCGAAGCTTATTTGCCAGTCCAATTCCGCGTCCCTCTTGGGCTAGGTATAACAGGACCCCGCCGCCTTCTTTTGCAATGGTTTGCACCGCACCGCGAAGCTGCTCACCGCAGTCGCAACGCAGTGAGCCGAACAAATCGCCTGTCAGGCAAGCCGAGTGCATGCGTAGGGCTGGCGTGTCTGGCCAATCGACTTCTGAGCCAATAAGCAGCGCAACATGCTCGAGCAATCCATCAGCTTCACGAAACACCACAAACCGTGAGCTCTCTGCGTGATCTAGCGGTACTTGAGCCTGACTGATCCGTTCTGGAGCACGGGTGGCACCCACATTAAACCCTTGAATATCCGTCTCAGTCACCGCCAATATCTCGCCGTGCTCCATAGCGCGCTTTAGCGCAAGCGAGGGCGCATCGATGTCAACCGCTAGAGCGGCGGGCAACAAAGCGGCTTGCCGCAAAAGATGTAGCGCTGCTGATTCAGCCCCTTGGGTGGCGCGGCCCCGTTGGGTTGGTGCTGTTAGCCACTCGTGGGCCATGCCTGCCAAGGCCTCCGCATCAGTATTTTGCGGTGCCGGCACAGCAATGCCCGAGGCTGAAGCACCTTCCATGCCCAGTGCAGCAGCACGGTGTGCGGTAAGCAGCAATTGCGGTGGTTGATTAGAGATCTGACGAATCGCAGCAAGCCGGGCGTCGTTAAGATTTTCAAGGGCAATCATTAATAACCCTCCGCAATCTTTTGCAACATAGACGGGCTCGCCGCGCCTGAGATCGATCAGTGCGCGCCGGATGCGCTGCATATTTACTCCCTGTCTCTGGTCTGTCGGAGTAGACCACGGCAAACTGTAACAATTCCATCATTTTTATTGCAGAGGGTCTATTGGCTAAAAATCAGCGAATCACGGCGATGTGGACCAATCTTCTGCATCAATGTCACAGCGTGTGCCAAGTCAGTGTGAATGAGTCAGCGAATGATCACGCCGATGACTTAGCGGGGTTGGACTCGCAAATGGCTGCGGATGCCCTTGCCGCTCGCTATGAACCGATAATCGCACCGCTTGGGAATCGACCGCGAGTGATTGCGCAGCTAGGGCAAAGTTTGGATGGACGCATTGCCACAGCAACGGGCGAGTCACATTTTGTGACTGGCTCGGCTGATCGAACCCACTTGCACCGATTACGGGCCCTAAGTGATGCGGTTCTGATCGGTGCGGGCACTTTAGTTGCGGATGATCCGCAGTTAACGGTGCGCGCGGTTTCTGGGCCTAATCCAACGCGGATTATTGTGGCTAACTGTGCATCCCTGCCCGCTAAGCTTAGGGTGTTTACCGATGGCGCCGCACCGACGTGGTGTATTGGCCCGCTCGATCTGAGTTACGCCGGTGTGGATCGCTGGTTTGATTTTCAGCCAGCCAACCCCGCCACTATGATAAGCGCCCTGGCTAAGGCGGGGATTAAGCGTTTGTTGGTCGAGGGTGGGGCGAGAACCGTATCGGCCTGGCTGGCGGCGGGCTTAGTGGATTATCTCTACTTAACGATAGCGCCGATTATTATCGGTTCAGGTCCGCGAGGATTAGAGCTGCCAGCAATCGATCAGCTGGATGCGGCCCTTAGGCCTGCGGTGCGCCGCTTTACGCTGGGGGAGGATACGCTTTATCGGCTGAATTTTAACGCCGAATAAGCGCAATCACTCCGGGCAAACTGGCAATTAAGCTAAGTCCACCATAAAGGATGGCAGCCGTTACCCCCTCAGCGGCAGCCAAACCGGCCAGTGGCCAGAGCACCGCCGCAGCGCCCTCACGCAAACCCCAACCCCCTAGGCTGAGTGGGATCAACATAGCGAAAAGCACCAAAGGTATTAAGCCTAACCAAATCACAGGTGAGCCCATGGCAGCGCTTGCCATTAAGCAACAGGCGAAAACGCCAATATAGCTTGTCGCGACAAGTACGGATGCACCCATCTGCAGGGGCAGCACCCGCCATTGCAATAATCCCTGCTCTAGCGCCTGCCACCAATTCGGCGCCCATCGCTTCAGGCTCGTTACACTGAGAAAGCCAGTGCTAATCAGCCCGATAGTGGCCAGTCCAAGCACGAATGCGGGCGGGAGCGCGGGTCGCCAAGGTGCGATCAGCCATGCCCCAAGTGCGATCAGAACCATGGCGAGTTGGCCAGAAAACCGCTCAATAATGACCGCTTGAAAAGCTGGGCTGCGTTGGGTTGAAGACTGGCCATGACGCCAAGCACGTTGGGCATCGCCTAAAACACCCCCTGGCAATACTTGATTGACTAGTGTTCCGAGGTAGTACTCACGGAGTGCGGTTCCGCGTTTGAGCTCAAGTCCGAGCTGATGGGCTGTATAGCGCCAGCGCCATGCGGATAGAACGACTTGGGCCACGCTAAGCAGTAGTGCAAGAAATAGCCATTCATAGCGCAGGTGGCTTAAGCGCTGCAGCACATCAGTGCCGAACTGCGCTATGACAAAGCCAATCAACCCAAGGCTAATTCCAAACCGAATTATGCGCGACATGGCAAGGCAAGAATATCCCGATGACCCACGCGAAAGTGGGTCTGTGTATGCTGTGATTGACGTTGTGCAAACCAATGGTTGATACGCTCGATCTGTGTCGGTGCCTGATCGATCGCTGCGTCATACCAGCCGTTTAGCGTGGCTTGTTGCAAAGCCATTTGATCAGGACCTAGATTCCAATCGCTTGCGCGCTCCATTACCTCAAAGCCTGCTTTGGCAAACGCATCGACGGTGTATCTGGTCGCATCCGGCCCAAGCGCTTGGCCCATGTCTTTTGCACCCCGCTGATGGGCGTTAATGAGTTGCTCTATCCAAGCATCATCCGGGTGCGTTGGGCGCAATGAAATTTCCCCATCAAAGGTGAGCGCAAAAAGCACTGGCAAACGGTGTTTGCTGCAATAGCCTACGAATTGATCAATCCAATCTGAGCTGACCAAATCAAGCAGTGCCGAGGCGGTAATAAGATCAGTGCGAAATGGCTTGGCAAATAGTGCATATAAATCACTTTGCCATTCGGTTATCTGAATGCGTCGGTCACTCGCGCTCGTTAATAAGAAGTCAGCGATTTTCTCTCGTGCGCTGGCAAGTAGACCGCTGTCATGATCGAGTAGCGTCCAATGCTGCTCACGTGCAGTGAGCTGCGGGGCTAAGTAGCGAACATTACTGCCCGTCCCACTGCCAAGATCAAGAATATTTAATGCTTGATCAGGACCGAGATAGGCCGTGAGCGCATGGAGGCATTGCATTGCTCTGGCCGTGTGATCAGCGGGTTCACGCAGCGTGAGCCATTGACTAGCAAATTCCTCAGGCATGGGCGTTGATGCGCTTTAAAGCGTCATTAAAGTTGCCAACGCGGACGGGCCAATCATGGAGATGAGCGCGTGCTGCCATCGCGCCAGCGCGGAGTTTTTGGCGTAAATCGGGGTCTGCTAATACGCGATGAAGTGCCTCATGAAGGGCGTGCTCATCCGCATTCGCAACCCATAATCCCGCCCCATCAGGCAGGGTATCGGGTAGTGCACCGGCATCGGTTGTGATCACTGGAATACCGCGAGCAACCGCTTCGGTAACGACCATGCCGTACCCCTCATAGCGCGATGGTAGAACGAATACATCGGTTTTTATCCATATCCGCTCAAGCGGCTCACGCGCTAAAGCCCCGGTGATTTTTATTCGTGGCTCAAGTCCATAGTGGCTGACTTGCTCGCGCCGGGCTTGGGCAAAAGCCGGATCCAGATCATCAGCACCTACCAGCCAAGCGTTCCAGGGCAGGGCGGTAAGTGTTTTTAATGCCTCGATGAGTCGATCTTGGCCTTTGCGCTCGATTAATGCACCAAGGCACAGCAGTTCGACGCGTTTGCGTTTGTGTTGTGGCGATAATGGCGCAGGCGCACAGCCAGGCGGAACGACAGAGACAGGGCCATGATAAAGATCAAGCCTCGGCAATCGTCGAGCGGTAAATGCGCTGGTGGTGATAACCCCATTAACTAAGCGAAGCGCCTCGCGTTCGCTCGCGTGTCGCCTCGCAGCCGTCTGTTTGTCTAGGCCGGTTTCATCGGTGAGTGGATGATGGATTAAGGCAATCAGGCAAAGCCGCTTTGCATGTGGTTGAAAACAGGCCGGCCATCCGCCGAGCACGAGTCCATCGACGATGACTTGACTGGCATCAGGCAGACTATCTAGGCACTGGGTAAGCATCGCCTGTGCCGTTTCATCTGGTCCGGGAAAATCCCCTGGCAACTCATGCACGTTCACGCGTAAGCCCCTGTCGCGCAGTCCGGTGATCATAGCGCGGTCATAGCGGCTACCCCCGGTTGGCCGATCAATCGACCCGGGAATAAGAAAGTCATACACGCTCACGCTATCAATGATCGCTCATAGCTGGCTGAAGCCACATGGGATTCATTAAGGGTAATGCGCAAATGCTCTAACCTTTGAGCTGACTCACCTAATTCGCCGGCGTGTATGGCCTCGACGAGGGCATCAGCGATGTGGCTTGCGAGAAATTCGGTGGTGGTATTAACGCCACTGAACTCAGCCATATCGTCAAGATTTTTTAAGTGATAGCGACTCAAAATTTGCCGTAATACCTCGGTTGCAAGAGCAATATCGACAACAACGCCAGCATGATCGAGTTGGCTGCGAGAAAATTCGGCATCGGTAACGTAAGTTGCTCCATGCAGGGCTTGGGCTGGGCCAAAACTCTCGCCTCGGAAGCTGTGAGCGATCATGAAATGCTCACGGACGCGAATGCTATACATTAGGACTCCTCGTATCGAATGCGTTGGCATAGGCCTTGGCCATGAGCCAATTGACCCATTGTTTCAGGCAGCGCGGTAAAATCACTCTCGCCATCAATGAGTTCATCCCATTGTGGCTGAGTGGCGAGTAGGTCTAGGGCTTTTTGCATGCGTCGGCGGTAATTCCAGCGCGGCTGCATTGAGGGGGGAATGCCACCAACTTGGCTCGAGCGCAAGGTTAGTCGACGCGAGTGAAAGTGCTCGCCTAGAGACAGACTCACCGAACGGTCTCCATACCAACTCACTTCAATAACACGGGCCTCATCGCCGGCCAGCTCGAGGGCAAGCGCAAGGCCTTGCTCGCTTGCACTGCTATGAATAACCACATCAGCCTCGTCTGTTGCTTGGTTGGGCATAACAAAAGGCACGCCAAGGACGTTTGCTACAGCCTCTCGGGCTGGATTGATATCGATAAGTTCAACATCGGCCCCCGGTATTGCCTGACATATCGCGGCAATGAGACAGCCAACCACACCACCACCAATTACCCGGACTTTTTCGCCAGGTTGTAATGCAGCGTCCCAGCACGCATTAAGGGCCGTTTCGGTGTTGGCAGCGAGTATGGCGCGCTCCGGAGGGAGCTTGGCGGGGAGCAAAAACGCGTTGGCAATCGGTAGATGGTAATAGCTCTCATGCGGATAGAGAGCAAAAATGACTCTCCCTTGCCACTCACTGGGTCCGTGTTCAACCTGGCCAACGTTGGCATAGCCGTACTTAATGGGACCCGGAAATTCGCCTTCTTGAAATGGCGCTCGCATGCGTTGGTATTGGTTAGACGGGACTTCTCCGCGCCAAATAAGTGCTTCGGTGCCACGGCTTATGCCGCTGTAGAGTGTTTTAATAGCAAGTGTATCGGCCGTTGGCGCTGTTAACGTTCGTGCTCGTATCTCGCCTTTTCCGGGAGCAAGAATCCAAAAGGCATGACTGAGACGCTCGGTCATCATCTGAGTGGCTCCTGACTGACTGCTAGACTGGCCAATAACGCAAACTAGGATGGCAGGAGAGTAGCATTGGTTCCGGCTTATGCCATGCAAAAGGCAAAATTTACGTTACCTGATTTACTTGTTGCCGCGATTGGTTTGGCAGCGGCAGCCGGTGGCTTACGGATTGCGTTTGCGCTACCGATGAGTGTGTTGCTGGTGTCATTAGGAGGGTTCTTGGTTTTCGCCTTGGTGCTTATCTGGCATCAGGGCGCACAGGCACTAACCCCAGCGGATCGAGTGACATTAGGCCGCGGTGTGCTCGTGATTTTACTTGTAGGTTTGATGCCGGCGGCTGATTGGTTCGTGCTCGAGCCAGGTTTACTGTTCGCACTCGCTCTAGCCGCTGTATTGCTCGATGGTGTTGATGGGGCAGTCGCTCGGCGTTTTCGCTGTGCAACGGCAAAGGGCGCGCGTTTTGATATGGAGCTTGATGCGGTGCTGCTATTAGTGCTTTGCATTTGGCTTTTTCTCATTGAGCGTGCGGGCCCTTGGGTGCTTGCTATTGGCGCGTGGCGGTATGGCTTTATTTTAGCGGGCCAATGGCGAGCGTCGTTGCGCTCAGATTTATCTCCATCACAGCGCCGGCGAATTATTTGTGCAATTCAAGGTATTGGCTTGGTGCTCTGCCTCGCACCGAGTTTTCCAGTCGCTTGGGTGCCAGCGCTTGCGCTTACGTTGCTATTGTTATTGAGCGTTTCGTTTATTCTCGATATGCGGGCACTATGGTAGTCACAGCCTAAGTAAGGAGCGCTAGTATGCGATTTCTCAGTTTCTTTTTAACTGCCCTGTTAGCGCTGCCTTATGCCGCAACGGCATCGGCAGCGCCAGAGCGTTTTGTCCTTGATCCAAGCCATGTGAGCATTGGTTTTCTCATCGGCCATGCTCAGTTTGCTCAAGTCCTTGGGCAATTTACCGAGGTGAGTGGTGAGTTTAGCTATGATTCGGAAACTCAGACCTTACACTCAGGCACGGTTGAAGTGCGGGCAACGAGTGTATTTACCGGTCATCAAGAGCGCGATAATCATGTCCGTGATGATGATTTCCTCGCCACTGAAGATCATCCACTCATTCGCTTTGAAGCGACTGATTATTCGCCCACCAGCAAGACGCAAGGCGTGCTTAGTGGTGAGTTGAGTTTGCGCGGAAAAACGCGCCCGCTGAGTTTGGATTTGACATTGAATCGTCGTGGCGATCATCCAATCGGCGGTGCCGATACGCTAGGCGGCTCTGCGCGTGGGCACATTTTTCGGAGTGAATTTGGAATGGAATATGCACTTGAAGGTGAGCTAGTGAGCGATAAAGTGGCGCTCATTATTGAGTTCGAGGCGATTCGTGAGGAGGGTTAATGCCTAACCCTTCAAGCGTTGCCCGCCCACGAATAGGACTAGCCCTTGGCGGTGGTGCCGCGCGTGGATGGGCGCACATGGGCGTGATTCGGGCATTACATGAAGCAGGCATTAAGCCGGATATTGTGGCGGGCACGTCAGTCGGCGCTATTGTTGGGGCGATGTTTTGCAGTGGTCATTTAGAGGCTTTTGAGGGTTGGGTGCGCGATCTAACCCGACGTGATGTGATCGGGTATATGGATTTTGCCCTCGGTAATGGAGGTTTTATCCAAGGCCGACGCCTGATGGAGCGATTTCATGAAGCCTTTGGCGTGCAGCGCTTTGACGCCTTGGCACTTCCTTTGGGCGTTGTCGCTACCGATTTATATAGCGGCCAAGAGCGCTGGCTGCAGAAGGGTGATTTGGCGACTGCGGTCAGAGCGTCGATGGCATTGCCGGGGCTTTTTACACCGGTGCAAGTGAATGCTGAATGGCTTGTCGATGGCGGGTTAGTGAATCCGGTCCCGGTCTCGCTCTGTCATGCAATGGGTGCAGATCGGGTGATTGCGGTCAATTTGAATGACGGATTGCTGGGTCGACGTATTCAATCGCCAATCGAAAAGAGCGCCTCACAGGCTAGCACAGCGTCGGCGGAAGACAGCGAAGGAGGTTGGCTGCATTGGCTTTCCGCTGGCTTTAAAGACCGTGCCGAAGCGTTGCAGGCACAATTTCGTCGAGGCAGTGAGCAAACCAGCCCTGGCGTTTTTGATGTGATCGCAACAGCAGTCAATGTTATGCAGGATCGAATCACCCGTAGCCGAATGGCAGGCGATCCACCGGATTTACTGATTAGCCCACAGCTTGCCGAGATTGGCTTGCTTGAAATGCACCGTGGCGCGGAAATCATTGAAGAAGGCTATGCCAGTGTTCAGCGCATGGATGCGGCGATTGCCGCTTTTCGCGCGCATTAACTACTCGATCAGTGCGGCGATATGACCGAGCACCGGCCACGCCAGTAACATTTGTGCAAAACGCACGGTGGGCGGGCGAGCTGGGTCGCTGTGATGCGTTCCGGCCGGCGAATCGAGTCCGGCAAACGCACAAATTTCCTGCTCCAATGTCGCAAGCGCGGCAGGGGGCATGTGGCCATCGACGTGCAGGACATTAACGGTCTGCTGCTCTATCTGACTGGGCACGGTGGCTAGCATAAAGGGCATGGCGGGGTTGCGCGTCATGTTGTTGAGATCCACCGGGAAATAAAGGGCAGGCTGATCGGGATCGCCGGGCTTAACAATCACCTCAAGGTGATAGCAGGTCTCGGGGAGTTCGGTGGCGAGCTGTCCGGGCGCAAGCCGACCCAGTTCGCTTGGGTGAATACGCAGGACAACGTCAGCGTGAGTTTGTTGTTGCGCAATCCATTGTTGGTAATGATGGGCGCGCCTTGCGATCTCATGTTCCGCCTCGGCATCCGCATAGCCACGTTCTTGGGTGTCGCGCTGATGCTTCCAGGCATGTTTGACCGCGGCATCGGTGTCGACATAAATCGAAAAATCCAACAGTGCTTGGAATTCGGAGTAGAGCGTGTGCAAGCCCTCGACAACGATAATCGGTGTCGGTGTGTGCTGCCGTGGCGGCTGAAAGCAGCCTTGAGTGTGATCATAGATGGGGATCTGAACGGATTCCCCTGCGCGCAGAGCGGTTAAGTGCTCGACTGCCTGTGCAAGATGATTTGCTTTAGGGTCAAGTGGTGAGCGTCCGCTAGCTCGGCGTGTCGCGCGATCTTCAGCGTGATAGCCATCAAGGCTGATTTGACTCACCAATGTCTGCCCAAGTAGCCACTCAATGCCCTTGGTGTAAGTGGACTTGCCACTTCCACTATCCCCAGCAACACCGATAACAATCGGCTTTCCGTGAACGCGCAAGCGCTCACAAAGCGTGCTGGTGTCAGCAGACGGAGGGCCTGAGCCCCGACTTTTTTGCATACGCGTCCTTTAACTGGTGAATGCCAACAATCGCCTGAATCTGGTAGCTAGTTTGCGCTGCACAAGCACGTGGGTCGACCCCGATGTGAATGATGTCAGCCCCAACAGTTGCTCTAACTGCGTCTGCCGGTTAGCTTCAGTCACAGGAAAAAGGAGATTTTATGGCCATCAAAACCACCGACCTCTGTGATGAACACACTGATGTGCTACGCATTATGGCGCCGTTATTTGGCAACTATGGCGGCCGCCATGGGTTTGCCGGTGAGATCCAGACCGTTAAGACATTTGAAGATAATAGCTGCGTGGCTAATGTACTCGATACCCCGGGTGAGGGCCGCGTATTAGTCGTCGATGGAGCTGGCTCACTACGCTGCGCGCTGCTTGGTGATCAGCTTGCCGCCAAGGCGCGTGATAATGGCTGGAGTGGATTGCTTATTTATGGCTGCGTGCGTGATTCGGCAGATCTAGCAGATTTGGATGTGGGTATTAAAGCGCTTAACACCCATCCTTGCCGAAGTCATAAAGGCGGCGCTGGTGAAATCGGCGTTGTGGTTACTTTTGCAGGTGTCACCCTTAAGCCCGGGGAGTGGCTTTGCGCTGATCGCGATGGAATTGTAGTCGCAAGCGAACCGCTCGCCTGAGTTGATGGTGGTCCAATATAGTGAATCAGTTCGTTTGGACCGGTGGTTGTGGGCGGCAAGATTTTTTAAAACTCGGCGCTTAGCCACTGAAGCCATTCAAGCTGGAAAAATTACGCTTGATGGTGTGCGCGGAAAACCTGGGCGCGCTGTTAAGCCTGGACAGCGGCTGACGATCCGCAAAGGCGCCATTCACTTTGAGATTGAAGTTAAAGGGCTAGCGGAACAACGCGGTCCTGCATCGGTTGCCGAAGCGCTTTATCGAGAAACACCAGAGAGTCTAGTCAAGCGCGAGCGCCAGCGTGCGGAATGGCAGGCGGCAAAGGCTGCGCAGCCAAGGCCTGATCATCGTCCTGATCGCCGCGATCGGCGCCGGTTGTCGGCATTCAAACGTGGCGGTGAAGATTAATCTGGAGTATCGATTCCAACTGAATAACCAGCGGATTGAACACCGGCAATCGCGCATTCTTCATCCGCATCTGAGGTGTCACCGCTGACACCAACAGCGCCAATTGCTTGGTCGTTCTCGATGATAAGCACGCCGCCTGGAACACTAATAAAGCGACCCTCAGAAGCCGCGGCGACGCCGCTGATAAACGCCTCACGGCCTTGGTTGCGCTCGCCAATCGTGCGACTCGAAATGCCAATCCCCAATGCGCCCCAAGCTTTGCCTTGGGCAACCTGATGGCGGACCACACCGGATCCATCTTCACGCGCCATCGCGATTAAATGACCACCACTATCAAGGACAACAGCGGTGAGCGGCATAAACTCGCGCTTACGGCCATGGGCCAAGGCAGCATCAATTATGCCTTGCGCCTTTTTAAGAGATAAAGCGCAATGCAGGGGGAAAACAGTACTTTTGGGCACAACAAGCTCCTATTTGGTTTGACCCGGTGGTTTGGATAATACAGAGGCGAGCGTGGATTGGCATCTGTGTTCGCTTAAGTAATTGGCTATGAAACGCCCGGTATGAGAGTCTGGGTGACGGCTGGCTTGTTCTGGAGTGCCTTGAACGACGATGTGCCCACCGGCTTCACCCCCCTCAGGACCAAGGTCAATTAGCCAATCTGACTCTGCTAATAGATCAAGATTATGCTCAATGACGACAACCGTATGGCCGGCATCGACAAGGCGATGCAAGACCCGGATTAACCGTTCAACATCGGCAATATGCAAGCCAACGGTGGGCTCATCTAAAATGTATAGCGTATTTGGTTGGCGGCCGCGACCCGTGTCTGGTCTTGCTTTGGCAAGCTCACTGACAAGTTTAATGCGCTGTGCCTCGCCGCCGGAAAGCGTTGGGCTTGGCTGGCCAAGTGTGAGATAGCCCAAACCGGTGTCATGCATAAGGCGGAGCGCATGATGAATCCGTGGGTGGACTGAAAAGAAATCAACCGCGCTCTCAATGTCCATATTTAGCACCTCACCAATTGAGCAACCACGCCATTTCACCGCTAGAGTTTCGGCGGTAAAGCGTTGGCCGTGACAAGCCTCACACGGAACCGTGACATCCGGCAGGAAATTCATTTCAATGCGCCGCATACCCTGGCCTTCACATTCTGGGCAACGGCCCTCTCGCGTATTAAAGGAAAATCGTCCTGCGCCGTAGCCGCGAATACGCGCCTCTTCGGTTTGTGCGAACAGCTGGCGTATATCGTCGTATAGGCCAACATAGGTCGCTGGGCAGGAGCGTGGTGTTTTACCAATGGGGGTTTGGTCTACTTCAAGAATGCGATCAATAGACTCAGCACCGCTCAGGCGACGAACCCCAGTCAGCGTGGCATTTGGGTCACCGTCGCGGCCAAGTCGACG
>Ga0102930_1000056_pt1 | contig 32167 bp, 12 predicted proteins | sample SalPon1_B_H2O_MG_FD_84514 | JGI IMG/M metagenome (GOLD analysis project Ga0102930, IMG submission 84514) | Salt pond water microbial communities from South San Francisco under conditions of wetland restoration - Salt Pond MetaG R1_B_H2O_MG | ecosystem: Environmental > Aquatic > Non-marine Saline... | reverse complement strand
GCGCAATAGTTTTAAAAAATTCTTGTAGAGTCTGCGGCATTTGAACAAAATTACAATAATCATACCTACAGTGAGAATTGTTTACAGCTCTTCCTGGCTGCAAATATTTTCTCTCAATCCATCTAGGCTCTTCCAATTTGGAAATTTTGTCGAATACCGAATCTACAACATCGTATTCGTAAATTTTATAAACTTGTAAATTCTCCATTGTATGCTTGGATACTTCCTTCATATTTTTCACTTATTAATCTATCTAAATCTTCTGTGCTCTTATAGTCGTAATCAGGATTGTTTTTATAGAATTCTTTTCGAATCGAATTTACACGTTTTACTTCATCGATGTAATCATTCATCTCTTTAATATCATCTATGTCTTCCAATGACAACGAATCGGCAATTTTTTCTAGAGTTTTACCTAAAACTGTAAGCTGTCTTTCTATTGGGTATTCCTTAACGATTTTATCTCTTGCTAATTCGTTAAGCATATCCTCAGTAATTTCGAGGTTACCTTCATTTATATTTACAATTTCAAAATTGTGATAATCTCCTATCACAGTTTCGTTGTACAAATCTATCTCTACTTCTTGATAGTTATAAAAATCATGATTAAGCATAGAAATGTCATCTACCATGCCTAAAACGGTTGTAAATTTTCCGTTTAACTTATTAAACTGGGCCAGTGCTGTTGTTCTTTCTAAATCGCTCATTCTAGCCTCCTATATCTACCCATGAACTGGGTCCTGCCTTTTTAACTGTTCTACGATATCTATCAGATATATGTACCGAGCCGCCATTAGAATTTGCAGGCCTACTGTAGTTACGCTCATCCCAAAAAGACACTCTAGTCCCTACAGGAAAACTGCTATAAGTAGCAACAACATTAGATAGTGTCGTAGCACCTGCCCATAAAGGGTCTTCATTTATTAAATCTTCTAATCGATCAACTTCGTCGTCTACATATTTTTTTGTAGCAGCATGAAAATCATTAACAGGGGCAGCATGAAGTGTAACAAAGTCCGAAACCGGTCCGCCGGTCTTTCTATAGAATACAGATTGATTAAAACCTTCTAGTGTGCCAGCATTATCAGCTTGTATCGCTCTATCAGCGAGAGGTGTTCTGTCGGCTCTGTCAGCATCTACTGCTTTGCCGTCAATTGGTAAAAATCCTGTGGCTTCTACGCCGTCAAGTGTATCAGCATTTAGTCCTGTACCCGGGCCTTGATTACCTTCGTGCCATACTGTATTGCCTCTAAATTTTAAACCGTTTATAGTGTCAACAGTATCTAATTTAAGTAATTCTATGCTAGATGTAAAACTTGCATTGTATGCCTTCCAAGTAAAAAATTCATTATTATCGTCAGTGATTTGATATTCTAGTCTAGACTCTGTATTGTCGTTAGTGTAAAAACGAATTGCAGCAGAATTAAAACTGTTAGCATTCCATAAAACGCCTAATTTATCACCTTGTATTTCTAAATTTCCCGTTATTTTATCGCCTGCGGAGCGTACAAAGTCTGTACTATCAAACCCATCTAACAGGTCAGAATCAACTGCTTTTGCATTCGCCTGTAGAAAATCGCTAGCTTCAAATCCATCTAGTGTATCTGCGTCAAGGCCTGTGCCCGATCCTTGGTTACCCGCGTGCCAAACTGTGTTATTTCTAAAAGTAAGGCCGTTTACTCCTTCTTGCGTGTCTATTTTCAGAAGTTGATTTTTTGATCCAAAGTCATTATAGTAGAACAGAAATTCACCCGAATCCGGAACACTAAACTCAAGTTTATCGTTTTGATTCTTTACAGTAACAGCACTTTCGTTCCACTCTAATCCTGTGTTATTATCTACAAGTTGTAGATTGCCTTGCAGAGCAGTATCTTCGTCGCTTCGCAAAAACTGACTGCTAGTTATTCCGTCTAGATAATTTGCGTTTGATGCTGTTCCCCAAAACCAATATTCGGAATCAGTATCAGTAATACCTTTTTCATCTGTAGAATTTACAAGAGTAATGCCCTTTTTAATTACGTCAAACCCTTGAATAGGTGTCGAATCATCAAGGGTAAATTCAGAATCACTGATTATAAAAACTCTTTCGCCGTTAACATATGATACTACAACCGGGTTATCGTTGTCGTTGTTGTCTGTAATAACTTCGCTAACAAGACGTGTTATATTATTACCTGCTTTCTGTGGCCCTATTAACTCCCATTCAGAACCGTTATATGTATAGAGTTGTCCGGCATTAGTGTTCCACCAAAGATTTCCTATATCGGATTGTGCAGGTTCTTGAGCAGATTCTTCTAGTATTCCTAGATTGCGGTGTCTGGTACCATCAAAGAATTTTAGTGTATTATCGTTAGCAGGTTTCCATAGGCTGCCCTTGACTTGCAACGGAGCTTCATTTGATAACTCTAGAAGTGCTAGCGACTCCCATTTGTTACCGTTGTAAATTTTCAATCGTGATCCGTCTGTATTGTACCAAAGTTGTCCGCTTAGTGGTCTAGCGGGTTCGCTTGTACCAGAAAAGTTTTCGAGTAAAAATAGGAAATTTTCGTTCTGCACTTCGCCATAACTAACATAGTTTTTTCCTACCAATTTTAAGTCAGTGGTTCTATCTAGTGTCCCGTCTATGACTTGTGTCAGTATAGATCTATCAAATCTGTTTATTGTGTATGCCATTCTTGTTTCCTATTTGATAATTCTAATCAGTGCTAATCCACACCCACGATCCATTAATTGTTTCAAAGGTCATATTCTGTCTGTTTGGTGTTATATTATAATCAGTAGAAATAGTGTTAAATTCGTTGTCTTTCACAACTGATACTGATTCATAATCGTTAACATCGATAGGTTCGCCATTTAGCGGTGCTTTGATTACGCTTTCATTCGTGATATTAACAGCATTTGATATATCAATACCTGTTAACTGAGTGTCAAAATAAGAAACACAGTGGATTCTAGCAGGTACTGCGTTTTCTTTTTCACTTGCAGGAGATATTGATTCAAGTATACCCAAAACATCATTGTAAGGATTTATAGAACTAGGATTATCGAGACCTGTAGTGTCTAGAGAAAGTACAACCGGTATTGATCTAGTAGAAGTATCTACATAATCCTTGTTAGCAGCATCTTGTGCATTGTCTGGTTCTGTTAAATCGGTAATTTTGTTGAAGCTTGCTGAAATGTTGCCCTTAGGATCAATAATCAATCCTCCGGTTTCTGTTGAAATAGTATTTCCGTCAAAACTTAAATTGTCAACATCAAGGTACTCGAGCTCACCTATTTGATTTAAACCCGGTGCTTTTGTAACACTTGCACCTATTGCAGTTTTGTTCATCACAACAATGCCATCAATTTTGTAACTGTGATTTGATAACAAATTAAAATCAAGATTAGAAGTCCATGCTTCTGTATCATTGTCGTAGAATAATTCTTTATCGCTATCTGAAGATTTTACTGTAATACCTGCGCCGTCAACAAAACTATCATCTCCTGCTGGCTGGTTGTCTTGAATTCCTAGCTGTATATTTTTATCTTGAATTCTGAGATCTTCAACATTAACATACGTAGCATTTCCATTAACTATAAGATTGCCTGATATTACAGCATCTTGTGATACTCGTAAATCACCTTCAACGTCTAGTTCTGCTTGAGGATTAGTTTGAAAAATACCGACTCTTTCTGTTGCGCCGTTTATATAAACAGCATTTCTAAAATTACTTCCACTAATTGTTTGCAACGCAATATCTGTATTTTCTTGCAGTGTCCTTAAAACAGTGATGTTATTATTGACTAATCTCAAATGACTATACAAACTAGAACCATTGCCTAACAATAAACCGAAACTATTTTGAATAGTAAGTGTTCCAGTAGTTTCTGTATTTCCGCTAGATGATAAAAAATCAGAAGCTGTTTTTGTGTTTCCCTGAGAGTCTATCAATGAAATAGCGTTTTCTGCTACACCGCCGAATACAATAGAATCATCTATAAGATTAAATCCTTTGGTAAAAAGCTGACGTCTTGGAAAAACAGTATCATTGGGATCATCTGGATAGCCTGCAATCTTTTGAGTATCTGTTAATCTAAACGTAGCGTCAGTAAAAGCAGAAAAAAGACTATTCCCTATGTATAATAGAAGAATTGTTCGACTTCTTTCGGTTATGTCTATTACTGATACAACTTCAAATCCTGATTTACCTTGAAACACGTTGTAGTCTGGTCCTACTAAGGTATATTCGCCGTCTTGATTTCCGTCGTAAAAATAAAGCTGTCGATTCGAATTATCGATCCATAAATTTCCTAAAGTAAGTTCAGGTCTATTTGCAGATACTACAGGAGAGCCCGCTGGTAAAAATACAGTACCGTCGTAAACCTTCAGTTTAGCTTCGTTTGTATCGTACCATAATTGTCCGGTTATAGGATTATCCGGCTGAAGGGTGTTAGCAAAATTTTCAGTTAGGCGCACAAAATTCTCGTTAAAGGCTTCGCCCCAGCCTTTGTAATTTCTTCCTACAAGACTGATTCCAGAACTGGTGGTATCTACAGTTCCGTCTGCAAGTTCTACTAATAGTTCTCCATTTGTTTTGTTTAGTCTATACGCCATTTAGCTTCTTCCAGTATAAATTATGTAACTAACTGTCAATGTAGGATTCATTGTGTTCAGAGGATCTCCTAAATCTTCATTCGTTAATATGCTGCCAGTATTTGGCAGTGCTTGTCCTTGTCCTTCGCCGTAAGGTAGGTTTTTTGTTTCTACATTATCTGCAGGAGTGAGATCAATAACGTCTCTTAATGCAAAGAACGATCGTCCTTCTCCGTCTGTTAGTTCGTGCTCGTGCTCCGGCAGATTTGTTATGTTTATTATAGTGCTTTCGCTGCCGCCCTTTTGACCCACTGCTTCTGCATAATCACCTGTAACTACATTTGCGTTATTACCGCCTATGTTATCTGCACCTAATGGCATTCTGCCTCTCATATCAGGCACTTTAAAAAGACCTGCCTGTGCTAAGCTTCTACCTTGTGAGTCGGTTTCTGCAATCTGATTCCTTCCTCCAAAACTGTAGCCTATAATATTGAATAAAGTGCCATATTCTGTTTGACTATACTCTTCGCCGTCGCACAATAGCCATCCAGCAGGCGCTGTTATGCCAGCATATGGCATAATGACTCCTGGTGGATTAGTAGGTATCCTACTAAAAAAATCCGAAACTCTTATTTTATATAGACCAGTACTACCTGTTGTCCTATTAATAAGCACTTCGTCTTGTCTTAGACTTGACGATGCGCGTTCTTTTGTCGTTATAAAATCTGAGCTTATTGTAGTCGAAAACTCTTTAGTGGCACCTCCTTGTTGGCCATCAAAAACTAGTCCAGGAGACGTTACATCTCCTGTCAAACTAAATGTAGTAGCCGAGGTAAGTCTATCGGCTGCTTCTGAATTTCCTATAACTCTGCCGGTAACAGTGCCTACTAATCTGCCAACAAAGCGTGTTGCAAAAACATTTTGCCACTGAGAGCTAGAAGAACCAAGATTTCTCGTGTTATTACCATCTGGTATTAGGTTTGCAAATGTAGATAAATCATTGAACTTAGATTCTCCTCCTACATTCAAGTTGCCGGCAATGCCTGCGCCACCTTTGGAGATAATAGATCCATTATTTATACTAGTGCTTTGTTCTGTTCCATTGATTAGTACGCTTGAATCAGTTTGAATGTTTCCAGAAACATCAAGTGCCTCATCTGGCGATACATTATTAATGCCCACACTTTGTGTAGCATCTACTCGTAGAACTGTTCTACTTGAACCGCTAGATCTTACTCTAAAATCTATATTTGAACCTTCAATTCTGTTCTGTATAATACTAGCTTGCCCTTCAACTGACAAGCCGAAGTTAGCGTCTGTACCAATCAACATTCCGCCATCATTTTGTACATTTAACGGAAAATCTGTCGATGACGTTACATCGCTTCGTAAAAAATTTCCTCCGTCAACGGGTATATTGTTCACAATGAGAGATTCTGATTTTTCTGAAACTCCATAAATTTTGTTAGTTCCGCTGCCTGTCGAGTTTCGGCTAGACAGATTAAACCCTGGCTTAATTAAATCAAATCCTGGAATATCAGGATTGGGATTGATTTCAAAATTAGAATAAATTGCTATAATTTGTGCTCTTAATTCTACAATTACTATCGTATATTCTTGATTATCGGCCCCGGTGATTGTTCTCGGAGAAACTCCTGTGGATAATCCGTCAGAAAAACTAGGTCCTACAAGCACCCATCCACTGCCTGAAAATATATAAAGTTGTTGATTATCTTGATCGGCCCATAGATCGCCCTGCTGAGCTCTACTAACATCCGGTTCTGAGGTTGCTTTGAAAAGACCTCCTGCCGGAACCCAGCCTGTTCCATCATACACATTAAGCTGTCCGTTGCCCGAGGTATTGTACCAAAGCTGTCCTTCAACAGGTCTGGGAGGTTCTATCGGACTTGAAAAATTCTCTAGAAGGTGTAAAAAATTTTCAGCTATTACGCCGCCGTATCCTGTATAGTTCCTGCCAGGTAATTTAAGACTTGTTTCGGTATTTAATGTGCCATCGACTACTACTATAGTACCGTTGGTAGATTGGTCTGTAAAAGGAATAGAATATGACATTGTTAAACCTCATTAAATCCTGATAACGACTGAACACGCACAGTGTAATCAATCTGAATCAATCTGTTTAGACTCTTTTGTACAGGATGAAATATTACATGAGTAAGCAACCTACCTTCACCGGTAGGAGAAAATGCTCTTAGTCCGAGTTCGTCGAATACAAAATTGCTTTTTGTGCTAGAAGCTGTATCAAATGCCTCTTGTCCGCTTGGCTCACCGTAATCTAATAAACAGGTTACTAGTATATCTGTGTAATTGGTTCCGCTAAGATGGCGTGTTTCTATCTTGTTACGAATAGGGTCGACATTATTTACAGATCTATCATCTACAATTTTAGAAAATGTTTCGTTATACAAACCTGCATTTGTTCCTGTAGAGTTAGGTGTAAGATAGGTAATAATTCCTGTCTCGTTTACATTAGTGCCGCCGTTTCCGAACGCCATCTCAGATATCCACCCGTTGCCCTGATTAGCAAGGCTTTCTGCAAGAGAAATTGAAATGTTTTCATAATGTATTGCATTTCTCTTATCTATGATTACCTCTTTAGTATTAGGATCATGTATTTTGATATGGCCCTGTAAAAGCACGCCGTTGTAATCTTTAAGTTCTGTCATGTTATAATATTCCTACAGTGTATTTATCGTGGCAATTCAGTTGTCTGCGCTAGCAAAAATCTTGCAACTTGACTATCAGACTGTGCTAAAGGTGTTCCCGAATCTGACCAAAGTGTGCCTGTTTTTCTAACTATAGTAACCTTAACCCCGGGAGGCGGCGCCTCTGTCAGTCTTACATAAGCGCCTATGTTCTTGTTTACTGCATATTCTGCTTCCTGCGTTTTGTCTCCTTCAGGAGAATCAAGTGCTTCATAGTTATAAACAGTATACGGTGCTTTTCTTAATCTTCGGCCGCCTACAAATACTTCTATATCCTGTGCTTCCCAGTATTCGTACGGAATACTTGTATAATTTATTACTGTTCCGGCACCTGCTCCTGCTCTTGTTGCAATAAATTCTGTTCCAACACGGTTGTCCGGTGCACCAAGACTGACAAAATCAGTGTCACCTACAGTGTTAATAACATAACCTCTACCTATCTGCAGTTCGGTAACACTAATTTCTTCAGTTTCTTTATACCAACCTTCTTCAGAATCTGGATTTGGCTGAGGCTCGAAGGGCAGTAATACTTGAAGATATTTAACCAAGCCAGGCGACACAACGCTTGTTCTCGAAATATTGAGAGGCTCTGTTGTAGCAGGATTAACAACTATTAAATCATATGATCCTACAGGTGATTCTGGTGTAATAAATTGCAGTGTGGAAGTATCAATGTATGTTGTATCACACTCTGTCTCTCCAACAAATACAACGACATTTTCTCTGAATCCAGATCCTGTTACTGTAGCAACTTGTCCGCCTAGCGGAAATGCACTGTTGTTGTTAAAATCGTATTGGATATCATCAATTGACATTCCTATACTGTTTTCATACTCCACAGTTCCTTGTCTATACCCTCCAGAGTCTACTGTTATAGTTTGATTAGAGTCTTGATACGGTAGGTTATTTGAACTGCCTTGTTCTACAAATATTGTGCCTGATTTGTACAGCTCTTTTACGCCAGTGCCTAGCGTGCCTCTGCGCAGCTGAGTAAGCACATTGTCCTGTTTTACAAAATATTCAATTCTTTCGCCTTCAATGAATATTATGCCAGGCTGTTTTGCGTTATATTTCGGCTCTGGTAAATCATCAGCGTTTTCTACAATAATTTCTTTGTCAAACCATCTAAAATCCTGCACAATAGCATAAGATTTGCCTAACCTTTTATAATGAGTTCTATTAAGAATATCTTTAAATTGTCTCCATCCGAACGCTTCTGTAATCGGGGTAGCAGAAAAATGTATAATTTCAATTTCATCTCCGTTTTGAGGGATGCCAGAAAGCTTGACTGTTTTATTTGAATTGATAACTGTGTAATCAATATTGCCGTTTAGGAGATTGCCGTTTTTTACAACCCATACTGCAGAACTGTTCACTGCCGAAGTTCTTAAATCAATTACACCTTTGTTTAATTTTTGATTATCAAAATACTGAGGAGTTCCTTCTATAATATTAGGATTGTAATTTACAGTTACAGATTGTCTTTCGATCTTTTGAGTGTCATGATTCAAAAAACTGTATACCTTTATCTTATCACCTGCATTGTAAGTTGAATCTAAATTTAATACAGGTAATGTGCTATCTTCGCCTCGCTGTCTTACAAATTCGCCTGTTTCGTCAATAAAGCCAAATCTGTAATCACCTGTGTTCATGACATACACATCTAATATGTCGCCGGGCTCTGCCAACCCTTGGCTTAAATTAATTTGATTTCCTTTTACAACGCCGGGTATATCACTAGGATCAAATGTGTAATCTGACAAGTAAGAAAGCAGGTTGCCATTAAGATAAACTTCTATATATCTAGGATCAGTAGTATCTGATGGTATTTGAGCAACATCGAGCTGATAACTCAATTTGTTTTCTTCGATCACAAACTGTTTGTTGTAAACAGAGCTTAATAAACTATTATTAACAAAAGCCAATACATTGTTAACTGCAGGTTGTTGAGAGAAAATATCATTCTCCAAAGTAAACTGTGTGCTAGAACCGTCTGCAATAAACTCATCGACTCTTACTGTGCTAATATTTGATGCCTCTATACCTTTGGTAGAGATTAACAGATTAATTGCACTTTGATTGGCCGGAGGAGTAGCAAATTTTACCACTGTAGAACCTGCTATCTCGTACGAATCGTCTGATTCAAAAACAATAAAACCTTTTTCTTTACCGTCTACAGTTGCAAATATTTCTATTTCGTCGTTGTAGCGAACAGGAAGAAGGAACTCGCCTGTGCTGCCGTCGCCACTAAATTCTTCTATGCTGGTTATATTTGAGGCACTGTTTCCAAGGTTAACAATATTAACAACTGAATTTTCTTGAGGTGCTTGTGAAAATATCACAGAGCCGTTGACATAATCGATAATATAATCAGTATTGTCCTGTAACGAATAATCTATTTTAACAAACACACCGGTTTCATTAACCGGAATGTTTCCTATATAGAACACAGTTTGTGTGCCATCTGCAACATAGTTTCTAAGCTCTATTGGACTACCGCCGCCGACTGGTGACTCGTATACACGAATATCTACTGTGTCAACTAATTGTCCTGGTACTATTTCTTCAGGTCCTTTAGATGTTGTCGGAGTTACAAATCCGGCGCCGTCGATTTCTATTTCTTCTGAAGAAATTCCTTTTGCATTTGCATAATTTAAGTCTCCCCCTACGATAGATGTATCGTAAGAATCAGGGTCAGGAATAAAAGATCCATCACTGGTAATTTTACGAATAATAAGCGTGATTCTGTCTTCACTATTGTCAGCAGTAGTCGGAATGTTTAATTCATCAAGTTCTACAATAGTAGTTGACCCGTCTCCAATTATGCTTTCACACACTGCATTAGCGTTTGTTTGCTCCGCTGTACCAAAATTAGGATCATCCATTCTAGTATTGCTAACTATTCTGCTGTTAATGTCACGTGCTACTCTATAGATATTGTAGACAACATTTGATTCTAGAGGCTGTGATAATTCTACAGATATAGTACTACCGTCAAGTTCTATAATTTCATCTTCGAACTCAGTGTCAAAGACATCCCAAGGCTGCGCAAACCAACCTTGTGAATCCCATCCTGTCTGACCAGAAAAATCAAATCCAGTAATTTCGACACCGCCGTAATCAACACCCTCCATTAGCTGACCGATATAATTTCCTAATTGACCTTCTTTCGGATTATATTCGAAATTTATTCTGTCGGCAGCTGAAAGAATATCTATATCTTTCTTGTATTCTATTCTTATAGTAGCACCGGCCGCAGGAGCAGCCTCAAAGAAAATTTTACCAAGAAATCTGTCATAGTTTAGAGAAGTGTCAAGACGATTTTCATAACTAAACCTACCTCGAGGAACAGGGTTATTATTAATAAAAACAGAGATTTGATTTGATCTCAAATCTAATGGCCATTTAAGATGGAATTCTTGTTTAAAGCCACTTCCTTTAAATTCTTCTATAGTGTTTAAATTTACAAATTCAAAACTACCGGATAATCTGTCAAATTTTATTTTCATGCTCGTTGATCGTACACGAGAATTTCCAATTTTTGCAACTGCCCTTGCTTCTGTTCCATTTTCACTTAAAGAGCCAAGAATCGAGATCGAAGGTGAAGAAGTATAACCGTGACCCGGATCTGTTACTACAATTTGCGAAACAGTCCCGTTTGGTCCTAGAGAACAAGACGCTGTTGCACCTTTTCCTCCTCCGCCAGTAATTTGTACAATAGGAGCTGTAGTATAACCTTTGCCCGAGTTGACTACATCGATTTTAATAATTTCAGATGTAAAACTGTCTTTCCAGTTTTTGTAAGGATCATTATCGATATCCTGAGCCGTTGTAACTAATGCATTGTCTCGTATGCTGGTTTTGAATGGTTTTATTTTCTTTTCTGTTTCAACAAATCTAGGAGGTAAATCAAAATCAGTAATAACAGACGCACTGTTTTCTCTATTTTCATAATTAGAAAGATATTCTCTAATCTTGGTTTTGTATGGTTTTATTTCACGCACATACTTTTCATAAGAAGGCAAATTGTCATTACTAAATGTAAGTTTCTGCTTAAGTTCGCCTACATTATGCTGTGCTTTTACAAAACTGGTTTTAAATGCCCAATCTACATTGTTTTGTTCAGCGAACACATAGCGAAGGCTAGCAAAGAACAATCTATTGTACTCAACTGCAAGCTCATTTATGAAAATGTTGTCTCTAACAGTTTCAAGAATTATTCTTGTTTCTGTGATAGGTAAAGCATCAAAATTTACAGAATCAAAATTAGTTAAATCATATCCAGCAAGGTTTTCTTCTGTGCTGTAAAGTCTAGGCAAGAATTGAATTGTTCCGTTTTGTCTGCCTATAGTTTTGTAATTTATAGTATAATCAACTGTTTTTTGATTATCTATTTTTTCTAACAGTAACCAACCGCCGGAATTTATTGACCTTATTTTGACTACATCACCTATTCTATCATTTAACGCAAAAAGCTCGTAGCTCTCGTCTATTAAGAAGTTAATGTCTGTGTTTCGATTGTAGCCCTCGGAGTACCAATCTTTATACTCCCAATAACGCTGAACATCAAATGCCTGACTGGCTTGTCTAATCCATTGATTGTTAAGGTTGTTTCGCTGGTATATTGCCCACTTTCCGGCAATAGTACTATCACTTTCTACAAGAACAGCAAACGGTCTAACTACTATAGAAGTATTTTGAGAATAATATTCGCCAGAATTATCTATGATAGCATTGATTACTCTACCTTGACTGTCAATTTCTGTAGTAATTTGAGCACCTGTGCCTGTGCCTAATATTTCTACTGTTGGCGGACGCCGGTAAGATCTTCCTGCATCCAAGATGTTAACTTCAACTATTTGACCTGCATCAATAATTGGTTTAAGGCGTGCTCGTCTTGACCTAGCAACCCCTATAATATCAAGGTCAATTTCGGATTCAACTGTTGTGTCATAATAATTGATTGATTCAAGAGGAGGCATGTCCTGCTCAGTCAATCGTGAAATGTTTTTTTCGTCGATTATGAGATTGTCAATGAGAATTCTGTTTATTCTTTCTATAACCTGTTTTAGAGCTTCGATTCGATTTATAAACCATCCCTGTCTAGGATTATCTAGTGTTCCATACTTCTGTTTTATATTTAAAGAGGTATCAGGAACAGGACGGCGTGCATGGTCGAATCCTACAAGGCTATCGAACCATTTTCTTTCTAATGTTTCATCTGGTATGCTTGACTCAAGATTTTCTGTTAGAATCTTGTATTCCCTGTGAACATTAGCATCTTGATTGTCAATGGTGTAATACTGAATATTAAGAGCAACACTGCGATTTTTTGCAATACTATTGCAGTTGTACAAAGCAAATGCGTTTGGAGAAATCAAAGATATAAATGGATATCCTTGACCGAAAGGATCTTCAATTAATCTTGCAATATCTCTAGATGAAGTTGATCTACTTTCTTGTACAGGAATTGTGCTTTTATCTCTTACCCAATAGTAGTATTTTTCATTTATGGTGTCATTTATCTCATCATACACACGTTTGATAACATAAGCATTATTGCCGTATCTAGTTGTTCCTGTTATTCCTCTAGTAAAGCCTCGCTCTGAGCCAGAAATTTCGTCCCATTCGTTAGGAGTTAAGTCACTCTCGACCCATTCGTACACATCAATTGAATTTTTATTTGAAAAAAGTTTGTTCCAGTTGTTAGCAGAGTATGTTACAGATTCTTGATAAGGATTCCTAAATCGTGCATTGGATAGGTCCCACCAAACTTTTCCTACCTGTTTTTTGCCCCAACTGTTTGTTTTATTAATTTTAGCTGCTGTACCTGTATTATAAGTAGCAGGATCATTATACATTTTGAAATCAATCTCCTGATCCGCTACACCTGCAATTTTTCCTTGCAGCGGGTCTATGTAGTCAAGATATTGAATTAACTCTTCGGTATCGGTGTCATATAAAAGAATCTGCTTGATTTTGTTTATATCTATAGTGTCTTTTAGTTGTTTTTTTGTGCTCCAAAATTCTCCAGATGATTGTTTTGCAAATTCAAGTAAAATACCACCCGAGTTGGCATCGAGATTATATCTAGGTAAAGCAGTGTAAACCTTGTCATTTTTAACTTCTAGTGTCTTACCAAAGAATTTGGTTTTATTGTCGTAATCAATACTTTGGAAATAAAGAGCATTGTTATCAACTATCTGATATAATCTAACCACTCCTGTGTTTTGTTCATTATCAAGAAAATTTGTAAATTTCTGATCAAATGTTGTTCTGCCTTGATCAAATGTTGTTTTTATTACGGAACTTGAATTTTTTGATGTAACTGCTAGAAGATCTTTATCGAACGCAATCTCTGTGCCAAACTGTTCACCAATATCACGAGTAGGTCCTACTAGCTCTTGTGTTAGTAAAAATTCGCCTGATACTTGTTTGTAAAGATATACTTTTCCTTGGTCGGAGAGATTATTACTATTAAGAGGTGCTGAAATTGCAATAAACCTGCCTGTGCTGTTCACGGCAACGTCGTATCCAAACTGTTCGTCTGTATCAAACTCTGCAAGAGTTTGCGTTTTTACATAAACGCCGTCGACATTCCTATAAATTTGTACACTATTTCTATCTATGTACTTCGTAGAAATTACAATTATTTCGCCATTTTTCGACAAATCAAAAGCGTCTGCAAAAATTTCTAATCCATTAAAGTCAATCTGACCAGACAATGAATCTAGTGTAAGATCTGAATCGTTAGGAACATATCCTAGATAATCTATCGGAGATTCTAATTCTTGCCATTCTGATTTTTCAAAAGGTTTGGCAGATACATTTGTAAGTGCCTGATAAAGTTTATTATCATGGTAAACTATGTTACCATCGGTATAAATTACATCATTTGTTGACGCATTTTCTATATACTCTCCTGCATAATTTTTGTCAATTCCTATATCCCAATTATATTCAAGACCGTTTTCTGATCCATTTTTAAAGGTATAAATTTTTCCATAGGACTGAGATTGTAGAGTTTTTTCTTCCTCTGCTTTTACAAGAAGCTTGTATAAACCGTTCATATTAGCAAATCTAAGGTCGCTACCAAAACGATTGTTATCTTTTCTGTCAGGAACTATGTAGTTACCGAAAGTAGACCATTCAATTTTGCCGGTTCTTCTGAATATGCTCAGTAAGCCCTCCTTTTCTAAACCACTAGGATCTCCGCCGGCTGACGCTTCAGTTGCAAAAGTTTTTTCCCAATCGACGTTGAAAGTAGATGGTAAATTAGCAGGTCTAGAAGATCCTAAAACTGTTTCCTCATAATAGAACCAATATTCTGCTTCAAGTAAAATTGAATCTGTAACACTGCTTAGCCGAACAGGAATTTGTCGTTGGAACACCAGAAGTTTTCCAATGTTTTCGCTTGCATTTGGAAAGCTTCGTGTCACTGACTGGCCTATTCTTCTAAATCCTTTATCTGGATCATAAAAGCTGTCGCCAGATCCGTCAGCCAAAAATTCAATTGTTCTTGGTTCGCCACTTAACCTGCCTCTGCCAAAATCGCCTTGAATATTTTGGATATAGATCCGAATATCGTCAGCATTAAATTTTTGGTAAAATACTACTTCTGCTGTTCCGCCTTCTTCTCTGTCTCGTATGACAAGAGGAATTGGCTGTTCCGTGACTGGATCTACTTGAACAAATTCTGAAAATATATCATAAGGTTCTACAGGTCGTCCTGCTTCAAAGTTTTGTATCTCTAGATCAATAAATCCGTCCCAAACATATTCTACGGTTTGTGTTTTGTTAATATCCTCTGCAGACAGACCTGTTTGACTAATATCCTTAATTAATCCTTGTTCGTAATTTGGCAAGAAATTGTAGAATACATCAACCTCGTCTCCTACTTGTAGTCCGTCTGTGAGAGGCTTCGGTGCTCTTATAACAAATAGATTAGATTCAAGTTGGAAGTTCTGTTGTTCATACGGGCCAGGTAGACCAGAATAACTAAGCGTTGTAATTTCACTGTAACGATCATCTGGTCCTGTATTTGTAGGTGGTTCGAAATCTAGTATATTGTAGAAGAACCTATTTTGATCGGTGTCACCACTCGGTATTACGTCATGTATCACTAAGCCTCTTGCTGCATCGCTGTTCTTGCCATCTACAATATAGTTTTCGCCTACATCTATTTTCCAAAAACCGCCAAACGTGTCTGTAAAATCTGCAGTAATTTCTACTGGTTCTATTCGTTCAAATCTACCAATAAATTCTCCAATCTCAGTAATGGCAGTACCTTCTCGAGGATATTCGCCGTTTTGGTCTTTAATATAGATTGATAAAGAGGATGCTAGGTTATAGATATAGGCAATGGTGCCTACTGCTTCGGGGGTTTCAATAAGTTGTCCTACTTCCGGAATAGCAGTAGCGTCAGGAACAGACAATATACTATCAATTTTATCAGCAATTGTTAAAGTGCCTGTAAGTGTAGAATTATCAAATCCTCGTATGTCACCGTCAAATGGTTGTGTGTTACCTAACTCTTGATTTTGATAACCATATGATTTTGTATTCCACTTGACAGTAATTTCGTCGCCTATACTAGATCCTTGAAACATGTCTCTCGGGGCTCTTAGCAGAAAGTGATCGGCATCGTTAAGTTGACCTTCTCCAAGTGAGCTTAAAACCTCGATATTGTCTTCGTCTAGAACGAAACTATTTTGGTTATCAACAGAGAATATCCAACCAGTATTGAAGTTTGTATTACCCTGTTTTACTAAAACGAATAAATTTGGAACTTCAGAGCTCTCGTTCATAATACTTGCTCTTTCAAGCTTCCATGGATTAAATATAGATCCTATATCAGCTATCAAATATAATCCGTTTATCGTTTTATCGTCTTGATCTTTGACTATTACTGATTCTCCTAGTCTCCATTCGGAGACACCGTCGACTGTAAACACGCCGTCTACATTTGCAGTTAACACTCCGTCGGCATACGATGCATTAAGGTTTTCGGTCGTAGCTGCTTTTGCACGGTTTCCTATTGATAATAGCGGATAATTTCCTGCAAGTAAAACTTCTATAGTTTCGTCGTCTTGGCCGATTAAGTCTTTTTCAATTAGGTTTTGAAGATAAGAATTCCAAGACCCAAGGGGAACACTATCTAAAAATTTCTGAATATCTGTTGTGGCTTTCCAAAGGTTATCTCTAAACTGAACCACGTCTCCTTGACTATAACCGCGATCCTCGTCAAATTTTCCTTGGTACTGACTTACAACATTAGAAGCTTCAGGTGATCCAACAAATATAAACTCTCCATCATCTGATACTGACACTGCAGCACCAAATTTTGGATTTTCGTCTGTTATAAAATCCTGGAGAGTTAAAGTCTGTGCTAGTCTATAATTACCTGATGCACTAGGTCTAGTATAAACAAAAACTTTGCCGTTTCCGTCGCCCGGACTTCCTACAGCTAACACTGTGTTTCTATCATTTACAGCAAAACTTGAACCAAATGAATTCAAAACAGAATTTGGATTTTGCATTTCCTGTTTTGCTACAAGTGAGCTGTCTCTTTCAAGAACTTTCCAGCGATTGTTTAAGTCTTGATCAATGTAAAAGTTTTCTACGCCATCTTCGATCAAATATATCGCATCGTTAATTTTGTTAACGCTTTCAAACCTAGAAGGAACATATTGAAAGATTTTTGCATAATTTTCTTCAATTTCAAGATTGTCTGGGCCGGCCACAATAATACGGTTGGATTCTATATCCACAACTCTGTAGTTTGCATCGTTTGTAGTAAAAAACAAACAGATAATATCATCTACTTTTATATCAAAAACTGAGCTAGATAATTCTAGTGCAAAAGATTCATCTATCTTTTCTATTAATTCTACAACTAAATCAGTTTCTATAAGAGTGTAAACTTGCCAGCTTTCGTCTAGATTACCTACCCAAATTTTGCTAGATAGTTCCAAACTATCTGCAGCAATATCAAGAATATCTTGATATCTATCGACTATAAAGGAAACTTCTTGCCTGGTTACATATCCGCTGTTTTCTACAAAACTGTCTGTAATGCTAACAGGAATCGGAATGCTATGATCATAATTGTCTGGTTTTAAATAGGTCTCTGACGGTAATATCTTGACTACTCTTCCTGTGTATTCAGAATCAATAGAGTTTACTAATTCAAACGATTGAGGGTCTGTTTTTATTTTCAACTCGTCGATTAAAAATTCTACTTCTTCAAAGCCTTGCACAGCACCGTACTGTCCTGCTTTGATTGCCCATTCTTCATAAAAATCTAGACTTTCACGGTTTTGCGACCCCAGCGGATCGAACAGCTTGGTAAGAGCATTTGTTGTGCCTTTGTCTTGTATAAATCCTTGATAAAACTTGTATTGGCTCACATCATCATTTATAATGTTCGCTAGATAATCTCTATTCTGATACCCTATCAAATGCTGTGCAAATCTCTGCTGTTCGGCGTCGAAATTGTCAGAATCAAGATCATAAAAGTCTGCAAATTGACTGGCACGATAATCAAAGTTTGGCAACAACTCTGGTTCTGGCCTACCATCAAGCAATTGCCAATTATCTGCTTCAAATACTTCAGTGCCCGCAATTTTATTTTTTGCTGAATAGAAAAATTCTTTATATCTTACCAAATCACCAATTGAGTAATCTTTCCACCGCTCCCATTCTTCAACTCTAGCATCATCAAATATAAATCCTGGAATATTGAGAGATCCATTCCAGTTGGTTGTTCTATAACCTAGCGTTTTTATTCTTTCTTGTCTATAACCAGGCACTTGATCATACAGAATATCGCCAAAATCTGTTCTATTATCAATTATTACGGCATGTTCTTTTTGAACTAAAGAAAGTCTTACACCAAATATACCATCTTCTGTGTTTTTTGAACGAATTTTAAATTCATTTTCGCTTTCGCGAGACAAGGAAACATATTCTGGATTTAGAGGTTTACCGTCAACCTTGAAAAGAGAATATCCATAAAATGTATCATAGATGTTGTCTACCATTGCAAATTCTCTTCTAAATTTAAGTTCGAATGCGCCCGGTGAAAGAGAGATAACAGCGCCGCTACTCCAGTTTTGCAGTGTCCAAAAAGTAAACTCTTTAGCTGAAGTCTTCCAGTTAGATACAGCTAAACTGTCCTGATCATAGTGATCAAACACAAATCCTTGGTCTTCAAGCCAATCACCGTACCCAAGCAGGAAATCAATAACATCCTGTATGCTTTCTACCACTGTACCGTAATCAAGTTTTACAGACTCGATCCTATCAAAAGAACTTCTCAGGATAATGTCTCTACCTCCTTCTCGAGGTATGTCTGGTAACACAATAAACTTTTCACTTTCAAATGCGAAAGTACTAGTATGAGATTCTATTGCTCTGTAAAATCTTGATCGGAATTGAACAACAGTACCTTTGCTTATAAATTGCCTTTCGCTCCATGTGATTGTTGGTTCTGTTATACCACCGATGTTTATAGTGCTGTCTGACTGTTTTCTAATAGGTTCGTAATATTCAAAATAAGGTTGATATTCGTCATATCCACGAATTACAAAACCACTAGGTATTTTTTCTACAAACACACCACTGTAAAAGATATTTCGTGTGGGAGAGCTTGTGTTAAGAAAAATTTTGTAATTCTCTTCTGGAACAAAAACGTTGCCTTCATTAAGAGGCGTTCGAGAATCCAATAACAATTTGAACTTTTCTTTATTTGAAAAGCCGGCCAGTTTGAAACCTATTTGGATTTCAATTCTTCTAAGATCATTCTTGTAGGTTTCGTATGCAGAATTTGAATCAACATAATCTCTTATGTAATTTACAAGTCCGCTGGTATAAACAATTTCTTCGTCGGTCTGTCTGTTTGGAAATTCAATATCTCTTAATCGAAACTGTACATTAGAATACTTGTAGGAAAGTTCTCCCACAGGTGACCTAAATATTCTGCTTCTGTCAAACGCCGTTGCGAATACTCTGTTTGGCTGATTTTGTACTAGAGAAGAAATTAGCGCAAATGGATATTCTGCACTGCGTCTCCAAGCAGTTTCGACTGGTGCATGGTCGCCGAAAACAAATCTTCCGTCTAGTTGATAGCTGTTATACTGTGTAACATAATTTGTTTTAAGAGGCGGAATCAATTTTCCTGTTTCGTCTACAGGTATAAATGCATTTAGCTTGGGCCTTATATACTTATCAAGAATCTTTATGCCTTCACCGGGCTTGCGCAGTATACCACCTGCTAGATCTTCCCATAACAGAAGGTTGTTTCGGGTATAAGGAGCAGGTCCATACTGTTCATTCCACCATTCGGGCTTTTCGGAAAAGCCAAGCATTTCCCAAGGATGAGTGTGCGGACGATCTGTATCAAAAATTTCTTTATAGATATTTCTCCACCAGCCGTTCAACACTTCGTCATTTATATTTGCAGTGCCAGAATAATTGTATGTAAAACTATTTGTTCTTTCGTAAAAATTGTTATCAGTAAAATCAGCATTTATCTGATTTGTCCAACCGATAAAATCAGGCAGTAATGATTGATCTATTTGATGTTTGGTTAAACCAGTATTCCTAAATCGAGAGGGAATATAATCATGAATATCAAAAACTTCAGGATCGTAATCAATTTTGATATTATTATATATTCTCTTTTCTAGTTCAAGAATTAAATTGTCTCTAAAATCACCATAAGCTGCAACAATGCTGCCATCATGCCCTTGGATTACCTCGCGTGGCTCTAAATAGGTATCATCAAGATATTTTTGAGGTTTATACAAAGGGTACAGTCCTAGTTTTGTAGGAGTTGCAGGCACGTAGCAACCATTAGTGCTTTCAAATTCGTAAATTGTGATAATATCACGAATATTAGGAGATTCCAACAGTTCTACAAAACCTTCTTCGTTAAAGGTATAATCATAGCCATGCAGTAATTGCTCACCATTTTTATAAACCAATACAGATCTATTACTAAGTTCTTCAAGTGTGAAGTCTTGAGATAGGGCAAAAAATACCTCGTTTTCAAATGACACCTCAGAATTGCTTACTAAAGCTGCTCCAATTGCAAACATATCGGTAGCAAAAAAAGGACCTTCAGCAGATTTGTTTTTTCTATACTGTCGCATCACAGCTTCGAAATGCTGATTTATAGGTCCTTCAAATCCCAATTCTGTTGAAATTTCTACAAAATCTCGTTTAAATTTTGCGTATTCATTCTTAGAATATCGTAAGGCATGTATTATGTTTGCTGCATTGTTATCTAGATGATACAAGGCTAGGCTCAAAGGCGCACTATGTCTTATAATTCTCTTGCCGAATTTGGCTACAAGTCCTGTATCTCTTAGATTACTGGTTCCAGGATACGTGCCTTGAAATTCGTCTAGGTTTTCAACAATTGTTTGAACATGGTCATTAATTTCTCCCAACGTTATGAGCTCGAGATTTTCGTTTTTAGGATTTCTTTCTAAATTGCTTGCAATTTCATAAACACCGTTTTCGTTTTTTGGTGCAGAAGATTTAGTTTTTATTAAAATAATATCGTCGGTTTGCAGTTCGGCAAAAAATTGAACTTCTAGTTGATTATTTGATACTGTTGTAATTTGATAATCTTCAGCTTCGAACTGTAGTCTATTGTTTACAAACACCTTTATTGAAATATCATCTAGCAGTGCGCTTTCGTTGTAAACATCGATAGGAAAATTTGATTCCTGCTTTACTTCGAACTGACGAACAACCTGTTGTGTGCTTAATTCGTAGCCTTTGCGCCAGCCATTATAAAGTTCAAACCCTTCTCTTGAGGTATACTTTCTCAAGAAACCAAGCCCGGTTGCTTCGTCAATTATCGGACTGTTTTCAGGACAATAAGTAACACTATCTGCCTGTAAATCAAATCTAAACAGTATGTCACCGATGTTTTGTATATTTCTATAATCGAGACTTATACCAAGCTCCGTGTCTTTTGGCGTTTTGCCCATACTATAGGAGAATACCTTAGTGCCTGCAAAATCGCTAGAAGGATAAACTTCTTTGTCTGAGAGAGAATCTCCGTCACAATTATATACATCAAACAGCGGGGGCTGATTTACATCTATTTTTTCCTGTGAGAGAATCCACTCTTCCCCGTTGAAATGCAGTGTCTTTCCTCTATAGGTCCGCCCTTGTTTGCAAAGTACAGTTTGATTAGTTAGCGGCACAGCATCATCTGTTTCACGCAGAGCAATCTGTCTTTCGCCTTTGAAACTAATAAAGTCTACTTCAAAAATCTTGCCTTTCACAAATATGTCGGGATCGTTGTTAAATAGCACTCGCATGCCCTGCGTAAGCTGAACTCCGTCTACACTGTAACCCGAGCTGCCTTCTATTGTGGAAAACACATCAGCAGTAAAATCGTCGACTAGATTAACGGAATCCTTTGTCTCGGTACCGAAGTTAAATAGGTTTAATCCTGCTTCGAACTCGATAATAGGTCTTGTTGCTCTCTGAGATTGATCTATAACAAGTTCAGTGTTGTTTACACTTGCAGCATTTTCTATTATCTCACGGTGGAACCATCTGTTGTATTTGCTCCAAAGGTTACCGTCTCTGCTAGATCTATTAATAGTAAAATAGTCTTTTTCTCTTGCAAATCCTATAGCAGTCGAATAAGGAGTTACATCATAACCTTCTGTATCAAATTCGATTATTTCGTTTTCAAGAAAATCTGTAGGTGTTATCAGTTCAGATTCTGGTGTTAGTGTTATTGCTTCTCCCACACCTTCAACATAGTAATAACCTTCTTGGTAAAACTCTGGAAAAGTTCTTCCTCGAAACGCAATTTTCATGCCATTAGAAAGATCGAATCCTTGTCCGGTTCTGTAAGAGGTTTTACCTATAATTTCCTTGTCAACATCTATGAATGCTGCTTCATCTAGATCGTACACTTTTACTAGACCGCCTGCATTGATATCGATATCTGACACATAATATAAGAAATCGGGTGTGTTTTGATCCAGCGTAAATTCAACAATGCCTTGTTCTATACCTTGTACAGGAATGGTTTGGCTTAAATTTATATTAGGATTCTTGTTCCATTTTTCTTCGTCTTCTTCAAATTCGTCTCCTGACCTATGATCTAGAACTGCGGTGTAAATTTTGGAATCAACTAGCACCGTTTCTCCCGTAGTATAGTAAGTAAACGGAGTCCATGCTCTTGCAGTAAGTCGTTGAGTTCTAAAACTTATAGGAATATCAGGTGAATCGATTTCGAATCTGTATGCCACTCCTCTATAAAGTGCTATTTCAGGATTTTGTGTTAATCCGTCTGGAGAGAACACAAAAGCAAAGTTGTCTCCGTTGTCTTGCGAAGTAACAGAGAATGCAGATTGTACATCAAAAGACTGTCCTGCAACAGAAACAGGGTCAGGCCCGTTTGGAAGCCAATAGTATTCTCTAAAGTTTACAAATTTATCCCAGTCAATGTGAGGATCCCAAGCATAGTATTCTTGTCTGTTTAACAGAGAATGATCCGAAGTGTCTCCGCCTATGTTATTAATTTGGTTTATATAATCATTATAATCTCTATAAAGACTAACATTGTCGATAGAATCTTTTATGACAACTGCAGGTTCGAGTTGATAGTCTTCTCTCTGTTTAGAAACATCCCCTACATAAAAATCACCTGGTCTATAAGCAGCCGACTGTTTTCTTCCAAAATATCCATTTATTTTTTCTACAACACCTGGCTGCATAAGCTGATCAAAAGTAGACGCAAGAAATTTATTGTTTACTTCAGTTCTAAAATATTTCGGCAGATGGAACGCACTTCTCCTATTTCCGTCGCTGCCGTCTGGTAGCGGAAAATCGTTTTGATCTCTAGTAGCCATTCGTATTCATGCCTCCGGTATTTCTTGTAGCATTTGTAGATAATGTTGAGCTTGTTACCCCGGTAACAGACACCGATCTTTCAGTAAGTATATTTCCATTTGCTCGCAGGGTTGTTGCTGTAATTTCGTCTATGATTTCTATATCCGCAACTGTTGCACCAGATATAAAAATTTCGTCTGATTCTGATTTTATTTCATATAGTGAACCAAACACAGCATCTCCCGCAACAGGAACTATTACAAAACTTGCTACCTCAGGGGCTATTTCGTTTACCACATAAGCTGCAAGCTCTGAAAAGTAAAACTTGTCTCCGAATTCCCAGTTATCGAGTGCAAAATATCTGTTGACAGATCTTATGATTTTGGATTTTAGTTCGTTATCGTTTATAACTAGCTCTGGATTTTTAACAATTTTAAATTGTGCCTGCAATTCTGGTTCTGCTTTTTCACCGAATAGTACTTTATATTTTACAGGATGATAAATGATGTCATCGCTGATTGATTTAATTTTATTGAGGTCCTGTCCAAAGCTTGTAAACAAACTGTCATTGCTAGGAGGCAGCGGTTTTATGTCGCGTTCTCCGCTCAACCAATCTCTAAATTCAGAATCATATCCCCTTGTTAACAAGAAAATATCAATTATGTTAGAAACTCCTGGATCAATTCTTGCATTTTGATCTGCTGAATGGAAATATCTAAATCTCAGTCCGTCTCTGCCTATTCTTGCTCTATAATTTGCATTGATTTGGGTAGTCCCGGTTGCAGTGTTAATATCTTCAAAGATATCTTCTGTCAAGAAGTAGAAAAGTTCTCCGTCTTCAAATTGACTTTTTGGTAATCTTTCAAAGTCAGTTTTTTGATCAAAAACTGTCAGGTTAAGATCTTCAGATGAAACATAAACAAAATCATTCACTCCGTCATTTGTTCTTATAGATTGTAAAAACACCAGTTTGTCTTTTGTATTAACAGATTCTTGAACCAGCTGTTGAAAGATGTCTGGATTATCAATTATGCCGTCTGAGTCTGAATCAAAAAATGAAACTTCTATTTTTTTGGAATCAATATATCCCAGTGTGTCTCTGTATTCTTTTACAATTTCCCAATCAAAATTCTGATTGAGAGGTTCACGACTGTCTGGTCTGGTATTGATATTCAAAACACTGATAGTATCTTGTATGGTTTTACCGGTCGGCACATCAAATACATTGTCAGAACTGTCATAATAGAATCTAACTTCTTTATCAGATTCAAAAACATATTTGAGAGTCCTATAGGTAACTGTGTAATTATCGCCGCTTGTTTCAAATGCAACAAACCAGCTTGCGTCTAATCTATTATCTGTAGTATCACCTGTTTTGCCAGTAGAAAAATCAGAAGTAAGATCTAAATTGTTTTCTGTGATAATTTGCCACTCGCCTATGTCTCTGTCATATCTTATGCCAAATGTTCTAAAAGAAAATATTTGGTCTATTGCCTGTCCTCTAACATCATCTGTAAGGCTGTTAGGCAAAGGTGTTATAATTTCTGCTAACACAGCACCTGTAGGAACTTTGTCATTTAAAACAATAGCGCCTGCTCCGCTGTCCTGAGTTTCTGTCCCGTCGTTTGCTGCAATAAGAACTTTTGTCCAAATAGCTGTGGTAGATCCAGGATGATCAGCTGGGCCTTGCATAAGTGTTCCGTCATCCATGAAGTGAAAACCTTGCGGTGCTTCGTATTTTAACAGTGAATTTTCCTTAACAAATTTAATATTGGAAGAGGAAAAATCTGCTATGTTTGCTCTGTTTCCGCCTGCATTTATAAGATAACCAGAATTTGAATTTGTTTGATTGATTTCTTCTTGCCATGTATTATTCAAGTCTCGCACAATAACACGAGGAAAGCGATCAAAGTAAAAGTTAGATACACTTTTGTCTTCAAAAATTGGCTCTATTCGATTTAATATAATGCCTTCAATTTCGGTGAGACTAGAAAACGAAAACTCAATCTTTTCGTCAACAAATTCTTTATACAAAGCACCGTCTTTTGCAAAGATATTTGTAGAGCTATATTTGCCGCTTGGATCCAGCAGATCGAAGTTTCTTGAAATGCCACTAGAAGATCTGTTAACTGATTTTACCTTTACTATTTCTTGGTTAAGACTGAGAGGAGCAACCTGATAATCCTCACCTGTTATCATTCTGTTTTGAGTATAATAGGTAGAAGGTGCATTTATCCGAATGCTTTCGTTTGTTTCAGATGGTGTTGCATTGTCAACGGAATACTTAAGCGAAAGAGTAATTGTGAGAGTTTCGGCTTTACCGCTAGAAGAAATATACGGTATGCTTACAGCTATATTTCTCATGTCTCTAGGTTTTATCAAGATACGTGAACTTGCCGAGGTCCTATAATACACTCTAAAGCTGCCTTCGGGTAAATTGCCAAAAGTGCCATCAGCAAAAATAAGACTAATTCTATCGTCTACCCTGGTTAACACTGAATAGATGTTTCTTTGATCATTTGAAACGCTGTTATAGATAACATTGTTGCCTTCAACAGCTTCTACCTTGGTCCACAACTCTTGTTCACTGCCGTTTTCATCTAAAGTATAAAGCCAAACATCTGAGTTGTTTATATTTGTAGAGTCAATCGCAGCTATTTGGTTTGTACTAGGATTTGCAATAGAAAAATCTCCAAGATCAAGAGATCCTTGTCTAAAGTGACAGAAATAGCCTGTATTTGTACTAGCTGGTCCCTGTCCGTCATTTCTAAAGAGAAATCCAAAATTGTTGCCGGGAAGCGGCGCTTCTTCAGAGATTGCGTTGTCTTGAATACTTGTAGAAACAACTTCGAACAAAAGAGACCGTCCGTCAACATTTTTTGTGAAACTAAATGTTGGTACAGCATCACTAGCACCATTCAGTTTATACTGTTCTGTAGGAACTCCGTTTATTCTATTTGCTTTTTCTGGATTTCCGATTTTTCCGTTGTTAGGAAGAGCAGCGTTTAGAACTCTTTGAAATTGTTCATTCCAGTTTGTGTTTGAAGGATCGTTCCATACAATTGACTGGCTTGCTAGATTTATACCATTCGAGTCGCGAACAGATTCTGTGGTAGACACAGAATCCATTTTCATCAAACCATTAGCAGCTTGGTTCCTCTTAGGATTATAACTTAGCAATCTTGCTAGTCTTAGGACTGATTCTCTTCTTTCTGCCAGTTCTAGATAGTTCTCTCTAGCATTAAGGTCTATCCTAAACGCAATATTTTGGCCTAGAAAAGCCATCATGTCTATTAGTGCAAGGTATTCAGAAGATTCTATGTAGTCGTTGAAATCTTCAGGATAATTTTCCCGAAGATAGTTTATCATAGTCCTTCTTAAGTTGTCGAAATCATACGACTGAAATTCAGCATTTCTGAAAGATTGATAAACTCTTTTCCAGTCTTCTGATACTAACAGTCTATTTTGTCTGTTGCTTATAGACATTTGTTTTTCCTATTATAAGCGTATTTATTTTAAAGAGTTAACTGGCACGTTTACTATAGAATTCCTGCATTTTCGTCGAATGCAATTCTCAAGGACTCGGAAATATTATACTTCAAATATCTCAAAGTACATTCAACCTGTATGCCTTTGTCGTATTGATCTACTATAATGCTTTCTGCGTTTACTCTAGGATCATAGTTAACAATTCTTGTAACGTCATTAACTATTGCGTCTTTGACTATGTCGGTAAGCGGCTCGTAAATGGCACTCCAAATTATGGTGCCGAAATTAGGGTCGCTTAACTTTTCTCCTTTTTGAATATTAAAGTGATTTAGTAGGTCCTGTTTGATAAGAGAAATATCATACAATACCCAATTGTTTGCATCGGGATCTACAGTGGAAATTCCTCGGTACGCACGACTTTCAATGTTAGGCCTAGGCTGGTGGCTAGTAGGCACATTTACCTGTTTGTATATGTTTTTTTCTGTTGAAGACATAATGTATTTAACCTTCCACTAACTGCCTTTTCTAAAGGTATCAGCTGTTGAACTCAGAGAAGCTGTCTTCGGAGGATCAGGGTCTAAAGCACCTTCTACTTGTTTTTTGATATCTGTTTCGATATTTGTGTAATAGGCTGGATTGAGGTTTTCGTGATGCAGCCACGGTTCGTGCTGCGGAACTCTGCGCAAAATACTAGATATCGGATCAGGATCTTTATTGGCTGATGTGGGATTTCCTGGCAATGGCCATTGCTGAAAACTTCCTTGCGTAGACGCACTCGTGGCTCTGAGTGTGTTTTGACCGTTAATGCTTACAAGGTTAAATTCTTCTTCGTCGGGCTCTTGTGCTAGAATGTTGATATTGCGATTAGCCGTAAAGTTATTGTCTAGATTTGATAGAATATTTGTTGATCCGGCACCTGATTCTATGTTTATACTACCACTTGTGTTTATATCCGTTTGCCCTTTGGTAGTGATTCTACTGTTTTTTCCTACAAGAATTTTTGTACTAGCTGCAGATTCTAGATGCACATCTCTTCCAGTTTTAACATTAAAATCTCTACCCGCTTCAAAATTTATGTCATTATCTGCTTTGAAATTAAAATCTGCTGCTGTATGCACTGATATTGAATCTTCTGAATAGATATCTATTTTTCCGTTAGATGTCAATTCTACCCAGGCAGTGCCTTTGGCATTTCCTATGTAGATAAGGTCTTCTGCATTATGCATTAGTATCTGATGACCAGTGCGTGTTTTTAAACGCAGCATTTCATTGTGGGGTATTGTTACATCACCGCCGGACTCTGGCGGAGATTGATTTAGGTCTGAATACTCAGGAGGACCGTTTGAAGCAGACGTCTTCCTTAAAAAAGAACTGTCGCCGTCGTCCATTACAATCGAGCTACCCCCAAGACGATTATGATAGTAATCTACTCCCTGATATTTTGCTGAAGGTGCGTCCGGGCGCTTGTCTTGGGGCCCCGGAGTTGAAATGCCAAATACACTGCTAGGTACTTCTCGCCTAGCAGAACTAGTAGTTGTACCGCGAGTGGAGTCCGAAAGCAGCCCTTGTTCTTCTAATACGCGCTGCAGATCATTGTTGACAGGCTTTGTATATTTTGTAGAATCTCTACCTGTAAAGTCCTGTTTACGATTGTATTCACCGACGGGCAGTTTTTTGTCACTGTTTTCGTTGTTGTAAGTAGTTGAAACATCATTGCCAGGCAACATAAAGTTTACATCTTCGTCTATTACACAGCCAATCCAGTAAGGCCGATCTCCTTCGCCTATAATAACCAAAACCTTGGTACCTACATCTGGCGGAACAAACCACATTCCGTAGGATTTTTGACTATACTCATGAGAGTCATTGTCACTTGTGCCTTCAAATGGAGTAGTACCGTAAAATGGAGATAGATAGGTACAAATCACTTGGCCGGCTTCATTTTTTGGAAGGTTGCCGACAGAGGTTTTATACAAGAATTCAACTGCAATTCTGCCCTGAAATTGCGGATCAAGGTGGTTCCTTACAACTGCGAGATAAGGTCCAGGGTTCCAGGTATTATCTACAAGGCTGTAAGGCGAACGTTTATAACTACCGGTATTAGTATTAACCCAATCTTTCACTCGTTACCACCTTGGGCAGATGCTTGCCATCCATAAAGCGATTGAGCAAATAAACTAAGATTATCAGTGCTGCCTTCCTCAGTTAGAGAATCTCCTGCTGCAGTGCCTTGTTGGTTTCTAACTCTAGTAAGTTTTAGAATTTGAGTAAACTTGTTTTGCGAAATAGTAGTTGTCATAGTGTGAATTCTATATACTCCACTAAATTGTCTAACAGGTTTGTTCTTTGTGCCTGGAAACATCATTTCTCCATAAGATTCGGTATTATCACTTTGATCGTAATCAATAGGTGTTGCAAAATTTAACAAAAGATAAGGCTCGTTATTTTGATAGGAAATTGTTTTATTGGCCATAGTTTGCGGCTGTTCGGGATCTGGTTTAGCTGTATAATTACCTATGCCGCTATCTGAAAAATAGTAAGGATCGCCCCAAATTTCTAAATCTACAACTATCAAATCAGCTGATGAGTTTAGGATAACATCATTGTAAAAACGCGCGATATTATTAAGATTGCTTTGTTCTATACTGCCCGACCCTCCAGTTGGGCTTGTCGTCGTGCTTACTGATTCAAGTGGTACAGTAGCTTCTCCTGTTTGCTGCGTGCCCTCGCCAAGTGTTCGAACTGATTCTGACTCGGTATCTCTCCGTACTACCGAATCTTGTCTTGTCGTGCCTTGATCTCGAGCAATTCCTGCATAAAAAGAAGTATTAAATGTTAGGTCGAAATTAATTATATCATCATTCTTTCCTGTATATATGTAGTCATATTTCTTAGGTATCGATGCTTTTAATGATTCTATGCCTTTTGTTGTTGTAGATGTATGATTAAAATGATACTCACTTACACGATAAACTAGAACCTTAAATACATATATTTTCGCAGAACGCTGGCGTTTGGTATAATTTTCTTGATTTGCCTGGGTATAAACATCCGTTTCTATTCGCCAGTATTTCTTTTTGCCTTTATCGTCCGAGTCTGCTGTTACAAACTGTTCTCCATATTCTGACATTAGTATTAGGTTTTCGATAATATCTTGAATACGGATCCCACGCATTAAAGAAATAGAATTAAAATCTTCTCTTACCTGAAAAGAATTTCTAATAAAAAATTTAGTTCCGTCATTAGTAGTTTCTAAGGTATCATCATCCGCTATTCCCATAAACTTTGATCCTGCATCAAACGCACTTTTGGAAAGTTTAGCTTGTCCTATTTCGTTAATATTTTGAGGATTCGTTACTATGTCTTTGATTTGATCAAGAGTAACATCTGTGTCGGAAGAAACTGTTGTTTGGGCAGGATCATTGCCAGGTGTAGTAGCTCCTTGATTTGTCGATTCAGTTTGTCTAATCTCTGCTGACAACGCTGCGCCATCTTTAGGAAATGCAATGATATATTGATCCGGCTGAGGTTTATTTTGGGCTTGTTTTTCAGATTCTTCAACTTGATTCAAAATCGAGGTCAGGCTTGATCTGTCATTGTCTTCACTAGATTGAAGGAATTCGGCCACTGTTGTGCCTTCTATTTGTATATCTTGTTCTACTCGTTGTACCTCATCTAGTAAAGCTATTTCATTCCATACAACTCCCCTACAATTATAAGCGGCGCCACCAGCATCTACAGTAAAATCTAAATTAGTCAGGCGCATAGGAATAAATCTTGTAGTATTTGGTATTTTTACATATTCACCGTCGTCGTTCCAGCCTACAAACTCTATCATGAGTAGATATGGGACATCTATATATGATACAGTAAAATTTCCATCAGGTGCACGATCAGGATAAGCATCTTGCGCGGTTGCTGCAAGAGTTTCTAGTAATAGACCCATAGAATAAGGCTCTTTTATAGAAAAAGTCATGATATTAGAATTTGTCTGCCTGGTTTGTCCAGTTGGAACCAGCACGGATGTGATTTCTAAATTATCTATAAAATACTCAGCGGTAATCCCAAGTTCTTGTTCGTATAACGTCGGAACCTGTCTAGAATCGGATCCTGCAGATTTTGCAATAATTCTTTCAGGCCCGTTCTGCCTATATGTATTTGCAGGATCGTTAACTTCTCTATCTGTCAATACGCCAAAAGTTATAAGACAGCTATAAGAAGCATATTCTGACAGAACATTGTTATAGAACCGGCCGCTTCCTTGAGAAGAAGAAGAAGCAGAACCCTCTTGTGCTTCGTCGACTACCGAATCTAACACTCCAGCGGGCCCGAGGCTAGTACTTCTTGGTCCTACTCTAATATCAGATGATGCCATTTATGCTCCTAGAATGTCTCTCATGCGTGGGCCCTGAGGAAGATAGATTTCAACACCTGGTTTGATATCATATACAGGATCTTTGATTATATTCATATTTCTCTGTGCAAACACCCACCAAAGCTTGTGATTTCCGTATAAACCATAGGCGAGCAGGTCAGGTCTATATGTAAATTGCGGTTCGATTGTGTACTGAATATCGTCTGAACTTGCTGGAATAGGCCGTATCCTTAGCAAATCAAGATATTGACCTTCTATAATTTCTGTTTGGAACCACGGAGAACTTGTATTATATTCTGCCATTAGATGTACTTACCTCCGCCGCCTTGCAGAACATAGTCTCCTCTCACAAACTTGTCAAGGTTAAATTGGTTTACTGAGTCTCTGCTATAGGTCGGGAAGACTGTGAGAGAAACTTCTGATCTTGTAGGCACATACGAACCGTTTGCCCCTATAGGAACCTGTATGTAATCAACATCTTCGGGTAGAGTAATTGTATACTGTTCTACTACTACCGGAACATCTTTGAAAATAAAGTCGCCGTATCCATTAAGTTTTAAAACCGGAGGAGGAGATCCTGGATTTGAACTTTGTCCATATGCCATTTTGGTTACCGATCTCAAAAACTGATTAGCAGCAATCCAATAAGCTCCTTCTGAAGCATTTTCAACAGTAAATGTCCCAGTAATAACAAACTGATCTACAGAACTGTTTTGGTAAATGGGAAAAGGATAATTGGAGTGGGTGGGCGTCAGCTTGTCATAGCTTGCACTGTAAGCGATGTAAATATTAGGTGTGTACGGAAAAACCAAACCACCTGTATCAATGAGAGGTTGAATAATGTTTGCTTCGCCGTCTGCAAAGTCTTCATAATTAGAAGGAATGCTTAGTTTTACCCTCCAGTCAATTGCGTCATCGTTAAAAGTGCCTTCCACTACCGAACTCTGTTCAGGAAGCCCGTCTGTAGGCAACCCTCCAAATAGGTCTTTAAGCGGATCAGGAACGAGGTTTCCTACTGCTTTTTTGGCACTGTTAGCGATACCGCCTATTGCTTCTGCAACCATACTGTTTCTCCTTGCAGTATTTAGTTGACAAAATTAACTGCATACTTTATAATAAATACAATAACTT
>Ga0102930_1000055_pt1 | contig 32400 bp, 30 predicted proteins | sample SalPon1_B_H2O_MG_FD_84514 | JGI IMG/M metagenome (GOLD analysis project Ga0102930, IMG submission 84514) | Salt pond water microbial communities from South San Francisco under conditions of wetland restoration - Salt Pond MetaG R1_B_H2O_MG | ecosystem: Environmental > Aquatic > Non-marine Saline... | reverse complement strand
TGAATTCCTTTGTTGTGTAATTAAACTATCAACTTTTTCGTTAAGCTCTTTAATTGCTGCAAACGCCAGAGAGCATAACTTAACATAATCAACAGCCAACTCACCGTTCTCTCGCTCTCTCACCGCTAGAGGAAACGCTTCTTGTACATCCTGAGCAATGACACCAAAGTCATTCTTTTGAAGAAAGTATGAGTCTTCCCCGCCTTTTCTATTTATATATTCATCGCTCCAATCAAAGGTCTTACCTCCGACGGTCTCAACAATACTCAGCGCGTTCTTAATATCCTGAATGTTTTCTTTGTTACGAACATCCGACGAGAAGTTGGATACGATATCACCCGTGGCTCGAATGTCACCGTTTGATGCAGGTGCAGGTGTATTCACACCGAGTGAGTCGACCTGAATCGTTCCCGATATTGTCTGATCGGTGTTGTTTCTTGCAACGGTACCATCGACTGAAAATGTAACATTGGATGAACCGTTAAATGCAGAGCCGGATAATCCATCACCCGTACTTACAGATTTTGTAAGAGTGACATCGGTCCCCGTAATTGATCCACCCGTAATCGAGACGTTATTTGACTCTTGCTCGCCCATCGACGCAATATCAAGATTCGTCTTAGCCGCAGCCGTATCGGTCAGATCGCTGAGATTGTTCGATGCCTCGAGCTTACTCGTAGTAATCGAGATAAAGTTATTATCAATCTCAGCGTTGGTGAGTGGTGCATCCTTTACGGTTGCACCACCACCGGCCGTCTCTCTTGTTGTAATCGATGTCATCTATTATTTCCTTATCGATTCTCAGTGAGAATGCGATTGATCTTCAAGATTATTTATACGAGTCTTAAGATCGTCGATCGTGGATGACTGCTCCTTAATCGCTTCGATAAGAAGTGGTACTAGCTTTTCGTACTGAACAGTAAGATACTCACTGTCGACCGGCGAGTCCTTAACGACTTCCGGAAGAACACCCTGTACTTCCTGAGCCGACACGCCGACTCTCTTACCTTCCTGTAGACCAAGATCGATTGCCGTGTCGTTAAACTCAAAGTAGAAACCAGACAGTGCGTTGACCTTGCCGACTGCATTCTGAATAACTCCAAGGCGATCCTTCAAGCGATCATCGGAAGCGTTTGCGGTAATGTCACCCGTCGCAACGATCTCACCGGATACGCCGGTCGCGTTTGTGCCGATACCGAGCGAGTCGAATCGTACATCATCATCGGTGTCAAGCCCAAGAGTATCGAGTGTCGGCGGATCAATCGTCTTAGATGAAAGACCAGTAATATGACCGAATCCATCAAGAGTAATGTCCTGAATAACCGTGTTGCCAGAATTATTGACTGAACTTTGAGTTGATGTATCAGCATGACTAATCGTACGGTCTGCCGATAGGTCACCGCCGCCAGTAAGACCGCTTCCAGCGTTTATATCAGTTGTCTTGTCTGCTTTGGTACCGATATCATTTGCCACAGTTGTAGCAAAGTCTGGATCATCACCGAGTGCAGCTGCAAGTTCGTTGAGTGTGTCTAGTGTTGCCGGCGATGAATCAACAAGATTTGCTACCTCGGTATCAACGTAGGAACGTGTGGCAATGGTCGAGGTATCCACATCAAGAGAGATCGTCTCGTTGCTAGACTGATCGGTAGTAAAGTTACCGCCACCGGACAACCCAGTACCAGCCGAAACGGTAATCGTCGCATCGTTCGGTGGTGCTGCTGTGGATGTGGATACTGCGGTAACGTGGCCAAAGTCATCGAACGTAAGTGCGTCAACAAATGTATTGGACGTAGAAGTTACGTCACTGACGGTTGACGTATCAGAGTGACTGATTGTACCGGTCGAGAAGTCAATGCCGGATCCGCCACTCAAATGAGCGTCGACTCGAGCATCTGTGTAATAAAGATTTGTACCTTCAGATAGATCATCAGTCGTAAACGGACCGAGCGCAACCGTTGCAGTGAAAGTTGATCCATCGGCTGTACCGATGTCAAGATCACCAGTTGCATTATCATATGAAAAACTTGATACACCAGCGACGTTTGTTGTTGACGCACTTGTGATTCGACCCTGAGCATCAACCGTAATGACGGGAACCTCAGAGGCGGAGCCAAACGATCCGGCGGTTACCGCTGTATCAGCAAGTGAGAATTCACCGGCTCCAGACGAGTAATCGAGTCCGGTACCTGCGGATACTGCGTTTCTTACACGGCTATCAGTATAGTATAGATTCGTTGTACCTTCTGAGAGATCGTCGGTGTCATGATTAGAGATATCAGACACTGTGCCCGTAACATCTCCAACAAGATCAGTCGCAATGGATTTGTTTGATGCAAGGCGATCGTTTCCAGAATCGTACGTAAAGTCAGCCGTTCCGTCTGTACCAAGGTCGATCGTAAGACCGGCGCCATTAGCTGCAGTAGCGTTAGCAGCACCGTTAGCAATCGTGATGTTAATATCCTCGACATCAAGAGTCGTGGTGTTAAGAGTTGTGCTAGTACCGTTAACGATAAGATCACCATCAACGGTTACGCTATTAAAGGTAACATCATCTGTGGTACCGACGTCCTGACCAATTGAAATCTCACCAGTAGAGTAAGATACACCAGTACCACCGGATAAGTGTGAGTCGACTCTTGAATCAAGATAGTAAAGATTAGTTGATCCTTCAGAAAGATCATCGGTATCGTTGGCCGCAAGAGATACTGAAGTATTATTTCCTCCAGAATCCTTGAACTCAAAGCTCCCACCAACAACAGAGATCGTCGCGCCACCAAGATTGATTGTGCTACCACTTAAGAACAGATCGTTCCATCGGTTGGATGCGCTACCCAGATCATACGTAACATCGGCAGAAGGAATAAGATCGCCGGTAATCTGACCCGTGAATTCGGGGGACGAAAGCGTCTTATTCGTAAGTGTCTGTGTGCCGGCTAATGATGCAGTCTGAAAACCACCGGTCGTGGTTCCGTCATGGACTCGTAGAGTCTTATTCGTAACATCAACGGTAACCTCGGCATCGGCTCCCGTAAACGCATCATTTTCTGCATCGGTACCCTTTCTTAATACTAACTGAACCGCCATTTTTTATATTCCTTAAACAGTTGAAACTAATTGGTTATCTGACAAACGTTTCCAGTTATTACCATCATAAAATGCCGGAACCGCTCCGTTGGCTTCATCAGTGACAAACGCCATTTCACCAGCAAGCCCAGTTGGAAGAGTTGACACTGTAAATGAAGGGAGAACAAATCGATCAGGTTTGAATGCACCGTTAAGTGTAACCAACCCAAGATCAAATGATTCATCCAACTGATTCAAATTATTATTTAATGCCGTAAGAAAAAACGACTTTTCAATAGTAGGATCGTTAACTCCTCCAAAGTCATTATCTTTCAAAAATAACGAAAGAGAATCGTCACGTTCTTCCAAAAGTTCGATATCACTCTTAGTGACATCTCCAAGATCTTGAAGGAAATTATCCGTTTCTGTAAGTGATCCTAACTCGTAACTAAAATTACTAACAGTGTTTGATACACTTCCAAAATCACCTTCGTTTGCAGCAAACGGCAAAATTGCAGGAGATGTTGGACCACTTTCAAAAAAGTCAACGTTATTGTCAGAGTCTTTGAAATAAAGGCGGCCGTCGGAAAAGTTAAGAGCTAACTCTCCGTACTCGAGGGAAGAAGACCCGGGTATCTTTCCGATAACCGAAGACTTCTTTAACAGAATTCTATTCGTTGTAGCCATTATACCTTTATTCTAAAAAGAATGATACACGATAGCGCGATAAAAATCGCCGTGTGTTTATCAATCTAAGTTTATTTATATATTTTTACTAGAACGTTCCACCATCAATACCATCATCATTAACGATCGTTGCCTCAGTAACCTCGCCAAAGCTATAGGCAAATGATTTTCCGCCACTTACGCTACCAAGATTTAGATCGTATTCTTCGGATCCTGTGGATACCACTAGTCCAAGATCGGCATCATTCGCTGACCTAAAGGGTAGAAGATTCGGTTTTAGTTTATCGTTAAGTGATTGATTGCTTTCAAAAAAGTCGACAACATTGTTGGCGTTCTTAAAATAAAGACGACCATCAGCAAAGTTAATAGCTAACTCGCCGAACTCGACATCCGATACCTGCGGCGCTTTTCCTACAACCGAAGATTTTTTTAAGAGTATTCTATTTGTAATTGCCATCAGTTCAACCTCTGTTGTTTATGGCAATTGTTAAAATGTACCGCCGTCGATATTAAATCCTTCAAGATCACTCGTATCAGCACCGGAACCAATTATATTAGTACCAACATAAAGCTGCTTTCCGATTCCTACACCACCACCAACGACGAGCGCACCGGTCGATACTGAGGATGAGTTATCAACACTCGTAAAGGTAACATCGCCAGATGCAGTAAGATCGGTGAATGCAGCGGTACCAGGATCCGATACTCCGATATCGGAGTTATTGATCGTCTTATTGGTGAACGTCTCTGTTTCGTCCAGAGTCGCTAGCGTACCAGTCGTCGGAAGTGTGACGTTTGTCGCACCTGTCGTAGTCAGCGTAAGATTATTCGCACCCGAGGTAGTAAGGTTACCGCCAAGTGTAATAGTCTTCGAACCGTTGTCGACACCTGTACCGCCGTACTCAGGGCTAATGATGTCGCCCTGCCAGGTACCAGTACTGATCGTACCAAGTGTTGTAATCGACGCCTGACCAACGTATGTAGATGCAATATCGATTGAATCAGCAGATACTGAGATTCGATCAGTTGTACCGCCAATATCAATAACGCCGGAACTAAACGTAAGACCGTCACCGGCAACAGAAGATGCGAGCTGAACGTTATCGCTCGATACCTCGATACCGTTTGCGGTGTTAACGAACAGAGTATCACCAGACTTCCCAAGTCCGTCGCCGGCTTCAATCTGTCCTGCACCAGAGAACTGAACAAAGTTTAGATCGTCGGTGCCAACTTGCTGTTGTCCACCGTCTGACGTAAGAACGAAGCCACGGTTATCACCTGTATTGCCTTCCTCAACAAAGAAGAACACACCAGATGTAACCTCTTCCGGCTCGTCAAAGTCAGTTGCTCGACTTGCTGCACCAGAAGTTGCAACAACATAGACACCGTTCTCAGTCGCATCGTTCTGATCCTTAAGAAGAACACGATCGCCTGCCGAAACGGTAACACCATCAACCGAAACACCATCAATCAGACCGCTCGAAATATCGATGTTGGTAGTTGATGCAACTCGTACCGATTCCTTCGGGTCAAGTCCAGCGGCTCGAGCATCGACATACGCTTTGGTTGCGGCATCCTGTGGATCCGTCGGATCGCTGAGATCCGTAATGCGAGAAGAGTTGAATGATACGTTTCCGGCGCCATTCGGATTCAGCGAGAGATCACCGTCGGTATCCGTGGTGCTGATCTCGTTTCCATCAACTCGAACATTATCGACATCAATCTGCTGAAGACCGTCAAGAGTGTTGGTCGTCGAACCAAGAGTAAGAGTCGATGTGCCAAGCGTAATATCCTTAGCGGATACCTCACCGCTTGATACCGTAAAGTTATCAGAGTCAAATGATGCGACACCGCGTGATGTCGTCGTGGCAGAGTCTGCAGTAATTGTAACGGTATCAACAGAACCGGAGCTATCGGTTGATACATCCGCCGTGATCGCATTGACACCAGTAAAGTCTAGTGTATCGTTCAGAAGGTCAACCGTAGCGGATCCGCTGTCTCCAGAGATGCTAAGCTCGGTCGCTACAACAACTTCTCCGGCGGCTGTCAGTCGGCCATCAGCATCAACGGTAAACGTTGGAATCCGAGTTGTTGAACCATAGGATCCTGCTGTGACACCGGTCTCGACAAGATCGATCGTTGTCTCACCGGCTGAGTCGTTGTAATCAACAGAGATGACATCGGCGGTGCCTACGATCAGCCCACCGGAGATATCCTCGATGTACTCTTGAATCGATCGATTTTCGGTGCCATCGTCAACGAATAGGTTGTGCGCGATCGTGCGACCACTGCCATTCGGCTCAAGAACGATGTCACCATCTGTGTTCGTTGAGGATATAGTATTTCCGTCAAGTGTAAGATTGTCGACGTTAAGTTCATCGATCTTCTTATTGGAATCAACAATTAGAGCAGAATCGGGAGCAAGCACACCCTTTGTATGATCGAGCATCTTGGTGAAAAACTCACCGCCGATAACGATATGTTCTGCTGCATTACCGTTGGTCTCGCTACCAAAGCCGACGTAAAGTCTATCACCACCTTGTACCGAGGATGCATCTGCCGCCGAATACGCTAGCTCACCTGCAGCCAGTGTAGACGGATTGCCCGATGTTCCACTTCTTTTGATTCGAATGACACTTGCCATTATTGGTCTCCGTTAAACCTTTTAGAATTCTCCGCCGTCAACATTCTGTTGATTCAGGTCTCTTGTTGCTGTCCAATTTTCAGTTGGTTCTTTATAAACCAATACTGATCCACCTTCTAGATTGGTATCATCTATATTTGTAAACTGCTCCAATCTTCTTGCAATCGTCAAGGAGGAGCGCGCATTTAATTCATTTTCTTGTTCTATTCTACTACGTAAACGTGAAGACCCACTTGTACTTAACTTAGCACGTATCTTATCAGACATTTAGTTCGTTCTCGTTACACGTGGTACTATTTCTAGTATACCCTCAATGATCTTAAAAGTATTTTCAGTTATCGAATCAGTCGCAAATATATCATATACGTATCTTCCCTGTTTCATACTAGCAGTCGTTTCATTGTCGAGTTCAATAAGAATCTCTCCTCCGAATACATCTGCTTTGCTGAGTATAAAATCAAAAGATGTTTCTGACTGATAAGTTCTTCGTACCTGTCCCGACAACGTTAAGTCAGTAAGATCAAGAGGATCCCTATTTGAGTCCTCAACTATAAGGTTCGTAGAAAAATCTGAACCCTGATCAACAAATAAGTTTGCATACGACGCCATGGTAATATTTATACTTTAACCTATTTGTATCGACCAACTAATGTTAAGAAAATCACTGGCTGCCTTTTCAAACGGCGTTGACACAACGATGCGAGATATAAGAGTATCATCGCTCGTCAGTACACCAAGCTCATTGATCGTACCCGTTGCAACATTTTCTGAGATTGTAGCAAAGAGTGTGATCTCATTATCTGTTACCGAATAGTTGCTAATAACCGTCTCGCCGAGCTGATTCTCAAGAGACGTATCAGAAGCAGCAGCGGCAGTCGTACCGTCTCCGGCAGCAATTGTATCGATCTCTGGAACAGGATCGTTTAACCGATCAAACACCTTTTGAATAATGAAATTCTTACCGGTATCGACGATAAGATTGTCTTCTTCGAGACTCTGCTTTACATTACCATGGCGATCGTAAAGAGTAATCGTTGGACGTCCAGTAATACTAATTAGATCTTTCATTTGTTATCCAGTTTTTCAAGAATCTTATCGAGTGTTTTTTCTAAATTGTCGAGTCGTTGTACAAAAGATCTTTTCTCTTCTTTCTTCGCGATAAATCTTTCATAGCCGGATCTATCACTTGAAACAATTGCATTGGTCTCAAGATCGCGAACATAACCGCTATGGTTCTCCACTGGTGAGTATTTTTTAACACCTTTCATATTCGCGCTAGTCCTTTATAGCAATAACTCGAAGATCGCGAATTCTTGGTACACGAGCCTCATTGTCAGATCTCATGACAATCTTAATTGAATATACATTAAAGTCCTGAGCAAACGTTTTGGTATAGGCATACTCATTGAAAGAATCAAAGCTTTCGTTGGATGGGACATTACTATCAAGTTCCATCTTCTCCCAGACCTGATCCTCAAGAGGTGTACCACTACCGGTTGGTCTTACCTTATAATATACATCAATTGTTGTTGCCGGTGGACGATTGGCATCAAAGAATATACGAAACTCGTTTGCCGGATTAATAAGATTTACCGGTTTAGTAATGTACCTTGCCGCCGCCTCATCTGCCTCTGCAACTTGATCGGTATCTTCTCGATTATTAATTCGGTTTTCGGTTGCAAGAAGAGAGAACCTCTTAACATCAATATACGGAGATAGGTTATCAACCGTACTTGTGAAATTGGTACGTACGGATACGGTACCATCCCCAGATTCAACAGACGTTCTTGGGAAAGATAAAAGATTATCCTTACCCAGGTCAATACTTACGTATCCACTGTCAGGCGTTTTACCGAATTTGCTCGTCCCTTTAAACTCCCAAGAGGTTGATGTATTAGGAAAATCAAGCTCTTCGACCACTGGATTAATGACAGAGAATCCAACGTGCTGCGTGGCAAATATTGCCGCACCACCAAGAGACGCGTTACGATCGGCACTCGTTGATACCTGCACATAGTACGTATCAACACCAATCGGTTCGCTGGACGGTCCAACGCTAACAGTAAGATCAGTATCAAAGATCTCTGATTCCAGCACACCAGCGAGTGCACCAGAGTTTTCAGCAGTGAATCTTACGGTGTCACCTTCTTCCATTGAGTGGTTAGGATGATTGACTTCTATATAAGTTGAGCCATCACTAAACGTAAACGGATCAAGAGGAAGTAACCCAAGATATGGATCCGCTTCTGTACCGCTATCATTTGACGAAACAACATTTTCAAATGTAACTTGACCCGTCACGCTCGTGTCAAACTCAGCACGATTGATGCGGAACTTAAGATCCTCTAGCTGTGCTGGTGTCCACGTACGATTGTTCTGTGACTTAAACAGCGAACCCAGGAATGGCTGACGCGATATTCTTTGCCCGGTTGAGATATCGACCTCTCCTAGTACCGACTGCCATACCGTAAGTTCATCGGAATCTGTTAGTACAACAAAACAGTACTCGACCTCTTCCTCAAGGTATACTGGAGAAGTAAATGTAAACCTCGTTGCGACGGATCCATCATTTGACCCAGTGATCTGATCAGCATCAAGTGTAATAGAGCCGAACGGAGCAACCTCAGGAGCAGGAAAACCATTATCCATTGCTCTGATTTGTACAGTAACTGGAAATGTATTGGTCTCAGCCTGCGGACCAAAGTAAATGTCGATCGACGTAATGAACCCACCGCCTTCGAGAGGATTCAAAAACGATTGAGCAAGAGGATCGATTGTTCGTCCGGTTCTTTCGGTCTCAGTCACTCTCTGAGTTTCAATGTCGACAACGGTCGTAGCGATAAAGAATTCCGAAAGCTCCTCAAGAACTCCCTGAGCGCTATACGTCGTATTTGCAATCGTAGAAAAGTCGACTTCTGCATCCTTTAATTCAAATACACGTGTACCCGTACGGAACCGAATATCATCTTCGTTGGGTATCTCAAACGTACCTGTAATTGATCCTACCGCATTAGTTGTTAGCTGATCGCCCTGATTCCCACCCGATGGTGTACAAAACTCGCTAACATTAACACCATCAAAAAAGGCGTTAACATCTGTAAGAGGCTTGAGGCCTGTTGCGGCAAACTCAACCACACGTGATCTAATGAAAGGAACCGCTGACCTATTAACGACGCGATCACCGAGGCGCTCGGTCTCAGTACTTTCTGTACGAACGATTCTTTCACCAACTCGAGTTCTTAACTCGCGGCGAAAGCGTACTGCGACCTCAGGAAGAATACCCGTCCAAAATGTTCTCCACGATCCCCACACTGTTCCAAGACTGTTCTGATTATTTTCAAATGCCTCGGTAAACTCAGTGCCACCGTCAAGAGTCGTATCTGGTACACGGCGAGTCGATACCCAAGAATCGGAAGAAGGATCAAGAGTAACGTTACCGTCCCAAGAATACTTAATGAACGGCTGTATTTTTTCAAGGCGAGAAGCAACTTGTTGATCGATTAACGGCGTTTCCGTATATGGAAGAGTAATGATATTGCCGGTCATCTGGTAGTTGGTTCCGTTCTCATCATCAAAAAGAGGAATCGCCTTTGTTGAACCCTCGGGTCTAAGCTCGCCCACCTCCGGATCAACGGCGGCTCGATACGTTTCTTTTCGAGGATTACCAACTTTATGACCAGTAAAAGAATCAACAAGAATTCCTGACTTAAACTTGTCAACAAATTCACGAGAAATCGCGTCCTGCTCAATAAGACTTAGCGCAGTGTAATATTCTAGACTATCAATACGATTCTCTAACTCACCGATATCCTTCATTCGATAACGAGGATGGCGTACACTGCTTACACTCACATCCTTAGGACCAAATGTATAGGCACCTACACTCAACTTGTAGATCGTTATCGCATCACTTAGATCGCGCGGAAGAGTCGGATCCAGACTTGGTGTGCCCTTCACGATGACGAAATCGCCCTGACTCGTCAGACACAACTTGTCTTGACGAGGAAGATAGTAATCAAAGTCTAGAATAGCCTCCGAATCAGGACGGTATCCTACGGGAGTATTAGAGAATTCTCCGGAGCTATCAATGATTGGTCTAAAGTCAATGGAATTTGCAAGACGAAAGTCCTGTCCAGACTCAGTGGTATAAGTAGGTATGTCTTCATACGATATAGAAGAATACGAATCCGCTACAAAAAAGTCTCCTGCACCATGATTAAAGTAGTTAAAGGTAACCGTAAGAGCGGCGGTCGGTGCGGAGAACCCAGATCTTAAACGAAGCTTAGAAATACCATAGAAGTTATCGGACTGGCCGGTGTCGAGAGTATAGTAATTTGTATAGTCGTTTGTGCCGTCAGTGATCTCCGTAACCTCATACACATCGGCCTTACCCAGGTCGATTGTTGAACCAGGGCTTGAGCCAGTTGTTATGGTCGATCCGATGACGGGAGACTTAGACTTAATTGTGCCCGGCGACTTAAACATTACGGCATGGATCGTAACCTCATCACCATCATTAACTCCAAGACCACTCAGCTCTAGTGTTACAGTCTTATTGTCCGTTGTGATGGATACACTATCAGGTGTGTCGATATCACCGATTGTATCGGGAGAAGTCGAACCACTTACAACGTTTGTAACATGAACAAGAAAGTCTGTCGGTTCATCGCGAAACTGTTCCGCTGCAACCGGAGTTGAGATGGTAACAGCGGTGCCAGACACAACTGAGCTAAACTTTTTATAGAAGTTAAATGAGGATTCTGTAATCGTATCCACTTCAGAAAAAGGAAGCTCATAGATCGCAACATCATCACTCTGCTCTTGCAGCGTGGTATCACCGTCATCAATCGAAGCACTAGCGATCTCTGCACCAAATGCAGGTGAGGTGTCATCGGAATAAACAGTCTTGACATCGGAGATGGACTCTCCGGAGTTAAAATCAAAGTTAAACAAATGCAAACGAACGACGGTTTCTCCTTCGTTCGCACTCTCAACCGGATCGTAGTCGATAGCACGAACGGTGGCCGTACCAATCTGCGTTGATGGCTCGTCCACTACATCATTAGTAAAAGACAAGGATGCATCTGAATATAACTTGACTTCTGAAAAAAGATCCGGATGACCAAAGACGGTCTTCACATGAATGTACTCACCCTGCTGAAGAGGAATGAGTGTTGACCCAGAAGATTCTGTTGTACGAGCCTTATCAATGTCAATACGTTGCGTGTTCGTCGTATTGATTCGATAACCACGAACATACGCTTTGCCAGGCTCAAGTTCAAGTCTTAACTTATCGGAATCATCTGGGTTGGGCTCGACACCAAGGTTAAAGTTCTTTACGACGTAATCACCCGATTCTTCGTAGGTACGACGAGCCAAAGTATCACCAAGAACATCAAACTCACTCTCACGGACCTCCCGAGCAATCTCTCCTCTAACGATTCGAGCAATCTCAACGTAGTCGTTAAGATTAGACACGTCGTCACGAAGAGTAAGAACCGCGTCTATTCTATAGCGGTGGGCACCAGGAGCGGTCTCGTTAAAGGTACCCTGAGCATTATCAAGAAGAGTCTGATCATCTTCTGGTGTAACAATATCCTCATTGACCAAAAGACCGATCGATACTTCACCTGGAATATCCTCGATCGGTGTGTACTTATCTACTACTATGCTCTGAGATTCTACCAGAACAAACTCGTCGTTAATAAAGTAAACGCCGCGCTCAACCGAAACGATCGTCCCTTGTCCAACCGCGTCGGTCGAGTCTTCGACCGTTACATCTTCTGTAGTTGTTGATCCGTCAGACCATGTGATCGTAAGAGTCTCATCCTGAGCAAAAGAACCGCCCGAGGTAAACGTAAGGAAGAACGTAACGGGATCGTTGTCTTCTGCGCGCGAAAGAGTCGTAATTGTAGCCGTTACACCAGACGATCCTACAACCTTCGCACCCTCATAGACCGAATCATCTGAACTTACAAGAGAACCCTCCTGTACACGCACATAGGTGATATCACCATTGACCTTAACTGCACCAGGAATAACAAGAGAACCGTTCTCGAAAACGTGATCACCGAATCGACTGATTTGATTCTGAAGAATTGACTGAAGCTGATTTAACTCTCGAGTCTGTACGGCGAATCCTGGACGAAAAAGAATTCGATGAAACTTTTTGTCCTCGTCGTAATCGTTAAAATAAGGTGCACGGTTAAAATTAAGCGCCATTTCGATTCTTTTCCTTAATGATAATTAGTACTCAAGAACAAGAGTAATCGTTTCGATCTGCTGTTCACTCTGACTTTCAATAACTTCTCGGTTATTTATATAGAGAATCTTACCTTTGTAGGGCTCAATGTCAGGAGGTGTGATCGATGATATCGTATCCTGTGCGTCAGAATCTTGACCGACGATCGTTTCGCCGTCTTCAAACTGAATATCATCAGAAAGAGTGTTATCAACATTAGTACGAATTGCATCGGTTTCAAATAGATTCGTCTGTGTTCCTACTGCACCGGAAGTTTGGCCAACGATAGTTTCACCCTCAGTGAATCCAGAGTTGTCACCGCTGGAAAGTGTTAGTCTATACTTAGCATCTCCAACATCATCTTCAAACTCAAGGTAGTCTCCATCAGACTGTTGCGAGTCAAACTCTACAGGATTTTCAATAATACCTACTCGTCGAAAATCGTTAAGGCCAATAAAGCCACTCTCGCCAGAAAGACGCAGATTAATCAGTGCATAGTTTGCAAGAAGCTCATTGGCAGGATCCGATCCGTGGCCCTCGATAGGAGAGATTAGCGGTTTAATCGATGCACCGGATCCATTATCATCGACAACAATAGCATTTGCACGAGTAAAGTTTTGACCAGAACGACCGGTCGGTACGTCGGAATTAATAATTTCACCGTCAAGATTCGTTTCTGCATACGCTTTGCAGGATGACTGAACGACAGAAGCACTACCAGTTGTGTAACCAGTACCTCCAATAACGATCTGAACACTATCAATCTCGCCTGAAGGATTTGTCGTAGCAATGCCGTATGCAGTCTGAACCGGACCGCTTCCGCTAAGTTGTCTGATCGCTACAGGAATGTCTGACTCTGGTGCATAAGGGTAATCCGATCCTCCATTCGTAATAGACTGAACGGATGTAATCTGACCCTGGGACGTATTGAGAGAAACGGTTGCACTGGCGTTTTGATCGCCGTCTCCCTCGATGAATACAGGAATTTCTGTATCGTTGTCTACCGAAGCATTAGACGGATAACCAGATCCGGGTGAGTCTATTCTAAGATTATCAATCGTCCCAGGAGTTGTCGGAGCAAGAACTGCAGGATCATCATTAAAAGGAAAAAAGTCTGGAACGATAAACTTACGAAGAAGCGATGTAGTCACAGAGAACATATACCGCCACTTATAACCATCCGTCTCAAGAGGAATATCGGATGTTGTATGAGAAGGAAGAACTGTTGACTCAGCACCATTGTTATTTGAAATGCACTTATAGACGTTAAGCTGATCGGTAAGAACGAAGAAGTTTTTATCGGTAAGATCCGTATCGTCTTCGTACTGATCGTACACAGTTCCGCTATTCCAAAGAGTCTCTCTAAGACCTAGGACGATATCGGTTACACCGACTTTACGAATTCCGTTAAGATCGTGCCACGTCTGCAGGATTTCTTCAAGATCATTAAGAGCCTCAGGAGGATCTCCCTCATCCGGCCATGAGCCAGTACGTCCAAGAAACACATAGATCCTATTATCATCGGATCTCACATAATCGACGAGATCCAGTGCATTACGAATCCTAAAATTATTTGCAACACCTGTTACGGCCATGTTAGTCTATCCTAAATGGATTCAGTTGTAAACGAATCGGTAGAAGATGTAGTACCGACAGAAGAAGTCTCATCGAATACCGTACTGCCGGTATAGTCATCACCAAAGTAAAAATCATTGTTATAGTCTTGGTTCAGGCCAACAAGATTTTCACTAAGTGTATCAGTAATTTCAATAGTATATATTCCTGGGGTCGTAACAGTAGAGAACTGTTGTGTCTCTACTGAAAGATCAAGAGTATCAGAGATACGAATGTTACCGAAAGGAATTGTGCCGGCCGGTGAAATCGTTCTTTTAAGAGGTCCCTTCCATGTACTTATTGGAAAGTTAGTTAAAACCTCGTATGAATACTTTTGATAAAAGAAAGAGTCCTGCAACACAATGGACTCTGAAAGTTGCCCTTTTACACCTACGTATCGCCCTTCCGTTGTAATAAGAGCACCATAGTCTATACTGAATGATGCACCCGACCCGCTAACGGTATCAACGTTAAATGTAAGACTGCTATCACCAACCTGGTTATCGGTGTCGTATTCATACAGAAGAAAGTCTTCAAGATAATAGTCTTCTTCTGTATTCGACTCACGAATGTGATTCGGTGTGTTACCCGAACCGTAGTTTGCGATTCGTACTGCTGTTATACTACCATCTTCATTAACATTATCAACATAAGCAGTAAATGTAACACCCTCATATCCATCGAGAGTGATAAAGTCTCCTACCTTATAACCCGTGCCTGAGTTATCAATATTAATATTAGTGACCGACCTGTATACTTCTGCACGAGTGTCGATGTCTGTTCCAATTGCAATTGTATTATTTTCAGTAAATTCACCGGAAGTCGATCCTTTTAGAAGTACCAACTCCCAGATGATCCCATCGGAATAGACTCGCCTTTCAACTTTTGAAACGGTTGCCTCGGCGAAAGACTCAATCTGAAAGATTCTTGTACCAGCAAAGTCTTCTGGATTGCCAGAAATTGATGAAACACGTATCTTATTCTCGATAACCCAACGACCGTCTGAAGGAATAAGAACTTGTTCCCATGGAAGTCTTATTTGAACCGGATCATCAAGAAATAAACGAAAGAAGAGTTTAAGACCCTCTTCGGTACCCTTTGATCTCCAGACCTCGGATATACGATCGTAAAAGATCTGTGGATCGGTTGAAAAATCTTGAGGAACAAATAGACCGATCTCTTGTTCAATACGCCTAAGAAACTCTTGATCCTGAGTGCGTATGTCTCGCTGATTCTGAAGAGTGTTCTGATAGTAACCAGAAAGGCTAGACTCCTCAAGATATGAAAGATACGCACGAACGAATGCGATCAGCTCAGGATAATTCGACTTGATATGATCGGGAATAAAAGTGTCTATTACAGAGTCTACATGAGGTGCAAGACTCGTGCGATCCTCGTTGTTATTATAAGTCGGCATTCTTCGGTGCAACCTCGTAGGTATCGCCGGCGTATTCAGTTCCTACGGCAAACGTATCAACTGATCCATCAATAAAGAATTGCGGACAATTACAGTCGACAGAGAGTATGCTGTTTCTTTTACCGAATACGTTATACGAATTTGGTATACACTCAATGACAATCTGCGATCCCTCGATTCGTTCCGGCTGAAAATTAACCAGAATGATTTTGCTACCCTCAATAAAGCCGGCGTTATCAACCACGACCTGAGGACTTGCCTGATCACCACGAACGATCTGAATGCGACGCTCGTTATTGTTGTCGAGTACATCTGTAAATCGACAGTTGTCTTTTCCATCTACAGTGAATTCGGATGAAAGAAAAATAACTGGCCGTGTGCCAAAGCTCTTAAATAGATCAACAGAAAAATCAAGCTCATACGTTGCCGCAACATTGAGACGAGGAACAAACCGTCGCTGAACGTATATGCGAGCAAATGAGTTAAGGACCGACGGATCCGCATTATCGATAACTGATAACAACTGCGAGTATCTAAAGACCTTATTGAACTCTCTTAATTCGTTACGATCGTACTCTTCGATTGCCTCGGTTACTTTATTTTCTAACTGAACTTCTGTAAGATTCGTAATTGACGGATCATACTTAAAGAATACCTCAAGAACAATAAAAAGGAACTCAGGATCAACAAGTTCAGGCTCGATGGTCAAAACACTTTTTGGAATAATAATGTTTTCAAGAACCTCGGTTCTTTCTTCATCCGTTAGAATCTCAGCATCCTTGGGTTTTACGGATATAAACACCTTACCGTATCGAGGAGGATCGTTATCCTCACCGCCCCAGACTCTCATGGTATCAAGGTTTGCAAAGTTTTCGCGAACGATTGCCTCAAAGTCCTGAGGAACGACAGCACGATTCTGAGATGCAAATGATAAAGGGGCATTGCGACGAATCGATTCTATCGACTCTTTATCGGATCCACCGTTGGCTCTTTGATTCACAGTGATTGAAAGATTAGTGTTACCCTCAATCGAGTCAATGGATGAAAACACCGATGCGCCGTTTGCCTCGTCCTTCTTTGTTACAAGGTACTCGATTCGAATAAGATTTCCGTTTTCGAGTGCTTGGCCAATCGTACCGTCTCCGAATGCAATTTCGTACTTTCCATCGGGATTCTCTGACAAAAAGTATACCGGAGAATCTTCGCGAATTGATGTAAGTTCTTTTGCCTCGTTAAAGACTGTGAACGTGGATGAGGAGCGCGAATCATATATCTCTACTCGAAGAGCCGATGTATCAACATCCTCATCAGGAATTACGAATCTCTCACTCGAGCGAACATCAAAAATAAACTCAGTTGTTTTTAGTGTACCCTGAAGAATCTTAACGTTCGTGAACTCAGCAGTTTCTGTATTATAACTACGATCGGTAACAAAGTTAAAAGTGTCGTTTCCGATCTTAGCTTTGAAACGATGGCCACGAGGAATCGTAAGTTCTGGTGTATCGGGATCGTTTACGGTAATGTCGAGATACGCGACTGCAGCGGAAGCAGAGCGAGGTATGTAACCGAGCTGACGAGCGTGTCCTACGACCGATCCACGAAACTGAGCGGTATCAAGAAAGGTCTCATTGATTCCGAGGTTCGCATTGACCGCATTATAGTGTGTAACGTATGAGAGCATATCGATGATCGTTGAGATCGCCGAGCCCTCAAAGTCGTAGTCCTGCAGTGTATCCTGCGAACGAAGGTATTCTTTAAGGTTCGATCGAATCTGATCAAAGTCGAGTTCCGATACATTAAGGCGATTTGATTCTCTACTCATCTTAGTCTCTCAACGACAAAGTCGACACTTGTTGAAACTTCTCTTGGAGAAATGATATCAAACTCCAGCGTGATTCTTAGCGCATTGTTATCGGGTCTGGCATTGACCTCGACGTTTGTAACTCTTACACGAGGTTCATAGTTTGCCAGAGCCGATCGGATCTGATCCTCAACAAGACTCGCGGTTACATTATCAAAGTTTTCGAACAGATATGCACGAATGTTTGCACCAAAGTAAGGAAGGAACGGTCTTTCACCACGATTGGTCGAAAGTATATTAACGACCGACTGCTTAACCGCTTCTTCTTCCTTCTTAAGAGCAAGAGCGTTCGATACTGGAATTACTCGAAACGAAAAATCGACATCCGAATATACGGCGCGCCTTGCTTTGATTGATAGATCAGCCATACTGTTATTTATAACCTACTACTGAGAGATTGCGGCTTCTTGAGCGGCGCCAGGACCAAGATCTCCGGTATATCGACCAGCAACCTCCAGAGCCTGAGAGATGCTTTCAGAAGGAAAACGAGGAACGGTTTCGATGGACTCGCCGACTGTTTTTGTTAGATCCTCTACAGGCGGAAGCTCTGGTGGCTTATCCGGAATCACCCCGGGCTGAGCCAACTCGCGAACCTCTTCGCCGAACTTAACGATGTTGGGTATGTCTTCACAAAGGTTTAGCGGTGTATTCAGAGGATCTTTAATAAACTGCTCGACGTTTTCGATAACTCTGTCGATTGCAGGGCCGGCCGCCTGATATGCTGCACGAATCTCGAGTAACTGAGCAATCGTACCAGCAGGATTTGCCAGAGCCTGTGCAGACAAGAGGTTAAAAATGTCTTCTTGCAGACGGCGAGTTACTACACCCGGCTGATTTTGAATCGCATCTGAAAGTGTTTCTACCTCATCGGCAAAAGTCTTAACAGAGTTAATCGCGTTCTTACCCGCCGTGATTGCCTCACGGATCTCATCCTGGGTATCACTGATCTGATTAACAAGACCAGACTCACCACATAAAGAATCAAATATAGAAGACATACTTTACACCGGTTGTCCTGTATTACTTTGTCCAGGTGTAACGCCACTATGAATGTGAGTCTTAAGGCTAACACCGTCAGCAATTACATCACCCGTCACATTGACATTTGATGGAGCGGTTATATTCATAGCAGTTACCGTTGTGTTCTCGTTACCAGCAATAGTCTGATTAAGATCCGAATCCGTATCAAACTCAATGTTCGCGACGGACTCGAGTCGATGCTTACCTTCGGTCGTCACAAGACGTGTACCAACAGTCAGTAGCGATTCATTGCCCGCGACGACCTCAGAAGAGTTAGCAGTGGTGATCTGAGTACGATCGCCTTTTACAGTCTGACCGGATGTACCACCGATGGTCTCGATATGATTGCCGTCAATAAGTATGGTCTGATCGGATCCTGTATGAACGGACTGCTTGGAACCAATGTTGATCGACTGATCCGACCCAATCTCAAGTAAGTCGTTTGAACCGATCTTATGCTCACGATTGCCACGTACGAATTGATGATAACTTCCATCGACCTCCAGAGTGTAGTCACCCTGAACGAGCTGACGCATGTTACCTTCGACAGTCAAATTAAGATCCCCCTGCACATACATGTTGTGATCGCGCAGCGTGATCGAGTAACCGTCACCGACGATCTTAACTGTTGTTGTTCCATCATCAAGTATTTCACGATACGATCCCGACTGATGCATCTCTGTGATACGACTGTTATCAGGAGTTGAGTCGTACTCCTCGACCTGCCCCGCCTCGAACTCACGAATGGAGTTGTACGGATACTTTGAGTCCTGATCACCGCGAAGATCCGGCTCGTTGAACTTAGATCTTTCGTACTCTTGGTCGGGTACCGTTGAAGAAACGGTGGGCATCTCGTACTTACGTGCACGAGGAATCTCTGTAACTCGATTCTCGCCTCGGTTGTCGTAAGTAGGATGTTCCTGCCATCGTTCCTCATCAGAGATCAGCGAGAGCTCTGAGTCGCCGGTCCAACGAGGATACACGCCAAAGGGATCGGAAAATCCATCGTTATAGTTTGGTTCCTCGGTTCGAGCCGATGACGGAACCGATCCAAGAACGAGTGGATCCTGCTGATTCTGATCAAGGAACATCACGACAACCCATGTACCCTCTACGAGTTGTGAAAGGGTGGGTCCTGATGTAGAGACGTTCGGCGGCTGCATTACCGTTGCCCATGGCAAGTCGGTGATCTGAATATCCGACTTACGATCCGGCGAGTGCAGACCCAGAATACGTACACGTACTCGTCCTAGTTTCCTCGGATCATTACGATCCTCGACGACACCAATATGTAGGTTTGTTCCAAGCATAGTATTATTAGTTCAGCGGTGGTAGAATTGATTCTCTTACGACGGGTTCGGTATCAAAGTCCTGCTCCTCGCCGTTCTCCTTGAGCTCAGCAGCCTCGCCGATGCCGTCACGAATGAGCTCAACGGACATCGTGTACTCCTCTCGCGAAAGACGATGATGTATCGCAGAAACGATGTAAGTACCTGAATTGACCTTATCGTTGGTATCACGGTTCTTATCGGGATCGGTCTTAACCGTGGTCTTTGGTCGATTATATGTAACGGCCTGACCGACGGAAAAGATATCATCGTTTTCGGTTATATGAACCGAATCCATGTGGACCTTAACACTCGTAAGCACAGAACGATTCTCGTATGCATTAAGAATAGACTTATCGAGCTCATCCACACCGTTCAGATTCGGAAGTGTGTTATCAAATGCGTATGCGTTCTGAGGAATGATAATGTTGCGAGTCTGATAAAGACGATTCATTCTTTGATCGTTGATCGTAAAGAAATCAGAGACATGATTATTCGATACAGGCGGCGCATGTCGAACAAAGTCAAAGTCAGTACGAGCACCGATTTTTTGCGAAGGATCGATCACTGTGGAGAAGGATGAGTATGATCCGTTACTTAGATTCTCGAGCAGATCATACGCCGTGTTGATCTTATCCTCGTAGATCTCGCCTCGATTCGTTAGAGAGTCGCGTGAGGAGTCGCCTGTTCCTGTATTCTTTTTCACAGGAGTCGAGGGGCTGAGCTCAATGATCGGTTCATTCTCCATCATCTGACGAAACGAGTCGAGTCTGGGGCGTTCTTGATACAAAGTTTCAAAAACATACATCGGCGAGTCGTCCTCTGCCAGTACATTCTGACGAACCATATCGATAGCCTGCATCGGCTTCATGTATGGAAACACGACGTTATGGCTCGTCTTTGCGTTGATCAAAACTTCTAGATCGTCGTTGAGATACTCATCGTATATGTCCTTGATGATCTTTTCACCACGCCCAGAATAAGAGCGAGAGAATAGATTCACGGCGTTAAGCACCTGCTTCTCCGATGTGATGGACACACCGTACAGAGTGCTGTTTTCATTCACTCTTGACACATCAAAGATATCCGTAACAAAAAAGTCCTTCACTAACTTTTCATCATCACGCTTCCACTCGATACGCATCTTTTCCTGACCAATGAACGGAAAGGATGATATCATAGCCTCATTATCGACAATGAACACCTCACCATAAATGAATGCTCGGTAGATCGTCTCGTAGATAGAGATCTCAAGGATCTGCTCACTGATGTCGGTTACGTTACCGTTATACGAAGTAAGACGAACTCGAAATTCAGAGAACGACTTCGGTAACTTGTCGATCAGATTAGGATCGGCCATGATCGTAGATCATCTCCTTCTGCGACGCATTTCTTGCTCGAAGCGCGTCGCAACCTCATAAATGAATTCAGGGCGAATGACTCTGATCTGAGAGTTGATGTCGTTACGATCCTCTTCCTCTTGACGAATCGTAACGACTGTGGTCTGACCGGCATCATACGGTACATCGTTTCCGTTCAGATCAATATGACGAGCCGGAGCCTGATACGCAGGAATGTGATTGACCACAACGATTGAATCTTCGGATGACTCTCCGCTTACTGTAAACTCTGTGTTCTGTGGAAAAGACGCATCGTTTTCAAACACGACCTGCATATAACCCTGTGTCGGATACTTAGCGATGAGCTCGGCTCTATTCGTTGAATCGTACACAAGGTTCTCTCCGATCTCAAACTTACCGGCGAGTTCCTCTTCGTCCTTCAACGTGAACGCACGACCGACGTACTTGCGCTCAAGGAATGAGATAAAATCACTATAGGACTTTGGAAGATCGTTCCAGGTATTAACGATGCGATCGTTGATCAGAGGAAACGTCCAGTAAAAATCAGGAGTGTCGTATATCTCCTGTGATATCTCGTCTAGACGCTGACCGGGTTGCATTGTGTAGAATGTATAGAACGAATAGTCATCGGCGATCTCAGAAAAGATGGTAGTGTACTTTGTAATGTTCGTGACGTTCTTAACGACCGTTTCGCCAAAGTCGTACGACCCTCTTTGAAAGTATGAAAAGTAGTAAGCCATTCGATTAGAATCCTTCGTCTATATCCGCTCGAGTGATGGCCTTCATCTCCTGGAACGAGACTCCTAGGTCGATCTGAACAGGAATGTTACCTCGAGTAAAGAACGACTGAGTATTTGAGTTGTAGGTTACTTCGACACCAGTACACGCGACTTCAGGAATGCGAATCATCGAGTCGTTGTTACCAATCGCAATCTTAAATAGATCCGGAAAGATATAGGTATATCCCGTTGCATTGAGTGCTGGATACGATGCACGACGAAAGAACTTAACGATGCGAATCGCGTCGTTTGCTTCCTTTTCACTCTGAGGAATCATACTAAAGTTAAACGAAAACGATCTTAGTTCTGGCGCCTTGAACATCATGTACTGGCGAGGATTAATTGTCTGACCCTCTGCACGACGTACGCGGTTCTGAATCTCCCCACCCAGAGCACTTGATGTTAGTACGCCCGCTAAAGCACCACCGGCAATACTGCCGCCGGCGGCCGCGGCACCACCAGCAAGAGTTGCACCGACACCCGCGATGTTCTGCTTTGCGATGTTGGCAATATCATTTACGCCAAAATCACTAATTGATCCATCGGCAAAGCGATCGATCACGTATCCGATCAGTCCACCTTCTGCGCTCTCATAGCTTATGGAGTCTGAGACTGCATAACCGGATGGAATGTATAGTGTAACCGACTCACCTGTTGGATTGGACCGAAGCGCGCTTCCAAGACTATCATAGACCGGCCGCTGTGTCGAGAACGTCAAGAACGGAGACACATCAACGGCAAGATCCTCGGGAAATCGAAGATTCGACGCGCCAACAAATCCTTGGTTCTGTCTCTGAATATCTGATATTGCCATAGGAGATAAATAACTCGGTATAAACTATAAGAAGAATACTCAGTTATTTATATGGCTTACCGTGGTAAATTCACACCAAAGCATCCCGAGAAGTACGTCGGTGATGTGAAGAACATCGTGTATCGTTCTTTGTGGGAGCGTAATACCTTTCGGTGGATAGACACTCAGAGCTCGATCGTACATTGGAACAGCGAGGAACTCGTGATTCCGTATGTGTGTGAGACCGATAAGAAGGTACATCGGTACTTTATGGATCTTTGGTTTCAGACTCAAGAGGGTAAGAACTACATCATAGAGATAAAGCCCAAGGGACAGACTCAACCACCCAAGACACCGAAACGCAAGACGCGTCGATATGTCAAGGAGTCTCTCACCTACGTAAAGAATCAATCGAAGTGGAAGGCCGCATCGGAATTCGCTCTCGATCGCGGTTGGACGTTTGAAGTTTGGACCGAAGATACACTCAAGTCCCTTGGTATCAAAATTCTTAAATAGTATATTCCCCTGCCCGCCGGTGACTAAATTATTATATCACAGAACCGTGTATCAGTAAATGGCTCTCGACCGTATAAATAGATCAGACATTACATACAACGACGAGGAATCGTATGTCACTCTTTACAGAACTACAAGCGGCAGCCTTTCGCGAGGGTCTTAATCCTCGTACAAAGAAGGCGCGTGAGTGGTTCCGCAAGAAGGCTCGTGGGCTGACCGATGTCAATAAGATGGATCTTATCTCTGACGATCGTCTGACGCAGAGAAACGCTCCTCGTGCAGGGAAAATGTATTTTTTCTTCTATGATCCAAAGACCAAGGATCAGCTGCCGTACTACGATACGTTTCCTCTGATTCTATACGTTGAGTCGGCACCCGGAGGGTTCTATGGTCTGAACCTGCACTATCTGCCACCAGCACCTCGAGCAAAACTATTCGATGCACTGCTCGATACGGCAAACAACAAAAAGTTCGACGACTCGACTCGGCTGAACATCAGCTACTCGATTCTTAAAGGAACGGCAAGGTACTCTGCCTTTCAGCCAACGTTTAAGCACTACCTCTCCGGTAAGGTAAAGTCAAAGATTGTTGAGGTGGACGCACCGGAGTGGCCGATCGCAATGTTCCTTCCGACCGAGTCCTTCCGTAAGGCCGGCACACGAGCTGTCTGGTCCGACTCCAGGAAAATGATATGAGCACAACAATCGACGATCTTAAGGCGACCTTTTCGTCTGGGTTTGCTAGAAGTAATCGTTACCGAGTTCTTTTTGAAGGAACTGAGTACGATCCTCGTAATCTTGACATTATGTGTGACTCTGTAACCATCCCCGGTCGTCAGATCTTTACCGATGAAAAGACAACATCGCTAAAGCAAAAGAAACTCGCCTATCAGTTTGGGCAAGAGGATATATCGGTAACGTTTCTGCTGACCAACGAGTGGACTGCATGGGACTTTATCTACGAGTGGCAGAAAAAGATTATCATTGGAATTGAAAACTTAAACTCGTTTAACCTTGGATTCCGTGAGGAGTATTCGCGGGATATTGTGATCGAGCATCTTAACTCGCGCAACGATGTGATGAAGAGATTTCGCATCATGAACGCATACCCAACACAACTGGATTCGATTGAACTTAATAATGGTTCAGAGAATGAAGTGATTCGTGTAAACGCAACATTTGTATATGACAACTGGAAACTTGATGGAGAATAATTATGGGTCTTCCTAAACTAGACGCACCGAGCTATGAGCTGACGATTCCTTCGACAAATAAGACGGTGACGTATCGTCCTTATCTTGTAAAAGAAGAAAAGATTCTGATGTTGGCCATGGAGTCCAACGATGATCGTCAAATGATTCGTGCAATTAAAGAGGTAATCTCTGCGTGTACGAACAATGAGGTCGATACCGGCCACATCACGATGTTTGATATGGACTACATCTTTACACAGCTGCGATCAAAGTCGGTCGGCGAAACTGTGCAGGTGTCAATGAAGTGCGAAGAGTGTGATACCTCAAACGAGGTTGCGATCGATCTTAATGATGTTCGTGTTAAAAGTAACGAAGAAGTATCCGATACAATTGAGCTGACTGATACCGTTGGTGTTAAGATGAAGTATCCCTCGGTTAATTCTGTTCTCGATTCGCGAACTGATCAGAACACGAACAATGTTGAAAAGATCTTTGGTCTACTACTCGAGTGTATAGATTCGATTTACTCCGGTGAGGAAATCTTTGACGCATCGTCTCAATCAAGACAAGAACTTACGGAATTTGTCGAGTCGCTAAATGCAGAGCAGTTCGCTCGTGTACGCAAGTTCGTTGAGAACATTCCTGCAACGGTACTGGACGTTTCTTTTAACTGCACCAACTGTGGTCATCAAAACAACACGGAGCTTCGAGGTCTAGCTAATTTTTTCGGATAGCCCTTTCCCATGATAATCTTGTGAATCACTTTAAGACTAACTTTTCAATGATGCAGCATCACAAGTATAGTCTTACTGAGCTTGACGATATGATACCGTGGGAAAGGGAGGTCTACATCACAATGCTTGTGGACCACATTCAGCAGGAGAACGAAAGGCTCCGACATAAGGGCACACGGTAGACATGGATAAGATTTCAGACGTTACTCAACAGTTACAGACTCTGAACGAGATCACGGATGCGAATAACGAGATCCTAGAAGAGATCAGCGGTGGCATTGAAGATCTCTCTGGCGGTCTTGGTGACATTCTAGGATTCCTTATGGATTCCGATTCGGATTCTCTTGAGGATCGTCGTGAACAAAAACGTCAGAATGAACAGATGCTCGCTGCACTGCAGGGCCAAACCGGTGCCGGTGGTGCCGGTGGTGCTGGTAGATCCGGAGAAGAAGACGACGGTGGTGGACTGCTTGGAGGTCTAGGACTCGCTGGTGCAGGACTCGGTATTGGTGCAGCTGGTATTGGAGCTCTCTTTGCTGGTGGTGGTTATCTTCTTGATCAGATCGTTAACATGGATGCCGAGGGCCTTAAGCAGAACATTCTCACGCTGCTTTCTATACCTGATGAGGTTGGAGGCACCGGATCATTTTTTGTTGAGGGTGGTACATTCTTTGTCGCAATGACCGGTCTGGGTGCAGGACTCGCTGCATTTGCTCTGGGTTCCGGTGTATCTGCCGCGGTCAATTACTTTACAAAAGACAGTGAATTTGCTCAGACGATCAAGGACAATGTAAAGGTACTTCTGTCGATTCCTGATGCCGTTGGCGGTAACCTTAGTATGCTTGCCAAGGGAGGTGCATTCGTTGCTGCCATGACTGGGCTTGGTGTTGGTCTGGCCGCTTTTGGCGTTGGCTCTGCGACAGCCGGTTTGGCGGACGCACTTACCAGTTTTATGAATCCGAACTTTGCTGAATCGATAAAGAGCAACGTTCTTACGCTGTTATCAATATCTGATGCGGTCGATGGACTGGGCGGCGCTCTCCTTGAGGGTGGTACATTCTTCTTACTTATGACTGGAATTGCTTCCGGTCTTGCAGTCTTTGGTGCAGGGTCAGGAGTCGCTGGTATCGGCGGAGCGATTGCTGACTTTCAGGATCCGGCATGGGCTCAGAGTATAAAGGACAATGTACTTACTCTGCTTTCTATCGAGGATGCGCTTGGTGGTAAGCTCGCCGCATTCGGAGAGACCGGAACGTTCGTAGCAATCATGACTGGTATCGGAACCGGTCTTGCTGCGTTCGGTATCGGTAAGACAGCCGCTGCCATCGCGGATACAATCAGTAAGTCGGACTGGACACAAACGATAAAGCAGAATGTTGTCGATCTTTTGTCGATTACTGATATGCTTGACGGTGACGGTGAGGATTCAAAGGCGGGTCGATTTGCTGCCGGCATGAGTAAAGTAGCTGCTGGTCTTCTTGCTTTCACTGGATCAAAAGCAATAGGACAGTTGGCGAACGTCGGTGAGAAGGTATTAGGATTCTTTGGTGCGGACTCGCCGTTCGATCAGATCATGGATGTTGCGGATAACTCTGACAAACTGATGAAGGGCGCCAATGCAATCGAAAAGATTGGCGACGCGCTAAGTAAGTTTAGTAGCATCGAGGTATCGGCCGGAGACGTAGACTTTGAAAAACTTGCAAAGAATCTTGGTCGCTCCATTCCTCTCATTCAAAAGCTATCACAGGGTGGTGAATATGATGCAGGATTCTTTAGTGGAGGTAAGATAGACTTCGGTGCCGGTCTACTCGATCCGTCGCTCAAGCTTGATGAACTTGCTGAACAGGTGGCAAAGGTCAACTATGTTCTGGGTAGATCGTCAACACCGCCAAGTTCTATAGGATCGAACAATGACGAATCACAAACCAGTGAAACTGGCGTCGAGCCTCTAAGTATGGATCGCCGACCAAGTGGACAGTTAAGTATGGCCGCAGAAGAAAGACGTTCTCTTGAAGAAGAAACACCGGCGGCTGGTGCTGGACTGAATGTTCAGAACAACTCGTCAACGAATGTAACGAACAACAGTCAGACAGTCGTTAAACCTGCTCCTGGTCCGACTCGTCCGCCCAGAAACGCCAAGGATACTCAGTTCGCTCCTGCGCCGTAATAACAAAAAACCCCTCCGTGCAGAGGGGTTTGGTTCTGTCAGACACCCTTGGGTAATCTTCCTGATCGCAGCTCACTGTTCGCGTAAGCCTGATCCTTCTTGTACTCTACTCGTGTCCAGTTCTGAAGAGCAGAATCTTTCGGTCTTGTTGGACTGATTGACACCGCTTCCATTAGGACACGACCAATCTCATCTGAACTGATCATAGTTTCCTCCTAAATGTAAAACGATGCTTTTTAAGGCGAGCGCCCCTGTCTTTCCCAGGTGCCAGGTCCAGAACTTATCTTGCCAGGTTTATTTATAAAAAATGCCCCTCCGTTGCAGAGGGGCCGAGTCGATTCTTCTTCTTATCTTGTGATTGTTATTGTTATGTCGGCGGGTTTAATCCTGAGCGGCGAGCTTAGCGAAGTAGCTCAGAGTGTCGTCATCGTCGTCATCGCTATCATCGGTACTCTGACTAGCGGCCGTCGGTGCCGGTGTATCCACAGCAGGTTCAGAGGACTTGAAAGACGGACCGCTGGAGGTCTCATCCAGTGAGATCGACTCAGCTGTGGTCAGTGTATCCTCGGAACCCTCACCGAGTACACGATGAAGCTTCGTCTTGAGCTCGTCGTACGACTTGTAGTTCTTCTCGTCGTTGAACTCCTTGAGCGAGTACATGCGATTGTACACACCCTCGAGCTCATCGTCGTCACCACCGAGCAGCGCTGACGGAGAAGCAAACTCAGACTTGTCGTAGTTACGATAGCCCTCGACGTTACGAATCTTCAGCTTGAAGTCCGCACCCTCCCAAAAGTCGAACGGATCGACCGGATCCTCGTCCTCGAAGTTCGGCTGCATGATATCCATGACCTTATCAAAGATCTTCTTGCCGTACTGATAGAGAAACACCTTGCCCTCGTTCTCAGGGTTGGCCGGATCCTTGACCACATAGATGTTGGACACGTAGTGAAGACGACGCTTACGATCACGAGCGGTCTGCTTGTCCTCCTCACGACCAGAGTTCCAGAGAACCGAGTTCATCTCGGATACCGGATCGTTCTGACCGATGGAGGTAAGGGAACGCTCGATGTACCAGAGGCCCGTAGGACCCTTGAACCCATGGTCCCAGTACCGAACCCAGGGAAGCTCCTCGCCGTCCGGAGCAGGAAGGAATCGAATCACCGCGTAACCGTTGCCGGACTTGTCGACCTGCGGCTTCCAGATACGATCGTCGCCGTACTTGTTCTTCTGTCCGCCACCGGTGTTGATCTTTTCCGCCTCTTGGACCAACTTCTCGATGTTACGACCGCGATTCTTTTTAAGATTTGAAAAACCCATATTACTTTGTATCTCCAGTGTATATTGCTGTAGTATGTTGCTGAATTATCCAATTCAACATAGTCTATTATATCAAAAGTGTATCATGATGTAAATATCCGAAGTACCACTCGTCGCATACGATCCGCATCGAATCGAAGCAGTAAGCCGTACTTACGAATGCGTTTTGAGAGATCGGGCCATACGATCGTTTCTGTAATCGCACGGTCCGCTCGTCTCATAAAACCCGTAAGCCGATCGAGAATCACCACAGTCTCAAGAGAGATCTCGTCCTGTAGATACCGCTCGATCACCAGCGGATAGTTATTACCCTCCTGAGTCTCAAGTAACTCATCAAAGGTGTCGGCCTCCTCAGCAAGTTTATTTATATCCTGTTCAAAGTTATACGTCAGGGACTGCTGACGTCTCTGCCACTCGGTGTACTTCTCCTCGTCCTGCAGCATATCACCGACCCAGGTCTTATCGGATGCGGTGAACTGCGCGGTAAAGAAATCTATCAGTTCCTTCGGTTCATCAAACTTACGACCCAGTTTGGCGAAGTGATACTTGTCACGTCGCTTAAAGAACGACTGTGGTCGAGCGGACGTCTTGTAGTTGTACTTTGGAGCCTCGTATGAATCAGACTCAAAGTGCAACTTCATCGCCATATAGTACTTGTACACATCGTACGGTTCCATGGTTCTCATATCGGCAGCGTGTTGCCTCCTCCCTTGACTAGATTGGCACCCATTGCCTCGGCCTCGATCTTTTCACGGATCACCGTTGAGATGAGCTTACCCACGTCCATAGGATCGATCACTCGTTCCTCGCAGATCTCCAGCACAGCCTCCATGTAAGTAGAGTCCGGATGATCCCGAACGTAGTCCTCGACCATCTTAGAGAATCGTTTCTTTGTCAGAACGATGTCCTCGATTCGATCGTCCTCGGTGTTCTCTTCGTCTTCTGCCATTCAATCCCACCTATAGAATATGTGATCGTCGATCTCAACGACGCGTGTTTTAGTGATCAGCCAGTTCGGTGCGACCGACGTCGAGTGATAGTGAGTGGATCCCTCGGTCACGTCGTATCCGACGTCGTACATATAGTACGCATGGGCTGAGTTGACCTTTGCCTCGTGCCATGCGGTCTCATCGGTCGGCGTATCGGATTTACCGTCGCAGTACCACGAGAACTGACACTCACCGAGGCGTATAGGAGCGTCTGGAGGATCATAGAATCCCTGCTGATGTACCACGTTACAGATCGTCGAGGGATACCGAGGATCCTCCACTCGATTCAACACCACCTGTGTTACGGCAACCATACCGAGTCGCGACTGATCGCGAGCCTCGTGATACGTATTCAGTGCAAGACAGTCCACCTCGGACGCCGGTAGTTCGGACACCATAAAGCTCATGACGAGCGATGCAAGAGTCTCGTTTAACATAAGCGAGAACTACTTGTGCTCGATTCGCAGAAGGATGGTATCTGCATTGATTCGACCGGTCGGTACACTCGTCTTAGTGGTCAGTTTCTTCCACTCCTTGTCGATCTGATTGACCGTCTTCTTGAGTACGATCGGCAGGAAGTCGTCCGGCTTACGTAGTCGAGTCTTACGAGAGGTCTCCGGATCAAAGTTCTGTATGGTGGTACCCTTGATCTCGAATCCGTTTGCGGCAAGAGTGGTGTACTCGGTGAGCTCACGGTTCTTGACGTTAAAGGTATACAGTCGAAACGCACCGGGTACCGACAAAGGATCCACCGACACGAGCTTATACTGAGTCTTGTCCTCCTTCAGATACTTGAAGTACTTGATCTGTTTGTCGGCCGTACGAGCCTTCGGCGTTCGCTTCTTGCGTGTTGCCTTGGACGCCGCCTGGATCTTGTCAAGATCGTTGACCATGGTCTCGCATACCTCGAGACGACGCTTGAGCTCCTTCTTTGTCAGATGCGAGTACGCCTCAACCGCGTCCTCGTCGTTCCTGTGATACGCATCGTAGTACTCAGCACGCATGAACTCGACACGATCCTTCAGATACGGAGCGGACGCACCCTTGAGCTCGTGTTTCTGAAACTGAGTGTACAGATCGATGTCGGTGGTATGTCCCTCGATCCACTCGTCCTCGAGGTAGTCGATATCGTAGCCGACCGTGGAGTTGACCTTACGACGCATCAGCTCCTGCGGCGAGACTACCTTACGCTTTGCCTTTGCGTCCTCGTCCCGTTTCCTTGAATCGAGAATCGCCTGGCCTGGTTCGATCAGATCGGCGTACGCCTGATAGACTCGCTCTGGATACTCGTGAAAGGGTTCCTCGAACTCAAGACCGTGGTTCTCCCAGAAGATCGCTGCGGCGCGATCGTTGTACATGGAGAAGTGATACTCTGGATTCGCAAGAATGGCCTGCGCATCCGTCTTAGAGAACGTCTTACGAACGTAGTCCTTGGCGAGCTTGATGATATCCTTCTGATCGATGTCGTCGCGAAAGACCGCACGGCAGTAACGAAAGTCGCGATCAAGAGGAACCGACTTAAGTCCCGTCTTAGGACGCTTGGGAATCGACTTCTTCTTGGCCGTCGGTTTCTTCTTTAGCAGATTCTTCTGAGCCATACGTACTCCTTTGTTTATCGACTACGGAACCATTATAATATAGTCGACACCATATGTAAATAGAACTGGCGCCCCGAGGAGGACTCGAACCCCCAACCTACGGAGTAGAAATCCGTTGCTCTATCCAGTTGAGCTATCGGGGCAGTAAATCAAACTGTTCCATCAGCTTACGCTTGACGCGTGTATTCGGAAGCCGATAACGAAAGCACTCATCGAATCCAATCATCTCTGCGACTTCGACGACTGCACCGGATCGGCAGGCTCCAACGACACAGTGTACGAGCACGTCTTGATCGCTGTCGAGTGCACGAATTAGTATCGATGCAATATTCTCTGCCTGTTCGTCGGAGATTAACTTTTCTTCTGGAAAGAATCGAGTAGGTTCCTCCGCATCAAGAAACTGAAACGAGTGCCGCTCGGCAAAGACGTCCTCTGCCGGTTCGGGTGGTGTATCACCAGGATCGGTAATTTGAATGGCGATCGTACCAATCGGATCGACACGATGATTGCCATTCTTAAAGTCAATCCACGAGCAGTTTTCGATCTTTGGCATGATGTCACCTACTACTAAGCAGAATAAAGTGACCGACTCCGAAGGCGTCCCCTCAGCGATATCCGTTCATTCGGATCGCGGTTTGAGCTTGACAGTGCAGAGGCTTGCCGGTTCTAAACTGGTGGGAGTACCAGGACTCGAACCTGGAACCTGCTGATTAAGAGTCAGTTGCTCTGCCAATTGAGCTATACTCCCGTTAAATTGTATGTGGCGGTCTGTACGGGATTTGAACCCGTGATACCAGCGTGACAGGCTAGCGTGATAACCACTTCACTAACAGACCAGAATTGGCGGGAGCACCGGGACTCGAACCCGAAACCTGTGATCTACAAGTTCACGCTCTGCCAATTGAGCTATACTCCCAAGACTATATGGTGCCGGATCACGGATTCGAACCGCGGACCTTCGCTTTACAAGAGAGCTGCTCTGGCCAGCTGAGCTAATCCGGCAATGAGACTACTGACAGAGATCCTCATACTTTGTCGTGTACTTGCGGTGCTCCGACTTATCGTCACGATCCTCT
>Ga0102930_1000054_pt1 | contig 32488 bp, 31 predicted proteins | sample SalPon1_B_H2O_MG_FD_84514 | JGI IMG/M metagenome (GOLD analysis project Ga0102930, IMG submission 84514) | Salt pond water microbial communities from South San Francisco under conditions of wetland restoration - Salt Pond MetaG R1_B_H2O_MG | ecosystem: Environmental > Aquatic > Non-marine Saline... | reverse complement strand
CATCTATATTTTCAATGCTGATGTCATCTAAATAGGTAAGTTTTATTTTCTCATGGGGGACTTTTTTGCTTACCCCACAACTAATAACTAAAAAAATGAGTAACAAATAACGCATAGTTTTTATATTAAAAAAAAGCCGAAGCATTTAAACTTCGGCTTGGTATATTATCTAATTTAATTATTATTCAACAACTTCAACTAACTCAACATCAAAGATTAATGGAGTGTTAGGCGGAATAGGACCAGAACCACGCTGACCATAAGCTAAACCTGACGGAATGCCTAAAGTAGCTTTTTCTCCTTCACGTAAAAGCATGATACCTTCATCCCAACCCGGTATAACTCTACCGCGACCAATTGGAATTTCTATGGGGTCACCGCCTTTAGATGAATCAAACTCTTCACCATTAAGAAATTTACCGGTATAATGAACTTTTACTTTTTGCCCGGCATCAGGTTTTTTTCCTGATGCATTCTTTTTTCTTATTTTATACTTTAAACCGCTACTGGTTGATTTAAAGTCTGAAGTTAACTCTTCAAATTTTTTCATTTTTCGTTCTTTGGCCGCTTGCTTTTCATCTAATATTTGTTGTTTAGTTGATTTGAATACTTCAACCGCATCAAAATTTTTAGCCGCCTTACCTTTTCTTATAATATTTACTTTTTCTAATACAACATCATCTTTAGGTTTATCACGTTGGACGGTTTCTACTTTACCAATTGAATCAACAATTTTCTGATTTTTTACTACTTTACCAAAGACGCTGTAACTACCGTCTAATCTTTTTTGTGGGTTTAAAGTGATAAAAAATTGACTACCATTGGTATCCGGTCCGGAATTAGCCATTGATAAGATGCCTTTTTGATCATGTGATAAGGAATCATTAATTTCATTGGGAAATTGATAGCCAGGAGAACCGTTTCCTTTACCGTTAGGGCTTCCGCCTTGTATCATAAAACCATCGATGATTCGGTGAAATATCAAACCATCATAAAAAGGCTTGTTCTTTAATGAATCCGTTACCTTGGGATGTTTTCCTTCGGCTAGCGCAACAAAATTAGCTACGGTCATTGGTGCTTTTTCATGATAGAGTTTTAGAATAAAATCACCTTTGTTAGTCTGGAATTCTGCAAATAATCCGTCTTCTAAATCCGGATATTTTTTACAGCTATTTAAAATAGCTATTAGACAAATGATAGATAAAAAACTTAGTTTTCTCATTGATTTTTATTTTGGTTTGGATTGATTTCTAATAGTGTTACTTGAGCTTTAATGGGCATATTACCTTTGATTTTTTCCTGATCACCGTAATAACCAAAAGCTTTATGAGATGGAAATAAAAAAGTTATGGTTTCTCCTTCATTCATCATTTTTAAACCATCGCGTAAACCGGAGAACAATATTTCCTGATCTGTAATATACTCTTTTACCCCTAAATCATCTTTTGTGTAAAGTGTTTCTCCATTTATCTTTTGAATATTATATTCAAATATAAGCTTATCTCCTTTTTTTGGCATCAATGTGTCATTTTTCACTTCCTTATCAAAAGTAAACCAAAAGCCACGTTTTGAAATTTGATAATTATTAGTGCTATCAGCCGCTATTACATTTTTAATTTGTTTTTCATCACGCTCTACAATCTTTCGGTTGACCTTTACTGATTCTTTAAAAAATTGAGTATCTGTTTTGCGAGTCACCGGTTTTCGGGGCTCAGGTGATTTACAGGAAAAAATCAGTGCTATAAAAAATAAGAGGATTAAGATTCGCATTGTAATTCCGGATATTGGGTTAATGAATTTTTAAAATAAGTTATAGAATCATCTAGCGAATACTCGCATCTACCACCGGCTGCATTGATATGTCCACCGCCATTAAAATGTTGGCGTGCAAATTTATTCACATCAAAATTATTTTTAGAACGCAAAGATAATTTGATGTAGTCTTCTTTCATATCTTCTATAAATATCGCTGCCATTTCAACATCTTTTATAGATAAGGCGTAATTTACAAAACCTTCTGTATCCCCTTTCTTAAAACCGTTTTCTTCTAAGTTTTTTCGGGATAAATATATATAAGCCACATGATAATTATTTAACTTCTCTAACTGTGTTAAAGCTAATCCTAATAATTGCAGCCTATTGACAGAATTTACATCAAAGGTGTTTTTATGAATTTGATTATTAGGTGCTCCGGCATCGATAAGATTGGCAATTACACGATGGGTATCAGAAGTTGTAGATGCGTATTTGAAAGATCCGGTATCGGTCATAATGCCCGTATAGAGGTTTGTAGCTATTGATGGGTTGATTAAATTCGTATCATCAAAATAATTGATGAAATCGTAAATCATCTCACTGGTAGAGCATTTTTGATCATCGGTAAAAAGGTATTTAGCAAAATCTGTTGGCTGTTGATGATGATCGATGAGCACAAAATCTACTGTTAAAGTTTTTAGTTTGTTATAAAGATCATCGCCTACACGACTTAAATCATTAAAGTCTAATGTAAAAACAAGATCAGCCTTTTCTAATATTTGATCACATTGTTTTTGTTGTTGCTCATAAATATTAATCTTATCGTTTCCCGGAAGCCATTTTAGAAAATCCGGATAACTGTTTGGAACAATGACTTGAGCCTCAATTGCTTTTTGTTCAAGGTAAAATTTTAACCCTAATGTAGATCCTATAGCATCCCCATCCGGGTTTCTATGGCCAATGATTGCTACATTGACATGTTTGTTCAACTTATCTTTTAACCCCTCTAATTGCAAATGTTTCATAAATTTCAAAAATAATAAAATAAAGGGGGTATAAGAATTTATTTAATGGAATTCACCTTTAGCTGGTCAAAACTTATCTTTATTACTCATAATAGCCAAATTTTAAAATTAGATTCATCAAAAGAATAACTAAAATCATTTTTTAAAATAGAATAAATCAATCATTGACTAATGTAGTTTTTTATTTATTATTCCAGTCTTTTACTCCACTTGCTTTTATTTCACGTTTTTTTATCTTGTTAAGAAGATTTATTTTTACTTCTTATTTTTGTATGTCTAATCTTGTTGCCTGTTGTTCCTGTTTGCTTACCAAAATAAAGGACAACTATAGCAAAAATAAGGGGTACAATGCTTAAAGCCATTGACAAGTTTTTTTGTTTAAAACTTGTCCATAAACCTTATAAAGATATTACGACTTGAATGTAGGATATTATAGAAAATATTTCTGCTGATTCTTCGTGAGTTTCAATATAGCTCTCGCTTATCCCGCTAATTTTTTCAAGCATATCCTCAGCACCTTCGCCAGTATTCATTGCAAAAAAAGCTGAAAGCGCTCCTAATGTAAAAATTATGTAAGCGATTCGCTTTACTACTAATAATCTTGAAAAACTTCCCTTTAATCATTACTATTATACCTACTAAAGGAAAAAATAACTGGTAAATGATTAACTACTAAATACCAATGTGCTTCGTTCATTATTTATAAGTATTAAATTTACCTAGAATTCAACAAATAAATATTGACATTAAACCAAAAATTGGAACAAATCCGGCTTATTATTAAGATAATCACCATAAAAATTTTGATCTTTCATGCGTTTAACTAAAGGTTCAAAATCAGAATTGGATTTGAGCTCTAAACCTACCACCGCCGAGCCGGTCTGTCTATTGGTTTTTTTGGCATACTGAAAATAGGTGATGTCGTCATCAGGACCGAGAATATCATCTACAAATTGTCTTAAGGCACCGGCGCGTTGAGGAAAACGCACGATAAAATAATGCTTTAAATCGGCATAAAGCATAGCACGTTCTTTAATTTCTGCTGTTCTTGTGATGTCGTTGTTGCTACCGCTAATGATACACACCACATTTTTACCTTTAATATCATCTTTAAAAACTTCTAAGGCTGCAATACTTAAGGCGGCAGCCGGTTCGGCAACAATGGCTTCTCTGTTATATAAATCTAAAATGGTTTGGCAAATCAAGCCTTCATCAAGCGCTATCATATCATGAAGATTTTGCTTAGCAATTTTAAAAGTCAAATCTCCTACACGCTTTACAGCTGCACCATCTACAAAATTTTCAATTTTGTGCAATCCGGTATTTTCACCATTATGTATAGAAGTAGACATGGAAGGTGCCCCTTTAGGTTCAACTCCAATAACTTTGGTTTGAGGAGATAATATTTTAAACATTTGTGAAAGACCTGAAGCTAAACCTCCGCCACCTACGGGTAGAAAAATATAATCGATTTGCTTGGCCTTGATTTGATCGAGAAGTTCTAGTCCAATAGTGGCTTGTCCTTCAATGGTTTTAGGGTCATTAAAAGGATGTATAAAGGTCTTGCCTTTTTCTTCACATTCTTTTGTAGCTGCATTATAGGCGTCATCAAAAGTATCGCCAACCAGCTGTATATTGATATAATCTTCACCAAACATGCCAACCTGTTCGATTTTTTGCATGGGGGTAGGAGAGGGCATAAAAATTTGGCCTTTGATTTTAAGTAATTTGCAAGACAGAGCGACACCCTGGGCATGATTTCCGGCACTGGCACAGACAATGCCTTTGTCTGATTGTTCTTGGCTTAGGAAAGACATTTTATTATAAGCACCCCGAATTTTATAAGATCTTACCTGTTGTAAATCTTCTCGTTTGAAAAACACATTAGCTTGATATTCTTTTGAATACCTGAAATTTTTGCTTAAAGGCGTAACAACAGCTACGTTTTCAAGGTTTTTTGCTGCCTTCTTAACATCTTCAAGGCGCGGAGCATAATTTGTTTCTACATTCATACAAAATGATTGAGATTTTTATTTTAATTCTAATGCTTTCATAGCCGTCATAGCTCCTCTTAAACGTTTGCCTACTTTTTCAATAGGATGATTTCTGATTTTCTCATTTATTTTGATCAATTCTATATTATCTACGTGATTATCAATAGAATAAGGTTTTCCAATAACAGATGCATCAACTTGAGCCATAAAGTCTTTTAATAAAGGTTGGGCAGCATGGTCAAAAAGATAGCAACCGTACTCTGCTGTATCAGAAATGACACGATTCATTTCATATAGTTTTTTCCTGGCGACAAGATTAGCGATTAAGGGTAATTCATGAAGCGATTCGTAGTAGGCAGATTCTTGGATTATACCGGCACTGAGCATGGTTTCAAATGACAATTCAACGCCTGCTTTTACGAAAGCTACCATTAACACACCATGATCAAAATATTCTTGCTCACTGATCTTTTTATCTGTTAATGCTGTTTTTTCAAATGCTGTTTTTCCGGTTTCTGATCTCCACTTTAGAAGATCGGCATCATCATTAGCCCAATCTTTCATCATGGTTTCCGAAAAATTGCCAGATATGATGTTGTCCATGTGTTTTTCAAATAAAGGAGTCATGATAATTTTCAACTCTTCAGCTAATTGTTGGGCTTTGATTTTAGCCGGATTGGACAATCTGTCCATCATATTGGTGATACCGCCATGCTTGAGGGCTTCGGTAATGGTTTCCCAACCATATTGCACCAGTTTTGCAGCGTATCCAGGCTCTATGTTCTCTTCAATCATTTTATCAAAAGAGAGTATAGCCCCTGTTTGAAGCATACCGCAAAGTATGGTTTGCTCTCCCATAAGGTCGCTTTTAACTTCAGCAACAAAGGAAGATTCTAATACACCAGCTCTATGTCCGCCCGTAGCTGCTGCGTAAGCTTTTGCCTGTTCAAAGCCCTTTCCTTCAGGATCGTTTTCAGGATGCACTGCGATAAGCGTTGGTACGCCAAAACCTCTTTTGTATTCCTCTCGTACCTCAGTCCCGGGACATTTTGGAGCTACCATGATAACGGTAATATCTTCCCTAATTTTCATACCTTCTTCTACAATATTAAACCCGTGTGAATAACTTAAAGTAGCCCCTTTTTTCATGTGTGGCATAACCGCCTCAATTACCTTAGCATGTTGCTTGTCCGGGGTTAGGTTTAAAACCAAGTCGGCTGTTGGGATTATTTCATCATAAGTACCTACTTTAAAGTTGTTTTTGGTCGCATTTTGAAAAGAAGCTCTTTTTTCTTTGATGGCGCCTTGTCTTAAGGCAAAATTAATATCTAAACCTGAATCTCTCATGTTTAAACCCTGGTTAAGTCCTTGCGCTCCACAACCTACAATAACTATTTTTTTATCTTTTAATATGTTTACTCCAGCTTCAAATTCAGAAGAATGCATGAAACGACATTTACCCAACTGCTCTAATTGTTGACGTAGGGATAGGGTGTTAAAATAATTTGACATGATATAAATATTTTTAATATTAAAATTTATGGATAATTTTTCTGATTTGCATTTGATCTTTTGTAACGGCAATACGTCCGGATCTTGTGAATTGCATAATTCCAAAGGCCTTTAAATCCGCGTATAATTGTCCAATTTCTTCACTTTTACCGGATTTTTCAAGCACAAAGAATTCACGGTTTACCGTTACAATATTTGAACCGCTTTCTTTTATCAAGTTTTGAATTTGACGATCTTCAAAGAGCAATTCTGATTTGATCTTAAATAAGCAAGATTCTTGATATATGATTTCATCATCTTTATGATAAAAAGCCTTGATTATTTCAACCTGTTTTTCTATTTGACCTATGATTTTCTTCATACGAACCTCAGTAAGTTGAACCACAATAGTCCATTTAGATATGTTTTCAATTTCTGAAACAGAAGCATTTATGCTTTCAATATTGATATGTCTGCGTTGGAAAATGGCAGATATACGGTTAAGTAAACCGATGTTATTCTCACTATATATCGTAACCGTGTAAGTTTTATTTTCATTCATATTATTCTAATCTTATATCTGAAATACTAGCACCAGCGGGTACCATTGGGAATACATTATCTTCTTTTTCTACACACACCTCTAAGAAGTATGCGCCTTCAGTTTTCATCATATCTTCAATTGCATCAGCTAATTGTGATCTTTCGCTCACTTTCTGAGCTTTAATGTAATATCCCTTAGCTATTGCTATTAAATCGGGGTTTGTCATCTCAGTTGAGGCATAGCGTTTTTCAAAAAAAAGTTGTTGCCATTGTCTTACCATACCCAAAAAATTATTGTTGAGTACAACTATTTTTAAGGGAATACGCTGTTGAAAAACGGTTCCGAGTTCTTGAATGGTCATTTGATAGCCGCCATCACCAATAACAGCAACAACATCACGTTGTGGTGCAGCTATTTTTGAACCTATGGCAGCTGGTAAGGCAAAACCCATAGTTCCCAGCCCGCCTGAAGTAATATTGCTTTTAGTTTGTTTAAATTCTGCATAACGACAGGCAATCATCTGATGTTGCCCTACATCACTAACTATGGCTGCATTTCCTTGAGTCTGATTATTAATTTCTTTAATAACTTCACCCATGCTTAGGTTTTCTTTTTGTGGATGTATATCCTTTTTGATGACTTTATCGTATTCTATTTTTTCTAATTCTTTAAATTTTTGAAGCCATTCTGCATGCTTATTTTTATTTATATGAGGCAAAATTTGAGTTAAAGAATCTTTAGCATCTCCTAAAACCGCTACATCAACCTCCACATTTTTATTGACCTCAGCCGGATCGATTTCAAAATGAATAATTTTAGCTTGCTTAGCATAAAAATTTAAGTTTCCTGTCACCCTATCGTCAAAACGCATACCTATGGCTATAAGCAGGTCGCACTCATTCGTTAAAATGTTTGGAGCATAATTACCATGCATACCCAACATGCCTACGTTGAGCGAATGAGAAGTTGGTAAGGCTGAAGCTCCTAAAATGGTCCAGGCTGCCGGGATACCCGATTTTTCTACAAAACATTTAAAAATTTTTTCTGCTTCACTTAAAATAATGCCTTGCCCCCAGACGATTAGCGGTTTTTTAGCTGAATTGATCAGCTCAGCGGCTTTTTGAACTTGATCTATGTCTAAGCTTGGAATTGGTTTATAACTTCTTATACCTGTACATCTTTGATAAGAAAAATCAAATTCTTCAAATTGTGCATCTTTAGTAATATCAATCAAAACCGGTCCGGGTCTGCCGCTCTTGGCGATATAAAAAGCTTTGGCTATTACCTTAGGTATTTCTGAAGCTTTAGTGATTTGATGGTTCCACTTGGTAACCGGAGTTGATATACCAACGATGTCAGTTTCTTGAAATGCATCACTACCTAACAAATGTGAACCTACCTGACCGGTAATACAAACCATAGGTGTTGAGTCTATCTGCGCATCAGCGATTCCTGTAATTAGATTAGTGGCTCCGGGGCCTGATGTAGCTATAGTAACACCAACTTGACCAGATATTCTTGCATATCCTTGTGCGGCATGAGTAGCAGCCTGTTCATGTCTTACTAAAACATGATGTAATTTGTTTTGATATTGATGTAATTTATCATATAAAGGCATTATAGCTCCACCCGGATAACCAAATAATGTATTTACATTTTCTGCTAATAAACATTTTATAATAGCCTCACTTCCAGTTATTTTTTCAGTTGTTTTGACTTCTTCTTGTTTCTCTAAGGTCAATTGTTCTTTCATGTCTTTTGTTTAAAGTGAATTTAGGTCATATTAAAATTCATCTGTTACGCATCCCTTTGCTGCTGAACTTACTGTTTTAGCATATTTGTATAGAACGCCTTTTTTAAATTTTAAATCAGGTGCTTTCCAATTTTTTCTTCTCTTTTCTAATTCTTGGCTATCCACTTCAAGAGATAAACTATTTGTTTCTGCGTCTATGGTAATTAGATCTCCATCTTTGACTAATGCGATAGTTCCACCATCCTGAGCTTCCGGCGTGATATGACCTACAACAAATCCATGTGTGCCACCTGAGAAGCGCCCATCGGTTATCAGGGCAACATCTTTACCCAATCCAGCCCCCATAATAGCTGCTGTTGGTTTGAGCATCTCAGGCATACCAGGTCCGCCTTTTGGTCCTTCATATCTAATAACAACGACATCCCCTTTTTTAACTTCCCCATTTTTGATACCATCATTGGCAGCATATTCTCCTTCAAATACTTTAGCTTGACCTTTAAATCTTAATCCCTCTTTACCTGTAATTTTAGCAACGCTACCTTCTTCGGCAAGATTACCATATAACATTCTTAAATGACCTGATATTTTAATGGGTTTTTCTATTGGATAAATTACATTCTGCCCATTTTTTAAGTCTTCTACATTTTCTAAGTTTTCCGCTAAAGTCTTACCGGTTACCGTCAAACAGCCTCCATGTAACAAACCTTTTTTGTAAAGATACTTTAATACTGCAGGTATTCCACCTACTTCATGTAGGTCTTCCATCAGGTATTGACCACTCGGTTTAAGATCAGCTAAAAATGGTGTAGTATCACTTATATCTTGAAAATCTTTTAGGCTAAAATCTATATTTGCTGCTCTAGCTATTGCTAAAAAATGGAGTACTGCATTTGTTGAACCACCTAAAATGGTTATCAAACGAATTGCATTTTCTATTGATTTTTTGGTGATTATATCAGAAGGTTTTAGGTCCTTTTCAATTAAATTCCTTAAAGACTCACCGGCTTTTAAACTTTCTTGTTTCTTTAAGTCACTATTAGCAGGGTTAGATGAATTAAATGGTAAAGTCATGCCCAGCGCTTCAATTGCAGAAGCCATAGTATTAGCCGTATACATACCGCCACAGGCCCCGGCATTAGGGCATGCTTTTTCAATAATAGACTGATATTCATCATCTTCTATGGTGCCAGCCACTTTACTGCCCCAAGCTTCAAAAGCGGAAACAATATCTAATTTTCTTCCCTTATGGCAACCAGAATCTATCGTACCTCCATAAATTAAAATACTGGGTCTGTTCAATCTGATCATCGCCATTAGTGCGCCAGGCATATTTTTATCACAACCTACTATGGTAATCAGTCCGTCATAACTCATAGCTTGAACAACAGTTTCCATAGAGTCAGCTATTACATCTCTGGAAGGTAAGGAATAGCGCATTCCGGGTGTCCCCATAGATATACCGTCACTTACGCCAATGGTATTAAAAATCAAACCAACAATATCGACATTGGAGGTGCCTTGTTTGGCATGTTTAGCTAATTCATTAAGGTGCATATTACAAGGGTTACCCTCATATCCTGTGCTAGCAATTCCTACTATAGATTTATCAAAATCTTCATTTGTAAGTCCTATTGCATGAAGCATAGCTTTAGCAGCTGGTTGTGTAGGGTCTTGGGTTACAGTTTTACTGTATTTATTTAATTCCATTAAAATTAAAATTTGATTCGAAACTAATTTTTAACTTAATACTTCAAAATAAGTCAATATTGATACTATGAGTTTCAGTGCTTATGTAATGTTGTTATATACTTGATAATTAAACTTTTAATGTTTATCTAAATCCTATATTCAAATTATGTAAAATCCTATATTTTCATAAATAAATTATTTTCTTATTGGATCAATATTTCTTTAAGCTCTTCAAAAGTTGAAATAGATAAAGATTTTTTTTGTTTATTTATCAAGCTTTGAATTTGAGGAGGTAGATCAATTTCAGTTGGTATAACTTGACTAACTACATCCATAAACTTTGTAGGGTGCGCAGTTTCCAGAAAAACCACATGATCATTGGGGTTCTTTTTTTGATGATCTTTAGCTGCTAAGTATCCAATAGCACCATGAGGATCAGCTATATAATTAAATTCTTTATAAAGTCTTTTCATAGCGTTTAGTGTTTCTTCATCAGAGTAGGAGAAGGACGTAAGTTGCTCTGTTAATGTTTTAAATTCGTTTTTAAAAATCTCCTGAATTCTAATAAAATTACTGGGGTCTCCTACATCCATGGCATTGCTTAAGGTTTGAATGGTTGTTTTAGGTTCATATTTTCCTGTTCTTAAATACTCACTAACTACTTTGTTATTATTGTTTGCCGCTACCAGATGCTTGATAGGTAAACCAAGTTGCTGAGCCATAAAGCCTGCACATATATTACCAAAATTACCACTGGGTACAGAAAATACAATATTGTTTTTTTTGTTTATAAGTTGACGGTAAGCAAAGAAAAAGTAAAACATTTGCGGTAACCATCTAGCTACGTTAATGGAGTTGGCAGATGTAATTTGAATTTTATTTGTTATAGATTTATCTAAAAAAGCCTGTTTAACCATTCTCTGACAATCATCGAACACACCATCAACTTCTAAAGCCGTAATGTTTTGACCAAGTGTTGTTAATTGCTTCTCTTGAACTTTACTTACCTTGCCTTTAGGGTATAATATAACTACCCTGATTCCCTCAATGCCTAAAAAACCGTTAGCTACAGCGCCACCCGTATCTCCGGATGTTGCTACTAAAACTGTTGTGGGTTTATCTTGGAATTTAGTGAAATAGCTTAAACATCTCGACATAAAACGTGCTCCTACATCTTTAAAAGCCATAGTAGGACCATGAAAAAGTTCCAAAGAGGAAGTGTTTTGATTAATTGCAATTACGGGGAAATCAAAACACAGTGTTTCATCTATTATCTTCTTTAGTTCATATTCAGGAATATCAGGGTGAACAAATTGACGTACAGATTCAAATGCTATCTGACTATCGGTTAACTTATACAGAGCATCAAAGAATGAGCTTGGCAGCTTTTGGATTGATGTAGGAAAGTATAGCCCTCTATCAGGGGCAAGTCCATTTTTTAGAGCATCTTTAAATGAAACATTATTTGCTTTATGATTTAATGAATAAAACTCCATATAGTATTTTAATTTAACTGATAATTTGAATTCCTTCTCGGTTTACTTTTGATATATAGGTTTGAAATTTAATATCAGACTTATGGTAAAATGCACTCAAGGCTTTTTCAACTTCATTAGCGACTTCTTTTTCTTTAGTCAATGCAAACATAGAAGGTCCGGAGCCGGAAATGCCAAAGCCAAGCGCACCACAATTATCAGCAATATTTTTTAGATCTTTAAAGTGAGGTATAAATTGACAACGATAGGGTTCTGCAACACTATCGTGAAGTGATCGCTTTATTAGTTCATGGTCATTCGTATGTAGTCCGTGTATAAAGCTTCCTAAGTTAGACCATTGATCTTTAGCATTTTGAAAAAGAATGCTTTTTGGCAAGATGGCTCTTGCTTCAGCTGTTTTAATTTCAATTTGAGGATGAAGGATTACAGTATAAAGTTCAGCTGGCGAAGGAAGATCAAGAATTTCTAATGGATCTATGCTTTTCACAAAAACAAAACCACCAAATATGGCCGGTGCCAGATTATCAGCATGTTTACTTTGACTTGCTATAAACTCGCCTTGTATAGCAAAATTAGTTAGCTGAGTTTTGTTATAAGGTCTTCCAAGCAGCTGATTTATGGCATATACACTACCGGAAGCACTGGCAGCGCTACTACCAATACCGCTCCCCGGTTTTATGCGCTTATAAATTTCAATTTCAAAACCACATTCTGGCTGATAATCTTTCATTAATGCCAGTGCGGAAACACCAGCCACATTTTTATGAGCCTCAAAAGGTAAATCGAAGCCTTCTATTTTACTTATTTTAACTCCTTTATCAGTTGTTCTTCTCACCACCATTTCGTCTCCAATCTTATCAAGACAATATCCTAAAACATCAAAACCACAACAAACATTTGAAACAGTAGCCGGGCAGAAAATTCGAATTTCTTTTTTCAAAATCACTTATTGTTTAAAAATTATTTATTACTCACTCTTATGATATCAGAAAATAAACCTGATGCTGTTACATCAGCACCTGCACCGGCTCCTTTGACTATGATAGGCTGCTTCGGATATCTGTATGAGTAGAACATAACAATATTATCCTTACCGTCTAAATTATAAAATGGGTGATCTTTTGGTATTTCTCGGAGTCCTACTTTTGCATTTCCATTAGTCAACTCAGCTACATATTTTAGTTGTGAATCATTTTTTAAAGCAGAGTGGAGAAGGCTTTGAAAATAGGGTTCTTCTTCCTTTAAAGTGCTGAAAAAATCTTCTACGCTATCGGTTTTCAAGTTTTTATTTGTGAGAAAAGCCTCATTTTTTATGTCCTCAAGATTTATTTTGTAACCACATTCACGAGCTAAGATTAATATTTTTCTGGCAACATCTACACCACTGAGGTCAATTCTGGGATCAGGTTCTGTAAAGCCTTCTTTTTGTGCATCTTTTACCACATCATGAAATTTTGAGGATGTAGTAAAATTATTAAATACAAAGTTAAGACTTCCAGAAAGTACTGCCTGTATAGAGGTTATCTTGTCTCCCGAAGCAACTAAATTGTTAAGTGTTTCTATGATTGGTAAGCCGGCACCTACATTTGTTTCAAATAAAAATGAAGCATTGTAATTGATTGCTAAACTTTTAAGTTGACTGTAATTTTTATAATCACTGGAACATGCAATTTTATTACAAGCTATTACAGAAATACTGTTTTTTAAGTATTGAGCATACATCTTAGCAACATCCTCACTAGCCGTAATGTCAATGAAAATACTATTTCTTTTGTTAAACTGCTTTATTTTATCTAAAAACCCATCTAAAGAAGCAGTTTGCCCATTATTTAGATTAGATTGCCAATGCTGTAGGTCTATGCCATTTTCATCAAAAAACATTCGTTTTGAATTTGAAACCCCCATGACTCGTAAATTAATTCTTAATTCATTTTTCAAAAACTCTTGTTGTTGTTGAATTTGAGAGAGTAAGCGTTGACCTACGTTACCTACACCTGTGATAAACACATTAAGTTGCTTTGTGTTAACTTCAAAAAACACCTCATGAAGAGAGTTTAAAGCTTTTTTGACATCTGTTTTAGATATAACAGCAGATATGTTTTTTTCTGATGCTCCTTGTGCAATGGCTCTTACATTTACATTATTTTTACCAAGTGCACTAAACATTTTACCACTAGTGCCTTGATGATTTTTCATATTATCGCCTACCAATGCTATGATAGAAAGATTTTTTTCTAAAATAACTGGTTTTAACTTTCTTTTTGCTATTTCATATTCAAAAATATTGTCGATAATTTCTGATGCTAATTCGGCATCAGTTTCAGAAATACCAATACAAATAGAATGTTCTGAAGAAGCCTGTGTGATAAAAATAACATTGATCTCAGCTGAAGCAAGGGCCTCAAATAAGCGTTTTGAAAAGCCGGGGATTCCTATAATTCCATTACCTTCTAGGCTTAGTAATGCAATATGATCTAAATTAGTAATTCCACTAACTCTACCAGAAGACGCATCAGGCTGTAATTTGATTAAAGTACCCTGATCTTTTGGGTGTAAAGTGTTTTTAATGTAAATAGGTATTTCAGCATCCAAAGCTGGAAGTATTGTGGGTGGGTAAAGTACCTTTGCACCAAAGTGAGAGAGTTCCATAGCTTCCTGATAAGACAGTGTGTCAATGGGTTGAGCTTGTTTTACTAGTTTAGGGTTAGCTGTGTATATACCACTTACATCTGTCCAAATTTCAAGCTGTTTTACTTTTAATGCAGCAGCTAGAATGGATGCGGTAAAATCTGAACCACCACGACCTAATGTGGTATTTTCTCCTTGTTGTGATTTAGATACAAAACCAGGTAAGACACTTAACTGTTGAGGTGTATTAAAATAACCCTGAATATTTTTATTGGTTAAATCATAATTCACCTCTGCATTGGTAAATTTTGAATTAGTGACAATAAGTTCCTGACTGTTTACACAGACAGATTCTATTCCTGAGATTTTAGCTACCTCCGTTATTATGTGAGAAGAGATTATTTCTCCAAAGCTAGTAAGCTTATCAAGAGTTTTAGGTGTTAACTCATTAATAAGGTAAATGCCTTCAAGTAAGGTCTTTAAGTTGCTAAATTTATTAGTTAAAAATAAATTGATTTCATCATGATCTTGTGGGATTAAATCAACTACTAGATCAAAGTGCTTTTTTTTAATATCATTAAATGTATCTAAATAAGCTTCATTTTTCTTTAAAGCAAGCTTTCCGGCATCAATCAATTGATCAGTTGTATCGCCAACAGCAGATACTACGCATATAACTTTATTGTTGAGCGTGTATTGTTCCAGAATATCTAAGACATATTTGATGTTTTTTGAAGATTTAAGTGATGATCCTCCAAATTTTAAAACTTTAACCATAGTGAATTTCTAAATTTTATATTTATTAAATATTTGCAAATGAAGTTTTTTATATATTCAAAAGCAAAATATATGTCATGAATTTTTAGTAATATTTTAGCGTTTTAACGAATTTAACAATAGATAATAATTAACTAATTTAAAATAATGTCGAAATTTATACAACAAGAAACCTTGATGTATTTCCTGAGCTAAGGTTTTAAACCCTAATTAAGTAAGTCACTAATTTCTATATATTGGAAAATATTCACATGAAAATCATTCCAATATCTGTCAAGATATATTGTGGAAAATATTGAAGAATCGGTCGTTCATGCTGCTTCCTTTTATTTTTCTACTGGTTTTTCTTCTATGCTCTGATGCTTTCTATTATTGTATGTCTTTATATAATCTTCTATTCCTTTGCGAAGTTCCAGTCCATCATTGGTTGGGTTTAAATACACATGATCTTGCTTGATGGTTCTCCAAAAACGTTCTATATATATGTTGTCTAAGGCTCTTCCCTTTCCATCCATACTGATCCTTATCTCATTTTCTTTCAGCTTATTTACCCTTAATTCACTTGAGAGCTGGGAAGCTTGATCTGAATTGATAATCTCCGGCTTTTCATTGTTTGTTATACAATCTTTTATTAGATCTACCTGAACTTCTTTGTGAAATGTATTTGATAAGCACCATCCAACCAGATATCGGCTATAAATATCTATTACACCGGTAAGATACATAAAGCCTTTGTGCATTGGTATATAAGTGATGTCAATTGCCCAGACTTGATTAGCTCTTGTTATATCAAGATCTCTAAGTAAATAAGGGTGAATGTATTTTCTTTTACCTTATTTACTTAAGTTCAGTCTTGGGTAAATAACATTAATTCTCATCAGTCGCATTAAGCGTCTCACTCGCTTATGATTCACTAAATGACCGCGATCCTTCAGCTCTTCTCTCATTCTAAAAACACCTTATGTTGGATGTTTTAAATAAATTTTGTCTATCAAGCTCATTAGTTTTAGGTTATGATCAGTTTCTTCTTTAGCCTTGTAATATAGACTACTTGGGTTGATCGATCAATAGTTTTGTCTGTTTATGAATGCTCAACTTTTTCTCATTTGTATCTATCATCTTTTTTGGGCTCATTTAATGTTCGGTCTTCCAAAAGTTTTTATTTAAGAAATTGCGTTTTACTTCTAACTCACCAATTTTTATGATAAAGCTTGTCTGTTTTAACTTTATCATTTTGATCCTTTTCTTTCTTACCTATAAATGCGTTCTCAGTATTATCTAAAAATTCATGCTTCCACTGAGGTGTTTGATTGGGATGAAGCGAATAACGATTTTATAGTTCAGAGAGTGTTTCTCTTTCTTTTATAGCATCTAATGCTACTTTTACTTTGAATTTTTTGGTGAATTTTCTTCTTTGTTTCTGTGTTCCCATAAGTCTAAAATTAATAAAGTTATTAAATTTAACTAAAGGTCTAAAATTTGTGGAGTATTATATTTTTATAAGGTTTAAGAATAAAAAAAAGATCTTTAACTTAATTACATTGATATATTTAAAATATATTTGTCCAAAAATTAATAGCATGAAATTTATCATATCAAGTAAGGAAATGCAGAAGAAGTTACAACTATTAGGTGGCGTTTTAACTAATAATCCAACAATGCCTATATTAGATTACTTTTTGTTTCAACTTGACCATGAAACCCTTAAGGTTACAGCTTCTGATACACAAACAAGCATAACGGCTTCTTTAACGGTGGAATCTAATGATGAATCAGAAATTGCGGTACCCGCCAGGATACTCATAGATACTTTAAAACAATTACCGGAACAGCCTATTACTTTTCATTTAAATGAAGAAGAGGAAAATCAACAACTAGAAATCAGTACGAATTATGGTCACTATTCAGTAGCTTATGAAGATGCAGATGAATTTCCTCGTGCTAACATATTAGAAGAACCACAATCTATCTCATTACCCAGTAATGTTTTAGGAGAAGCCATTTCTAAAACAATATTTGCAACCGGAAATGATGACCTTCATGAACAAATGAATGGTGTTTTCTTTGAATTTAAAACAGATGAATTAAGATTTGTAGCAACAGATGCGCATAAATTAGTTAGATATAAAAGAACTGATTTGAGTTCAGAGGAAGACTTTAGCTTTATTATGCCTAAAAAACCTCTTAACTTAATTAAGTCAAACTTATTTGAACAGGAAGATAATGAAGTGCAAATTGATTATAACAAATCTAATGTGAAGTTTTTAGTAAACGATATTCATATGACTTGTCAATTAATAGAAGGTCAGTATCCAAATTACGAAGCGGTTATACCAAATGAAAATCCTAATATGTTAGTCTTAGATAGAACACAATTTTTAAGTTCACTTAAAAGAACTTCAATCTTTGCTAATAAAACCACCAATCAAGTTCGGTTAAAAATTGCTGGTGCTGAGCTTAATATTTCTACTGAGGATCTTGATTATTCTAATCAAGCTAAAGAAAGACTCACTTGTGATTATCAGGGTGATGACATGGAAATAGGCTTTAATTCTAAATTTTTAATTGAAATGCTATCTAATCTAACCAGCAAAGAAGTTCAGTTAAATATGAGTTTGCCTAACCGTGCCGGTATTTTAAATCCTATAGATGGGCTAGAGGAGGGCGAAGAGATTACCATGCTTGTGATGCCTGTTATGTTAGGTAGTTAATATCTAAACTAGTACAACACAATTTTTTTAATAGCTTCTTTACCTAAACGTTTATTAAGCATTTTAACTATTTGTGTTTTACCATAACTCAGTTCTTCACGTATTACTGATGATTTAAGCCATACGTATAACGTATTGCGTTTAAATTCAATCTTATCTGTGTAATTAGAAACCCCTTTACCCAACTCTTTATGCCAAAGTTCTTCTAATTCCACCGCATCTAACTTGGTGTTTAATTTGTATTTCCTTTTAAACTGTTCTAGTAAAGGGGTCAGTTCAAATTCATCTTTATTACGGTTTTGTTTCATCTATTTGATATTTTGAGTAATAAAACTTTTTATTATCTTGATTTTTGATTATTAAACTATCCTTTGATAAATACAATATGTTTTCAGTCCATTTACTGTACGGTGTTTTGCATTTTAACTTTAAATTTCTTTCCTCTTCAAAGACTTTTATTTTTTCTTGATTAGGCGTTGTTTTAAAAGTATTCCTCAAGCTTACTTTCACTTTTTTTCTAATGCCCGTAGAGTCATCTTTTATTTCTATATAATCTAATTTCAATCCACCCTTATAGTTTTTTATAACTACATCCGGTATTTCTGCTTTTTGTATTTGCCAGTAACCGTTTAGATACTTCATATCACCAATATTACGTTGATTCTCACAACTAATCAATAAAAACACTAACATCATTAAAATTAAAAATCTCATAATTCTATAAGTTTAAACTGATCAACATTATTTTTAACCACATTTTGAGTTCGTTCAGAATCTGTATCACTTATGAATAATTGACCCATTTGATCAGCAGCAATCATATTAATCAATTGGCTAACCCGTTGTTGATCAAGTTTATCAAATATATCATCTAAAAGCAATATAGGTTTTTCTTTTTTCTGCTTTAACATATAGTCATATTGTGCAAACTTAAGTGATATCAAATAAGACTTTTGTTGTCCTTGTGAACCAAATTTTTTTACTGGATAACCATTAAGTTTTAAATTTAAATCATCTTTATGAGTACCGACACTTGAGTACTGAAGTTGCATATCTTTTTGCTGCCGATCTTGAAGTAGTTTTGAAAAACTTTCTTTTTCCAGTTGTGATTGATACTCTACTGTTACTTCTTCATGATTACCTGAAATATTTTGATAACGCGATGCTAACAATGGGGCATATTCCTTTATAAATTCCTGTCTTTTTTCATAAATCTCACTTCCTAAATCTACCATCTGTTGATCATATACTGCTAAAGTATCTGATTGAAAAGTATTATTAGCCGCAAAGTATTTTAATAATGCATTGCGTTGCGCTAAAACTTTTTGATAATTTATAAGTGTATTCAAATATTGATGATCATTTTGACTAATCACTCCATCCATGAATTTTCTTCTCACTTCACTGCCTTCTTTGATTAAATCCTGATCTGTAGGAGATATGATGACTAAACCTATTTTACCTATATGATCACTCAGCTTATCATAGGCTTTGTTGTTCCTCTTAATTATTTTTTTTTCATTCTTCTTAAAAGAAACCGTAATATTTTCTTGTTTTTTAGCATTCACAAAACTCCCATCTATCATAAAAAAATTTTCACCATGACGTATATTTTGTTTACTGATAGGATTGAAGTAACTCTTACTAAAGGCTAAATGATAAATACTATCTAATATGGTTGTTTTTCCTATGCCATTTCTGCCAACTATACAATTCACAGAAGCGTCAAAGTCTAAGCTTAAGTCATCAAAATATTTATAGTTGATTAAATGAATTTTCTTCAATTGCATATAAACGGTATCATAATTAAAAACTCAAAAATAAGGCGAAATAAGTATATGTTTAGCTATAAAAGTTATATTTTTGCCAACTTAATTACAAATTTTATATGGCAACATACAAAAAGAAAGGTTCATCTAAGAAAACTAAGACTACACAGCAGGAAGAAAACTCAACAACAGCTGAAGTTTTTGACACCCTTGATGAAAAGGCTGGAAAAACAGAAGTTTTTATTAGTAAATATCAAAATTATATTATTGGTATTATCGCTGTTATTGCGATAGGTGTATTAGCTTATATAGGGTATAACAAATTTATTATTGAGCCCCAACAAAGTGAAGCGGTTAAAGAAATAGATCTGGCTCAACAGCATTTTGATCAAGCCGTTGAAGCTAGTTCACAAACGAAAAAAGATTCGCTTTTTAGGCTTTCCATAGAAGGCTTGAATAATAACTATGGATTTGTAGATATTGCTGAGGAATACAGTTCTACGAAAACCGGTAATTTAGCTCATTATTATGCTGGTATGGCTTATCTTAACCTATCAAATTGGGAAAAAGCTATTGAACATTTAGATCAGTTTAAATCAGATGATGAAATTTTGCCTGCATTAGCTAAAGGTGCCATAGGTAAAGCTTTTTTAGGTTTAGAACAAAATAAAGAAGCACTTGAATATTTTGAAGAGGCCTTCAGCATATCTAACAATAAATACACCAAACCCAAGTTTTTATTTAAAGCCGGAATTACAGCCTTAGAATTGGGCGAGGCTGATAAAGCTTTAGATTATTTTAAACAAATAAAAGAAGATTACCCGGATTCAAATAACGCCGGAAATATTGATGCTTTCATAGGAAAAGCCATGGCAGCTAAATAAATTATGGCAACTAAGAATTATAATGAAGCCGGATTAGATTTACCTAAACTAGACAAGCCTAAAAGTTACAGAATAGGTTTTGTAGTTTCAGAGTGGAATGCTCAAATTACACAAAACCTATTTCAAGGAGCATTTAACACGCTAATTGACTCCGGAGTTATTAAAGAAAATATTGTTAGATGGAACGTTCCAGGCAGCTTTGAGCTTGTTTATGGTGCTAAAAAGATGGCGGAAAGCTTTGATATGCTTGATGCTATTATTGTTATTGGCGTGGTAATTCAAGGAGAAACTAAGCATTTTGATTTTGTATGTCAAGGTGTTACTTATGGTGTTCAACAATTAAATTTACAGGTTGATATACCTATAATCTTTTGTGTATTAACTGATGAAAATATTAATCAATCTATAGCCCGATCAGGCGGTGAAAAAGGTAACAAAGGAGTAGAAGCTGCCATAACAGCTATCAAGATGGGCAAACTCAAAAAAGATGCAAAATTTTATAAAGATTAGCGCTTAAATGGTGATAAGTAAACACCCTGTTTATTTAGAAAGTCTTGAAATTTCTTGATCTTTTTCAATTGATAAGCATTGAGTTTGATCAGCCAACGCTGTTTTTTATTTAAATATGCCGGATTTATTTGAGTGATTGCTTTTCTCCATACATCATCACCGGCTTGTTTACTTTTCATAATTAAAGCAAATCTATTGATATCTAAATATCGGGCTAAACTGGTGTTGTGTTTTGCTTCTTCTTTATAAGCTTCAATATAATTTAACCTATCCTGATTTAGCTTACTTTGAGCCAGGTTATTCTCTGTTTGTCGGTGATATGTTACACTAACAGCATCATGGTAAGCGAGTTTGAAAGTTAAATTAGCTTTTATTGCAAAATCAATATCCTGACCTGTTCTGTAAGCCGGATTGAAATAGCCAATTTCATTAAAAATTGTATGATGAACAGCTGAGTTATAGCAAGTCATTAATATATCCGTTAAACTGGCTAAAAAGTAATCTTGTATTATTCCGATACTGAGTTGTTTAGAGAAAAATGGCAACCTTTTATTTCCTCCCGGCATTTGAATCTCATAATTAGTAGCAAATAATTTAGCTTGCTTATAATTTTGAATTAGATATTCCAGATGACTTAAATGTTTAGGGTACCATATATCATCTGCATCTAAAAAAGCTATATATTCTCCGTTTGATTCTTTTATAGCTCTATTTCTGGCCTCTGATGCTCCTTGATTTTTTTGTTTTATTAATTGTATTCGATCATCATTGAATTGCTGTACCTTATTTACACTATCATCAGTGCTTCCATCATCACAAATAACGATTTCAAAATCCGTAAACTCTTGATGTAAAACAGATTGAATAGTTTTTTTTATGAAATTAGCTTTATTATAGAGTGGAATACAAACTGAAAAATAGGGCATTAAAATCGATTTAAATAAACACCTGACATAGATTTATATTAATAAGCATATGTTAAAAAATGTAATTAGCTTATAAGTTATTGATATCATAAGTATAATAATGTATCAAATCGCCATTTTTTAATCATGATTCGGGTATGGGAAATCCACGATCTCGCATTAAAGCATCTATTTTTGCGTCACGTCCACGAAATTTACGATAAGCCTCTGCGGGGTCAATAGCGTTTCGTGGTGCAAAAAGATATTTTACTAACTTATCAGACAGCGATTTGTCATAAAATCCACCATCAGCATTTTTAAAAGCTTCTGCCGCATCTGATGTTAATATATCAGCCCAGAGATAGCCATAATAACCAGTGGCATAGCCTTCACCGGAAAATACGTGACCAAAGTGTGGTGTTCTATGGCGCATAACTAGTTCATCCGGCATTCCCAATTGATTAAGCGTCTCTTTTTCAAATTGATCGGGGTCTATCTTTTCCGGATCAGTAGTATGATATTTCATGTCCATGATCGCAGATGCCAAATATTCAGTTGTAGCAAATCCTTGATTAAATGTTGATGATTTTTCTAATTTTTTGACTAAAGCCTTAGGCATTGGTTGTCCTGTTTCGTGATGCTTAAGAAATTTATTGATCACCTCATCCGTTGTCAGCCATCTTTCTAAGAGTTGAGATTGAAACTCTGTATAATCCCGAACGCCGCTGTTTAGCTTAGGATAAGTAACATCAGCACTTAAAAAATGTAAAGCGTGTCCAAATTCATGGAAAAGCGTTTCTGCATCATCAAATGAAATCAAAGTAGGTTCGCCGGGTTTGCTTTCTACAAAGTTGGAATTATTTGATGCCAGCACTTTTTTAGGCCCTTCAAAATCAGTATAAGACCTGTATGTTGTAGCCCAGGCGCCGGAGCGTTTGCCTTTTCGAGCATAAGGATCTAAATAGAATAATCCTATGTTTTTTCCACTTTCAGTGTGATTTACTTCATAAACCCTTACATCTTCATGAAATACCGGTATGCTATCATCTTTTATTTCTTTAAATTCAAAATCAAATACTTTATCAGCTACATAAAATAAAGCATCTGTCAACTGATCTAAAGCTAAATATTGCTTAACTTCTTCTGAGTTGATCTCGTACTTTTGCTGTCTAAGCTTTTCCATGTAGTAGCGATAATCCCAGGGTTTGATGGTAATACTTTCACCTTCTTTATCAGCGATATCTTGCATGGCTTTTACTTCTTCTTCCACTTTTGCTGTAGCAGCAGGCCATACTTTCATCAAAAGATTCATCGCGTTTTCAGGGTTTTTAGCCATTCGATCTTGTAAACGCCATTCGGCATAATTATTATATCCTAAGAGTTTAACGCGTTCATTTCTTAATTTTAATATCTGCTTGACAATCTTGTTGTTATCATATTTTCCACCGTTATCGCCTCGGTTGTAGTAATTGGTCCAAACCTTTTTTCTTAATTCCCGATTATCAGCATAGGTTAAAAAAGGATCCATAGAAGATCTGGTATTACTTACCGCATATTGATTTGGATAGCCCATTTCTTTAGCGGTTTCATTTGCAGAGCTTAAGTAAGACTCCGGCAATCCGGTGGCTTGTTCTTTAGTGAATAGCGTTGTGTAGTTTTCTTCATCGTGTAAAATATTGTTAGAAAACTGTGTGTAAAGTTTAGAAAGTTCTTTGTTGATTTCAGCATACCGCTTTTTGCTAACTTTATCCAAATTAGCACCATTCATTTCAAAGTCTTTATAGATCAGTTTGAGTGTCCTTTGTTTTTCTGGAGCTAATTTATCAGATTGGCTATTTTGATAAACTGCTTTGATGCGTTGAAAAAGCGCAGAATTCTGATTTATTTTTGACTGATATTCAGAAATTTTGGGCGATAGTTTTTGCTGAATAGCTCTAAATTCTTTTGAAGAAAGATTGCTGCTCCAGATACCATAATAAGTAAAAACCCTATCGATTAGCTTTCCGGAAGATTCCAGAGCTACTATCGTGTTATCAAAAGTGGGTTTACTTTCAAGCTTTGCAATAGAATCTAGTTCATCTAAATGTAGTTTCATTGCTATCTGCATAGCTTCTTCCAGTTGGTTGAGATTCATTTTATCAAAAGCGGGAACACCGCCATAATTGCCTTTCCATTCTTTTAACAAGGCATTATCTTTGGGTATATTCATATTTTTTTTATCTGCATTTTTTTGACATGCAATCAGTATAAAGCTAATAAGCAATATTGTATAATATTTAGACATCATCAAAGGCTTTTCTTTTCTTTTTGAACGACTTCAAATACTTTTTGACCATCGCATTTAAGCGTTTTTGAAGGATATTTTAAAAGTAGGGCATAATCATGTGTTGCCATTAAAATCGTATTACCATTTGCATTGATTTTGCGCAAAACTTCCATGACTTCCAGTGAAGTCTGTGGATCAAGATTTCCGGTTGGTTCATCAGCTAATATTAGTTCCGGGTCATTGAGCAAAGCTCTTGCTATTCCTACACGCTGCTGTTCACCACCGGATAGTTGATACGGATATTTAAAATTTTTTGTATTCATACCAACCCGCTGTAGAACATCTTTGACCTTAGACTCCATTTCCTGTTTATTTTTCCAGCCGGTAGCTTTTAATACAAAAAGTAAATTTTCTTGAAGAGTTCTATCGTTTAGCAATTTAAAATCCTGAAAAACCACACCTAATTTCCTTCTTAAATACGGTATTTGCTTTTCTTTAAGTTTTCTTAGATTATAATCTACAATGAAGCCCTCCCCATCTTTTAGCGGCAAATCACCATAAAGTGTTTTCATAAAACTACTTTTACCGGTTCCGGTTTTTCCAATGAGATAAACAAATTCCCCTTTCTTAATAGATATGTTAACATCTGATAAAATTAAGGTATCTCGCTGATATATAGCGGCATTTTTAAATGATAAGATGGTATCTGACATAAAATAAAAAAAAGATTTTTAAGACTTGTAAATATAAAAATTATTATTGGTTTAAAATTTAGTCTTGTCCGACTAAGATATGAGAATATAAATAAAGTTTAAAACAACTTAATATCAATTAAATAAATGTTATCAAAGCAATTTATTAGCCTTCTTTCCCTCATATATTTTAGCAAATTATTGTGAAAATTAGCATGTCAAATCGCTCATTATAAGTTCAAGGCATGGTTTTATAGATATTATTAGAACCATATGGTTAAATTGATAAAACCATATATCACTAGAGTAGTGCATTCTTAAAAAGGATATCATTAATTTAATCTCCGGTTGATATTTTACAGGTCAAATTTGACACATTTAACAAAATAATATATCAGGCTAATATTTTAATAGAGATGCAATCTTAACTTTCTATCTCACCATTTCTCCAAGCTTTGTAGTTATCAAAATCCTTACCGATCAAATTTAAAGTAACAGAAAAAACGGTAAAGTCATCTAATACTCCAAAGAAAGGTATAAAGTCTGGCATTAAATCTAATGGGTTGAGAATATAAAGTAATGCGAATGTAATACCGGCGACACTTCGCCATGGAGTTTCTTCATAGTTCCCTTTTTTATAATCACGTAACATTTCAAATAGCATTTTAATTTGCTTACGGTATTTTTCCCATCGTTTAGATTTTTCTGTGATTTTATCTTCATTTGATAATGCCTTATCTAAATCTGATGCATCCATTTTATCAGATTCTTTAGAAATGTATTTCTCATCTATTTCACTCATGTGTTTTCTTTTTCATTTGGCATTTTATCGCCGTATTCTTTTTTATAAATATAAATAATGATCAAAAATAAAGAAATCAATAAAGGACCAAAAATTAATCCTATAAATCCGAACAAAGGCACACCAATAATAACCCCTAATAATGTAGTTAATGGATGTTCATCTGCCATTTTCTTTAAAATAAATAAGCGGATAATATTATCTGATGACCCTACAATAATAAGGCCATAAACAATTAAGCCAATCGCCTGAAGGTTCATCCCTTGCGAAAAAAGGATGATTGTAGCTGGAATAAAGCCTAAAGCAGTACCAATAAATGGTATCATAGAACCAATTGTGGTTATTACAAACCAGAAAAAAGGATCCGGAACACCAAATATTAAGTATCCAATTAATGAAATTACACCTTGAACGATAGCAACTAAGGGAATTCCTATGGCATTTGCTCTAACTTTAGCACCAACTTCATTACTAATAATGTAAATATTACTCACTTCTATAGGTAAATAGATTTCTAAAGCTTTTTTTATTTCTTTTCTGTTAATTAGTAAATAATACAAAATGAAATACATGATGGTTAAAGAAATAAGCACATTAAATGTACTGCCGGCAAAAGATTGTAGGTTTTCAGAAAGCCAAGAGGTGAGCGCAGAGGTGTCTATATTTGTTGCAATATCATAATTAAAACGTTCTTGAATAATTTGAATTTGAGATTTTATGGCATTGATCAATCGTTCAGAACTCTTCACAGCTGTGCCTATCTTAGAGCTGAGCATATAGACAATTCCAAAAATGGGTAAAATGATTAAAATAAATGAACCAAGCATTACTATTGTGGCTGCTAAGTGTTTATTGATTTTTTTTACTAATTTCTCCATTATTCTTCTGGAAATAAAAAAAATAGTGATCGCACCTAAAAATCCGGATAAATAGGGCAAAATTTGAAAAAATATTAACGAGCCTAATGATAAAATACATAAAATAACAAATAGCTGCCTGACTAAACGGGGTGGTAATTGATTCATGTTGTAAAAAGTTGATTATCGTTTTTAAAAGCTTTAAACTCTATAGCATTTCCACTTGGGTCATAAAAAAACATGGTAGCCTGTTCGCCGGGTTTACCTTTAAACCTGATATGTGGTTTTATTTCAAAATTTATGTTTTTATTTTTGAGTTTTTCTGATAAATCAAAAAAATCTTTCCAGGCTAAAACAATCCCAAAATGAGGAATAGGAACCTGATGGTCTTCTACCGGATTATGATTACTCAAGGTGTTACTTCCGGTTTCATGAATAACTAATTGATGACCATAAAAATCAAAATCAATCCAGTTTTCTGAACTTCTACCTTCCTTAAGGCCTAAAGTATATGCATAAAAATTTCTTGAACTAGCTAAATCTTTAACAGGAATGGCTAAATGAAAAGGTCTTAACATCTTTAATAATTAATTAACTAATCTAAGTATTTTTTTGTTACTAAGCACAAATTTGCTCTTTCATAAACGCAATTTCATCTTCATTTAATAAACGATATTTCCCAACCGGCATATTTAATTTAAAATGCATAATTCTGATTCGTTGTAAAGATCTAACTTTATATCCCAAAGCTTCACACATTCTTCGAATTTGTCTGTTAAGGCCTTGTTGAAGTATGATTTTAAATTCTCTTTTACTGATTCTTTTGAGTTGACAAGGTTGCGTAATCGTATCTAAAATTTTAACTCCGTTTTCCATCTTATTGATAAAATCAGCAGTTATGGGCTGATCTATCTTTACTAAATATTCTTTTTCATGTTGATTTTCCACGCGTAAAATTTTATTGACTATATCACCATCATTGGTTAGCATGATAAGTCCTTCACTCATTTTATCTAGTCGACCAACCGGAAAAATGCGTTTTGGGTAATTGATATAATCGATAATATTGTTTTTTTCTACTGTAGTATCCGTTGTACACACAATGCCTTTAGGTTTATTGAACAACATATAGATGCGCTCTTCTTTCTTTTGATCAATTTGCTGAGCATCAAATGTGATATCAACTCCGGGAATCACTTTTTGGCCTAACTCAGGCAGCTTTCCGTCAACTTTTATCCTGTTTTGTTCTATATATTTATCAGCTTGTCTTCGTGAACAAAATCCTATTTGACTCAAATATTTGTTAAGTCTTACGGGCTTACTCATTGATGATTTTTTTTTGAATTATGAATGAAATCAACATAACAATTGATTACTGATGTTTTGTTTAAAGAATGTCCTTGCCCTTCTGTAATAATCAGCTCAGCATGTTCTAAATTGTTTGATATAGAATAAGCTGCATCAACGGGAGCAATTCTATCATATTTATCATGAATAACCAATGTGTTACTTTTTAGGTGATTAGAGAATTGAGCTATGGAAAACTCTTCAAAGTAAAAACCGAATTTATTTTTAAAAAACTTATTTAAACTTTGAATTACACTGTCTTTTAAGCTTAGTACTTTAGCCATATCAAAAATAATTTTAGTCATTTCTGAAGGCGCGCCTAATAAAATTACTTTATCAAAACTTTTAGCTTGAGTAAAAGCATAAGCATGATAGACTATACTCATAGCTCCTGCGCTGTGACCTATGGCATAATGTGCTTGTTCCTTTTCTTGTATCGCCTGAATGCATCTTGCAAATAAAGGAACATGAAGTTCTTTACCGGCTGACAAGCCATGCGCAGGTGCGTCAAAAGCTATTATCTCATAACCTAAGCCATGCAAACGTTCTACCGCTTCCTTCCATCGACTTGAATTGCTTTCCCAGCCATGTATAAGTAGAATTTTTTGTCCTGCATTTTTCCAACGATAAACAATAATCTCATCGCCTTCAAATATTAATGATTCTTTATCAGCATCTTTTAAAAATAAAGGCAAATCTTCTTTTTGTATTCTTCCTTTCCGTGGTTCACAAGCTAACTTATACAAACGCTGAAGAGCTTTTTCTGGCTGGACTTTATAAAGCATATTCAGGCGCCAACCGATTAGCTTTGGAATGAATTTTTTAATCTTCTTCTGCATGAACTAGTTTAAATTGACCCAAAAATATTTTAAGGGTGCATCATCTGGTATTTGAGTAGGTTTCACAACCGCTTTATCATCATATTGAAGATTTTCTGGTAAGTGTTTATTATCTATTGCTAAATAAATATCTTCATTTTTTAGATTGATAATTATGTTGACCATTGTTCTATTTATGGAAGCGATCTTGTAATTTTCATAGACTTGCTTATAGGTAGAATTTACATTTAAACCTTTTTTAGTTTTGAATTTAGGCGAAATGACTTCTACCTGAGCTATTTTTGAAGTATCAGCCGTTCCATTAGGTTCTAAAACCAACATTTTGTCACCTTCTTTGGAATAAAGTTCGTATTTTTTATTGATGCTTGCTAATTGATTATTTAAACTAAGCTGATGAATAGAGTCCTGAGGATAAAGATCTCTAAGTTGCTCCACTTTAGTAGTATCTGTAATAAGTCCAACGGCATTTGGCCTTATTGTGTATTCTTTTTTACCTGATTGACAAGATATTACTAAAATTAAAGAAAGTATAATAAGTACTTTTTTCATGATTTTATTTTTTGGCAAAATTACACATTTATAATCCGTAAATGCTTATTAAACCAATAATACTTTTTAGTCCTGTCAGACTAAGATACGAGATGTGAGATATGGGATATGAGATAAAATTTAACACTTAATATCAAATAAATAAAACTTATATAAGCCATTTATTAGTCTTCTACCAGACATCTACTTTAGCAAGATATTATAAAATGAAGAACCTCAAATCGCTCATCAAAACTACAAAGCATTAATTTTATAGATTTTAGTTGTACTATCATCAATACTTTTAATAATTTAAAACAAGCTTAGTAAAGTCTTCATATTTAATTCTTATTTTTGCAAAATGACTGAATTACAAGAAAAAGCGGTTGAAAATGGGAGCATGTTGCCCATTATGGAAGATTTTTATACTATTCAAGGTGAAGGTCATCATACGGGTTTAGCTTCTTACTTTATACGAATAGGGGGTTGTGATGTAGGCTGCCACTGGTGTGATGTCAAGGAAAGCTGGAATCCGGATATTCATCCGCCAAAATCAATAGATTCCATCTCAAATCGAGCCCTGGAAAAATCATCAACGATTGTTATTACCGGAGGTGAACCATTAACCTGGAATATGCAGCCATTAACCCAGCGTTTAAAATCCGCCGGTGCTAAAATACATATTGAAACTTCCGGAGCCTATAAGTTAACTGGTATTTGGGATTGGATTTGTTTATCTCCCAAAAAAATCAAACTACCGCAGCCTGAAATTTACCCACTTGCCGATGAACTTAAGGTAATTGTTTATAACAAACATGATTTTACATTTGCCGAAGAACAAAGCAAAAAAGTAGGTAATCATTGTTTATTATATCTACAACCGGAATGGAGTGTCAGAGATAAAATGATGCCGCAAATTGTTGATTATATTATGAAAAATCCAAAGTGGCAAATATCACTTCAAACGCATAAGTACCTTAGAATTCCTTAACATTAAAAAATTTATTTGATTAAAATATTTTGAAATTAATAAGCTTTTTAGTAATTGCAAGGCAACATCATATATTGTAATGGTATAGAAATAAATTGCTGATATCAGCTGCAATGAAATCAATTAAAATCGCTTTGAAATATCCGATTGCGTTTTACATAGATCTACAAAGATTGAAGACTTAGTGTTTGGAATCTCAAAATAGATTAAATTTAATTCAATAACAAGTCTGATCCCTTTTCGTATTTTTGAGTCATTTTATAGTAAATATTGAGCCCCAAATTTTATGCAATTAAACCACTTTATAAAAGATCAGGCAATCAAATCCATAAGTGAAAGTCTTCTATATTCAGCGGAGCAGATTTATCAAAAGTTAAAAACCGGTGATGGCTTAGAATCAACTCAAACAAAAAATGCTTCTAAAGATGAGCAAATGGAGCTTGATGTTTTTGCTGATCAGTGTTTTATAAAAAATCTTCAAAGTCAACAGAATATCAGATACATTTTATCAGAAGAAAGGGCTGATATTATCAAACAAGATAAAGGAGAATATAGTTTAGCTATCGATCCTTTAGATGGTTCTAAATCAGCAAAAGTAGGCATTCCATGTGGCGCCATATTCGGGGGGTTCAAGAATACAGAACATATTTCTGATTTTAATGGAAGTAATATTATAATGAGTGGTTTTTTTGTTTTTGGGATCAACCTGGAGGTTTTTTTGGCAATTGATCAGATAGCTTATAAAGGAATCTGGGATAGCGAAAAAGGTAATTGGGATTTTATTCAACTTAAAACATTACCTGATGCTAAAATGATCGCTATTAATACATCTAATAAAAACAAATGGGATCAATGGCTGCAAGATTTTTATGATGATTTAGTTGATGTAGAAGATGAAAATGGGAAAAGCTATAATATGAGATGGTATGCTTCTATGGTAGCTGAAATCAAAAGACTCATTATGCAAGGTGGACTATTTGCTTATCCAAAAGATAGCCGCAATGGTTACGAAAACGGACATCTACGGTTAATTTATGAAGCTATTCCTATGGCTTATTTGATTCACACTATTGGCGGCATATCTACAAATGGTGAAAAGTCTATTCTCGATCAAGAAGTTAAAGCGCTTCACCAAAAAACACCGATTTTTGTAGGCGAGAAGCATTTAATTCAGCAGATTGAAAAAATTAATTCTAAATAATAGGTACATAAAGTTGTTTTAATGAGTATCTAATAGACAAAAAAAACAGCTTCTTGATCTTCGCAAACTAAAGCTTCCGGCTCCTAAGGAAGGGAGCAGTTACTAATAACGCTCTATTTTTTATTAAATTATTATTTAGCGATTTGGTATCCTTCAAATTGATTAAAAAACAAAGCCTTTCTATACTTATTGAATAAGCAATATACCCCATAGGACAGCGCCAGACTTTACTTCAATATGCAGTAAAAGCCCCATTCTAAGACATCTTCACAATCTTTGTTTGATGCTAAACTTTCAATTTCTGTAAGCCTTTCCTGTAAATTTTCCGCTTCTTTCGCCCGACTTAAACATCATCAACTAAGCATGCAAAAAAAACCGAATATTATCTTCTCATTTTAGCTAGTAGCCTTAAAATCTCCATATAAAGCCATATTAGCGTAACCATTAACCCAAAAGCGCCATACCACTCCATATATTTAGGAAGTTGTTGTTCTTCACCTTTATCAAAGAAATCAAAATCCATGACTAAATTAAGCGCAGCTATAATCACAACCACCACACTAAAACCAATTCCTATGAGTCCACTACCGTGAATATAAGGAATCTGCACGCCAAAAAAACCCATGATAAAGCTGAAAAAATAAACCAGAGCTACACCACCGGTGGCTGCAAAAACGCCCATTCTAAACTTTTTAGTAACTTTAATAATCTCATATTGATATAAACTCAACATAACCAGTAAAATACAAAGTGTAATAAGTATGGCTTGTAGAACAATTCCATTGTACATATTTTCAAAAAGCATAGAGATTGCACCTAAAAATAAACCCTGAAAAACAGCATATAAAGGAGATAGTGTAGGAGCGAGGTTCTGCTTAAAGATGATGACTAAAGCGGTAATAAAACCGGCAATTGCTCCACCTATGGTCATAACTTGCATATAAGCCGGATTTTCAGCTGCAAAACTCCAACTAAAACTTCCCGTTAATAAAACTATGCCTAAAAGTGCCAAAGTTTTATAAACTGCACCTTTT
>Ga0102930_1000052_pt1 | contig 32963 bp, 32 predicted proteins | sample SalPon1_B_H2O_MG_FD_84514 | JGI IMG/M metagenome (GOLD analysis project Ga0102930, IMG submission 84514) | Salt pond water microbial communities from South San Francisco under conditions of wetland restoration - Salt Pond MetaG R1_B_H2O_MG | ecosystem: Environmental > Aquatic > Non-marine Saline... | reverse complement strand
TCCTAACGGACGCAGCACCCTGTGGTGTTTTTAAACGAAGCGTCGCCGCCGACTACGGTTTATCGGCATCCGACCGAGGGGTCGACCAGCCCGACACGTCACGGGCCACGGCTAGATGAAGTGCGGTAAACAGCACACAGGCACCGAGGCCGCCGTATGCGATGTCGGCAAGCAACAGTGTCGGAAACCACGGGAATTGTGAACCGACTGCGACCCCGATAGCGAAGAGGACAATGAGTGTCCCCCGGCCGCGGTAGCCGATTCCCCGAAACCAATCGCCGAACCGACGGCCGACAGCCGAGTTCGATACCGGCCCGAGCGCCAACGCAAACGCGACGAAGCCGGCGACGACTGCGGGAGGCCACGGCAACCAAATCGTGAGCGACGAGCCATACACGACGAGAGTCAACACCGCAAGCCCGACCTCCGACCACGTCGGCGGGCGATCCGGGACGTACGTCGACAGTCTGGTCCGGAGACCCATATCTCACCTAGATATCACAATCAAATAACAGTTCCGTACTCTCAAATCGGGTGATGACGATGATGATGCCGTCACCTATTCGAGGTGGTCGACGCGCCCCGAGAAGTCCAACTCCCACGCACTGCCGTTCTGTTCGATCCGCGTCAGCCCACACAGCGGCGCGTCGACGCCTTCGGTCGACCCAACCAACCCACGAGTCACGCCGCCGATCGTGAGCCCGTGGCCGACCATGAGGACCCGGCTGTCGTGGGCGTCGGCGATCCGCCGGGCAGCCTCGCCAGCCCGCCGTTCGGCCTCGTGGTGATCCTCGGGGAACCCCGGTTCGACGAAGGGCGCGTGATCCGACCGGAGAGGGTCGAAGTAGTCGATCAGCGTTCCGTGAGAGAGCGTCTCTGGCTCGCTGTCGAACCATGCGGCGTTGCGGTGCTCACCGAGGCCGGGCTCCAGCCGCGCCGTGTGGCCGAGTTCGCCGCAGATTTCGGCGGTGGTCTGGACGGTCCGTAAAAACGGCGAGCAGTAGATCGCCTCGAAGTCGACTCCGCGGTCGCCGAAGTACCGGCCGACGCGCCAGGCCTGCCACCGACCGAGCTCCGTGAGTCCCGGATCGTGAACCCGGTCGGCGGTCAGCTCCCAGTCGGGGTCGACCGTATCCTGTCGTTGTCCGTGCCGTACGATCCACACGCTCTGTGCCATGTGAGCGTCATACACGGGCTGGTATAATTAGTTGATGGCAGTCACGACTTCCGGACTGTCCTGCCGGTCGATTGGTCAGCGGTAACGCGGCTCAACTCCGCCGCCCGACCGGTGTTTCTATGCCCATGTATCCGGTAACTATCCGTATGACTGATGACGCGCCTGTTCGGGTCGGGGTTCTGTCGCTCCATACGAGCAAAGAAACGAAGGCGATCCTCAACGCAGTCGAAGATCTGGGCCACGAGCCGGTGTGGCTCCGCCGGGAGAACACCGCCATCAGCATCGAAAACAGCGAGGTCACCCTCGAACCCGACGTCGACATCATCGCCAACCGGCTGCTGCTGTCGAACACCGAAGAGCCAGCCGAGGGGCTCGGACTCGCAACGACCTTCGAGCGGATTCGCCCGATGCTCAACACCCCTGACTCGGTGCTGGGCGCGATCCACAAGTTCGCCACCGGCGCGACGCTGGCCGACTGGAACATCCAAGTGCCCGACGCCCTGCTGGCGCTGTCGAACGACCGGCTCAACGAGGGCCGGGAACGGTTCGGCGACGTCGGCGTTTATAAAACTGCCATCGGGACCCACGGCGGCGGGACGTGGAAGGTCGACCTCACCGAGCCGGTCAACCCGAAAGTCGGCAACCGGCAGGCGTTCCTCCAGGAGATGATCGACCGCGACGACGAGGCCCACCGGGATCTCCGGATCTACACCGTCGGCGACGAGATCATCGGCGCGATGTACCGCTACGCACCGGAGGGCGACTGGCGGACCAACGTTGCCCTCGGCGGCTCCGTCGAGGACGCCAGCGGCGATCTCCCCGAGGAGGCTGCCGAGACCGCCCTCTATGCGGCAGACGTGTTGGGCCTCGACTACGCGGGCGTCGACCTCGTCGAGGGCCACGACGGCTGGTTCGTCCTGGAAGTCAACCCCACCGCCGGGTTCAAAGGTCTCTACGAAGCGACAGAAACGAGCCCCGCACCGTACATCGCCCAACTCGCAATCGAGCGCGCCGGAGGAACGGTCGACCCCGAGCGCGTCGACGGGTTGTCGAACACGCTTGATGACTCGATGCCGTCGTCGATGCCGCGACCCGAGCCGCCGACCAACGAGGAGATCCCGATGATCGGCTACATCGAAGAGGTGGTCGTCATCGGCACCAGCGGGTCGAAACAGACGAATGCCAAATCCGATACCGGTGCCACCCGGAGCAGTATCGACACCCGGCTGGCCGCCGAGATCGGGGCCGGGCCGATCAAAAGCATGACCAGAGTTCGCTCGGGCAGCAGTAAAACCGGGAAAGCCCGACCGGTGGTCGACCTCGTGATCGGGATCGGCGGCAATCAGCACACCGTCACCGCCAGCGTCGAGGACCGCGGCCATATGGACTATCCGCTCTTGCTCGGGCGGGACATTCTCCAGCATTACCGGGTGGATGTCCGCAGGCGGGCCGACAGCGAGCGGGCCGGGCGTGACGAGGAGTATCTCGAAGAGTGACCGCGACGTAGATCCCACAACACTCAGATAAGCCTACATCCGTGGGGTTGCTATGGCGAGCTATGCACCACCCACGTCGACAGTATCTCCGCTCTCTCGGCGGGGCCGGCTCCGTACTCATCGCTGGTCTCGCTGGCTGTACCGGCGGCAGCGGCACCGACGGCAACGGCGCTGATGACAGCCCGAACGAAACGCCGCCGGGGACGAACGGCTCTGAGAACGGCTCCGGTGGCACGCGCCCCGCAGGGACGGGTGGTCCCGGCGTCACGATTGTCTCGACTGACAAAGACCCCGAACTCCCCGTTCGACCTGCGGTCGACCTCGTCCGTGATACCGCCACCGCAGATCACCCGCCCGGCTCCGGACAACGCTCGAAAACACGGGTGACCAGCCGGTGACAGTCGGTGAGGGGCGAGCGGTCCACTTCGAGTATGTCACTGCCGACTCCGGATTACTCACGCTCCTGCCGGGCGACGACGAGCGCGAGTATCCCGCCGAACCCGACTGCTGGCGGCTGACCGAAGGGATCGTCATTACCGGGGAGTATCGGACCTTCGAGATCAACGCCGGTGGCTCAAGCAGTCGACTCGTCGATCTGTATGCCACGCCCGAGGCCGATGGCTGTCTGCCTGTCGGGGAGCATCGCTTCGAAACGATGATCTCGATTGTCTCGGCGGGTGCTGAGCCGCAATCCTCCGCAGAGTGGGGATTCTCTGTGCTGTTAGAGTAGCCTCGGGGTGACGAGGTTGCCAGATCTACTCGCCCAACTGCTCACGCGCCGCCGCCACGATCAGCGGGAGATGCACCGTTGCATCGCCCAAGACGGTCACGTTGCGGGCCTCCTTCGTGAGTTTCCCCCACGACCGCGCCTCGTCGAGGGTTGCCCCCGACAGCCCACCCGTCGACGACGAGTCCATCGTAATCTGGACCCCGTAATCGTACGCGCCGGGCGTCACCAACATCGTCTGGAGCGTGAAGTTCTTCGGGACCCCACCACCAACGAGCAGACAGCCCGCGGTGTCGGCGTCGTAGGCCAAATCAGTGAGGGGGGTCATATCCGCCAGCGCGTCGAGAGTGAGATCCGAAATCTGTGAATACATCCAGGCCTGCAGGCCGAAGACCGAATCCTGTACGGCGGGACAGTAGATCGGCACGTCGTTCTCGTAGGCCGCCGCCGCGATGCCGGCGTCCTCCTCGATTTCCTCTTGTTCGTTGCGCTCGGCGTTGGCCTTCCCGAGTTCCGCACACAGTTCGGCGATGCCAACCGACTCCTGCTCTGCGAGCGGCGGAAACACGTTGTCGCGGAGATGCGACTCAAGCAGCGAGAAGTACTCCTGGGGGAGATAGACATTATAAATCCGGTCGACCTGTTCATCCCTCAACTGTTCGTCGAACTCCCGCTCGTCGAGGTCAGGATGCTCGTGGTCGCCGTGGTGGTGTTTGCCGCCGATAGCCTCGATGGCGTCATGGGTCAGATTTGCACCCGTGGTGATCAGGGCGTCGACGTGGCCATCCCGAATCAGATCCGCAACGATCCGCCGCATCCCGGTGGGGACCATCGCCCCAGCCAACGACATGAAGACGGTGCAGTCGTCGTCTTTGAGCATCTCGGTGTAGATGTCGACTGCTTCGTGGACGCCCGCCGCGCCAATTCCAGCGTGACCGTACTGGTCGGCCAGCTCGCCGACGCTCATCCCGGCCCAGACGTGGCTGTGGCCGATTGGATCGTGGTCGAAGGTGGTCCGCTCGGGCTCTTCGTACTCGGAGGCCTCCCCTGCCTCCTCGGCTGAATCGTGGTCGTCTGTCATTGCCCGATTTGGGTCGGCCACCGGTTTGAAGCGTGCGGTTCTGTGGGGCTGCTGGCCACCGAAAGCGGGCAGAGCCCACTTCCCGATGCTGTGTTCTCGTCCACCACGACAGTATTCGACAGCGAACGGTCAGGAGGCGCAATATATAACGAGCGATCCACGAAAGACGAGACGGTAGCATGGTTATGAGCGACCTCTCGGCTGGCAGGATCTACATCGTTGCCACCCTGATCGCCCTCGTAACTGGCGTGGTCCCCTGGCGGCACCGCGAGACGAAGGCCGCCCGTCCGTTGAGCGTTGCCGGGTTTTCGGCGGCCGTCTGGTCGTTCGGACTGTTCCCGTCGACGCTCCCGTGGGAGACGGTCGCCCTTGCCGGGATTCGGGTGCTGTATGTCGGGGTCGCTGTCGGGCTCCCTGCGGTAGTCGTCTTCGCGCTCGAATACGCCGGCCGCGAGGGGCACCTAACGCCGAAACGCTGAAACTGCTGGCGATCCACCAGACCTTGCTCGTGGTGTTCGTCTTCCTCAATCCCGGCGACCTCTTTTTTATCGGCCTCGATCCGACCGCGCCGCTGGGTGTCGACCAGCAGTGGGGGCCGGCCTTCTGGCTCCACTCGGCGTACGCCTATCTTCTCGTTTTGATCACCTCGCTGCTCGTCGTCGACCTGCTGGTCCGGACGAACCGCGCGCTCTACCGGGGGGCGCGCGCTTCGAAATCGGCGACATCAGCAAACAGTGGTCGGCGGCCGACTGAGTCGGCTGGCCTCGTCCGACTCCGACAGCACCGGACGCGCCATGACTGTCACGTCCTCAAGACACACGTACCCGGAGAGTCACGTCTCCGTATGTATCTCGCCGAGGAAGCGTGGCCGGATCTCGAAAGCCATTTGACCGAGGAATCGCTCGCGATCGTCCCGCTGGGGTCGACTGAACAGCACGGACCCCATCTCCCCGAAGGCACCGACCACATCATTGCCGAGGGGTTCGCCAGCGCCGCCGCCGAGCGAACAGGATACCTCCGGACGCCGACGATCAACATCGGTGTCAGCCCACACCACCGCCAGTTCCACGGCACGATGTGGGTCGAGCCGCCGGTGTTCCGCGACTACGTCGAATCGTTCACCCGGAACCTCGCGTATCATGGGATCGACCGCGTGATCTTCGTCAACGCCCACGGCGGCAACGTCCAGCATCTCCGTGAGGTCGGCCGACGGCTCCGCGACGACGGGACGATCTACGCGATCGAGTGGATGTGGAACGAGAGTATTCCCGATCTGGTCGACGAGGCCTTCGCCCAGAACGGGCCCCACGGCGGGCCGAAGGAAACGGCGCTGATCCAGCATCTCCGGCCCGAGCTAGTCCACGAGGGTCGACTGGCCGAGGCACGTGACGGTGGGCTGACGAGCTTCGATGAGGCGACCATGCGGCAGCACGGAGCCCGAACCTTTTACGACGCCATCGACAACGCGGAAAACGGCGTCCTCGGCGACCAGACCGACGCGACCGCCGCAAAAGGCAAACAGCTGTTCGAGGCGGCCAGCGACCAACTGGTCGACCTCTCGGAGTGGCTAGCCGCCCAACCGTTTGCGGATCTCATGCCGAAAGACCACGTCTGACCCGTCGCTGATTCGAGCTGAGACGTGAGTTTCACATCCAGAAACTGGGCGGTCCGATTTAACACTCATCCTGCAGTCGGTGTCGACAGACACAATGTATCGACACCGACAGACGAGCGATCGAACGGGCGACCGATCAGGACGGGCCGCGAAAGCCAGCCAAGCGGTGAGCGACTGATGCACACCCTCTCGACGCGCCCCGATCCGACCGAGGAGGCGGCATCCGAGCCACGGACGATTCAGTTCGGTACCGACGGTTTCGACGACGTGCTCGACGCGCTGGGCTCGGAGACCGCCCGATCGATCCTCCGAAGCGTCCAAACCGAACCGCTGACGGCCTCGGAGATCGCCGACTGCGTCGACACCTCGATCCAAAACGCCAGCTATCACCTCCAGACGCTCACCGATGTGGGTCTGGTGCGCGTGGTCGACACCGTCTACTCCGAGAAGGGCTGTGAGATGAACCTTTACTACGCCGTCGACACCGCGCTGCTGCTCGAAACCGCACGATCGGGGGCGTACGTCGATGAATAGTAAAAAGCTCGCCGCGGCCGCCCTGAGCGCGCTGCTACTGGTCGCAGTCGTGCGACGGTGGCGGGAGTGATATATAAACGACTCACACCGGGCAGAACCTTCGATCCGTCCGAGCCGATGGCTGCGTCGAGTAATCCCGGGCCGTTGCCTCTCGTTTTTAAATAGGCAGCCATGGGTGTTTCGGATCCAGAAACAGTGGCTGAGGGTCATAAGATCGACTGTTGTTAGGTCGACCATGGAGCAGCAGGTTTCGAGACGCCGCCTGCTGGCGACCTGTGCGGCGGGGGCGATAGACGGGCTGGCGGGCTGTGCGGACCCCGATGTCGCCATGTTCGTCGAACAGGTGTCGACCGACCGCGCGATCGCCGAGCGGGCGCCGAGCCAGCCCGGAGTCCGGCGGGGAGTACGCGTCGCTACGAGTGGTTCGATTGGCGTGCAGTCACTGTAATCGTCCCCGATTCGAGAGTTACTTCGAGGTAGTCCCGAACGAGGAAGAACTCCTTGCAGTGGTTGCCGTCGGGATCGATACGGAGTTCGCTTCGCACCACCTCCGCGTTTTCGAGCCGGTTGAGCCGCCGGTACACCGTTGGTCGAGAAAACTCACAGCGCTCGCTGAGCTCCCGGCCCCGATAGGACCCCTCGCTGAGTACCCCGAGGATGCGTCGAGCGTACTCGTCGTTGAGCAGCCTGAGTAGGTCCGGCGGCTCGCCGCGCGTCCGGGCGACGACCGGCTCGCCGGTCGGCTCGGATCGCGGCTCGGGCGGCTGGGCGACTGCGTCGTCGTGGCTCGTTAACATCGTATCTCGATGTACGCCCCCATACCCCCTGTTCCCGCGGTCATTGTAGACTGATAGCGCCCAAGCATCGAGGCTATCTATACTGACAGCGGCGACGACGTGGCTTGAAACGGCCACTCAGAGCCGCTGTGGGACCGACCCGGCCAGCGGGTTGGGCTGGCCATCGTGAACGTGACCGAACGCGAGCCGTCGACGGGCCATGAGGTGACAGAGCGGCGGTGATCGGTCAGCAAGGCAGGTCTCGGCCGCTTCGCCGACAGCCACGGCGAGCGCACGTTCCCGACGCCGTCGGCGGCGCTCGTAGTCGGCGAGTGCCGCCCCAACGCTGTCGGGACCGTAGGCCAGCGCGTCGGCAAGCACCCAGCCGTCTTCGATTCCGAGGGAAGCGGCCAATGGATCGCCGGGAACCGAGCCACGGGCTGCCGACCCGACGCGGACGATCCCGTTGTCGGCGGTCGCCGTCGGTGCCTGCAGTCGACTCCGGCTGTACCGGAGGTCCCGCTGGTCGAGCGCCGCAAACGGCGCACTCGACTGGTCGGCTGCGGTGGCGATGAACTCGAAGAGCCGACCGAACTGTCGTTCGAGTTCGTCGATCGACAGCGCGGCCGCGGAGTCGGCGTCAGCCGTCGAGACGAGACGAACGTGAAAGCCCTCGGAGACGGGAACGAGCAGTGCGGCACGGCGGTCGGCCCATGCCTCTGTGGCTCTAGGGGGTATCGGAAGCGCGGCTGGCCTCCTGAAGCGCCAGCTGTGGATGGCTGTCGAGGCCTCGGGCCGTCCCGAACGCAGCGACCGAGTGGTCGTCACCACCGCATCGAACGGTTCGGTCACCGCATCCTCAAACGTCGCACACACGCCGCCGTCGGTTGGTTCGACGGCGGTCACTGATCGGTCGGTCACGCGAATACTTTTAAGAACGTACTGGTCGATCAGCTCGCCGAGCCGCGCGTCGTCGACTGCGAGCAGCGAGGGCCGACGGTCGCTGTTGGTCGTCCACAATCGATCGGTCGTGAGACAGTGACGGCCCTTGATAGGAGTCCCGAACTGTTCGACCGGCCGCCGGAGGCCGATCCGTTCGAGCAACACTAACCCCGGCCGCCACAGCACTGTCCCGCCCGTGGTTGTCGTTTCCTCGCGGGTCGATGCCACCACCGGATCCAGCCCTGCCTGATCCAGAAAGCCAGCGGTCGCCACAGCGGAGAGGCCGCTTCCCACGACCAACACCGACCGCGGTCGTCCGAGCGGCGACTGTGACATGGGTCGACCGACGAGGGGCCACTCCCTAAAGCGGGAGCGGCTGTTTCTGACTCAGAAATTTCTCACCCGGCAAAAAGTGTCCCGAAAGCGACAGATCGACCGTGCTGTCGGTCCGTATCAATATGTATAGCCATCTTTCACGGGAAATGGTAATCTGTGTTTCCAGTAGCTTTGGGTGAGACACCGTTCTGTTCCTACCTGATGACGGCCCAGCCACTCCCCACAACGGACGCCCCGTCGAAGACGGAGTCGACGCCCGAAACGGATTCACACCCCGAGTCGGCCGAACGCAGTGCGTCCACGACAGCGGGGGTCGACGAGCTGCTCGGGCTGCTCAGCGACGAGTACGCCTGTCGCATCCTGTGTGCACTAGACGACGAGCCGCAGTCGGCCGACGATATCCTCACGCAGTGTGAGATGTCCCGCCCGACGGTGTACCGTCGGCTGGAGCAGCTAACCGACGCAGGGATCGTCGAAGCCCAATCCGCCTCCGCAGCCGATGGCCACCACAAACAGGAGTTCCGCTGCAGTCTCGGGGGGCTGTCGGTTCGGATTCGAGAGGACGGCGTCGACGGGACCGTCCACTCCACCCACACCCACTAGTTCTTGGCGCGGCCGTCATCACTACTCCCAAACTCACTCCCCAAACCCACTCCCCGAACTCACTTCCCAAACCTACTCCCCAAACTCACTCCCCAAACCCACTTCCCAAACCCACTCCCCAAACTCACTTCCCAAACCCACTCCCCGAACTCACTTCCCAAACCCACTTCCCAAACTCACCTCCCATATTCTCCCTTTGTTCAGTTGTCTCGAACCGATGCCAGATTTCCCGAACCCCTACTCGGCGTCGAAAAAGAAGTCGAATACCTTGCGTTCGCCAAGCCGGATGTGTTTGTTGACGGTGGGTTGGGTGATTCCGAGGCTGTCGGCGACCTCCTCGCCGCTGTTCTCCCGCGGCCACTCGAAGTAGCCCATCGCGTGGGCCGTCTCGATGGCCTCGCACTGTCTGTCGGTCAGCCGTTGTTCGATCCGGCTTCGGGCATCACTCGGCGTCGACGCCGTCTCCCGGTGTTGGCGTTTGGCGGTGAGCTCCAGGGCCGGGAACGCCGCCTGGAGGCGGTCGACGATCGTCCGCACATCAGCCTCCTGGGGGAGTTCGACAAGCAGGGTGAGGCCGGTGGGTGTCGCCCGGCCACGCCGGAGCACGCCACCGTACTCCGAGATCAGCGAGCCGAACCACGACGACCCCTGGCGCTCGACGACGAGTTCGCCCTCCTGACGTGAGACCACCGTGACGGATCCAGGAAGGGTCTCGGCGGCGTCTGTCTCGACCGTTTCGGGAAGTTCGCCGCGAAGACTGTAGTAGACGCTGACCGAGCCGTCCTGTCGGCGCACCGTCCGTTCGTGGCGCACCTGACAGCCCGTCTCGCGGGCCAACCGGGCGACAGGCAGGCTCATCTCCCGGCCCTCGAAGGCCAGTTCGACTGTGTCGTCGGATTCGAGGGCCCGCCGCCGCTCGATGGCGGTGATCGCGTAGCCGATCGACCGGCTGAGCTGGGCCAGCACCTCCCGCTCGCGCTGGCCGAATGCGCCGGGATCGTCGGCGAGGATCGTCACCACGCCGTAGGTGATTCCGCTGTAGGCCAGCGGCACTGCACACACCGCACCGACACTGTTTTTGAGCAGCAGCTGCCGCCAGTCGCTCCGTCGACCGCTTCCGATGAGATCCGAGACCACCTTCACCTCGCCGGTCTGCCACGCCTCGACGGCGGGATGGGGATCGGTGTCGTCAGCACTGCTGGCAAGAGCTTGCTCGACGTGATCGCGGTCGATCCCGGCGACCGCCCGCGGCGTCAGCCGGTCGGTGCCGACCTCGGCGGCGGCGATCCACGCCCCCGAAACGGGTTCGACGTCGACCAGTTCCGTACAGACCGCCTCCTGAATCCCCTCGCGTGAGGAGGTCGTCGTGATGGCGGCCTCGACGCGCTGGGTGAGCTCGGCGACCGCATCAAGGCGCTGGGCACGTTCGGTCTGGGCTTCCAGCTCCTCCCGTCGGGATTCGAGCTGTCGCTCGCCCCGGAGGCGGTTGAGGGCGGCTTCGAGGGTCGCCGCGAGGATGCTCGCGGCGTCAGTGTCGAACGTCTCACCGGATCGCCAGACGGCCAACACGCCGTTGCCGCCCAGCGGGAACACCAGCAGCTCCTCGGAGGGACCGACTGCGAGGGATGGCTCGTCGTCGATCTCCACCTGTGCCATCCCCTCGCCGATGAACACCTCCCAAATCTGCTCGTGGTCAGCGCTGAGCGGCGGCAGCTCTGCCGGTGGGGGCACCTCAGGGCCGGTCGCCCGGGGGGCGAGGGTGGCGGTTTCGGCGTCGTAGTGGTAGACCGCCGTCGCCGGAAGCTCGAAAACCGAGGCGGCGGCCTCGACAGCCAGCCGACTGGCCTCGTCGACGGTGTCGGCGGTCGTCAGCTCGGCGGTCGCGTCGTGGAACGATTCGAGGGTTCGGTGGCGATTCTTTCGGTCAGTAATATCGCGGCTCACGATGACCATCCGCCGCGGCCTCTCGGCCCAGTCTGTCAGGTAGAAATCCGAATGCACCCACCGAACCTCGCCGTCCGGGCGCTGGATGCGGTACTCGATGCTGTAGCTGGCGGCCGGATCGTCGGCTTCGACCTCCGCTATGAGATGCCGGATGAACGCGACGTACTCGTCGTAATCCTCGGGGTGGACCGTGCCGAAAAAGCCCTCCTCGTGGCGTTCGTGGAGGGCTTCGAGCGACTGGCCCCAGATCTCCTCGTAGCCCGAACTCACGAAGTCCGGCTCGGCGTCGGTCGCGTCCAGATCCGCCACTGGCGCGAGATAGATCGCCTCGTCGATCCGGTCGACGATCGCCTGCAGGCGGCGCTCGCTTTCTCGGACCTCCCGAGCGCGCGTGAGTCGACTGAGCGCGGTCTCGGTCTGCTCGGCCAGCGTGGCGGCGACGTCGACGATCACGTCGTCGTACTCGTGGTCCTGATGGCCGACCGCGAGCAGGCCGTGCTCCCCGAGTGGCAACAGCAGTCCCTCCAGAGTGGGGTCTGCACCGTGATCCGCCGGGGAATAGTGGCTTATCTCGTCGGCCTCGAAGCGGTCATAGACCTCACAGTCCGACGGGATCGACGCCCAGAACCCCCGCTCGTGGGCAGCGTCGGTCGCCGCAACCGGATCGAGGCGAGCGGCTTCGTCGTCGTGGAGCCAGCAGATCGTCACCGGGAGGTCGAGCGCCTCACGAGCGGCCCCGACCGCAATATCGGCCACTGCCTCGCGGCTGTTGGCCCGCTGCATCCGCCCGGTAGCCTCCTGTAGCGTCTCGACGGCCGCTTCGTGGCGGCGGCGCTCGGTCACGTCGGTATACCAGACGTAGGCGTCGGTCGTTCCTGGATCGTCGTTGAACTGGATCACCCGAAAGACGAACTGCCGGAGGCCATTGGCTGTCCGCCGGGGACCTTCACCCTCGATGGTTTCGCCCGCCGCGGCCTGCTTGCAGATCCGATCGTGGGCCTCGCGTTCGCTTTCGGGGACTACGGCCTCGTCGACCGTCGAGCCGCACACCGTCTCGGCGTCGAAGCCGAAGACGTTCTCGAAGGCGGGGTTGACCTCACGGATGATCGGCTCGGCGTCGCCGGGCTCTGCCCGGCCGCCCGAGGAACTGTGTTCCTCTCTGTCAACGAATTCGAGGCCAACGACGGGGTCGGGGTTGTTCTCGAACAGCACCGACCGCTGGTCGCGCTCGCGTTCGAGGGCCCGCTCGCGTTCCTTCCGGTCGGTGATGTCGGTATACCAGACGTAGGCGCGGCTGTCGTCGCCGGTCTCGTAGGGCAACACCCGCAGCAAGAAATCCTTGCGGCCGTCGGCTGTCTGCCGTCTGACCTCGGTTTCGAGGGGATCTCCGGAGAGTGCCCGATCCTGAAGCTGCCGGTGTCGCTCCCGGTGGTCCTGGGGGACGACCACCGCCGACAGCGGGCGGTCGACGGCCGTCGCTTCGTCGAAGCCGAAGACCTCCTCGAAGGCGGTGTTGACCTCCGTGATGAGTGGCTGGTCGTCTCCGCGGGCGACCGTAACGATGGGGTCCGGCGAGTTCTCGAACAGCACCGACCGCCGGTCGCGGGCGGCCTCCAGCCGCTGCTGTCGGGCGCGGCGATCGGTAATATCCCGGACGCTCGCCACCACACAGTCGGTGTCGTCGACCGCCGTCCGGTCCAGATGGACTTCCACCGGAAACGTCTCGCCGCCTTTCGTTTCACCGCGCCACTCGAAGAGCTGTGAGCCCTCTTCTGCGGTGCGTCTGATCCGCTCTTTGGCCTGTTCGTAGGAGTACTCGTCCCCGGTAGCGACGACACAGTCGACCGTCCGGCCGAGCAGTTCCTCGCGGTTGTAGCCGGTCAGCTCACAGAACCGGCTGTTGCAGTCGAGAATCGTCCCCGTCTCCGGCTCGTGGATCACGAGGCCGTCCGAGACGCTCTCGAAGAGGCCACGTGCAGTGCCGTCGAGCAGCCGATCGGTGGACGGTTCAGCTTCGTCAACGGGGTTCGGTGCGGTTTCGTCGGCGGATTTTACAGGTGTCTCATCGGGACTCGAAACCGTTTCGTCGACGACCGATGCCAGTTGGCTCGCCACCAGCGACGGGCGTTCGGTCCAGAGGGATCGCGGGAGGTAGTCGGTCGCCCCGGCTTCGATGGCGTCGCCGACTGTCGGGGCGGCGGCCTCCTCGACGAGAACGACGACCGGCAGCCGTGGGCGGCGATCGGTGAGGCGGTCGACGAGCCCGTTCCACGACTCGACGTGTGGACCGTCGACGACCAGACAGTCGGCCGTGAGGCCCTGCGGCGAGAGTGCCTCGGCTCCCGTCGTCGGCACCGAGAGGCTCCGCTCGACGGTCGATGTGCTGTCGAGGGATTCGAGATCCCCGTTGCCGACCACCGTCACCTGAAGCTGCTGGCGGGGTCCATTCATATGTAGCAGTGTCTCGTTCGAATGAAATTCTGGGAGAAATATAAAAGCCACTCAACTGGTTGGCAAATTTGTAAGCGTGTTATCCCGGCCGATGTCGACTGGGTCGCTGCTGGCGTTGGGGTGGTCTACCTCGCAACCGGCGCGGCGGCCGTCCGGCTCGACCAACGCGTGGCGTGACCGGTTCCCACCGAACTATAAAAGGAGGTTTGCCACACCGGTACCGACGAATACGACGGCGACGACAAGCGGAAGCACGGCACTCCGGAGCCGACCGAGAGCGATCCTCCGCGGCGACCGGTCGCTGATCACGAGGTCGCCCGTGAACATGGGTCTCCCCGCCCGGTGGTCGACGCTCCCGGCGACGAGATACGCCTCGCCCGGATCGATCCGGCGTTCGACGAAGCGTCGGCTGCCGAAGAACGGAAGCACCGCGAGCCAGCGGGCAACTGGTGGGAGATCACGAACATTGAGGAACCGCTGGATCCGGTTCGGCGGCGTCTCTTTCGTCCCGACAGCGATAACAGTCGGTTCGGCCTCCAGCGAAAAGCAGCGCGACGAGGGGTCGACCGCCACGAAGCCGTGCTCGTCGTCGAGTTCGAACGTCGTCGTCGCGACGCCGTCATCCAGATATTCGTGGGACCACGGAGCGCCGACGGTCGACAGCTGGCGTTCGGTCACCGCGAACTCGAAGCCGAGACACTCCCGGCCGGTAAACGGGGCGGTGATCGGCCCCTCGTCGCCTTCGGTCGCGGTTCCGCGACAGACGACGAACGGGCCCTCGGAGACAGTGGAGGGCTCTTGGATCTCGCTTCGAACGAGCCGCGGAACCACCGCGAGCGCCCGCAGCGCGACCCAGCCGATCGCGAGACCTACCAGCACGATGACGACAGCGATCGCAGTGATCCACATCAGTCGACGCCCCGACCGGCGAGCCACGAACTCTTATAAACTATCTCGGGAATCAACATCTCTGAGGGTCTCTATTACAGTATTTATAACACGTGATCGCTGAAACCGAGTTATAAATCGGCGGCCGCAGCGAGCGTGATCGCGATCGCGCGTTCGACGTTGTTTTTGGCTTTTTCAGGCAGTTCCTCGTCACCGTCGGCTCCCTTTTGAGTTCCTTCGACGAGGTTTCCGTCGACTGTACAGATTGCACCTGCTCGCATTCCCTTTCGGCGGGCCAGCGAGAAGACCGCGGCGGCCTCCATCTCGATCGCGAGGAGGTTCGCTTCCTCCCAGTCGTCGACGTACTCGGCGCTTTCGGCATAGAAGGCGTCGTCGGAGACGATGGGACCAACGTGAACGTCTTCGTTGTTGGCTTCGGCAGCATCAACGAGGCCGCCGAGTACCTCGTAGTCCGGTACCGCGGGGTAGGTCGCCGACTCGTAGCGTTTCGTGGTGCCCTCCTCCTTGGCCGCGCCGGTGGCGACGACCATATCGCCGATCTCCATGTCGGCCTGCAAGGCTCCGGTGGTCCCACACCGGATCACCGTCTCGACGCCCACGGCGTGGAGTTCCTCGATGGCGATCGCGGCGGAGGGACAGCCGATCCCGGTCGAACAAATAGTCAGTTCGCGGCCCTCGTAGCTGGCGTTAACCAGCTTATACTCGCGGTTTTCGGCGACGAACTCGACGTTCGTACACTGCTCGGCGATCCGGTCGACCCGTCCCGGGTCGCCGGGGATGATCGCCAAGTCGTGTACGTCGCCCGTCTCGATCAGCAGATGCGGCTGTTTGGCCATAGCTACTGGTCCGGCGGTGACGACAAAAAATCGTCCGATGTCGGCGATCGCCACTCGTCGGCCAATCACGCCCTTTTCCCCTATTGAACGCGAATAATCAGTATATGATAGAGAGAGATCCGCAGTTAGCCGGAGCGTACCGATGAATCCGAACCGCGTCGACTTCCTCGTCGACTTGGCCTACGGGCTGTTGCTGTTCGCGGCGATCTCGCTTTTCGTCGTCATCGGTAACCGGGTCGGCGTCGCCTTCGGCCTCGGTGTGCTGCTGTCGTACATCCTCCATGTCGTCTGGAAGATGGCCCGCTTCGACCCCGACTGGATGACACGGGAGGTCGCCGAGACCGTCGAAAAGACCGTCGATGAGGCAGTCGAGAAAACGGTCGACGAGACGGTCGGCGAAACCGTCGAGAAAACCGTCGGCGAGACGGTCAGCAAGACCGTCGGCGAGACCGTCGAGAAAACCGTCGACGAAACGGTCAGCAAGACCGTCGACGAGGCAGTCGAGAAAACCGTCGACGAGACAGTCGGCGAGACAGTCGAGAAAACGGTCGGCGAAACCGTCGAGAAGACCGTCGACGAAACGGTCGGCAAAACGGTCGACGAGACCGTCGAAGAGACGGTCGAACGGACCGTCAGCAAGGAAGTCTCGGAGGTCATCGAGAAGCTCGAAGACATCAACGACCGGGTCGACCGGCGGCCGCGAACCGACGAGGTCGAGGAGAAAGTCGAGGAGAAACTCGAACAACAGACCGAGGAAATCGAAGAGAAAATCGAGGAAAAGACCGACGAAAAGACCGGCAAAACCGACAACTGATCCCGTTTAGCCGGCCAATGAAAGTGCCACGAGCGGCACGACCACCGCTAACGTGAGACCGAACACCAGCGACGACCGGAGCCACTGGCCCCGAATCGCGGTCGCCTGTTCCTCGTAGCTCTTTCCACCGGCCCGTCGCAGAACGAAATGGGCAAAAAGTGCGTATATAAAGCCGACGACGAGGCCGACCGCCAGCAGGTGGGCAACGAGATCGAGGCCGCCGATAACGAGGAGTTCGGGGAGCCCCGAGGAAAGCCCCAGCATGGCAGCCCCGTAGAGAACACCGGCAAGCAGGCCAGCGGCGTGGTGGACGACCAACAGTTCGGGAAACGAGACGGCCTCAACGGACTGTCGGGAGACGACCGCCGCGGCGATCGCCGCCGGGGTGAAGCCGTCGGGCTGGCGGCTCATCGGCCAGTCCATCACGACCGCGGCCACCAGTCCGGCCAGCGCGCCGACCGCGATCACTATCTGCCACGACAGCGGGTCGACGGCTGTGACGGCAACTGTCGGCAAGCGATGCATATCTACACACTGCGCAATCGGACGTATATAACCTCGTCAGACACCGACCGTCGTCGACCGAGCGTTCGATCGGCGAATCGCTGCGGCGAGATGGGCTACTGTCGAGCGGAATCAGCCACCGCCGCCGGTCACCGCGAACAGCAGCAAATTGTGGACGCCCGGGCCAAGCCCGACGGCCGCAATAAAGCCCAACAGCAGGAGCCCCTCGGTCGGTTCCTCCTCGATGTAGTCCGCGAAGACGACGACGACACCGCCGGCGACGGCCAGTTTCACCAGCACGAACAGCCAGCCGCTGCCCAGCGCCTCGGCGGTCGGCAGCCGGTCGGCGAACGCCATAATCCACCGCGAGACCGGACTCCGTTCGCCGAATCCTAAGATGTCAACGCCGATGGCCGTCGACACGCCGTCGAGTGTGTGGCCGAAAACGGCCAACAGGCCGACCCAGCCGGTGGTCGTCGCCGCGGTGGGCCGGAGCTGCCGCAAGGCGAGCCACGCGATGGCCGTGACAGCGACCGAGCCGACCGCGATCGTTGTCGGCCAAAACAACGTTAGCGTGCCACGGTCGGCCCCGACCGCGAGCGCCCCCCCGATCACCGGGAGGAGAACCAACAGGCCGCTTCCGGCGATCGCCACGGGCACCCGTCGAGCCGGACGAACCGAGGCCGCGCCCAGCCAGGCCGCTCCAGCGAGCGACGCAATCGTCAGATACACCGCCGCGGTCCCACCCAGCGGCGCGATGGCTGGCGGCAGCCCGCCGACCACGTACAGCACGTGCAGCGCGGAGCCGACGGCCATCCACGGCGCGAACGCAACGATATGGCGGGCAGTGACCGACGGCCGACGACTGGCCAGTCCGTAGCCGACAGCCACCGCAGCGGCCAACAGGCCGACCAGATACGGCAGCGGCGGCAGCGAGAACCCTTCAGGGAGGAAGACCATACACAGGGGCAGTCGGCTCGATTTAAAAACAGTACCGAAGGCCGAAGCGACCTTTATGACCCCACCGGCCCGTCGACCGGCTATGGACCGCACTGAGCTCGCCGCCCGGATCGATCACACGGTGTTGGGGCCGGAGACAACCCCCAGAGATGTCGACCGCGTGGTCGAAGAAGCAGTCGACCACGGGATGAACGTCTGTATCCCGCCCTGTTATGTCGAGGCTACCGTCGAGCAGGCACCGCCTAGCTTGACAGTAGCGACGGTAATCGGGTTCCCACACGGACAGGACGCAACGCGAATCAAGCGTGAGGCGGCGGCCTCGGCGTGGAAGTCCGGGGGCGACGAACTCGATGTCGTCATCAACGTCGGTCGACTCAAAGCCGGTGAGACCGAGGCAGTCACCGACGAGCTGGCGGCCATCGTCGCCTCGGTGCCGATCCCGGTCAAAGCCATCATCGAGACCGGGCTGTTGACCGACGCCGAGAAACGTCGGGCCTGTGAGGCCGCCGTCGACGCGGATGCCGCGATGGTCAAGACGTCGACCGGCTTTGCCGAGGCCGAGCCGAGCGGGGCGACCGTCGCGGATGTCGAACTGATGGCGGAGTATCTGCCGGTCAAGGCAAGCGGTGGCATTGGCGACTACGAGACGGCGATCCGGATGATCGAGGCAGGAGCCAAGCGAATCGGGGCTTCCAGTGGGGTCGACGTTCTCGCGGGTGCGTCCGAATAGACTTCGCTCGGAGCGCCGGACTCAAAAGCCAACACCTTAGGTTTGGAACCGATTTAGACCCGGTAATGAGTGAGCCGAACGGCACGGAACAGGAAGATTCGGTTCGGGACGCCGTCGAGCGGTCCAGAAGCGGCGCACCCGCCGTCGGCGAGGTCCTCCGCGATCGGTTTTCGGCGGACGAAGTGTTTCAGCGCGTCGTCGCCGCGGCCGACGAGGAGGTAACCTCCGGGAGCCGCGAGCTGTTCTTTAGTGCGGTCGCCGCTGGCTTTGCGATCACGATCACCTTCCTACTCTACGTCTCGATGTCCGCGGCCGCCGACAACACCGTCGTCGGCACGCTGCTCTACCCGCTTGGGTTTATTTATATTATCATCGGTGGCTACCAGCTGTACACCGAAAACACGCTGCCGCCGGTCGCGCTGACGCTCGAACGGCTGGCGAGTATCCCGACGCTGTTTCGCCACTGGAGTATCGTGCTGGCGGGTAACTTCCTCGGCGGAGCGATGGGCGCGGTTTCGCTGGTCTACGGCGGGATCTTCGAACCCGAAACCCAAATTAAGGCCATCGAGATCGCCGAGAAAGGGGCGCTCTATACGGAGTGGTGGTCACTGTTTTTCAAGGCAGTGTTTGCCGGACTCATCGTCGCCGGTGTCGTCTGGGTCGGCTTCGCGGCGGGCGATACCGTCACACGACTTTTGGCCGTCTACCTCGCCTTCCTCGCGATCCCCAACGGCAACCTGTTCCACGTCGTCGTCTCCTTTACCGAGGTCATCTATCTCGTTTTGGAGACGAACTACTCACTGCTCACCGGGATGACCAGTTTCGTACTTCCCGTCCTGCTGGGGAACACCCTCGGCGGGGTGGTCCTCGTGACGGTGGTCAACTACTTCCAGACGAGCGAAGAGCGGCTCGAATCCGCCCGGTTCGAAGGACTCAACCGTCGACTCACGCTTCCCGAGTGGACCTTCGGCCGCTTTGCGGGCCGGTCGTACGTGCCGATTCTCGACGCCGCCGAGGCCGCCCTCGTCGGCGAGGATCGCTACCGAATCATGGTGCCGATCACGAACCCCCGCACGGATGTTCCGATCGTCGAACTCGCCTGTCGGGTCGCCAGCCACCGCGAAAACGCCACCGTCCACGTCGTCCACATCGTCCAGGCTCCCCAGAAGATGTCGCTGGCGACAGGGGGGAACACCGAACGGATCGAGGCTGAATCCGACAAGCGAATGGCCGACATCCACGCGCTGGGCGAGGAGTGTGGCGTCAACATCAGGGTCTCGTCGCTCGCCAGCCACCACTCCTTCGAGGAGGTCTTCGACATGGCCCGCCGCACCCGGCCGGATCTGGTCGTCATGGAGTGGGGCGAGGATCAGCTCTGGAACGCCGCTCGTGCCGAGCGACCCCTCGACGAGCTCACCAACCAGCTACCCTGCGATTTCGCCATCATCAACGACCGCGGCCTCGACACCTCCCGCATCCTGATCCCGACCGCCGGTGGCCCGGACTCGGGACTGAGCGCCGAGGTTGCGGCGGCCCTACAGGCGACGACCGACGCGGAGGTCGCACTGCTCCACGTCGTCGACAGTCCTGCCCAGCGCGAGGCGGGCGAAGCCTTCCTCGAAACGTGGGGCGAGGAACACGGCCTCGAAGAAAGTCTGTTCATTGTCGACGACTCCGGGGACGTCGAGGCGGCCATCGAACGTGAGGCCCGGGATGCGACGCTGATCGCCATCGGGGCCACCGAGAAGGGACTGCTCTCGCGGCTGGCGACCGATTCGCTCCATCTGGATGTCGTCCACGATGTCGAGTGTTCGGTGCTCCTGGCCGAACGGCCCTCCTCGCGCTCACTGCTCAAGCGACTCTTCGGGAAGGGCCGACGCGAACGGGACGAATCGCAGTTGGAGTCGTAGCCGGAGGACAACCGTCTTGTGAGTCGGCTGTGTGGCCGGGGTATGGACGAGCAACTCGACGAAATCGACCGGCGGGTGATCTACGAGCTGATGGCCGACGCCCGCAACACCTCGGCCCCGAAGATCGCCGAGGCCGTCGACGTCTCCCCGGCAACGATCCGCAACCGGATCGACCGCCTCGAAGAGTCGGGCGTCATTACGGGCTACCACGCCGCGGTCGACTTCGAGGCCGCCGACGGCCGCCTCACCAATCTCTATCTCTGTAATGCGCCGGTGGCCGAACGCGAATCGTACGCGAGCAAGGTCCGCGCCGTGCCGGGCGTGGTCAACGTCCGGGAGCTGATGACCGGCCGCCGGAACCTCCACGTGTTGGCTATCGGCGAGACCATCGACGACCTCCGGCGGATTGCCCGTGCTATCTCAGGGCTCGGCATCGAGATCGAAGACGAGGATCTGGTCCAGACCGAGTCGGTCCACCCCTACTCGCCGTACGGCCCTGAACCCGAGGAGGAACGCAAGACGCTGTCGGATTTCACCAGTCTCGCTGGTGGCTCCGAGATCGTCGAAGTAACGGCCGCCGAGGAGGCACCGATCGTCGGTCGACAGCTTGCGCAGGCGAGCCGCCGTGGCATCGTCGACGACGACACGCTCGTCATCGCCATCGAACGCGACCGAAAAGTACTGACACCACACGGCGAGACACGGATCGAGGCGGGGGATCTCGTTACGCTGTTTTCCCGCGGCGGGATCAGCGACGAGATGCTTGCGGCCTTCCGAAATCGGGAGTAGCCTGTCGGTACCGGAGCGGAGGCGGTGACTACTCGTCGCTGGCGTCGACGTTCGGCAGCGCGATCACAGGGCGGTCGGCGTTCGTGACGAGTTTGAGCGAGCGGTCCCCCGAGAGGAACTGGACGAGGCGATTCCCACCGCGGGAACGGTAGGCGATCGCGCTGGCGTCGACCTCATCGGCGGCCTCGAAGATCGCATCGACGACGTTTCGCGCATACGCGGTGTGATCGTCCGCTTCGGGGAACTGTTCGCGAACCGCTGCGAACGCCGCGTCGGCGATCTCCTCGGACTGCTCGACGGGCGTCTTGTCGACGCTCCCGTCGCCTTTTTCTACGACGTGGAGTGCCGTCACGTGGTCCGGGTTGTACGGCGCGAGTTGTCGGGCCGTCACCCGGGCGTCTCTTTCGGTCGCAACGGGGACGAGAACGTGGGCGAGAAGCTCCGTGTCGACTGACTGGTCCATACGCGAACAACACGAACGGGCTGCATAAGTGTTCTGTGCCATCCGAGTCGTGACAGACCCACAAACCGCCTAATCCGAATTACAACCTCTCACAAATGTCGAATGCTGATTTTGTTTAAATATGGCGTTTGTTACACCGTACTCTTTTGTCGAACACATTAAGTACTGAACACGGATAGTGGCCGGTAGTATGCGACGAGTCGACACAGCGACCGACAGGGGCGTCGGGTGGCACCGCCCCGGTGGACAGTCGAACCGATTAAGGGATCAGCTACGAACCATCCGATATGATTGAGTACAGTTGTTTCGGCCAGTCGATCGGTTCGGGCCGCTGGCAGAGCATCGACTGTCGCTTACTGGAGGGTCGAAATGAGTGACGAGGAACTCGCCAAGGACCTGACGCTGACCTCGGCGCTAACGATCGGGATCGGGACGATGATCGGTGCGGGTATCTTCGTCCTGCCGGGGGCGGCCGTCCAGCAGGCCGGACCGTTGGCCGCGGGGGCGTTCGTCCTCGGCGGATTTATCGCGATCTTTACGGCACTGTCGGCCAGCGAACTCGGGACGGCAATGCCGAAATCCGGCGGCGCGTACTTCTACATCAACCGTTCGCTCGGTCCGCTGTTCGGCTCGGTCGCCGGCTGGGGCAACTGGATCGGACTCACGTTCGCTTCGGCGTTCTATATGTTCGGCTTCGGCGAGTACGTCATCGCTTTTAAACCACTATTGACCGAGATCGTCTCGTCGGCCCCCTTCGGCGACCTCGTGATTGCGGCACTCAACGTACCGGGAGCTCTGCTTGCGCCGATCCCGCTGTCGAGTGCGAAGATCATCGCCCTTTTCGGGGCCGTCTTCTTTGTCGCGGTGAACTACTTCGGCGCGAAGGAGACCGGCAAACTCCAGAACATCATCGTTTTCACGCTGATGGGCATCCTAACGGTCTTCACGCTGTTCGGCGTGCTCAACGCGGATTTCCAAACCCTGCAGCCGATTGCGCCGGAAGGGTTCACCCCACTGTTGCCGCTGACAGGGCTGATTTTCGTCTCCTATTTGGGGTTCGTCCAGATTACCTCGGTCGCCGAGGAGATCCAAGACCCCGGCCGCAATCTCCCGATCGCGATCGTCGGCAGCGTCGTCATCGTCACCGTGATCTACGCGCTGGTGTTGCTGGCGGTGCTGGCGGCCGTGCCGAACAGCGTCGTCGCCGGGAACGATACGGCGGTAGTCGAAGTCGCCCAGATCCTGATGGGGCCACTCGGGGCGTTAACGCTGCTGTTCGGCGGGCTGTTGGCGACCGCCTCAAGCGCCAATGCATCGATTCTCTCGTCGTCGCGGATCAACTTCGCGATGGGGCGGGACAGGATCGTCTCGCCGCAGCTCAACGAGGTCCACGAGCGGTTCGGGACACCATACAAATCGATCGCCCTCACCGGCGGGCTGATCGTCCTGTTCATCCTCGCGGGCAACCTCGAACTGTTGGCGACCGCCGGGAGCGTCCTCCACTTGGTCGTCTACGGGCTGCTGAACATCGGGCTGATTGTCATGCGTGAAGCCGATCCCGACGAGTACGAACCGGAGTTTACGGTGCCGCTGTACCCGGTCGTCCCGATTCTCGGGGCCGTGCTGTCGTTTGCACTGATCGGGTTTATTCGTCCCCGGAGTTCGCTCCTACTGTGTGCGGTCTTCGTGGCGCTGTCGGTCGTCTGGTATCTCGCCTATGCTCGCTCGCGGACGACCGCCGAGGGCGTGCTCTCGGAGTACATCCTCTCACGATCAGAGGAAATGCCCGACGCCGCGGTGTCGGCGGCCTCCTCGGTCAAGCCTGATGGCGGCGAGTACCGCGTGATGGTGCCGCTGTCGAACCCCCGGACAGAAAAGGACCTTATCGAACTCGGGAGCCTGCTGGCGAAGGCCAACGACGGCACGGTCGTCGCCACACACATCGTTCAGGTCCCCGACCAGACACCGCTGTACGCTGGCTCCGAACACGTCGACCGGATCGACGCCGAATCCGAGAAGCTCCTGGAGGCCGCCCGCGAGGACGCCGAGACGTTCGGCGCAGCCGTCGAGACGAAGACGATCCTCTCGCATCGCTCCTTCGAGGAGGTCTTCGACGCCGCGAAAACGGACAACGCGGATCTGGTCGTGATGGGGTGGGGTGGCAGCGACTCGGCGCTGTCGGCCGGTCGTGTCGAGTCCCCGTTAGACGAACTCACCAGCAATCTTCCGTGTGACTTCCTCGTCATGAAGGATCGCGGCTTCGATCTCTCGGACGTGCTCGTGCCGACGGCGGGTGGCTACAGTTCGGATCTCTCCGCGGAGGTCGCCGAGATCCTCCTCGAAGAGGGGTCGGACGTCTCGCTGCTCTACGTCGTCGACAACGAGTCCGAACAGGCCGACGGCGAGGCGTTCCTCTCGGAGTGGGCCGAAGACCGCGGGTTGGAGGAGGCCACTCGGGTCGTCGACACCTGCGGCGACGTCGAGGGCGCAATCGCCCACCACGCCGAGAGCCGATCGATGGTCATTATCGGCGCGACCCGCGAGGGGCTACTCTCTCGGCTGGTCCGCGGTTCGCTGGCGTTCGACGTGCTCAACGACGTCGGCTCGTCGGTGCTTTTGGCCGAGCGGCCACAGGAGCGGTCGCTGGTCGACCGGCTGTTCGGTCGGTGACCGGCGGCCGCCGATACCACCGAGAGGGAAAACCGTAAGTCCCCGACGCACAGAGAGCTACATATGAATACAGTCGTATCGAACGGAGGCAGCCAGTGAGTCTCGGTCAGCAGGTGGGGTCGGACCGCCAACTGGCCCGGCTGCTCCAGATCGGGATCGTCCTCGAAGAGGTCGTTGAGGCACGCGCCTCCCGCCACTATCAGTCGCTCGCCGAGGAGGACCGCACGCTCGACGCTGAGATCGAAGACCTCCTCGAGGGCGCAGCCGAAGAGTCCGCCGACCACCGCAAGCGACTCGAAGCGCTCATCGGGGGGTTGACCGCCGACAGCGTCCCCTTCGACGAGATCGAAACGCTGGTCGAGGCCCGCTACGGCCAGACCAAACCCGAGGATTTCGACGGCGTGCTGTACGACCAGCTCTGCAACGAGGAAACCGCCTACAAGTTCTACGATGACCTGATCGAGGCGATCGAAGCCAGCGACGCCGAGTTCACCGTCGACCGCCAGCGCCTCCTTGAGGTGCTGCGCGGCCTGCGAGAAGAAGAGCGAGACGGCGTCGAGGAAGTAACACAAATCATGGAGGAACGCGAATGAACACGGCCAACCAGTATCTCAAAGCCATCTATCTGATCCAACAGCAGGACAACAACCCCGCTGCGACTGGCCGGGTCGCCGACATGCTGGATGTCAGCCCCGCCAGCGCCAACGAGATGATCGGCAAACTCGAAGACCGCGGACTCGCCGAACACGAGAAATACAAAGGCGTGAGCCTCACCGACGAGGGCATCGTCCGCGCCCGCGATGCGCTCCAGACCTACTGTATCATCGAGCGCTTCCTCGTGAACGTCCTCGGCGTCGAGAACTTCCGCGAGGAGGCCAGAGAGCTAGAGAGCGTCATCGACGGCACCGTCGCCGAACGACTCGATACGATCATCGACCGCAAACCGGAGTGTCCCGACTGTTTCGACCCCGAACTCGACGCCTGTGCCTGTCTGGATGTCGAGCTCGAAGCCGAACAACCCGCCGACTGATCGGCTGTCGACCCTGTTTTGCTCACGCCGCGCGACTGTGCGCAAGTATTCCCACTATTAATCCCCCGACCGAGACGAGCGCCGCCGCGGCGAAGACGCCACGCACGCCGAAGACAGGGACGAGCGGGCCGAACACCACGGGCGAAACAAACTGGCCCGTATATCCTGCGGAGGCAAGATACGAGCTAAACTGGCCCTGTCGGTCGACCGGCGCGAGCGCCTCGATCCAACCGAACGCCGAGGGGAAGACCAAGCCGAGTCCGAGCCCGAAGCCAACGACCGAGGGGACCGCCGACAGCGGCGAGTCGACGAGGATCGCGCCACCAAACGCGATACTCCACAGCGCGAGCGCCACAGTGACGAGGACGGGTCGACTCGTCCGCGCGATCAGCCGGTCATAGAGCGCCGCCGAGACGCCGCCAGCCAGTCCGTTGGCGGCGAGATAGAGGCTGATCGAAAACGAGGAGGAAATGTCGACGCCTTCGAGCAGTTGAGGATAGAAGATGACGATGGTGTACAACAGCGCGTTCGCTCCGAAGTAGAGCAGATAGACACTGAGGAGCGTCGGTCGACGGCGGAACACACCGACGACTCCGGCCAGTCCCGTCTCCGAGCCGGGGGCCCCGCCATCGCCATCCGGCTGTCGGCCACCCGTTTCGGGCACCGTTAGAATCGCCAGCAGGCCCAGTGGGAGTGCGACCAGATAGACGCCGAAGGGAGCCTGCCATGAGAGCGTGCCGAGTGCACCGCCGACCAGCGGCCAGATCACCGCGCCGACACTGTTGGCGCTACTCCGCAATCCAAGGGCGCGGTCCATCCGCCGACCCTCGTAGAGCTCGTAGATCAGGACCGTGATACCGGTGTAGACGAACGCGACACCGACACCGAGGACGGCCCGCGAGGCAAGCAGTGGCCAAAACGAATCGATTCCCAACCCCGCCCCGCCGACCGCATACAGCAGCAGGCCCCCGATGAAGGGTCGACGCGGGCCCACCCGGTCGATCAGCGCGCCAGCAAACGGGCTCATGAGGGCGATCAGCGCGCCGTGGGTGGTGATGATGAGCCCGGCACGCGACTCCGAGACTCCGAGACTCGACTGGATTGCCGGGACGATCGGCCCGAGGATCGCCCCCGCCATCACCGTCAGCGTCGCCGACGCCAGAATTACCCACAGCGTTACGCGCGTCCGCGAAGTCGACATAACATAGCCTCTCTGTGGACACATCAACACGGTTGTGGTTTCTTCGTGGTCGACCCGTCCCCACGCTGCACAACTACAGAATCCAGCGGTCTAGACAAAAATCACCAGATTTCTATTATAAAAGAATATATGATAGTTCTAACCCATATCGGATTCTCGTTTATACTGGAAAGGGGTTGTCGACGGACCGACAACCGTCGTTCGACATCACAGTTACGGCGAAATACAGCCACAGCTGAAAGCCACTGTATGCATCTAAGTGGCTTTGAGGCCACGTTGAGAGGAGATAGTCGCTGATGCGTTGTGACGTGGATTTAGACAGCGACGTTCGATTTCGGACCTCTTCCCGGAGGAAGATCACTACGATACAACCACAGTAGATATGGCACAAATAAGAAACAGTCGTGAATTTTAAATATAGTTGACGTCAGTGTGTTTTTTATCCCCGACTGTAGTCCGAGCAGCCATCAAACGTAATTACGGACATATGGGTGTAATAAATATTCCGGCACCCGTCAGCAATGATTCGTCGAGAACGGATCGTTATTCACTAATACCGAACAATACAAGATGGCTAATCTTGGTATACAGCGGCTATCTATAACTGGTTAGCTAATTTCGCCTACCACCCACCAGCTTGTTCGCCGATTCCGAACAGTAGTCGACACTACCCTCGGTGTCCTGTCTTAGGACTCTCGAAGCGAGTTCCGGATCCGATCGGCCGAGCTGATGACGAGTCCGGGCAGGTTCTGTTGGAACCGCTTGGCCGAGAGGCCCCCGGTAGCGGTCGGTAGATAGACCACCCTGCAGCTCGCCGTCGACACCCATCCGGCTGCAGTGCTGAACAATTATGATGATACTCTCGAACCTCGAATGTACACGACTCAGTTAGTCGTCGTTATCGGCGGCGGAGCCGCCGGCACGGGCACCGCTCGCGACCTCGCCATGCGGGGGTTCAACGTCACCCTCGTCGAGCGCGGGAACCTTGTCGAGGGAACCACCGGCTGCACTCACGGCCAGCTCCGCACCGGGGGCCGGTACGCCGTCAGCGACCGGGAAAGCGCAGTCGATTGCATGCAGGAAAGCCGGATCCTCCACCGGACCGCTGGCCACTGCATCGACGATACTGGCGGGCTGTTCGTCCAACTCGAAGGCGACTCCGACAGGTACATCCAACAGGAACTGACGGGGCTGTGCGGAGTGTGCCATCCCGCCGGAGGTCATCTCCGGTGACGAAGCCCGGCGTCAGGAGCCGCATCTCACCAGGCGCGTCAAGCGCGCGATTCGGTGGATCGGTTGGGTCGACCACGCTCGGGCAGCGCTGTTCGGTATCTTCGAACAGAGATCTGCTACAGTCGACCCATACGGCTTGGGGAAACGCCCTCTACGGATCGAAAACCGACGAGTACCGTCTTGTAGTCGTCTACACGATTCGGACGACGAGGATGGTACGATTCGGGCAGACCGGTGTTCGGTATCTACGAACGCAACTGTCTCATCGGGGGGAGGCTGTATACAGCGGACGAGCGCAGTTCTCCGATGAAAAAATCACAACCATACGACCGTACTGGTAATATGAGATACTCTTCCTATTGGATTTCTGTGATTGACAGTCCGGCGCGTTAGGCCGATTTCGGTGAGCAGCTCTTGATTCCACGACCACGATTTGTTTAGTATATCAGTATATGATTTATTACCGGCGTGTTTTGCGAGTTCCAACAACGCTGTTAGGTGGTTTTGTCAGATGCTACAGTCGAGCTCATCAGAGACGGGCCAACCGGGAGTGTCAAAAGTACCACGCCGAAGGCTACACGCTCGTTGAACGGCGTCCCTCTCTCGGTGGTACCCGGATAAACTTCGACGCGATGGCATCCTCGTCCAACAATCGAAACAAGAGAGCGTGTCGACTGCCATCTGGAAACAGCTGTTTTGTCGCACACACGAATATGTGCGGGTAGATATCAGCAATCGAGAAACCGCGCGAGACCGCCTGGGGTCACCGTCGACGGTTACTAGAACGATCTTCGTGACCGATGGCTAGTAACTCACACCGCGGAACTGTCGATCCCGTTGATCTTGACGAACGTGAAACTGCAGTTCGGACATCGCCATTTCGTCTTTTCGCCGAGGTGGAGTGTCGTACTGGCAGCTCGATAGAAGGTCTCTTCGTCCTCGCAGGTGGGACAGTCGTGTTCGAGTTCGAGGCTCATATGGGCCCGTTAGCACCGCGATGAATTAAAATACCGGTTCAGCCAGCGGCTGTCGACTGTCCGATACCGCACTTATAAATTGTATTGTGCTATAGGGAATTAGTCCTGTAAGTGGAAAGAATCTAGGAAGGACCAGAGGGTTACGAACGTCGCGATCCCAACGCTGAATTTCGGCAGTTAGGGATAACGGCCTCCGTTCGCGTCGGAGCCGTTCCAACTCGGCGACGGTATTGATATTCGCCGCCGGCGGTTCGACCGGAATCTCCGCTGGCACGTCGGCGATGAGAACGGTTGAGACGCTACCGATCTCGGCCAGCAACCTGCGGGGGCCAGCAGTGTTCGAGAGCCGTTTTTGCAGTCCAATCAGGCTTTCTCGACGATAGAGCGAGTGGAGCGGTTCGACAACACCGATCGGGTGTACGACGGCAACAGCATCGACCGGCGGTGCTCGGGTCGTCTCTGTATGGTGAGGTGATCGATCATCCGAGACACCGCCGTCGGCGAATCGGGTCGATGCGTGCTGTCTCCCCCGGCAAGCACGACACCACGCACCGACCCGACCGGCTGCTCAGATATCATCCGTGGACTCCGAAGCCGGTCTCACCGTGACCGTCGACCCCCCACTTCTGAGAAGCGGGTCGGCGACTGTGGCCGGGAGATAGACGGTGCCTTCCCGGAGACGGTCCGTTATCTCGACCGATGTTTCGACGGATACCTGTCCGTTCGAGACAACGATATCGTCGGCTGGCTCGATACCGCGGTCGTGTGCGTCGACGGGATACATCCGCAGCTGTCGACCGGAGTGAGCACGGTCGATCTCGAACTCGCTGGCTCGGCCACCAGCCACCAACTGCAGTCGCCCTACGTTGTTCGAGTCGACGGTCGTCGCTGTGGGTTCGACGGCGTGCTGGGCGGTCACGAACGCCGCCAGTCCGTCCGGCGTCTCGAAGGACTCACTGTAGAGTACGCCGTCGGTATCGGCTGGCCACTGGCAGCCCTCCGGGCCGATTTCGTCGTACGAGAGCCCGGTGTGGGTGGGGGCGACTCGTGTCAGTTCGTCGAACACGTCCCCGACACAGGTATAGTCGAACAGTTCTCGGCCCGCAACCAGTCGACTGCCCAACTCCCGCAGCACATCGAAGTCGGACCGGGCCGTCCCGGGCGGTGCTCTGGTCGGCCGTGATCGCTGGACGCGTCGGTCGAGGTTCGTAAACGTCCCTGTCTTCTCGACACCGGCGGCGACAGGAAGGACAATGTCCGCGTATCTGGTTGTTTCGTTCGGCACGATGTCGCACACAACGAGCAGGTCGAGGCTGTCCAGTCGACGGCGAATCCACTCGGGCTCACGCTTGGAAACCGCGGGGTTCTCCCCGACGATGACCGCACCACGGATATCGTCGCCGAACGCCGCAAGCAGTTCGCTCGCCGTCTGCCCGGGTTCCGACGGCGGCTCGACCCCCCACGCCGCAGCGATCGATTCACGGGCTTTGGGATCGGTCACCGACTGATGGCCCGGAAGGCGGTCGGGCACACAGCCAGCGTCCGTCGCACCCTGTTCGTTGACCAGTCCCCGAAGTACATACAGTCCGGTTCCACGGCGGCCGAGGTTGCCGGTCAGCAACAGGAGATTCAGCAGAGCCGCCGCCGCGTTCGGTTCGTCCCCGTCGCCTTCGATTCCCGTACCGACGAGCGCGGCGACGCGGTCGGCCTCCGCGATCCGATCGACGACCTCCCCGATGGTTGTGGCGTCGACGCCTGCTCTCGCCACCGCCCGCTCACGGTCCAGTCGGGCTATCGACGCCGCAAACGAGTCGTAGCCTCGCGTTCGATCGGTTATAAATGCGCGGTCGACGCCATCACCCCGTTCAACCACAGCAGCACTCAGCAGGTCGAACACCAGCGCGTCCGTCCCCGGCCGCGGGGCTACGTGGTAGTCGGCCAACCGCGTCGTCCGATTGCCGACCGGGTCGACGTGGACGAGCCTCGCGCCGTTGAGGACCGCTGGCCGGACGAAACTGTTGAACGCGATGGGCTGGCGTTCGGCCGGGTTCGCCCCCGCGACGAGAATGATATCGCTTGCTTCGAGGTCAGCCAGACTGGTGGTCGTCGCTGGCCAGCCGACCTGATCGGAGAGCGCTCGCGCCGATGAGACGTGACAGAGCCGCGCCCGGTTGTCGACGTTGTTCGTCCCGAGACTCCGGGCGAGTTTCTGGAGGAGGTAGTTCTCCTCGTTCGTGCAGTGCGGCGCGCCGAGAAAGGCAAGGGCGTTCGGACCGTGTGTCGTTTTTATACCCTCCACCCCGTCGACGATGCGCTCGTAAGCTCCGTCCCACGAAACAGCCTGCCAGGTATCGTCCTGACGAACCAGCGGCTCGGTGAGTCGGTCGGCGTCACCGTCGCCGACCCGATAGGCACCGACACCCTTCCGACAGAGTCGACCGTTCGGGTTCGCGGGGCCAGCAGATCCACGAGCGCGCTGATTCTCACCCGGGACGAGTCGACAGCCGACCGCACAAAGCGGACAGACCGATGGCGTCGGTTGGTGGTCGCTCACGGATTAGCGGAGCCTGAGTCGTCGACCTACTGCCCGCAGCACGGCGAGGAGATAGCCGAGACCGGCTCTGAGGTCCCGGCTCGTGAGCCGCCGAACCATTCCGCCGAGTCCGGCTGGCTCCGAGACACGTCCGGCATCACCAACCGCACCGAGCACGTCGTTCAGTCCCTGTACGGCCTCCTCGTCGATTTCGAGTGCTGAGAGCGTTGCTGCGGTCTCAAGAAGCGGTTCGAGCTGGCCGTCCTGCTGGAGTTCAACAACGGCTTCGAGGGCAGAAACGAGTTCCGAGCCGTTCTCGGCGAGCATGGTCGACAATCGCTCTTTTTGTTCGGTCGACAGCGAGCCGGAGAACGCGGTTACGAGGGCCACGAGATCGTCGAGGTGGCCGTCCCGTTGGAGCGTGACGACAGTCTCTAGCGCTCCCGAGAGTTCGTCGGCGTTCTCGCCGAAATCGGTTGCCAGTCCGGCCGCGCCATCGGTCGACAGCCCGTCGATGGCTGCAACGAGGTTCGCCGTCGAGTCGGTGATCTCGTCGAGTTCCTCCCGGTCAGCGCTGGCGATGACGAGGATCGCGGTTTCGAGCGCGTCTTCGAACTCGTCGGTCCTGTCGAGTACGTCCGCGAGCGTCTCGCCGTTCGCTGCGAGTGCGTCCTGGACTGCGGTCTGACCATCGCCCTCGCCGCCGTTCTTCCGGGCTCGGTTGGTAGCCGTCTCGGGGTAGGTGTCGGTTGGTTCTGCCATCGTTAATCATCCCCCGCAGCTTCGAGGTCGGCTGTCTCGATCGGCTCGGCAGTCCCGTCGGCAGGGCTGATTCGCACGGCTGACACTTTGTACTCCGGTGTCGCCGCGGCGGGATCGAGATGCTCCTCGTCGGTCAGCCGATTGACCGCGCTCTCGGCGAAATGGATCGGCACGAAGACGGTGTCGGGACCGACGCGATCCGTGACCTGTGCCGGGACGACGATCTCGCCGCGGCGTGACTCGATCCGAACCGGATCGCCGCTCTCGATGTCGGACTCCACGGCCGTCTCGGGGTGGACCTCCACGAAATCGCTGGGCGTGTACCGCATCATCCCGCCCGAGCGGTGGGTCATCGTCCCCGTGTGGTACTGGTAGAGCACGCGCCCGGTCGTCAGCGAGAAGGGGTACTCCGAATCCGGCGTCTCGGCGGGTTCGCTGTAGCCGACCGCCTGAAGGTTCGCCTTGCCGTGGTCCGTGTTGAACTCCTCCTCGTAGAGCCGTTTGGTCCCGGGATGGTCCTCGTCCCAGCAGGGCCACTGGAGGCCGCCTTCGGCCTCGATCCGCTCGTGGGTCATCCCGCCGTAGATCGGCGTCACCGAGTTCACCTCGTCCATGACCTCGGCGGTCGACTCGTAGTCCCAGTGTCGACCCATTCGGTTAGCGAGATCCTGCAAAATCTCCCAGTCGGGCCGGGAGTCGCCTTTCGGCTCCATCACCTGTTTGACCATCTGGACGGTGCGGTCGGTGTTGGTGAACGTGCCCGTCTTCTCGACGAAACTGCACGCCGGAAGCACAACGTCGGCGTACTGGGCAGTTTCGTTGACGAACAGATCCTGGACGACGAGGAAATCCAACTCTTCGAGAACTTTCTCGGCGTGGTTGACACCGGGTTCGGAGAGCGCCGCGTTCTCACCGATGATATACATTCCACGGACGTCACCCCTGTCGGCGGCGAGGAAC
>Ga0102930_1000050_pt1 | contig 33341 bp, 21 predicted proteins | sample SalPon1_B_H2O_MG_FD_84514 | JGI IMG/M metagenome (GOLD analysis project Ga0102930, IMG submission 84514) | Salt pond water microbial communities from South San Francisco under conditions of wetland restoration - Salt Pond MetaG R1_B_H2O_MG | ecosystem: Environmental > Aquatic > Non-marine Saline... | reverse complement strand
TTTGGGCATCAACATGCCCTGTGAAGCTGCTGAATCCGAGGTATCAAGCGGTACAGTTATCTTCGATAGTGTGGAGATTGCCATATTGTTTACTCCTTGTCAAAAGTATTTATCATTTTTTGTTGTATTTTTTTTGACCCAAAAAAAAGCGGCCATATGGCCGCTTTTTTGTGTTATCACTATTGATTACAGTGACGCTATTTCGCCAGTGTTTTTCAAGCGCAGTGGTATGTAGATGAACTCTACTGATTTAACTGGTTCGATCGCAATGTCAAGATACAGTTCGTTTCTGTCAATTCTCGACGGTGTATTGTTGGATTCATCGCACACAACAAGGAAGTCAAACAGTGCTCTTTGACCAACAAGTTCAAGTAGAAGACTTTCAGTTGCCTGCTTGATTTCGTCTCTTGTGATCTTGTCATTCTGTTCGAATATGTAAGGCTTAGCTAACTGATCAAGCTGCCCTCTAAGGAACACAACTAGACGAGCAACATTGATTCTATCAAGTGCGCTAGCGCCTCTTGCTCTAGTCTTCTGACCATAATTAACAAGACCTGCTCCTGATAGAAACGTAATTGGGTTTACATTGTTTTCATAAAGAACATCTCTCTGCCCTTCATTCAGTGCAATACTTACAAATTCACCTTCTTCATTGATGTAACCACTAGAGCTGGCATTTGTAATACCGCCTCTTCTAATACCAGCCGGTGCAAACCATGGGAATGAAACCTGATCAGAAAGAATAATTGTTCTTGTTATCATGTGACTTGGTGGTACAACTACATTGTTGCCAAGATTATCAGAAGTAAATCCCCATGGATAGAATATACCAAGATATTCATCTCTAGAAACAAGACCGTTTTCGTTGTCTTCTACTGCGAGATTATCATTGGTTGCCCAGGTATTCAAACTGGTTGCATTTGGCTCCAATGTAGCAGGCGAGTCGCCTATGATAAATGCACTAAGGTCTCTATCAAAGTTTAGTGTTATCATTTCTCCAATCAGTTCTGGATAACCCGGAGTAGCCATAAGGTTAAACTGTCTGGATTCCTTATCTCTAATGTCGTCGTTAGAGTTAAGCAGAGCCTGTAGAGCTTGAACAACTACTTTTCTCTGAGCAACTGCTCCGAAGCTACCTCTACCATCGTTTTGATTAGCACTTTCTGTAACCCAGCGATGAGGATAGTATTCTTCCATTGATAAGTCGTCCTGTCTTGGATTGTCGGAATTCTGATCAATATAGTTTCTTACAAAACGCTTGACATTGAATCCTGAACGTCTAAGGTTCCAAAGCAGCATGCCTCTTGGATACAGTGCAGGATCTGGTGCATCTGGATCAAGGAAGTCATCGGTTAGCAGTTCTGAGATCGAAGCTGGTTCAAAGGTTGTGTCTCCTTCGTTACCGCCATCTGTGCTCCATCTTGCATCTGCAAAAAGCACACCGTTGTCAGAAGTTTGATCAGTTGTATCAAGCTGTACCCAACGATTTTCTGGACGTGTGTTCGGAAGCTCATCGTTATAGACATAGATTTCTGGATATTCATCGATATTTGAAGTATCTATCCATATGTCGCCTGTAACTAGATCACTGCCGTTGCTTTGAACACGCGGACGGCTTGCTGCCACGATAGGGCCGTTAGAGTCAGTACCATTATAAGGACCGTTTTGGTATCCTACCCAGGTCGAACCATTATGTATCATAATGTCAACTTCGTCAACTACCGAACTATACCACAAAGTATTATCTGCTGTGAGTGTAGTAACTTCGTTATCGGAAGGTACATAGAAAGTGTCTCCGTTGTCGCTATTTGGGTCCCACAGTGAAATCTGAAGGTAATTATCAACGACATTCCAGCCGTCCATGTTGAAAATATTGTCAATTGCGGCTGTAAATCCTATATCGCTCAGCAATTCGCCTTCACCGTCTGGCACCTGTAGCTGGATGTCACCGCCTGTTGCGTGTCTAAGGACAACTCTGTCTGTACCGTCAACAGAAGCAGTAAGGCCTGTGATGTTCAAAGCATTTACTGCGCTTGCAAAATCGTCAGCATCGGAACCAGATTGTACCTCAAATGTACCTTGTTCAAACCCTTCCTGTCCAGGCTGTGTTGCTCTTATAGTAACATCGTCTGTTATTGACGGAGACGAAAAAATAGCTCCTGTGGCAGTTGTAGGAGCAACACCGTCTCTTCTATAGAGTTTAAAAGTTGCCTGGGGAAGTGCATCTCCTGCAACATTTGTTTTAACATATACTGCATCATTTGGAATGTTAGCACCGCCGGCAACAATGTCTAGATTGTAGATTGCATCCGCATTTGAATCAAACAGAGGGGCTTCAATGTCTTCCCAAAGCTGAGTTTGGCCGTTGTAAACTTTCATTCTCCAACGAGCACCTCCACCTGGTTCTGTGGTTTTCAACCAAACAGACCCTGTTGGTCTTGCACTAGTGTTCTCAGCAATGTTAGGATCAACATCATTTGCGTCTGTGATTTTAAATCTTGGTACTTCTGTATGAGTGGCAATATCTAACGCAGGCGGATAAAATGTGCCTTCTGGCAATCCTAATTGACTATCCGGGTTAGCAATCACAATAGGTCCGCCCTGTGTAGAATCGTCTGCTATTCCGGATGTTCCGTCACTGTAGATTTCAACTCTGTCGTCTTCTGTAATCGAAAACTGTATACCGTCTAGATTAAGTGTGTTGTTGAGATACTCTTCTAGACCTAGACGTGTTGTAGCCGAAGTATCTACTGGCGTTCCGTTTATAGTAAGAGTATTACCTTCTGCTGAATAGTCAGGTTCGTCGCCTGATTCTGGAAGGTCACCGCCTCTAACTGTTGGCCAGCTTGCAATCCACTGTTCGCTACCTACTAATACCCATGTCCCTGGTTGTACGCCTTTTTCAACATTGCCTTGCGATTTGAAAAACAGTTTTGCAACACTGGTTTCAAACACGATAGCATAGTCCCCTACAGCGCCGATTGAACCTCGCGGTACAGGGGAGTCGCTTGCTACACCATTATTTGCTGTGCCGCCTTTGGTATCTGCCTCGTCGGTGATAACAATTGGTGTCTTTGAAACAAATGTCTGACCGTTTGGTTCACTAAGACTAGACCCATTCCATTCAAAAATGCCGTACTTCGAGGCGCTAGTATCTAACCAGAATGTACCGTTTAGTGGTTCTGAAGCAGGTGCCTCGGTGCTCGGTTCAATAAGCCCTAGGTCGAGATCTGCTCTTGTTACCCATGCTCTGTTGGTAACGCCTAGCACGGAATAAGCAGCCTGTAAACCGTATTCGTTTAGCTCGCCGCCGTTGATCGGATTGTTGTTGTTGTCTGTTTGAAAGATCGGATCGCCGAATGTGTCTGCGAGATCTCTCTGTGACGTAAGCAAGAATGGCCTACCTGCGTTTTCTTTAGTAGTTCCTCGTGCTATGCCAGTGCCTGAAGAATTCTGTTTGTTTTCTTTAGACACAACAAAGAACATTGGTATGGTTCCTGCTGTTGCTGGAGTGTAAAAGCTTTCGTCAATTACATTAACTTCCACTCCGGGTGATACTAGTGCCATTGATATTCTCCTGTAAGAATCGACTAATTGTTATCAGTATTTAGCAGCACCCTTCAAAAAATTGGGTCTTTAACCACAGAAAAAGGCACCAAAAAGGCTTCGAAAAATTAAATACTTTTATGAGACCATTATGTGAATGCAGATTAAAGCCTGCTGCTGTGAACTATAAAAAAGATGGCAAGACTTTCTATAGAAAAAAGTGCGGACCTTGCTCAAGAGCAGGTTTTACAGGAGCAACTGTGCCTAATTGGCAGAAGCGAGGATATCAAAAGAAAAATTATTGCGAAAAATGCGGATACACATCAGAACATCCTGAACAGTTTAATGTGTATCACATAGACGGAAATCTCTCAAATTCTCGTCATCGAAATCTAAAAACTGTGTGCGCTAATTGTCAGAGGATTCTACAGAAGACTGGAGTTGAATGGCGTCAAGGAGATTTGACACCTGACTTTTAAGGTCTGCAACAGTGCTATTGTTTTCAATTATCTGATCCATGCGGCTTTGCATCCAAGCCCACTCTGAAGGATGAATGTCCTTAGGAGGTATGCCTTTAATTCTCAAATCACCACACCATGCAGGCTGTTCACCTCTACGAACTTCGCAGATTACACCCTGTTCGCTGTGAATCATATCAATCTCATTTGGAAAGCGCACATCAGGAAGAACAAAATTCTTTTCGGGGTATTGTTGAATGATCTGCTTTGTGCGTGACACCCAAATACCGTCGAACAAGCCCTGCCTCATACACTCAGTGCCTACCTTCTGAAGCACAAATCGAGGAGTGATAGTATAGCCTACCTCTTCAGTCCAGAACTCATCTGCCTGTTCGCGCCATGTTCTTGATTCTTCCGTGTCACCTTCAAGCAGATGTCTAGGCCAGTCAAACATGGCTGCTACACCATCTTTGAGTGAGTCTGCGAATGAAAGTTTTTGAAAGCCGTAATGTTCGACGAGACAGTCTGCTACAGTGCCTTTGCCCGAGCCAATTAAACCACATACACCTATAATCATACAATTCCTTATTTTAGACTAGAACATGAATACACTATATACTTTTTTCATCTTCAAATATTTTCTGTAAAATTAAATTAGCTACTTGTGTATTTGCTTTGTTACCATTAATATGATTAGCTGCATACGGATTATCATCTGCAAAAGTTACTAATGGAGTGTCAATACTAACACCTGTGCACCATGTATATGTATTTTCAAAACAAAATAAATGTATAATTTTAGAATCTGCTAGAGGAAGTATTACTTTGTCGAAATAATATAAAAATGCTTTGTATTCTAAGTTATGTTTATCTTCGTCGTATAAATGAGAATAATACATTTTTGCAGCCCGGACTGTTTGTCTATGAACTATTTCAGAAAATTTAAGAGTTTTTAATTTTTTATTTGTAACAGAACCGTAAGTTAAATTTCTAATTTTATTATTATATAACCTAGAGGAATCAGTCCAACAAAAAATTGAAACATCGGGTGCATTATCTGGGTCGAACTGTTTTAACGCAACGTCCCATATAGAACTACCGCCTTGGCCAAGATGCACAATATTTGCATCCAGTTTGTTTTTTATCTTTGTAATATAGGTATCATAACCTTTAAGGACACTATGCGGGCTCCGTTCTTCAGAACAGAAACTGTCTCCGTAAAATCCTATGTTCATCTTCACTCCGTAACTTATAAATTTAGAATAAGTTCTTATTCGGTAAATGCATTTAAGTATTGTCTAAATTTGTTCAAGGCTTGTTAAAGATTTTAAGCATAACTTCATGATAGCAAATGTGATAGAGTTTGTCAAGTGTTATTTCAGTAAATTAGCCTATGGAGAAATAATATCCCATTCCGCCGGTAAACTGCTGTGCAACTTCCACATCAAGTTTTTCCATTTCCTGCTGTGCTTCTGCCTTAAGCGCGTCGCCGTTGAGGGTGCTTCCGCCTTGTGGTCCTGCTATTGTAGCGAATTTCGAGCGTGCTTCGCCCAGTTGATACTTACAGGCAGCAAGGGTATAATCTTTGATCCACTGTCTTACCAAATAATCTACGAGCAAATTTTCTGTAGGTCTATAGTTGTAGGTGTATAGCAGGAGATCTTCTCTTGCACGAGGACGTTGCAGTAAAGTCAACTTTTTAGTAACTGTGTTCCATTTAAATTCTATAAAGGAACCAAACATTCTGCCTACTAGTTCTTGATGCTGCGCAAACATGTCATAGGTTGCCAATCCGCCCATATTTGAACTTGACAGTAGATAGGTGTTTGTGTAGGCAAGGTTAAACGGTTCAAACAGTGTGCCGCCGTCTCCGCCGCCGGTTCTCGAGCCGATTGTTCTGCGAAAGATTCTACGAACTTCTATAACTTCGTTAGGTAAAATATAGTCATTTTCGTCGATAACAGTGGGAAGGAAAACATATGATTCTTCAACAGAATTATCAGAACGCTGTCTAAAACGAGTAAGTGCTTTGTCTAACGCAGTTTCATAGTGAACAGGATCAAGTTCTACATCTACCATGCCTCCGCCTAGCATGTTATAAACATAATCAAATATTTGTTGTTTTTGTGTGGCAAGTTCTGACATTGGATTCTCCTAGCAGTATTTATCGATAAATATGTAATACAAGAGGTATGATATGCCAAGACTCAGTTTATACAGGCCCGAACGCGGCAACGACTACGAATTTCTAGATCAACAGATTTTCGAAATGTTCACTGTAGGCGGTACTGATGTCCTATTGCACAAGTATCTTGGTCCAGATAATCCAGAAGAAAGCACTGCAGACCAGCCTCAATACGACAAGCTAGATCCTACAAATATACAGGATCTGCTATTTTTAGAAAACAGAGATAGAAAATACGACGAAGACATTTATTCTATTCGTGGCATATATAATGTGCAGGATATAGATTTTAATCTTTCTCAGTTTGGTTTATTCTTAGACAATGACACACTTTTTCTTACCGTGCATATCAACTCTTCGGTTAAAACTGTAGGTAGAAAAATTATATCAGGTGATGTCATAGAACTACCGCATCTAAAGGATCCGTACAATCTTTCAGACACTGCATACGCTCTTAAAAGATTTTATGTTGTGGATGATGTGTCGCGTGCGTCAGAAGGATTTTCGCAGACATGGTATCCGCATTTATATAGACTGAAATTGAAACAGATTGTAGATTCACAGGAATACCGAGAAATACTGGACTTACCTGTGGACGAAGAAAACCCAGGCGGAGATACCCTAAGAGACATGCTTTCTACATTTGAAAGAGAAATGCAAATCAATGATGCAGTAATAGATCAAGCAGAAGCAGATGCTCCGAAATCAGGTTATGACGTTTCTCACTATTATTCGCTAGATGTAGAAACTACAGAAAAAGAATCCTCAGTAAACATACAACAGCTAGATTCGGGCGCAACTACAGCTCCTCCTACTCGTGTAGGCTATCAAGGCTATTTGTTAGGTGACCAAAACACACCGAACGGCAATCAGTTTGGACATGGCATACAGTTTCCTCAAGATCCGCAAAAGGGAGATTACTTTCTGCGCACTGATTTTCTGCCTAAGAGAATGTTTCAGTATGATGGCACCAAATGGCTTAAAGTACACGACGGTGTGAGAATGACAATGACAAATTCCAAGGATAGAAGAACTCAGAAAACCAAATATATCAACAACCAAGTGTTTACCTACAATGAGTTAGTTCGTCAAGACGTTGTGCAACTCGCAGAAGGCGATATAGAAATTTTTACTGAAATTCCTGTAGGCACAGAGGCGCTCTATGTGGTTCTAAAATATCAAACAATTGAAAAAGATTATGATGTTTCAAATTACCCATCTTTAATCGACTCGGACAACAATTCAAATATCAAAATTATATTACCCGTGCGCGACGGAGTACAAGATCGGATAGAATACACAGGTGCATGGACTGTCAAGCTATACAACAATAGAGAATCAGAAAGACAGAGTTTATCACAGGCTCTTAGACCAAGGTCAGACAACTAATGGCAAATTTACAGCACTACTATGACGGCCAGATTCGAAGATATCTAACACAGCTTATTAGAATGATGAGTGGGTTTTCTTACAAAGATTCGTCAGGCACTGTAAAAGTTGTACCTGCGATGTATGGTGATCTTAGTCGTCAAGTTGGTTCTATTCTGAGAGACAATTCGGAAAATCGAATACCCAATGCACCTCGAATGGCAGTGTACGTGAACTCTCTAGAGCTTGACACTTCTAGGTTGGCCGATTCGTCGTATGTAAACAAGGTGAACATCCGAGAAAGAGCCTACGACGAAGCAGGCAATGAATATCTTGATCAGGAAGGCAAAAACTACACTGTAGAGCGTCTAATGCCAACTCCTTATACGCTTACCGTTAATGTTGACATATGGAGCACAAACACAGATCAGAAGCTGCAGATACTTGAACAGATACTAATGTTGTTTAATCCTTCACTAGAACTGCAGACCACCGACAACTATCTTGATTGGACAAGTTTAACTTCTGTATATCTAAACGGCGTTACTTGGAGTTCAAGAACCATTCCCCAGGGCACAGAATCCGAGATTGATGTGTCTACACTAGAATTTGAAACTCCTATCTGGATTGCTCCTCCTGCTAAAGTAAAAAGACTGGGTGTTATCACAGATATAATTTCTAGAATACATAATTCTACTCAAGACATGTTCGATGCTACTCAAGACATTGACTTTACTGTAAGAGAAGGCGATGCTGTTACAAATACTAGAGCAACTACAGACAAGGAAACCGAAGCAAAATCTAGCCAGTATTCTCAAGACGACGAGTTTGGACTAGAAAGGTTCACAAGATCAATCACAAGAGCAGACAGAGCAACAGATAGCTCTGTTATTTCTATTATGAAGACCACGTATCAAAATATTGATCTCCTTGTCATGCGAGACAGAGGCACGCTAGTTAAGAATGGTTCTGTTGGGGGTATGACTTGGTGGGAATTCCTAGAAGCATTTCCTTTTAAGCTGGAAGAAGGTGTGTCGCTCATTCGTCTTAAACGATCAGATCGATCGCAGCAGATTGTAGGCACATTTGCTGTCGATCCTCAGCAACCTGAATCAGTTCATATTACATGGGATATAGATTCGCTACCAACAGACACTGTGTTCACAGGTCCAAACGGTGAACGTTCCAAAATAGATTATATTGTTGATCCAAATACTCTAAATCCACAAGATTTAGGTTTAAATTCTTCGCTGAGGATTCTTATTCTAGAAAGGATTGATTCCTCAAGAGCAGAAGCTTGGCAAAATTCAGACGGTTCTGACTTTTCTGCGGACGCAAACGATATTATCGAATGGGACGGTGCCAACTGGCATCTAATATTTGACGCTTCGGCTAGTAATATAACTGTGTTTACAACCAATTTAAACACAGGTGTACAATACAAGTTTGAAAATTCAGAGTGGTTGCTTTCATATGAAGGCGAATATCCGAATGGCACTTGGCTTGTAGAATTCTAACATAACTACAAGTATGATATGTTCAGGCGCTCTGTTCTTAGCCCAGGATACGCAACGTTTTTTATTCTTACATAGAACACAGGGTAAACACTCAAATGTGTGGGGTCTAGTAGGAGGAAACAACGAAGTAGGCGAAACTCCCTGGAAAGCTTGCAAAAGAGAGATAATTGAAGAAATAGGGTTAGTAGACATTTCAAAAACTGTGCCTCTGGAACGGTTTTGTTCTCAAGACAATTTATTTGAATATCATACCTATGTATGTTTAGTTAAACAAGAATTTATGCCTACTCTAAATCACGAGCATGACGGATACGCATGGGTAGAATATTCCAAATGGCCTAGACCGTTGCATTATGGTGTGAAAAGTACACTAATGAAGAAGATAAACAAAACAAAATTAACAACAATTTGCAAAGTTTGTATTAATTTTAGATAACGTTAACCGCCCCAAAGTATATTACCATTACTGTCTCTTATAGTTAATTCTCTATCACTAGTATCTAATAAACTTGAAGTTTTTACTTGATTAGCTTCCAGTCTTCCTGAGCTTGGTTGATAGCTTAGTTTAGTGTCTGATGTGTTAACCGTCGAAATTGTGCCGTTAGTTGCGGTGGTAAAGAGAGGATAATTTATGGTGTTATCGGCTGTTTGGTTTGTTACAGATAGTTCAGCATCGGAAAAAGAAAGGTTTCCTGATCCGTCGCTTGTTAAAACAGTGCCTTCCGAAGTGGAACTTGGTAGTGTCAAAGAAAGGTTATTGGATAAATTAGCTGGAGCCTTAAATTCTACAAAATTAGAAGAATCCGAGTCTGCAAACCTTACAGAGTTTTCATTTTCTACCTGCAAACTAGAATTTGTTTTGACTATACCAAATCCATTCGGATTGAGCACAATGTCTTGATCCTCTTCTACAGTACCGAACGTGTTATTAAACGCAGAAAAATTACCAAGTACTCTTCCGCCTACAATGCCTGTTGATATTCTACGCGCCATTATAATTTCCTTACGCTGTTGAAGTTTCTATACCAAACACTACAACATTTATATCTGTAGAGTTAGAGTATGCAACTATTTTTTTACCTGCGTCCAGCACTATACCAGATCTTTCAAAAGTACCATTGCCTAAGATTTCTGCATCGAATTCGATCCATTCTGAACTATCTGGAGTGTCTGAACTTGCAGTTGCTATTCTTATCTGTCTGGATTGATTGTCTTTATTTGTTACATTTACTGTAACTACAGCAAATGTTTCATTGGGAACAGTATACACAGTGGTATTTGTGGTTGCTATTAGTTCTTCTGTTCCTAGTATTCCTGTTGCCATTTTGTTCTCCGTTTATCTTAAAAAGTAATGGAATGCAAGCGGTATGCCTTTTACTGTCTTAGTATACTCGACATTTGCTCGTATATTTAGCGGATCTCCGCTTACTGTTGTTATTTGATCAGACCCTATGAATATATCACCTGCTGTTATGCTATTTACATTAAGCGATGCGCCACCGCCGCCGATCTGTGCTTCAATAAATGCTTTAATAGCTCTTTGTGTTGGAATAACAGAATCCGAGTTTGCACTAAAGAACGGATCAGTTGAAAATTCTTCAATTGATGCAGAATTACCTCCTAGACTTACTTCACCTAATGTAAGCTCTTGCAGGCCTGCTAAGTTGAAAGCATCGGCACTAATAGAAGCTATACCTGTGGCCTGTTCTACTGAGAACAATGCGCCCACTCTAAAGTTACCGTCTTGGTCTGTCGAAGTAAAGAATACTCTTCCGCCGTCTGATTCAGTTGTTTCTTTGTTCGGATCAGGCAAATATTCAGGATCATTGGGATAATTTGTTTCTTCAAAATTTCCTGTACCTATATCTAGAAAATCATGGCCAGTTAGTCTTACTTGAGAGTAACGAATTCTGAGTGATAACTCTTCTTCATCGTTCGGCGCTTCTTCTATAGTTAAACCAGGTGACAATCTAAAGAACGCAGTATACGATCCGTCATTTTCTCCCACAAATGACACAGTGCTTACAAGTTTAAAGACTTTGTCAGGAAGGTTATCGAAAATTACGTTAGAACCGTTAACTGGCCTTTGACTTAACCTTTTTACAGCGATACTATCAACAGCTTGGAAGAAATCTGCCTCACCATTTGACTCTTCATCGTTGACCTCGAAAGATGCTTCGCTGTAACCTTCTCCTCTGTCCAAATAGGTAGGATTAGCTAGAGAACCTTTTCCTGTTCTTACTTGGAAAACAACGTCAACAACATTATTAGGATCAGTGATCGTAATAGACGGCGAAGTATCATACCCAGATCCTGGCTCTAACAGTCTAACCTCGAACACTTGCTCGTTAGATACACTTGCTCTACCTCGTGCTCTTGCACCTGCTCTAAAGTCTAAACCTGCACTAGTAGCACCGGCACCTAGAGCAAAAAATCTACCTGTTCTGTTCGGATTACCAAACTGGATTGCGTCATAATTTGTAGAAAGACCGGTTTCGGACTCCCATTCAATCCCAAACTCTGAGTAGAGAATTTCTGTTGCATCTGTTGTAACAGCAAACACGCCTTGACCATACGCAATTGATCTGGTAGTAGTTACTCCTGTGTCTATTAATTCGCTCCAGTTTTGTCCGTCTAGACTATATGAAACGTCGCCTCCAGTAGTAATAGCAACAAATCTGCCATTGCCCCAGACAAGGTCTGTCCAATCTCCTGTTGGTAAGTTACTTCCAGGAGACCAAGTAACACCGTCTTCTGAATACACAGTATTTACTGTGCCTGACTCTATTGCAACAAATAACCCCTTACCGTACGAAAGAACATTATAACCAGTGTTCGGAAGTGCATCTGTAGTTATAGTCCAGTTTACGCCGCCGTCTACTGTAAATGCAACATCACGCGAATTATTTGATAATGCAACAAATCGATTATTGTCTACGCCTACATTTCCAAATGCAATGCGTTTTGCGCCTGTACTAGGTAATCCGGTAATACTAGATGCCCAATTTTGTGCGCCATCTGTTGAATAATTTACCACGCCAGTTTCGCTTATAATAACAACAGAGTCTGGCTTGAAAACAGAGGAGCCGTCGTCTAACAGCCCTGAAGCAATATCATTCCAGGTATTATTACTAGCTAGCGTTACCTCGTTCCAGTTATTTCCGTCTACTGAAGTATATGCCGTTGCTCCAGATGTGCGAACTGCAATAAAGATGCCTTTTTCTGCAACACCTTTAAATTCAAAATCTAGGATTTCTCCTGTCTCGTTGATAGAAAGCACAATAATAGTAATATCGTTAAGAGGAGATTCTCCATTTAAGTCTGTACCTGCAATTGTAAGTTCATCTAGCCTGTTATATTCACTGCCAACTGAATCTATTGCAAGATAATATTTAGAACCCACTCTTGTAACATCAAACGTAGCGCCCGTTCCAGAGCCTCCTGTTGGGGATAAAGCTGTATATAAGTCTGTAGTTTCTACATAATCAACCGCTGTATATTCATCTTGGGGAATTGTAAGCGCAGATGAAGTAACGGGAGGAGCAGAAAATTCTACCTTCGGCTCGATCCGATATGTCGAAGTTGAATTAGGTGCTACAATGTCAACGCCCGGAATAACATGCTCCCATCCAGGCGTTCCGTCATCTTTTACAACTTCAGCTAGTTTTGTGCCTGCATTATATGTATCGATTGTAGCGTACTGGCCAGTAGCTTCGCCTGCAAGAATGTAAATTTGCATCCCAGGGTACGCTCCGGATGGGTTTCCGTCTGTGGCTGCTAGAGATATGCTTGTTAATGTGCCTGATTGAGCAGTGTTTGATGCAACCAGATAGGCGCTGCCGCCGGCTTGGCCTTCATTGTTTGTAACAACTCTTGCTTGAATTACAGCATCGTCTCTAAACTCGTCTGCAACTATTTGAGCACCTATGCCTGGACCAAATATGTCTATTTCTGCTTCTGTATAATTGTTTCCTGCGTGTTCATATTCGGCTGTAAGAATTTGATCGCCATCTGTAAAAACATTACTAATAGTGGCATTAAACTGTGTTCTATTGTCTACTACTGCAGTAACAGGCGTTTCTTCGGGATCAACACCTTCTGCAACAGCACCAAAAGTGCCATAAGAATTGTTACCGTTTGTGCCTCTTATTCTGCCTCCTGTTTCTGCAAGATATCCTACATGAGCATAATAAGAGAATACAGATACTAATTCTGCTCTGCCGTTGTTGGTAATCCAGGCTCCTATGCCGTCTGATATTACCTGCGTAAAGTCATTTGAAACAATAGAATCATTCCCGCCGTCGTGCAGCTCGCCGTCTATCTTTTGACCTATAGCAGCAAAACCAAATGTAGTAAGATTCTGCACATATGGCGAGCGTGCTGTGATCCATACTCTTTCGTCGGCAGGCCCCCAGCCCGGATCTAGTGATGCATAAGCGCCTGCTGTTGGTCTTCGTGTGCCGAATTCATTTCTAGCGCCGAGGTCTCCTTGAAGTCCGGCTACTGTGTGTAATCTAAGACCAGTGGCATTGCGCAGATAATACATATCTTCTTCTTGCGAACCAATAATAGAGTTTGCATAATATCTAGATGATAATCTGTGTTTGTAGCTTGCCGGACGATATATTGTAAAGTCATCTACACCTGCGTTACCAATATAATTTCTTTGCCATTTTGCCGGCCATATCATATCCCATTTGACACTGTCTATGTACTCTCTTACATCTCTAGTGCATATTCCTTTGTCATAATTATAAGCTTTCTCTACAGTAAATTCTCCTTCAAACGGATCAGTAATATCAAATTCCGATCCGCCTTCTTCTTCAGAAATTTTAAATTCTGTAGCACTTACAATATCATAGACATAGAAGGTTTGGTCGTTACCAAAACCGCCGAACCGAATAGGCATGTACAAGGAAAGCCAGTCAGTAGATAATATAGTGATTGTATTTGTAGCTGTGTTAACATTCGTTGCAGTGTCTTTGAAATAGTTATCCACAAAAGCTACTGCTTCTTCTGCTATAAAATCTTTATTCAATTCTAGTTGTCTTACAGCGTTGTAAACTTCTTGGTCTTCCGTTTGATAGTTACTGCCTTCGGACGCACTACCAAAAACAATATCGTCTAGCCATTCGTAGGTTTTGTTTATAGAATTTCTTGCAAACTCATATTCTGAGTCGAGAGGAACTTCCTGCAGTGTTCTTCTTTTAAGAAATTCAAAGTTTGCAAGGCTAGCTTCTTTCTGTTCTGCAAGAACTTTTTTCCCTGTCTGTCTTAAATAACTATAAGCCGAAACCATTGAAGCAAAATTGGTGTCTAGTCCAAGGTCATATTTTGCAGCATCTAATATATAACCTACATCTCTTTCGCACTTGGCTTCGTCGTATTCTAGATCGGGAAAATTTGTGTTTATAAAAGTAATTGCATCACTCTGTATTGAGGATTTTGCACTGTCAATTGCGTTTATAACAGTGTTAGCATCTGCATTGTCGACAGTTGGAAATGTTATAGATACAGTGTCTTCGCCTGATGTAATTGTGTTAATTATGTCTATAAAACGAGAGTCAATAATATCAGTTGAAGTATTTGTTCCTCCAACTCCTAAAATCTGTGTAAAATCAGTTTGAAAAGGAGATATTATCTCGCTGCTTGATGCAACGTCTTTTGTAATATCATTTATGTAGTTGTATACTGAAATTAATTCGTCCTTCTCCGCTGAGGTAGATTGAAGAGTACCAATTTCTACAATTGCCTCTGCAGCAGTTACACTCTGCCAATTACCCCCGTATGTCAAATCATACGAAATTGCATCAATAACATCTTCTAGCTCGCGTTTGAATTGTGTTTTAGAAAATCTTATTTCTCTGTCTATAATAGAATCTTCAAGAAATGCAATTGCTTCTGCCTTAATAAATTCAATATTGATTCTAACTAGGTCTCTTGACTTGCCAATTTCTTCTGTTGTTAATTCATAAGATGGAGTAAATTTAGCTTCATTTTTTAGCCCAATTTTTTGATCGCTTAGTCGACGTATAGACCTAAATAGTTTTTCAATCTGCGGTGCAACCACTTCGGTTTCAGCATAAGGCCAATCTTGACTTTGAAGGACAGGATTTGGTTCAGTTGCCGAGACTGTTAGTCCTTCTACTATGTCTCCGACTACTTGCTCTATCCTTTCAAGTCCTTCAAAACTGTACCGAAAGTCTGATCTTGGAGTGAGCGTAGAATTGTTTTTTGATTGAGCTTCTATCCTTGTAGAGCGAAGCTCGTCGCCCATTATACAGCACAAGCGAGGAACAATTATAGGTAGAACTTCACTGTACCTACCTGTTGTTACTTTGATTAGTGTGTGTCTTTCCAGTTCTCTAGGCAATTTGTCTTCGTCTTGCTCGTCGATAGCAGATTTAATTATTTCGGATAGACTTTCTATGGTTTCAAAAACTCCTTCCTCTGCATTTAATGTTGAATTTGTATATTCAATAACTTTTCTGCTTGAATTATCATCAAAGAGATCTTGGTAGTCTAAATCTAAGGGCTCTTGTTCTAATACTGGTTCAATAATTTCAAGAACATCGTTTACTATCTGTATCGTAATTGCTTTTTGACTTCTAGTATATTCTTTTCTCGAATCGTTGATATATTCAAGAGCTTCTTTTCTTGATCTCACATTCCCGCCATGACTAATATCCCAAGCAAATGCATCTATCAATAATCCAATATCTCTATTATACTTTTCTGTATCAAAGTTAAAATCGATACTGTACGGTTCGATATCGTTTTGAATTCCTAATTCAATTTTCGATAAAACCTGCCGCTGTATATAACTTCTATTCAATTCTAGCAACTTCTTTGCACTGGGATTTCGCGCGCCGTTTTCAATCTGTTGCGTTGCGTATCTTATGGATTTCCAAGGTCTGTCTTGTGTCTTACCGTAAATAGGGGCAGGAGAATTTTTACCTCCTTCACTTACATAGTAAATATCTGCAATCGACGCCGGGAATTCCCACTCCGGCAACTGCTGATCAGAAACTTGCAATATTTGTCCGTCTTCGCCTATTGGCAGCCTTACAGGAGCTGTACCAGAGTAATAAACCAAATCACCGGCTCTTGTAAGAACGCTCTGTTCAGAGCCAATAGCTATAACACTCCAAACCTCTGTTGAATCTACAATGTCGGGAGAATTAACTCCGTCTTCTGCAATATGGTAAGCAGTTGCAACATAGGAGTTGTCTCCGAAGCGAACAACATCACCTTCGTAGTATTCTGCACCGTTTAACCACTGTGATCTCCAGTCAAAGCCCGAATTAAGTCTCTGCCAAAATTCTTCATTCGGTGGTTGTTGATCAGAGTGGTCTTTTACACAGCGATATGTGAACCCGCCTAGTCTTACAACTTCGCCTATCTTATATTCAATCTGAGAAGAATCTTCATTCCAGTCGCCTACAAACTTAAGGCCTTCTGAGAAAAGCTGCCATTCCGACGGAGAGGTAGAAGGAAATTCTCCTGAATTGTCTGAAATTGCGATATACTGGTTACCGCCATACGTAACAACGTCACCTATTTGGTAGTTTCCGTTTCCGGACCATTCTGATTCATATTGGAATCCTTCTACAAACTTTTCCCAATTAGCGATATCGTTTTCGAAATTATCTGTAGAAGTGTGTGCTTGCAGAGAAATCCAGAGGCTGCCGCCGCGTTTAACTACATCGTTCTTTTTATACCTATACTGCGATTGCCAATCATTTTCATATTCAAAGCCTTCGTTGAACAGTTCCCAGTCTGACTGGTTTTCTTCCAGTCCTAGCTCATCTGTTGCAGCAGAAATATGATCGTTAATACAAATATAGCTACTGCCACCATACTTTACAAGATCGTTAATCTTGTAATTGAAATCTGTCTGCCAGTCTCCTTTCCAGTCAGATGCCTCTGCAAAAACATCCCATTTGTCTTGGTCTGCTTCTAATCCTTCCAAATTAGTTTCTGCTGCGGTGTGAGGAGTGTTAGCAATATAAACGCGGCCGCCGTACTTTACAATATCATTATCTACATAGCCTCGACCCGATTCCCATTCACCTTGCCATGTCTGTCCTGTCGCTATTAGATTCCATTTTGTAGGAACTTGAGAAAGATCTGTAAAAAAATCGCTATCACTGGTATGGCCTATAACACAGATATAGGTTTTGCCGCCAAATCTTACAACATCGTCTTTGTAATATTCATTTTCAGGAGTCCATTCTCCTTTCCATACAAATCTTATTCTACCTAATTTAAATTCAGCCATTCTTTTACTCCGCTAATTTATTTATGCTTAAGTTGACTCGTCGTCTATGTTCCGTAAAAACAGTTGCTGAGATATCATAGTTCCGCTCACTCCTTGGAACTGATTTACATCAGCGTTTATAATAAAACTATTAACTCCGACGGTATCGATGACGTTGTTAGGTCCTCCTAGTGTAACAAGTCCGGACTGTACCTGATTGGTTTCTAGATTTTCGCCACCAACTGATAGTCTGGATGCTAGAAAAGACGAAATTGCTCGTTGAGTAGGAATAATATTATCTGAGTCTGCAGAAAAATTGGAGTCTGTAGAAAATTCTCTAACTACAGTGCCAGAACCGCCTAGACGTATTCCTCCTAGTGCAAGCTCTGATAAGCCTTCTAAATCAAAAAACTCTGCTGATATAGTAACTACACCTGTTGCCTGGTCAACCGCAAATAAGTCGCCGCCTCTAAAATTTCCGTCTTGGTCTGTACTTACATAAAAAACACGTCCGCCGTTGAATTCTCTAACTTCATTTTCAGGCGAAGCTACAAAAAAGTTGGCGTCTGCATAAATTTCTGGATAGTTAGTTTGTTCAAAATTTCCTGTACCTATATCTAGATAGTCATGGTTTGTAACTCTTGCTTGACTGTATACTTCTCTAAGCTCAACGTTTGTACCGCTTTGTAGGTTATATTCATTTTCAAGAGACGGATTTATTTGAAATTCAATAAGCCTTAAATTTATATTTGAAGGGTCAGGTCCTCGATCAATGATTCTAGAACCTTCAAACAGCAACAAATCTTCTCCGTTGTCGTCGAAGATACCGTCTATAATAATTTGAACTCCTACACCTGGAATAGTTTCCACACCTCTTACAACTAGAGTATTATCTTCCGGAATAATATCAGCAAAACCGTCTCCTGATATAATAATCTGAGACGAGTTAGTTTGATAACCGCCTCCTCTGTTGATAAAATCAGGTTGAGCCAAAACACCGGTACCTAATCGTGTTTGAGACTCAGCTTCGATTACAAACTGAGAATCTATAATATCTACAGTCAAGTCTTCTGAATCCGAATATCCGCTGCCCGGATCCCATATTTTCAATCGCTCAATACTGCCTGTTTGAACATCTGCTCGCAGTTTAGCTTTTTTACCAGTTTTAATTATACTAATTGCATCAAATTTTTCATTGTCTGCAAACACAAACCACTCAGGCGAGCCGTTGAACGACGCAAAGCTAAACGCTGTCCAGTCTCTTGTCTCTGAAATTATTTGTTTTACCCAATGAAGACCAGTCTCTGTAGTAAAAACAAAATTTGTAAGACCTTCAGAATCTCGTGCTATTGCTAGAAATACACCTTGATAATATTTTAGTGATACAAATTCAGTTGTTGCATTTGGAAGAGGAGCAGGGTCACTTTCGTACCAAGTGACACCGTCAAAGCTGTACAAAGTAACTCCATCTGTATTTAAGAGAAGATATCTGTTATCTCCATAGGCCAGCCCTGCAGTTTCATTTAAAAATTCTGCTCCTTTATCTACCAGTGCTTCGTTGTGTCTAGTCCAAGTTACGCCGTCAGGCGAAGTTGCAGTTGCTCTGTCTGAACTAGACACTGCTAGAAATTGTCCTTTTCCGTATACAATATGTGTATAGGAAGATATTGTAGAATCACCTGTACTATCGCTTACAGTGTCTTCAGGAATGTCAGTTTCTTGCCATATTTCTCCGTCGTTACTATAAAGCGCATTATTTGAATTATCAGAAATTATTACATATTTTCCTTTACCGTCATAAGCAGCATCTACCCAGTTTTCTTTAAGTGGCAGAGGTCTTTCTTCCCAATCGATCCCGTTCAAACTAAAACCGATACGGTCATCTCCACCAGCAATTGCAACAAATCTGTCGTCAGCGTCGATAATTCTATTGTAATCTCCAACAAAACTCAGTAGATCTTCTTGCCAATCTCTTCCGTTGTCAGAGTATAGGACAAAGTTAGGCTCTGCAATAGCAACTAGCCTGCCGCCTCGGCCTTTCCCTCGTATATTGAGGTCTAATATACTGCTTGAGCTGTCATCAGATACCTGTGTAACTGTGATGGTAACATCGTTGTCAGGCGAGACACCGTCCAGGGCGCTTCCTAAAATTACAAAGCTGTCTCCGACTGAATATCCGGCACCACCGTCTTGAATTGATACAGAATATTCTCGTGCCTTTCTTGTAATATCTACCAAGGCACCTTCTGGTACTAAATCTGGGTCTGTAAATGATCCTGCATTTAGTTGTAAATTTTCAAACACTTGAGTAGTATTACTAAAAACTGTATCTATTACTGTTCTGCCTGTGGGCAAGTTTGCTGTAGTGTTAGAAAATCCTGGATGACTAACTTCTACTCTTGGTTCAATTCTATATTGGGTAGATGTTTGAAATCCTTCTACTAATGGCGTTCCGGGAATTAAATGGTCCCATCCTAATTCGTTGTCGCTTTCTCGTCTAATAGTTGCACGTTTTCTCGGAGGATCATAAGCAGCAATATAGCCGTATTGTCCGGTTCCTGCTCCGTTAATTATTATCACTCTCTGTCCGATTAATAATGTGTCAACCTGAGTTTCTTCTGTACCCGACAAAAGTATCGTGCTAGTTGCATCTTCTGTGGTTTGAGCAAATCCCTGTTTTACTAGATAATTAGCGCCGCCGGGTTGTCCAGAACCTTGGGTGTTGATAATCCTTTCTTCAAATACAGCTCCGTCTCTGAAATCCCAATATTCGACTTCTGCAAAGCTGCCAGCGCCAATAACTTCTGCCTCTGCTTGTGTGTAGTTTTCGCCTGCATTTGAGTACTCAAACACCAAAATTTCATCCGCAAACCCTCCGGTAAATGCATCTTCTACCTGCGCTTCGTTGTTTCTATTAAAAACATTTACAATTTGCGGAATTTCTGTGGGATCGTTTCCGTCGGTGACAGTTCCGAATCTTCCGTAAGAATTATTTCCGTTTGTTGCTCTTATAATGCCTCCTTGATTCGCTAGATACCCTACAGCACAATAGTAAGTAAAAACAGAAACAAGTTCTGTTCTTGCACCGTCTGATACCCATACACCTATACCATCAGAAAGAACTTGTGTAAAGTCATTTGAAACCATAGAACGGTTCCCACCATTGTGCAGGGTGCCGTCTATTCTCTTACCTATGCAGCCCGTGCCTGTGGTTGTGACTCCCTGAATGTAGGGAGAACGATTTACAATCCAAGTTCTTTCGTCGTCTGGACCCCAACCGGGATCCAGAGACACATAAGCACCACCGGTTACTAGAGGATACTCTCTCAAAGAGCCGTCAAAAATAACTTCACCTTTTAGACCTCCTGTTGTGAGCTGTCTAATTCCTGTAGTATCTCTGACATAAAACAAATTTTTATCTTCAGATCCTTGAACTGAATTTACATATCTTTCTGCTGCTAAAATAGTTCTATGATTCCCGCTAAATTGTAAATCATCTTTTATGCCTCTCAGCAAACTGTAAACATCGTTTTTTATTCTAACAAAGTCAAAATCCTGTGAAGTAAACTCGTTGCTAAGTCGTGCCCAGACTTCTCCTGCGACGAATTCTCTATTTTCCCATAGAGCCTTGCCGGCGTCTATTTCGTTTTGATTGGTATTTTCTATATTAGAACCTTGAATTACAGGATCGGAAAAACCAATAGACAATCTCGATCCTATATAATTTTCGAAAACATCAAAATAAGGCAGTATAGCGTTAAGACCAGATAGATCGGTAGTTGTTGTATCCACTTTTTGTGTAGTAGGGTTTCCTTCGGTACGACTTATCCTTTCGTTTTTTACGATCGGCAACAGAAACGTAGAAAAATCATTCAAATAATATTGAAGAAATTGAAAGTCATCCTGATACTCGGGTATAGGAGTATTTGGCTCAACTCTTGTTGTTCTTAACTCTGCTCCTACAACTGCGCAGCCTGCAGGCACAATAATAGGAGCAATTTCCTCATATCTACCAGCGGTCACATTTATTGTAACATTTGATAGCGGTTCGAAATTATCTTCAGCATACTGTGCTGCAAACTTTATACTTTTAAAGGGGTCTTGCGGTGTTAATCCTCTTCTAAAAGAATCATCATCTGTGCCGCTTTCTGCAACATATAAATTTTGAGACGTGAGAATTCTAGAGCGCCAAAAAATATCAAGATCTTCTGATACGCTTAATTGTTGTCCCGTGTTTCCTATTGGAACACTAATGTCGCCCTCGGATGAATCGTTGCCTGCAAGCGTTTTGTTAAGTCCATAGGAAATTAGGTCTCCGCGCTGTGCAAGAGCCCCTGGCTGCCCTGCTTGAATCACTAGGTCCCAGTAATCAAAAATATTGCCGTTCTCGCCTGGAAAATTTGTTTCATCGGCAAAATGATCTATATTGGCTCGGTAAGCCGAGCCAAGAAAGTATACTATGTTTCCTACTGAATAGTTTACACCCGGAGACCATCCATTGGCCCATGCTGATCCGGGAACTAATAGATCCCAGAGATTGCCATCAAGATAGTCAAGAACACTCGAACTAGTATCTAGAAGCTCGATGTTTTCTCTTGCAACGTATAGTTGTCCTCCGCGCTGAACAACATCGCCTGTTCTGTAAGGAACTCCTAATCTCCAATTTCCTCTAAAATTATAGTTTTCCGCAAATTTTGTCCAAACCGGATTTTCTTCTTCGCTTGTTGGTAATGTGTCTTGGTTTGGAAAATTAGCGTAGTATAGGAAACCCCCTAGTCTTACAATATCTCCTGTTTGATACTGCGTGGATGAGTTCCACTCTCCGTCAAACCGAAAGCCAGGAAACTCTATTGCAAATTTTGATATATCAAAATTCTGTGTAGATGTGTGAGTTTCTAGGCAGCGGAAAAGCGAAGATCCAAATTTAACAATGTCGTTTTTTCTAAATTCTGTGTCTGCCTGCCAAATGCTTCTATATTCAATGCCTTCAAAATACACAATCCATTTATCGATATCATTTTCAAACTCGCTATCTGATTTATGAGATTCAATACATCTATAGACTATACCATTGTATTTTACCAAAACTCCGTCAGAATAATCGGTTGAACTAGACCAATTATTTTGATACCCGGACCCTAACGCAAATATTTCCCAATTTGACCTATCTTCTACAAAATTTGTACTTACATGAGCTGTTGTACAGATATACACAGTGCCTTTATAAGATACAGATTCACTCAGATTATATTCCGTTGATTCCTGCCATTCACCTCTAAAGCTAACGCTTTCGGTCATCAATATCCATTTAGGAGCAGGTTGCGGCGGTTCACTCTCAGGCACAACAGCATTAAGATCAGACTGAAAAGTGCTGCTAGAAGTGTGTCCTACAATACATACATAGGTTTTTCCTGATAACCCTACTATATCATCTCGGATATATTCTTCGCTAGGACTCCACTCTCCTTTCCAGTTGTATCTAAATCTTTCTAGTTTAAATTCCGTCATTCTGATTGCTCTCTATTTCTGTGTATTCACTATTAGCTAAAACTTCGCTGTCTTTGCTTTCGTTATAACCCGGAGTTGATATTTTTTCAGGATACCTATAGTTCTCCGAAACTCTCTGCACAAATTGACCGTTTCCTTCTTCTACATAAAATGTAAGTGAACGAGAATCCCATTTAAGCTGCGGATATCTAAGATTGGAAAAAACTATATCATGATTTTCGTCTATGCCTTCTAGGTAATCAACACCTTCTTCAAAATCAGGAAAACTGTTGTCTCGCGTGCCCTGTTCATTAATTACAATTGAATTATCATCTCCGCCTTGTAATTGATTAACTCTTATTAAAAAGAGCTCGCCGTCGTCGTTTCGCCTAAGGCCATAGAGATATTTTTTTGAAATACCGTCTAAAACTGTTTGCGGTGAACTTCCTATATAGTAAGTCATTATATTGTCTCCACGTAACTGAGAATAACATCAACAGCATTGTTTTCTGAGGCTCTAATACTAACTCTAGTTTCCGGAGCTAGTATTAGCTTTTCTCCGTTTGTTACAGCTCTAAGGCTGCTGTTTTCGGGCAAAAGAGTTTCTTTGAGGTAAAATCCCGAAACCGAGCTGTCGTCTTGAACTAGAACATCTATATATACAAAGCTGTCTATTAAATTTGTTAAGCTTAATCCTACTATAGTTGCTGTTACTGCAGGGCCTACACTAAGGACTTCTACCAAGTCAACTCCAACATTTGTTATAATTTTGTTTCTAAAATTGTTTGCCATTTATCTATCCAAATTGAATCACGGTTGAAAACGCAATATCTTCCGCGTCGCCTGGAGATATATTTTCTTCAGAACCTGCAACAGATATCCAATCACTGCCGTCATAGATTTCAACACGACCGTCATCTGTATTGAAACGAGTTAGGCCAATTTCCGTAAAATTTTCTGGCGGTCTTGTTAGGTTAGTTCCTACCGGAATGACAAGACCGCTAGTACCTTCAAATTTTACATATCCATTATCTGTGTTTTCAAATACTGTAATACCATCCTGCACAGTATTTGTGATTTTGTTTTCCTTTATTGCTAGATCATCGATAACAACAGAGCCTGAACCTTGTGCTGTAAGTTCAAGGTCAGTGTTAGATGTAATAGTACTTATTACATTGCCATTTATCTGTATATCGTCTATTATTATTTTGTCAGAAGTAATACCGGTTTGATCAATAAGTGTCGAGATATATCCGTCTGTTGTAAATCTAATAATGCTGTCGTTTGCACCCGGCGTGAGTTCTGCAGTCACAGAAGTATCACCGTCGATGTCAACAACACCATTTAGTTGTATCCAGTCCGTGCCGTTAAATCCTTCGAATCTATTCAGACTGGTGTTAAAACGAATTTGCCCTGCCAACGGCGTTTCTGGCCTATCACTAGTACTTCCTACTGGTATCCTAATACTTCCAGTAGAATCTAGTACGAACACCTCCGACCCTGACTGTAAAACAAAATCGTTTGGGGTTGAGATAGTGTTATCTGAAACTTCAAACTCTTGAAAAAATACAGAGCCGGTTCCTGAAGTACGTAATTCTAGATCTGCATTTGATTCAGTTGTTTGGATATAATTATCTGAAATTTCGATATCAGAAACTAGTATCGTATTTACATAGGAATTTTGCCAACGTTCTGTAATTGTTCCGAGTGAATATGTTGAGTCTTGTGAAGGAATTATATCAGAATCTATATCAGCAACGAATTCAATTGTGTCTGAATTTTTATCACCAATTGTGATATTTCCGCCTATAGTCACATCTCCGGTAACATCTAAATCGCCTGTAATATTCACAGAGTTTTCAAGATTAATTTCTTTAGAAAATGCATCAAGGTTTATTGCGCCTGACAAACTTTCTACTGTGTTTCCAGATATTCTAATGTTGCCTGTTTCGACCTTTGTTGCATCAATAGTAGTACTATCAATACCGTCTGAAAAGGTAAAAGCCTGTGTACTGTCTACAGAAAAATTTGCGCTTTGGAAAGTAATGTCACCGGTTTCTTGATTGATAGCAAACAAGTCGCCAACCCTAAAATCACCTTCATGATCTACAGATGAAAAACGAACCTTTGCTCTATTAAGTTCTATAAATTCATTTGTTTGGATTACTGCCTCGGGATCATTGCTTGACTCTTTGCCGCTGCCGATGTAGGCAACGTTATGGCCGATCGCGTATATAATTACGCCAGCACCGTTGCCTACAATTCCTTGATTTCCGTAAACCGAAGCTGAAGAAATTATTCTTACTTCTGCGCCGAAATCTGTAAAGTCAACTAAAGTAAACTCGGTTGCTGTTGCTCCGCTAGAAAACCTTATATCTTGAGAAAGAATAACATCGTCTTTAAAGGTCTGAGTGCCATCCTCTCCGTCAAATCGCGCCATAAGCACTGTTTGCTCTGTTGTAATCAACTCAAACTGTGGGCCGCCGCTCGGAGGCGTAATTGCCTCCCCATTAACTATTCTCACGTCGTCTACGTTGCCTTGGAAGAAGGATTGTGATCCGTCAAACAGCGCGCCTATTACTAGAGGTTTCGATGTGCCGTAATCAGTGTTATCTGTCCACGATCCGATGTCTGTGCCGTTGAGATAAAGTGTTCCTATAGACCCTGAACGTGTGTATGCAACGTGATTCCATTCATTCAATGACAAATCTGCATTACCAGTTATTTGATACGCACCTTCCACGTAAACTTCTGGCGTCAAACCATCTATATTAATTGAAACTGCGTTATCGTTGATTTGCCCTGCGCGGAAATCTAAAAGTCTCCTTACACCTGAAGTTACTGTAGGATAAAACCATCCTTCTACAGTAAAGTCGTCGGTGCCGAATCCAAAATCATCCGAAGAATTAAGAGAGACATAGTCTCCGTTACCATCAAGCAACAAAGAAGATGCACCATGTTTTATAATAGAGGTGTCTAACTGTGCGTCCCCGTTGGCTGTTAGAGTTTTACCTAGTCTTTCGTCGGCTTCTTCAAATCCTAACTGCTTTCCTGCAACATAGATTTTTCCGTCTAAGTCTATTCTTTGTATAATAGCTGATTCTAGCAGAGTAGCACCGTCAATGTCGTAATATTCGATAGCATCGCCTTCGGACACTGATCCTTGAATGTTTGCTATTCTTAGCGCAGTTTCTCCGTTGCCTTTAAGACCAGACGAACCGTCTACTGCATATATAGATCTTTTTGCAAAATATGTAAAACAGCTAAGCCATTCAGCTCTTACACCGTTAGTTAATGTTACAGCGTCTACGCCCGGAGTAATAAAGGTAACAGTATGAAATAGTCCGCTGGCTTCTTTACTATTTGCTGTTGCAGCGGAGCCGTCTAATAACACACCTTTACCTGCATCACCTTTGTCGTAACCTCTAGGATCTTCTTGAGATGTTACAGATCCTTTAGTAATCACGGTTATGTTTTTTATATAAGGAGATCTAGACAATACTGTAAATCCTGATGCATACCTAAAAGCGTAACCTGTATCATCTGCGGCATTATAAAGAAAATTCTGCACAGTAAGATCTTCTACAGTAGTTTCCCCGTTTAAAAGAAAACAGTCGTTTGTATTTGTAGCAGCAGTAGGGATAATGGTGACTGATCTTAAACTATGACCTTTTACAGTAACTCCTTGAGGAATTTCTAAAGGAAATTGTTCTTCATATTCGCCAGGAAATACAAAAACTGTGTCTCCTGCTTCGGCAACAGTTAAAGCTTGTTTAATACTAGAATAAGGATCTTGTATATGGTCGCCTGAATTAGTATCGTCGCCGTTTTCTGCAACATAATATATGTTACCTTGTCTTAAGGTTAAGTCTATTCCGTCTACATCAAGTCCTGCAGAATTTATTGTAGAAGCGACTAGATTATTTGTATAAATATCAGACCATTCTTTCCCGCCTGTGGTCGGATCCGAGCCTAAATTGTAGGTGTCTGTTTCGACAGGTATGATATCAGAAGCTACTTCTGCGTTAAAAGTAACATTATCTGTGTCCTCGTCGCCGATTGTAATGTTGCCTTCAGCAGTAATATTACCAGATACAAACAAATTGCCGTCTATATCTAGATCAGAGTAGACTGCTACCGAGCCAGTGCCGTTTGCTCTAAATTCAAGATCCGCATTAGAATCTTGTATCTCTATACGGTTGCCTTCTAAGCGGATAGAATCTATTTCTAGTTTGCTGAGACTTACTACAGAGTCTAGTGTTGAAAGATTAAGGTAAGGCGCACTAGACGTTATTGTATCACCCTGTATTGTGATATCGCCTATGTCAGCTTTTGTAACAACTTCAAGTGCGTTTGATTGTGTAGTGCCATTGACGTCTAATTCATGCTGAGGGTTGCTATTCCTAACACCAATGCGCTGGTTATTAACATCTAGATATAGTAGGTCAGTCTCAAAGGCTAAATCAATACCATTACGTATCAAATTAGACTTTAAGAGCGGCCCTGAAATACGACCAACAGCCATCTCTTCTCCTTAACACGGGGATCCTGTCCCTCCAACCTATTTTTCAGCTTCTAGCTCTTTGCTGGTTGACCACAGTTTGTCCTGCCAATCATTGGTCGTGTTTGGCATTAATATTATTTATGTAAAATGAATTATTTTAAGAATCAGCCAAACATAAGACTGTATTCGAGAATTAGATTATCAAATTCTTCCTCAGTTACAAACTGCGCTACTCCTGAAGCATCAAGGAAGACAGAACCGTCCCATACTTCTACAATTTTTGCATCAGTATTCCACCGTGTTTCGCCGATCTCCGGTGTCTCTGCCCTTTCTGCTTCAGACCCGCTAGGTAAAACAAAGCCATTAGTGCCTGTAATTTTTTGATAACCAAACCCTGTGATTGCAAATGAAAGTTTCTTGTCACTTGCAAAAAGCTTTATTTTATTATCTACTATTGCAATATTGCCTGTCCTTATTTCTCCGACACCGTTTCTTTGAAGTTCTAGGTCTGAATTCGATGCATTTGTTTGTATTCTATTGTTATCTATCAATACGTCGTCAATCTGTAAACTGTTAGTGTCGACCCCAAAATCGTTAATTACGCCTATTAACTCATTGTCTACTGTAAACAATATCGAGTTTTGTGCAGGATCTGCAACCATTGTAGTTTCTCTATCGTCTGAATACACTCCGCCAAATGCAATTGTTGCATTTTGAAAACCTTCGAAAACACTATCATCGTCGTTAAACCTTATGTTACCTAAACTAGATAGGTCTGTTGGTTCTAGAGGAATTTGTTCAGTAGTGCCGATCGGAAGTCTTAACGATTTAGTAGACTCTACAATTGCTCCGTTCTTTGACGATAGAATAAAATCGCCAGAATTGCTCTCAAGATAGTTGCTTCCGAAATGTATATTGTCTAGTGCAACAGCCCCGTTGCCGCTTGTTCTAAACTCTAACGAAGAGTTTGACTCAACAGAAGTAATTGTGTTGTTATTAATTGTTAACGAAGGTAACTCTATTTTGTCAAGTCCGGCAAATTGCCATCTTTTTGTATTACTGCCTAGATTAAATTTTGAGTCTTGAGTAGGAGCAAAATTAGAATCAATAGATGAAATAAAACTTACACTATCACTTGTTGCGTCACCAAAGAAAACAATTCTACTATCTGTAGCCAAATTTCCTGTAATAGCAAGATCATTGTCTATACTAGTGTTGTTTTTAAGATTAATTTGTGCAGGAGCATTTATGTTAATTGGGCCAACAAAACTCTGAATAAGATTATTGCTGACTTGCATATTTCCTGTAAAATAGTCGCTGTACGTAAAAAATGTTTCATTGCTGTTGTTTTCTATTCTTAAATTTGTTAGTTCGTCGCCGCTTAAATTTGCATTTGATATAGAAGTTGTTCCTTTTTCGAAATCGGCAAAGAAAATATCACCTACTCGATATGTGCCAACATGATCTACAGAAGTAAAATAAATTTTTCCATTGTTTAATTCTATTACTTCTTGTGCTTGAACACTTTGGGTCTTGTCATTATTGGTACTTTTACCTAATCCTACATACGCAAAGTTATGCTGAATAAGATACATCAAACAGTTGTCACCGTCTGCAACTGCACCAAAATTGCCGTAGATATTTGCGCTTGCAATTGCTCTTATTTCAGCTCCAAATTTTATTGTAGAGCCGTCTGCAGTAGTTCTTCCTTCGCTTCCGTTAACAGCATACAGTCCTCGATTTGCAAAATATGTAAAAGAAGATAGCCACTCTACTCTTACACCGTTTGTCATTGTAATCGCATCTACACCTGGTGTAATAAATGTACAAGATTGAAATAGCATAGAAGCTTCGTCGCTTAAACCGTCAAGTGCTGCGCCGTCTATTAATGCACCTTGTCCTGCATCACCGCTTTCGAACCCTCTAGGATCGGTAGGAGAGGTTTCTGTGCCTTTAGTGATAACGGATACATTTTTTATGTATGGCGATCTATTTTGTATAATTGCACCGGGTTTAAATCTAAAGGCATAGCCTTTGTCTGCCTGAGAATAAAAGTCTCTTATTGTGAGATTCTCTATTGTTGTATCACCGTCTAACAGAAAAACATCTTCAAATTCACTTGAGGTATCAGGAGATATATTTATACCTCTTAAACTAGTACCTAATACAGACACAAAATTAGGCACTTCTAAAGGAAATTGTTCTTCATATTCACCTGGAAAGACATAGATAGACACAGGACCTGATGTAGACGCATCTGCTGCTTCTAGAGCGCGTCTTATCGTTTTAAAAGGTAATTGAAGATGATCTCCAGAGCTATCGTCGTTGCCGTTCGTTGCAACAAAAAAAACATTTCCTTGCTTGAGATTGAAATTTATTTGCCCGCTTACTAGTTCAGAGGTCGAAACTGACTGTCCGTTTACAAATTTAGTAAATGTGTTATTCCATCTTTGATTTGGTCTGCCTAAACTAGATGTATTTGTTTCGTCTGGGATTAAATCAGAATTTATTTCAGAGTCGAAATCTACCGTATCGCCACTTTCGTTGCCAATAATAATCTTTCCGTCAACCGTGATATTTTTTGGCGTGAAAAAATCGCCAAAAACTTTGGTGTTTGATTGGAAAATAGTCTTGCCGATTCCGCTAGGGGTTAAGATTACAGAGCTGTTTGACAATTCTGTAAAAATAGTGTTATCTTTGATAAGAATAGTATCATTAGATAGTCTGCCAAAACGCACAGCAGTTTCGGCAACTAAATTGATATTACCAGATAGTTTTTGTATTTTTGAATCGGAGATGTTGTAAGCCGAAACAGTTAATTGGTTAGCAACAAGACTATCTGTTTTAAAATGTCCTGGTATCTGTAATTCTTTTGTAGGAGAATCCGTGTCAACGCCTATTCGATGGTTGTTTACATCTAAAAATAAAAGTGGCTCAGTTTGTTGCTGATTAGAAAAAGATAGATCGTTACCTTGCCTCTCTAAATTAGCAAATAATAATGGGCCTGATATTCTACCTATCTGTGCCATTCTGTTTCCTCTACACAGTATTTATGAGAATAGCAGATGCTCAGGAGCCTGGGGTGCCCCAGATGAGATATTTGTAGTTTTGTAGGCATAGTCGGGCAGGATAGCATCGTCGAAAAATAATAACGTAAGAGTGTCAAGTACTTCGTCTGCTTCCACAGTTTCTAGTGTTTCTCCAGGAGGAGATTGTAGCTTTATTTTCCTAAAAAAATCATAGAAAGCAGTCACTTACAGCTCATTACTTGTCAAAATTGTGTAGTGCAGTTACAGGTTTACCTAGCGGAACTGGTGATGTAAATTCGAGATACCATCCTTCTGCAAAATCAGAAGGATTTTGCACAAGAGAATAGTTTATGCCTGACAATTGAAAAACGTTCTCAATAAAAACTAAAACGTTTTGGGCTGCTACAGGCACAGGATTTAGTGGTCCAAACACAGTTTTTGAAGAATCTCCGCTGCCTAAGTCTTGCTGATTAATGCCGGCAGGAAAGGGTTCTTCGTACCTTACAGTTCTCCAGGCCCCATTGGAAAAAAATTCAAAGTCGTTGGTGTCTGTGTTGTAACGCATGTGTCCGTTTGTCGGGTTTAAAGGCCTTTCTCCGGTTGAACCTTTTGCAAGAAGCACCACATTATTAGAATCAACAATTACCTCGTCGTTTATTTCGTATCTAACACCCTTGCCTTTGATGTTTCTTAGATTAGTATTTTGAGCTTTTAATAAACGCATCAAACTTCCAGGTAGCTTATTGTAGCTGCTAAATCCGTCTCACCAGAATCTAAGTTAGGGTCGCCTGACTCAGGTTGTGCTTCAAAAGCTACATAATCGCCCTCTTCTAATACAATTTTTTCTGAATCAAATGTAAAAGTTTCTCCCGCAGGTAATTCTAGTCCTCTTACAATAGTATTCTTAGGTCCTATAGCATCAGCATCTTTTGCAATATACAGGTTAAAGTTAGAATCTGTGCTTGCAGAAAGGTTAGTGTTGCAAACTATTATAGTAGTAATTGCATAGCTTTTACCAGCCGGTACTATTAAAATATCTAGCTGAGTGGTTGTTAATTGTGCATTTTCAATTGCCATTGTATTTCCTAAAATAACATGCTAAAAAGCAGTGATCTATTTTTACTTATAATCTCATCATTTGTGTTGTTTTTATTAACATAGAACAAACCAGTGTTTCCCGTATAAGGGTCAGTAGAATACAGTTTGAGCCCTTCAAAAGGTACAATCGGTGTAGTATTGTTATCATCGTCGTAAGGAATACTAGTCAGCTCTAAAACATCATCAATTTGCACGCTACCAACACCTGGCGCTTTTAAAACTAGTGTTTCGTTGCTAGCAGTGGTAGAAATTTCTGTTCCTTTAATTTCAATATCTTCTAAGTTAATTCTATTTTCATAAAAGTTGGCATTATTGTTGCCTTGGACTTGGACTTTTACCCTAGTTTCCTCAAAAACACTTTTTGTAATTGTTCCAGAATTTTCTAGATAGTTAGAAATGTCTCCGCCTGAAACGCTTATATTAAGTCTAACTAGGTTTGGATTTAATATTTCTACTATAGGAATATTAATTCCGTTAAGTCCTTCTATAGGATCACCATTTGCTTTAATGCCAGATATATTAACAGTATCAGTTTCTCTAAAACCATGCCTACCATTTGTTTGTATAATAGTAGTTGCATTTCCGTCCTCATTTACAGATACAATATCTAATAATGGGTGTATTTCGTCAATTGTTTCTACAGATGTATCGCCTTCTGCTATTATAGGCCTAATGATATCTCTAAATGTATAATCAAAATAATCTACCAAAGCTTTTGCGTTTGGAACACCGTCGTTGTTTAAGACAACCCGACCGTTGCTGTCTGGTGAAATTTCGTCGTTAATATAATTAAAAACTTTTTCTTCATAATTTGCACTAGTAACTTGAATTATTCCAGCACCTGTGTTAATATACAAATCGCCTTGCGCAACAATACCGGGCGTAGTAAGAGGAATTTTACTATTACCTTCTTCGGCATAGAATGATCCCTGCCCAGCAATTCCACCTAGTTGCCAAGTAATGTTTTCATCATATATCCATCTAGCGTTAGGAAGTGTGCCTCTGTCTATTTCAATTCCTGATTTTCCATTAAAAATTGACGGGATGCCTGCTGTTTGCTCAGATTCTTCATCATCTGCTTGCGAACTAAGCACAATAATGTTATCATCTATTTGTAAATCTGATGAATTAACCGTAGTTGTAGTACCATCTACCTGTAAATTACCGGTAACAACAACTGTACCAATGCCGGCTCCGGTGTCAAGCGTAATTGTGCCGGTACCGTCATCAATAACAGCTATTCTATAATTATTGTCGTATGATTTTACAACTTTAGGCATTCCGATTCCTTAAAACAGGGGGAAACTCTCCCCCTTTTTTATTATAGCGCAGTTAAGATGATTGCGTTATCTAGAGTGCTGTCTTCGCCTGTTTGGGCGCCGACATACCATGTATAAGCATTAGAATCAAAATCATAAGCCTTGCGACCTGAGATCTTTCTAATAGCAACACCGTCGCCTGCGCCGTCTACGTAGCCTTTTAGAACCATTTCGCCTTCGTCGAGAGCAGATTCTCCATTGACTAGTTTGCAAGTTCCGATACCATCAGCAGTATCTACAATAAAACGTCTTGCTGCTCTCTGTGCAACAATGTAAGGCTTACCGTCTGCACCGGCTGAATCAGCGTCTCCGCCGACGATTCTTGCCGCATCAACAGGCATGTTAAAGCCTTGACGATATTCTTGTGTATTACCTGTGAGGTCGTTGCCGTGTTGGTCTTCCCCATTTTTAGACGGGGGCGTGTTTACGTCAGGTGCTGGATCGTTATTGATCGGTCCAAACATTCTTCTTGATAGTGGTCTTCCCATTTGTTTTCTCCTTAGTTAGAAGTCCGATGTAGGTTCTAACCTACTACGCGGTGGGTACCGCATAAGTACACCTTATCAGGGT